>TARA_R110000772_G_scaffold255327_1_pt1 | contig 107850 bp, 104 predicted proteins | sample TARA_R110000772 | Tara Oceans TARA_R110000772 (sample SAMEA4397948) | marine metagenome | biome: Polar Biome; feature: [SRF] surface water layer (ENVO:00010504); material: water (ENVO:00002006), including particulate matter (ENVO:01000060) such as... | depth 5 m | reverse complement strand
GCGGAGCGCCGGGTCTAATCAGCCGACAAAAGACTTGCTGGGTGCAGCAACGCCTTCTGACTCGGTGCCTTTCAGGTAGGCCAGCATGGTGTCAGCGTCCGAAACTTCGAAGGGGTCAGTCGGGCAGACATCGCCAAAGTCGGGCTCGGCGAACAGCTTCTCGATCTTGCCGTCGTTGACCAGCATGGAGTACCGCCAGGAACGCATGCCGAAGCCCAGGTTGGACTTGTCGACCAGCATACCCATTTTACGGGTGAACTCACCATTGCCGTCGGGCAGCATTTTCACGTTCTTGGCGCCAATCTGCTTGCCCCACTGGAACATGACAAAGGCGTCGTTGACCGAGATGCAATAAATCTCGTCTACACCCTGGCTCTTGAATTCCTCGAACAGCGCTTCGTAGCGCGGCAGGTGGTTGGAAGAGCAAGTGGGGGTGAAGGCACCCGGCAGAGAGAAAACGACGACCTTCTTGCCAGCAAAGATATCGTCTGTGCTGGTGTCCTGCCAGCGGTATGGGTTCTCGCCGCCGACGGATTCATCGCGAACACGCGTCTTGAAAACAGTGTGTGGAACCTGTCCTGCAGAGATCATGGTAACTCCTCGTCTATGACTCAATGTGTGATCGCACAGTGCCCGTGTCGGCGCTCTGCTGCGAATGGTTACTGTAACCCGGAACGGCGGTTCTGAAAACATGATTAATTCGAACCATACGATCTATAAAACAGTATCTAAGCACAGGTAAGTTGAACGCCATCGTGTCATATGCTTGAAACGTGGAGCGGGACTGGGCATCTTAGCGGGAAAGCGGCTGACATTCAGGTCGGTGCGCATAGCCCCGGGAGATCAATAATGACAAAACAGGATGTTATCCGCCGTTCAAGCCTTCGTCCGCTGTCCCTTGCGCTGTGCGCCGCGCTGCCTGTGCTGACTGCCTGCAGTGATTCTGTGGATAGCGTTGTGGCCCCTGTTGAACCACCGCCGGAGCCTGCGGCGGTACCGTTTCAGGAGCTTTTGGATCAGGGTGTTGCGCGCTACCTGGGTGAATATACGCCCATGCTGTCCGAGGCGGATGGTGATGTCGTCAATCACAGCTTCGGCGCCGGAGATGGGCCTCTGTGCCTCACTGGGGGTGAATACACCATGGCAACCCGGGACACCGGTTCGGAGGACCTGGTGATCTTCCTTCAGGGCGGCGGGGCTTGCTGGTCTGATTTGTGCCTTGCTACTGAGCAGGCAGCCCCGGGCATCCCGGCCCTGGGTGTGTTGGATCCTGCCAACAGCAGCAATCCGGTGGCGGACTGGAACACCGTGTATCTGCCGTACTGTGATGGATCGCTGCACGCGGGTGATCAGGACGTCGATACGGATGATGATGGCGTGGCAGACCGTTTTCATCGCGGTTTACACAATCTTTCCGCATCTCTGGATGTCGCCGTAAATACCTTCCCGGCGCCACGCCGTATTCTGCTCACTGGGTCCAGCGCCGGAGGCTTCGGTACCACCTACGCCTTGCCCCTGGTGCGTCAGTTGTACCCCGATGTCCCGATCGAGCTGATCAACGACTCGGGCCTCGGGCTCGGCCGTATTGATGAGCCGGCGTTCATCGAACAGTTGCTGACCGAGTGGAATGCCACGGCGTTCTTCCCCGAAAGCTGCGAGACCTGCATTGGCGATGATGGCCATATCACCGATTACCACAAGTACCAGCTCAGTGAGGACGTCAACTTTCGCCTTGGCATGATGAGCTACACACGTGACCCAGTCATCGCCGTGACGTTTGTGCAGGTGGGCGGGGAAGCGTTTGAAGAAGCGTTGCTGGGTGAGCTCGATGACCTGGAAGCTGCTTATCCGGAGCGGGTGAAGTCATTTGTGGCAACGGGTGCCGAGCACACCTTCCTGTTGGGCGACCTGCAGCAAACCGCTGGTGGTGTGACGGTAGCTGACTGGGTCAGCGCCATGCTTCTGGGTGAAAATTGGGAAACCAACCGTCTTTAACAGGGGGCAGAGCCAGCCTCTGGGTGAAGCGCAGGTCGCCAGGGCGGACCAACGCTGCCGAAGAGTCGTGGTGAAGCGACGGCACGCGACCGGATCTGCCTGCAAGGGCCAGGCGCAGCCCGTTGTTGAGGCTGACCTGGGGGCGAATGCGGGGTTGCGCTCATGGTGCCGGCTATTTCTAACCTAAAAAGTCACAAAAATCTTCTATGGGCTTGTAATTAATAGAGATTTTTTGATATCCCGTGCTAAGCTTGTGGCGTCAGGGTGCGTGCAGGTTGATTCTGCTGCTAAACGCCGCATAATCGCTCTGGGACGAAAAAACCAAGATCTGCTTCCGAGTAGGCAACAGGGGACAACAATGATCATCAGCGGCATTACTCAATATAGCCGATTGGCTGTGCTATTTGTTATCGCGTTTGCGTTGACTGCTTGTGGTGGCGGAGGCGGCGGTGGAGACGGTGGAGGTTTCCTGCCAGATCCTGATACGCCCAATAGACTTGCCATGAGCGTCACGCTTGCGAAAGATTCTGTCCCGGTCAACGCAGTGCAGATGCCAGCCCAGGCGGACAGTCCACACGTTGCCGAAATACTGATTGAAGTCACCGACAGCGGTTCGGATCTCCCGGTCTCCGGAGCAGAGGTCACAGTCTCGTTCACCGGTACTCGTGTCGGCGGTTTGTTGAGCGAAGAGGATCTCGCCAATGGCGTAGCGAGCACGCTCTCTAGCGTAAGCCTCCAGACGGGGGCCAATGGTGACGCGAGACTCTACTTCGTCGCAGGCTCTGTGGACGGCGAAGCGAATCTCCGAATTCGTGCCGAGCGCTCGGCAGACGGGTCGACGGATCGGGGTGCGGAAGAAACGGTATCCATCGTCGTCGCCAGTTCTGCAGGTGCAGTGGCCGGGCTGGAGTTTACCGGGCCGTTCATCGAGGCTATTCGCACCAATAGAGTTGAAGTGGGCCTCGGTCCCGATGAAACGGTGGATTTCCAGAACGGAACCTATAGCCGCGTGGTGTCAGTCACCGCAAGCGATGCGAATGGCAATCCTGTGACCACCAACACACCGATTGTTTTCAGGTTGATCGATGCCCCCCTTGAGGGCTATCCGGAAACGGGATCTGGCCGTTTTGCGATCACCGGGTCCAACGGCAACCCTCTGGAAGGCGGTTTCTCCTTTGGTGCCCAAGATGGCAACTTTTCTGCTCGGGGCGCCCGGATTGGTGATCGCCTGATCTTAGACTCCGACCCGGATGGTACCTCTTTCTTTCACGCGGGTATCCGCACCATTTCGGAGTTGCCAAGCGATAAGCCCAACTCACTGCTGATCCGCACGGACGACGAAAGGTTCCGCGTGGGGACCGATATGGGTTTGAGCGTTCCCTACGTGATCGGGCGGGCGCGTGTCGGCAGTATTCAGGCGCTTGCGTTTACCGATGCCAACGGAACTGCCAGCACGCTTCTCACGTACCCATTCAGCAACTTGGGCCGCACCGCCATTCTGGTGGCGCAAACTGAGGACTTCTCCGTGAGTCGTGTATTCAACCCCGGCGGTCCGGTTTATCTGGGATCCCTGGAGGATGCGGGGCTGACGCTGACTGCTTCGACCAGCACCCTCGCGAGTAATGTGACCGACGGTGTGGTCAATCTTTGCGTGCGGGACGGTAATCAAGTGCCGCTACCCGCTCAGTCCATTCAGTTCAGCACCGAGGATACGCTGGGGGCAACGGTTGATGTGAATGGCCAGGGCTCCGTCGGCACCCTGATTGCAGGTGCTGGGGGGTGTGCCTCTGCTATTGTCAATGTACAGGGGCAGCTTGCCGGTAGTGAAGCGATTGTTCTCCGGTTTTCCGTGCAGTCACTTGGCGAGCCGAGTGAGGTGGAGGTCACCATTCTCAAGCGGGGGTCGGGTAACCTCATAGGCAGTCGAAACTGTTCCTCGAGGACACTCAACCTTCTGTATCTCACCGAAAGCGGTGAGCCAATTGCGGGTGCGCTGATATCTGCCCAAATCAACAGCTGGTCACCAGGCAGTCCCGACTTTATTTTTAACCCGGCGTCCGATTCCGGTCCGAGTGCTGGTATTACCGACAGCACAGGTGCGGTTTCGGTGCGGTTCAGCATCAGACAACCGCTGCCTGAAGAGGAAGACCAGACGGTAAATTACAGCGCGACTTTCGAGACAGGTAACGGCGACGCGACCTACGATCTGGATTGTGAGGTTACCGTAGAGGGTACTGGCCCAGATACTGGTCCTGCGCTCCGGATCACGACCAATACGCTTCCCGACGCGACCAGTGGTGTATCGTACTCGACGTTGCTGGAGTCCAGCGGCGGAGAGGCTGGGGCTCAGAAGACCTGGACTCTGGTGTTCGATGACGGTGCCGCAGGCTTGTCGGTAACCGACAGCGGAGTGAGTAGCGGGTTGCTCTCGTGGCCCAACCCTGTTGCAGGCATTTACAATGTTGTCTTGGAGGTGAGCGATCAGGTGTCGGCTGTCTCCAGCACCTTGACCTTGGAAGTTGTGCCCTAGCAGGCTCGGGGCGCGCTTGGGGTGGCAATGACGCCGCCCCGAGCGCGCGTTGGATGCCGGACATCGCGCAGTAGGTGCGCTACAGCCAGCCGAACACATCCAGGATCTTCAGGCCGCCCAGGCCCACCGCGACCGCTACCACCAGGCTTCCCAGCAGGTTGGCAAGCCACCCGTTGGCCTGTGCCCCCAGTAGCGAGCGACTGTTCATCACCAAGAGCAGGAAGACGGCGACCACAGGCAGCAAGAGGCCATTGGCCGCCTGTGCCAGCAAAATCGCCGCGAGTGGTCGCGTGCCCAGCGCCGCAAAGAGCGTGCCGGTGGTCAGTACAGAGATCCATATCAGGCGGAAGCCCGGAGCGCTCATGCGGGATTGCCAGCCCATGGCCCCACAAACCGCATAGGAGGCGGCGAGTGGGGCGGTGATCGCACTGGTCAGGCCGCCTGCGAACAGGCCGGCGGCAAAAATACTGTTTGCCGCCGGCCCCAGCAAGGGCTCCAGCTGTCGAGCCAGCGAGCCGCCGTCGAATGTCACGCCGGTACCAAAGAAGGCCGTGGCCGCTGTGCTCATGATCGCCAGAGTGATCAGCCCACCGAGACCGATGGACAGGCCACTGTCCACGCGCGATTCGTGAACTGCCCGCTCCAGACTGATGTTCGCCGGCCACTTTTCCCGCACGGCATTGGCATGCAGGAACAGGTTGTAGGGCACGACGGTTGTGCCAATCAGCGCGATAGCGACCATGACCGACCCCTCGGGCAGCGTCGGGCGCAGCAGACCGTGAAGAATATCGGCCACGGAGGGGCTCACCACGATAGCGGCCAGCATGAACACAACGCTCATTACCAGCACGAGCAGGATCAGCACGGCTTCCAGCACCGCATAGCGGCCACTGGCCAGCAGGCCGGCAGCGACCAGCCCAATGACCACGGACCAAAAAGCGGTGCCGAGACCGGATACCGTGTTCAGCGCCAGCGCTGCACCCGCAATGTTGCCTGCCTCGTAGGCCGCGTTGCCAATGCCAATGGCGACCACTACAAGGATAACCGCGAGTTTGCCCAGTAGTGGGCTGGTGAAGTGAGCGCGCATCGCTTCTGCCAGCCCAGCGCGCGTCGCGAGCCCCAGGCGGGCACTCATTTCCTGCAGGGTATACGTGGCGAACACGGAGAACAGCAAAGCCCAGAGCAGAGCGAAGCCATAGTGTGCGCCGGCAGAACTCGCGGTGGTTATGGTGCCGGGGCCGATGAAAGCTGCTGTAACCAGCAACCCGGGGCCAAAGCGGAAGCGCTGCTTGCTGGATGTCATCAAGTGGTGCTCCCACGTTGCCTCAACCGTCATGTTAGCAGCCTTGTGCTAGGTTGTCGGTGCGTGCGGCTGCTACCATGCCGGCCATGGCTACGTTGACTGCTGCCCCATCATTGTGCGTTTCTGTGGTTGTCTACCACAGCGACCTGGCGCGTCTGGAAGAGACTCTGGCTGCGCTGCTGGTGGCGGTGCGGAAGGCGCGGGAGGCCGCCGCGCTCACAACGGTTACTGTGCTCGTTGTGGATAATTCGGTGTGCAGGGTTTACCACCAGGCGTTGCACGATACCATCGGTCAGATGCCCTGGGAGCGCACCGGGGTGGTGTGTCGCGTACTGCAGGCGGCGGCCAATCTCGGTTATGGCGCCGGCCACAATATGGCCCTGGAACAAGGTGTTTCTGACTGCCATCTGGTGCTGAACCCGGATATTGTCACAGACTCCCGGGCGCTTGCTGTCGGCTTGGGGTACCTGCGCGAGCACCCGCAGGTGGTGCTCGTTTGCCCCCGGGGTGAACTGGCAGATGGCAGCCCGGCGTATCTCAGCAAGCGTATGCCCTCAGTACTGGTGCTGGCGTTGCGCGCCTTTGCGCCCCCGTGGTTGCAGGCCCGCTTCTCGGCGCGCCTTGCTGCCTACGCCATGCACGACGTACACGCTGCCGGCAGGCCTGCGGCGGTGCCACTGGCAAGCGGCTGCTTCATGCTGATGCGAGGGGCGGTGTTGCGCCGCGTGGGCGGTTTTGATCCGGCGTTTTTCCTGTACTTTGAAGACTATGATCTGTCCTTGCGCCTGGCTGCCCTGGGTGACCTGCACTACCTGCCCGAGATGCGCGTGCGCCATTACGGCGGGGAAACGGCACGCAAAGGCCTGCGGCATGTTGCCTATTTTCTGCGAGCGGGCCTGCGTTTCTTCCACCGTTACGGGTGGCGCTGGCTGTAGCGCCCTGCGAAAACTGCTAGACTGCCGTCTCGTTGAAACGTGAAGCGACCATGGCAACCCCACGAGATTTGCACAAGCTGGCGTGCCTGGAGCCCCTGGGGTTGCAGCTGCTGGTGGCCCGCAGGGTCTTGCCCGGCGCGGCGCCGAGTGCGCCGCGTGTTCCGGTTGTCTGGCGGTCTGAAGCTGCCGCACCGGCCTTGGCGGACGCGCCGGCCGCTACCGAGGCGGTATCGACAACCGATCGGGCGGCGGCCTCACCCTCCCTCGCACCGCCGGCTCCAGCCAAGCGCGCGCCAACAGCCGTCCCGGCACCTGCGCCCAGGCCGGTTGCTGCACCCGCGGTCAGGTTCAGCGTGGTGGCAATCGTCGCGGGAGGCTGCCTCTGGTTGCAGCCTGTGAAAGGCCCGGAATTGCCGGCAGAGCAGCTGCAGTTGATTCGCGCCATGGCGTTTGCCCACACTGTGCGTCGCGGCGGTGAGCGGGAGGCTGCGCCGCTGGCGACGCGGTTCGATTGGCCCCTGCATACGAACCGGCAGCTCGATCTGGGCGGGGAGGCCGCGGCCGCAGCGCTCACCGGTTTTGTGCTGCGGCAGTTGCGCGATAAAGGCTGCCACTGTCTCGTGCTGCTGGGTGCGCATGCTGGCCAGTACCTGCTGCAGCCAGAGCTCGATGCGGTGCCTACCGTGCGTTTGCCGGATAGTGCCGAGATGATTGCTGAGCCCGCATTGAAGCGCGATGCCTGGCTGGCGCTGGCGGCGCTGGAATTCTAACCGTGTCTCCGGTTATCAGGCCCGCGTTGCCTGAAGATATCCCCATTATGGCTTCACTGGATGCGCAGGCATCGGCCTGGCCATGGCGGGAATCACAGTACGTTCGTTGCTGCGCGGTGGCCGAAGATGCCTCTGAGCGCGCGCTGTTGCTGGAAGTGAATGGCGCCCTGCAGGGGTTTGTAGTGTACGCGCGCGAGTTTGATGACGGCAGTATCTACAATATCGTGGTTGCCAGCTCCGCGCGACGCCAGGGGTTCGGGGAGTGTCTGTTGCAGTCGGCGGTTGATGCCATGCTCGCAACCGGAGCGCGGCGCTGTGTGCTTGAGGTGCGCAAGTCCAATATGCCCGCCCGCCGCCTGTACGAGCAGATGGGGTTTCACGTGGACGGTTTGCGGCGCAACTATTATCCGCTGCCGCCTGGGCGTGAAGATGCGGTACTGATGTCACTGGATCTGTGAGAGAACAATGAACATAGTGGAAACCGAGTGGTGGTCGATGGCGCTGGCGCCTGAATGGTGGGCCGATGTCGAGGAGGACGGCACCGTGCTCATCGCCGACGAAGATGATGTGGGCTGCCTCGAGATGACCACGCTGCACAAGACAGACGGTGACCTTGGGCAGGCAGAGCTCCGGCAGATTGCTGCGGCGGAGTCGCCCGCGGCATCAGGTTGGCAGGCGGTCACCTGTGGTGACTTTGCCGGCTGGTCGACCCGTTTCATCGAGGAAGATGCGGCGGTCCGCGAATGGTATCTTGCCGCGCAGGGCCTGTTGCTGTTTGTCAGCTACAGCTGCGACAGCGACAACCGTGGCATGGACGATGCCGCCGTCGACGCACTATTGGACACCCTGGCGCTGAGCGAGGCAGCCCCGGGCTGAGCGTCAGCTGATGGTGCCGGTGACACGCACCCGCTTGGCGCCTTTCACCGGTTTGGCTTTCAGCGCGTCCTGGCGGCGTTTTATGTGGCTGTCGATAAGGTTTTTGCCGGCGATCATCAGCCCGGTGAAAATAAACGCCCCCGGCGGCAGAATGGCCAGCAGAAAAGGCTGGTAGTCATCGATCAGCACCAGTTTCCAGCTCACCGCCGAGGCGCCAAACAGCAGTTGCATATCGGCAAACAGGGCCCCCGTTCCCAGCATTTCGCGCACGGCGCCCAGCATCACCAGCACCACGCCAAAGCCCAGTCCCATGATCAGGCCGTCGTAGAGCGCCGGCGCCACCGCATGCTTGCTGGCAAAGGCGTCGGCGCGGCCCAGGATGACGCAGTTGGTGGTGATCAGCGGCAGGAAAATCCCCAGAATCTGGTAGAGCTCGAAGGCGAAGGCCTGCATCAGCAACTCGGTGCAGGTGACCGCAGAGGCGATGATCATAACGAACACCGGCAGGCGCACGGCATCCGACACCACGTTGCGGATGACGGAGACCGCTGTGTTGGAGCAGACCAGGACCAGTGTGGTGGCGGCGGCCAGGCCCAGCGCATTGACCACATTGCCAGTGACCGCGAGCAAGGGGCACAGGCCGAGCAGCTGCACAATCGCCGGGTTGTTTTTCCACAAACCGTTCAGGGTCAGTTCGCTATAGGCAGGCGTGCTCATGCGGTGGGCTCCTTCTGCGTTGCGTCGGGTTTGCCAAACAGGCTGGCGTGCTCGCGCTGAACGAACTGCAGGGCCCTTTGTACCGCTGCGACGACGGCACGCGGAGTGATTGTGGCGCCGGTGAACTGGTCAAATGCGCCGCCATCCTTGCGCACGCCCCATTGGACGGGTGGCGGGTTGGTCAGGGATTTGCCGTTGAAATCGAGAATCCACTGCGATTTGCGCAGGTCGACTTTATCGCCCAGGCCGGGCGTCTCCCGGTGTTTTACGGCGCGTACGCCGGCAATGGTGCCGTCCGCATTGACGCCGACGATCAACTCGATGTCGCCGCTGTACCCGTCTCGCGCCACCACCGGTACTATCACGGCGACAGCATCGCCGCTCTGGCGTGCGATGTACAAGGGGCGGGCTTCGCGCAGCCCAAGGTCGTTGCCTCCAGGCTGCAGTGTGCGGGTGTGGTCCAGCATGCTGTTGTCGTGACGCTCGCGGGGCACGATGTCAAGCAACGCCTGTTCTTCCGCGTGGCGCTGCTCCAGGGCAATGGTGTCGCGCGTGGCGAGCCAGGTACCGCCAATCAGCAATGCCGTGCACAGAGCGAAGAGCGCCAGCAAGGCGCTGTTGCGGGTGATTGATTGCCCCAGGAGCTGCATCAGCCGGTGCCTCCAGACTTGCCGTGGCCATAGACGCGTGGCTGGGTGTAGTGGTCGATGAAGGGTGCGGCAAAGTTGGCGATGAGTACCGCAAATGCCACGGCATCGGGGTAATTGCCCCAGACGCGAATCAGATACACCAGCACGCCGATAAACGCCCCAAAGACCAGCCTGCCTCGCACTGAGACCGCGGAGGAGACCGGGTCGGTAATGATGAAGAAGGCGCCGAACATGGTGGCGCCGCTGAGCAGGTGGAACAGTGGTGACCCGCCGCTGCTGGAGCTGCCACCGGCGTAGAAAAGTGCTGACATCAGCGTGAGGCTGGCCAGCATGGCTACCGGGGCATGCCAGGTGAATATGCGCCGGTACAACAGCCACAGTCCACCGGCCAGAAAGGCGAGGTTGACCCACTCCCAGCCAATACCCGCCCAGCGCCCGAACTGGGGTGTCTGGGCCCACAGGTCTTCCATGAGCAGTCCCTGATTCTGGCGCAGTATATCGAGCGGCGTCGCCATGGTGACGCCATCGAACTGGGCGGGCAGGAAGCAGGCTTGCAGGGCCTGCCAGAGATTGGGTACGTCCGCAAGGCCACGCGGTGGCGCCCACGCCGTCATCTGCACAGGAAACGAAATCAGCAGCACGACGTAGCCCACCATGGCGGGGTTGAAAGGGTTATAGCCCAGCCCCCCGTAGAGTTGCTTGGCCATTAGAATGGCCGCCGCCACACCCACGGCGATCAGCCACCAGGGGGCATAGGGTGGCAGGGCGATGCCCAGCAACACGCAGGTCACCAGGGCGCTGCAGTCTTTGAGGTAGAAGGTCAGGGAGCGCCCGCGCAGGAACAGCGCCAGGGATTCAAAGGCGATGCCGACCAGGCACGCCCAGGCGACATTGATCAGGGTGCCGAAACCAAAGAACAGGGTGAGCATAAACACACCAGGCACGGTGGCCAGGAGCACCTGGCGCATCACCATGCCTGTGCTGTAGCTGCCGTGGGCATGCGGCGAACTGACGCGCATCAGTGCCATCAGGTCGCTCCCGATTCCGTTGTGGCTGACTCGGCCTCAGCCAGTTTGCCTTTCAGGCGCTCCACCGAGGCCTCCAGGGCGCTGACGATCTTGGTGTCCTCGCCGGACGCAACGCTCTGCGCAAGGCGTTGTTCGGCTTTCGCCAGTTTCTGACGCAGCGCAGCCTCGGGAGAAACGCTGGCTGCCACGGGCTGGCCGTCCTGCTGTGCGGCCTTCTTGGCCTTGGCGCGCTCGATGGCGGCCTGGATCGGGTCCTCCGCGTCACCCTGCGCGGCCAGTTCGGCGCGCTTCTCCGCCGCCGCTTTGCGCGCAGCCCGTTTGGCTTCGCGTTCTTCTTCTTCCTGCGCCAGCCTGACCTGGCGTGCCTCGAACCGCTGTCGCGCCTGCTCCGATTTGGCGTGCTCGCGGCGCTGTTCCAGAATGTCGGTCTTTGAGGCGCGGTAATACTGCACCAGTGGGATGTGGCTGGGGCAGACCCACGAACAGGCCCCGCACTCAATGCAGTCGAACAGCTTGTGTTGCTCCAGCTTTTCGAATTCCTTGCCCTGGGCAAACCAGAACAGTTGCTGGGGCAGCAGGCTTGCTGGGCAGGCCTCGGCGCAGAGGCCGCAGCGGATGCAGGGCTGCGCGGGCGGTGGAGGCGGTAGTTCGGCGGCGGTGGGTGCCAGAATACAGTTGGTGGTCTTGACGATAGGTGCCTGCGCGGTGGTGACGGTGAAACCCATCATCGGACCTCCCATTACCAGGCGCTCGCAGCGCTCCGGGTGCAGGCCGGCAAGCTCCAGCAGGTGCTGCATGGGTGTGCCCAACAGCACCTCGAAGTTCTGCGGAGCCTCCACTGCGTCGCCGGTCACCGTGGTGATGCGCGAAAGCAACGGTCGCCCATGGCAGATGGCATCGCGCACGGCCACGGCGGTACCAACGTTCTGGCAGACAATGCCGATGTCTCCCGGCAAGCCGCCGCTGGGCACTTGCTGCCCGGTGAGAATTTCGATGAGCTGCTTCTCTCCGCCCGACGGATATTTGGTCGGGAAGGTCACCACCTCAATGGTACTGCCAACGGTGGCCGCGCGCAGGGCAGCAATGGCTTCGGGTTTATTGTCTTCCAGCCCCAGCAGGACTTCTTGCGGCTGCAGGATATGCTGCAGGATGGCAATGCCCTCGACGATATCGGTGGCCCGTTCGCGCATGAGACTGTCGTCGGCCGTGATGTAGGGTTCACATTCTGTGCCGTTGATGATCAGGGTTTTGACGGCACGCCCCGGCTTGCCGGCGAGCTTCACGGCGGTGGGGAAACCCGCCCCACCCATACCCGCGATGCCCGCAGCGCGGATCAGCTCCAGCAGCTCGGTGGCTTCGCAATCGCGGTAATCGGCCACACCCTGCAGCGGCGCCCAGCGGTCTTCCTGGTCGCAGTCGATGACGATACAGGGTGCAGGGAAGCCGGAGGGGTGGGGTATGGGCCGGTCCTCAATCGCACTGACCATGCCTGATGTCGGCGCGTGTAGCGGCACGCTGACATGTCCACCAGGCTCGGCAATCAACTGTCCTTTCAGTACCCGCTCGCCAACCACGACTACCGGCCGCGCCGGCGCGCCAATGTGCTGCGACAGAGGCAGAATCAATTGTGGCGGTATACCCGCGTGGCGAATGGGCTGCTGCAGTGACTGATGCTTGTTCTCGGCGGGGTGAATGCCGCCGTGGAAATCATGCACTCGCCTCATGCGGCACGCTCGGCCGGTGTGGCATCGGTGGCTATAATTTCCGTGTTGTTGCTGCGTTGGGCGGGCATTTGCCAGTGCCAGGTTTGCAGGCTTTCAGGCTGCGGGATCATGTCGATGCAGTCCACAGGGCAGGGCTCCACGCAGAGGTCGCAACCGGTGCACTCACTGGCGATCACGGTGTGCATCTGCTTCGCCGCGCCCAGAATCGCATCGACAGGGCAGGCCTGGATGCACTTCGTGCAGCCGATGCACTCATCCTCGCGGATGTAGGCTACCGCCTTTACCTTTTCCTCGCCGTGTTCCTCGTCCAGCGGCGGTGCTTCTACGTCCAGCAGGTCCGCCAGGGCCTGGATGGTGGACTCGCCGCCGGGTGGGCACTTGTTGATGGCTTCGCCGCCGGCAATGGCCTCGGCGTAGGGTCGGCAGCCGGGGAAGCCGCACTGTCCGCACTGGGTTTGCGGCAGGATGGCGTTGATTTCATCGGCAATCGGGTTGCCTTCCGTCCGAAAGCGCACGGCAGCGAAGCCCAGCAGCGCACCGAACGGTGCGCCGAGTCCGACCAGCGCCAACAGCGCTGCAAGCAATGGATATTCGGTAATCCAGCTCGGCATACCGCTACACCAGTCCCGCGAAGCCCATGAAGGCCAGCGACATCAAGCCGGCCGTGACCATGCCGATGGCAGCGCCCCGAAAGGGCTCTGGCACATCGGCAACGGCCAGGCGCTCGCGCATGGCCGCAAACAGAATCAGCACCAGGGAGAAGCCCAGCGCGGCGCCAAAGCCGTAAAACAAAGCCTGGAGGAAGCTGTGGTCCTTGTTGATATTGAGCAGCGCGACACCCAGTACGGCACAGTTGGTGGTGATAAGGGGCAGGTAGACACCCAGCACCCGGTGCAACAGCGGGCTGCTTTTGCGCACCACCATCTCGGTGAACTGCACCACAACGGCGATCACGAGGATAAATGAGATGGTACGCAGGTATTCGAGCCCCAGCGGCTCCAGCAGCAGGTAGTAGGTGAGGTGGCTGCAGGCCGAGGCGAGCGTGAGTACGAAGGTGGTGGCCATGGACATGCCCATGGCGGTTTCCAGTTTGTTGGACACACCCATGAATGGGCACAGTCCAAGGAACTGCACGAGCACGAAGTTGTTGACCAGAATGGCTCCGATCAGAAGGATGGAATAGTCGGCCAGCACAATAGTGTCATCAAGGGGTCGTCAAATCGCCTAATGGTAAGTAGTTATCCCGGTGGAAACAATCGCCACCGGGGTTTAAAAGCCGTGTTGGTTCAAGCCTGGCTGGCTTTCGCCTCGTCGGCGCTGGCAGCCAGCATTGCCTCAACCTGAGCCGGATCAACGCGGGTCAGCAGGGGCTCGAACGGTGACAGGCCGTGCTGGAGCAGTGGCCCCCCGGTGAGTGCGGTCCAGTCCAGCGAGCAATTGAGGAACCGTTCGGATTTCTCTGCCATCGCGGGCAGCACCGGCTTCAGGTAGGTCATAAGAACACGAAACAGATTGATCCCCATGCTGCACACGGCGTGAACATCAGCCTCGCGGCCCGCCTCCTTGGCCAGTACCCAGGGTTTGCGCTCATCAATATACTGATTCGCACGGTCCGCCAGGGCGACAATGGCGCGGATGGCTTTGCTGTATTCGCGCTGCTCGTAGGCCTCGGCGATGGCTTCACCCTGATCCATGAAGGCCTGCAGCAATTCCGGTTCGGCGCAGTGCGCCGTGGTGGTGTTGTCGAAGCCCTTGCGCAGGAAGCCGGCGCAGCGGCTGGCGATATTGACCACCTTGCCGATGACATCGGCATTCACCCGTTGCACGAAGTCCGTCAGGTTGAGGTCGATGTCATCCACCGCGGCACCGAGTTTGGCGGCGAAGTAATAGCGCAGGTATTCCGCATCCAGGTGCCGCAGGTAGGTGCCGGCATTGATGAAGGTGCCGCGGCTCTTGGACATCTTGGTGCCATTGACGGTGAGGAAACCGTGGGCATAGATCGCCGTTGGCGTGCGCAGGCCCGCCGAGTGCAGCATTGCCGGCCAGAACAGGCCGTGGAAGTTGATGATGTCCTTGCCGATGAAGTGGAACAACTCGGCGTCGGCATCGGCATGCCAGTAGCGGCCGAAGTCGCAGCCCGTGCGCTCGCAGTAGTTCTGGAAGCTGGCGATATAGCCAATGGGCGCATCCAGCCACACATAAAAGTATTTGCCGGGCTCGCCGGGAATTTCAAAGCCGAAGTAGGGCGCATCGCGGCTGATATCCCATTCCTGCAGCCCCGCGGCGGTCCACTCGCGTAGCTTGTTGGCAATTTGTGGCTGCAGCGTGCCGGAGTCGATCCAGTCGCCCAGCATGTCCGCGAGTGCCGGCAGCGCAAAGAAAAAGTGCGTTGATTCCTTGTCGATCGGGCGCGCCCCGGAAATGGCTGACACCGGGTCAATGAGGTCCGCGGGGGTGTACGTGGCACCGCAGGCTTCGCAGTTGTCACCGTACTGTCCGGGGGTTTTACAGCGCGGACAGGTACCCTTGATAAAGCGGTCGGCGAGGAACAGTTCCTTCTCCGGGTCAAACGCCTGCACGATATCGCGGCGCGTGATATGGCCATTGGCCTTGAGGCGGCCGTAGATTTCCTCGCTCCAGTGGCGGTTCTCGGCCGAATGGGTGCTGTAGTAGTTGTCGAAACCAATACAGAACCCTGCCGCATCCTGCTCGTGCTCTGCCTTGATACGGGCGATCTGCTCCTCGGGGGTGATGCCCAGTTTTTCCGCAGTGAGCATGATGGCCGTACCGTGTGCATCATCGGCGCACACGTAGAGGCAATCGTGGCCACGCGACTTCTGGAAGCGCACCCAGATATCGGTTTGCACCATCTCCAGCATGTGGCCCAAATGCAGTGGGCCGTTGGCGTAGGGTAGGGCGCTGGTCACCAGGATTTTGCGCGCGCGGCTGTCTGGCATGTGCTTCACTATTCCATGCAGTTCAAAAAAGCGGGGGCGTACTATAGCGGGTTTGCCTGCGCCAGTCATTGTCGGGGCCCGCCCAACTCCCTATACTGGCGTCCCTCGCGGGTCTCGCTCAGGCCCTGCACTGGTATTCCACGGATCCGGCAGTCATGAACACAATCAAGCACATCATCGCCGTTGCCTCCGGCAAGGGTGGCGTCGGCAAATCGACCACAGCGGTGAACCTGGCGCTGGCGCTGCGGGCGCTGGGGAGCCGCGTGGGGTTGCTGGATGCCGACATCTACGGGCCCAGCCAGCAGCGCATGCTGGGTATTGCCGAGGGTACCAAGCCGGAACAGAAAGATGGCAAATGGCTGCTGCCGGTGATGGCGCACGGACTGAAAACCATGTCCATGGGATTTCTCGCCAGTGAGCGCACACCCATGGTCTGGCGCGGCCCCATGGCGGGCGGTGCACTGGTACAGATGCTGGAGCAGACCCTCTGGGGCGAGCTGGATTATCTGGTGATCGACATGCCGCCCGGTACCGGTGATATACAGCTTACCCTGTCGCAGAAAGCCACGGTCGCCGGTGCGGTGATCGTCACCACGCCCCAGGATATTGCCCTGCTGGATGCCCGCAAGGGCATCGAGATGTTTCGCAAGGTGGATGTGCCCATTCTCGGTATCCTTGAGAACATGGCCGTGCACGTGTGCAGCGAGTGTGGCCATGCCGAACATATTTTCGGCAGCGCCGGTGGTGAGCGGGTCTCGGCGGATTACGGTGTGCCGCTGCTGGCCAGCCTGCCCTTGGCCCTGTCCATTCGCGAGCAGACTGACAGCGGCAACCCGACGGTTGTCGCGGCACCGGAGTCCCCGGAGGCCCAGTTGTACCTTGCGGCCGCACGGGCTATTGACGCGACCCTGGCGGGCACCGCCTCGGGCGCCGATGCCGGGGGTCCCACCATACGAATCAGCGATGACTGAATGGAGCGTATTGCAGCGTGAGTATCAAGGCAGATAAATGGATACGCCGTATGGCGGAACAGCAGGGCATGATCGAGCCCTTTGAGCCGGGTCAGGTGCGCAGCGACGGCGATCGCCGGCTTATTTCCTACGGCACATCGAGCTACGGTTACGATGTGCGCTGCTCGGATCATTTCAAGGTGTTCACCAACATCAATTCCGCAACCGTGGACCCGAAAGCTTTCGATGAAAACAGCTTTGTCGACGTGCGTGGCGATGTGTGCGTGATTCCGCCGAACTCTTTCGCGCTGGCGGTGACGGTGGAGTATTTCCGGATACCGCGCAACGTGCTGACCATTTGCCTGGGCAAGTCGACCTATGCCCGCTGTGGCATCATCGTCAACGTGACGCCTCTGGAGCCGGAATGGGAGGGGCACGTGACGCTGGAATTCTCCAACACCACTACCCTGCCGGCGAAGATATACGCGAATGAAGGCGTCGCGCAGATGCTGTTTTTCGAGTCGGATGAGGTGTGTGAAACCAGCTACCGCGATCGCGGAGGCAAGTACCAGGGGCAGCGCGGCGTCACGTTACCGCGCGCCTGAGGCGCGTTTCAGGGAGTGGCGGTGGCCTGTAGCGGTGTGCCGCCCATGCTGCCTTCGGCGAGCAACACTTCCACCGGCTTGTCATCTTCCACGTGGATGGTTTTGACCATCAGGTAATCCCACTCCGGGGCCAGCCACATGTCGGACTCGCGGTCCGGTTCTTCATGTAGCCGCTCGAAGTGCAGCGTGTTCACCGGGCCCAGCGGGGTGTCCAGAATCTCTTCGCCCACATACACCAGCTCGTAGTCGCGAATGCGCTTGCCGTCGGCAATGCGGACCTGCAGGTTTTCCTTCGGGTTCTCCTTCGCCATCAATTGCAGGCGCAGCTGTTCCTGCTGGCTCATGCGGTCCAGCGTGCCCTCGGTGTAGGGCAATTCGTACCATTCATCCTTGTAGAAGCTGCGCACGGTATCGGCGCCCGGCGTGAAATGCACCTCGCGACGGCGATTGATCAGGCCTGTGCCCTGGTAAATGTAGGATTTTGGGTGAATCTCCGTGCCCTCAACGTTGAACACCGCCACTTCGTGGAAACCCACGACCAGAAGCGTGCCGCCGTTGGTCAGCGTGTAGCGGCCCTCGCCCTCGGCTTTCAGCTCGCGCTCCAGCGTCACCGTCATGCCCCGCGCTGACGTGGAGTATTTGACCAGGTAGGGCTGCAGCTCAGGTTCTGCGGACGCTGTGGCCCGGGCCGGGCCCGCGGCTAACGTGGCACTCAGGGCGGCTCCCAGCAGCAGCGCCATCAGCATTGACGTGCGGCCGGTAGTGAAGCCCATTAGCGGGAATCTTCTGGCCATCGAAATGTGCTCCTTGTTTGTCCAGTGTGAGCCTGCCCTGCAGGAACCAGCGGGCGGCCAACGGGTATATGGCGTGCTCCATCTCCAGAACGCGCAGCGCGAGGCTCTCCGCGGTGTCATGGGTCTGGATCGGGACACGCGCCTGCAGAACGGGTGGGCCACCGTCCAGCTCGGGGGTGACAAAGTGGACGGTGCTTCCAGCCTCACTGTCTCCGGCGTCAATGGCCCGCTGGTGTGTGTGCAGCCCCGGGTACTTGGGCAACAATGACGGATGAATGTTCAATAATCTACCGGCAAAAGGTGTGATAAATACCGGCGTTAGGATGCGCATGAACCCCGCCAGGGCCACCAGATCCGGCTGCGCCTGCTGGAGCCGCGCCACCAGTGCGCTATCGAACGCCTCGCGGTCCGGAAAATCCGCGTGGGCGATGCAGGCGGTTTCGATACCGGCCTCCCGCGCGCTGCGCAAGCCCTCTGCATCAGCACGGTTGCTGATGACCAGACAGACTTCTGCAGGCAGTGCACCGCTGTTGCAGGCGTCAATCAGGGCGTGCATGTTGGAACCGCGACCGGAGATAAGCACCGCAATGCGCCCGGGTGATCTCCCCGACATCAGGCCAGTTCCACCCCGTGTTCGCCGTGCTCAATTGTGCCCAGCTGCCATGCCGTCAAGCCTTCACGGGCGAGCAAATCGAGCGTGGTGCGGGTAGCGGACGGTGCGACACACAGCACCATGCCCACGCCGCAATTGAAGGTGCGGTACATCTCGGGCGTGGCGACGTTCCCCTGTTCCTGCAGCCACTGGAAAATCGGTGGCCAGGACCAGCTTGCGGTGTCCACCAACGCGCGGCAGTCAGCCGGGAGTACCCGCGGCAGGTTCTCCGGCAGGCCCCCGCCGGTGATGTGGCTTAGTGCCTTGACCTCAACTTCGCCAAACAGGGTGAGCAACGCCTTGACGTAAATCAGCGTGGGTGTGAGCAGTGTTGCGCCCAGTGTGCTGTCGCCGAAGGGCTGTTGCAGGGAAGCGCCGCTGACTTCCAAAATCTTGCGGATCAGTGAGTAGCCGTTGGAGTGTGGGCCGCTGCTGGCGATGGCAATCAGCGTGTCGCCGGCCTCGACCTTGCTGCCGTCAATAATGTCAGCCTTTTCCACCACACCAACACAGAAGCCCGCCAGGTCGTAGTCCTCGCCTTCGTACATGCCGGGCATTTCGGCGGTTTCTCCACCCACCAGTGCGCAGCCCGCGAGCTCGCAGCCCTGGCCAATGCCGCTGACAACGGCGGCGGCCGTGTCGATATTCAGGGCACCGGTGGCGTAGTAGTCGAGGAAAAACAGCGGCTCGGCACCCGCCACCACCAGATCGTTGACGCACATCGCGACCAGGTCGATACCGATGGTGTCGTGTATGCCCATCTCAAGCGCCAGGCGCAGCTTGGTACCGACGCCATCGGTGCCAGAGACCAGGACTGGCTGCCGGTAGCCGGCGGGTATTTCGCAGAGCGCGCCAAAACCACCCAGACCGCCCAGTACTTCCGGGCGAGCAGTGCGTCGGGAAACGTGTTTGATGCGCTCCACCAGTGCATTGCCGGCGTCGATATTCACGCCGGCATCTTTGTAGCTGAGGGCTTTGCCCTGATTGTCTGTGCTCATGGTGTGCGAGGTCCGATTCGGTTGCGGGCAGCTGCCGTGGCAGGGGGCGTATTCTAGCCCTAATCGCGGAGCGATTCACGCCTGCGGCAATTTTCACGCTGATGCAGCTCCACTTCCCCCGCTGCTGTTACAATGGCCTTTTACCTGATTCGCCGGAGGCCATTTTGGGTGCGCCCCTCAAGTGGGTGGCAGCAAGCCTGTTACTCGTGGTGTGTAACGCGTTTCCGGCTGAGCTGGTACGCGATCTGTACGTGGCCGATGTGCCGGTGGCCAATCGCGGTGAAGCGGAGCTGGCGCGCGCCGCCGAGGAAGGTTTGGCGCAGGTGCTGGTCAAGGTGTCCGGGTCTGTGGACGTGCTGGCGCGTCCCGAGGTCGCGGGGGCGCTGCAATCCGCGCGGGCGCGGGTGCAGCAGTATTCCTACAACCGGATTGATAGCGGCGACGCGGCACTGTCCGCCCGGGTGGAGTTTGACCCGGCTCAGGTGCGCGATTTGCTGCTGAACGCGGGAGCCCCCATCTGGACCGCGACCCGCCCCGCTGTTCTCGTCTGGCTGGTGGTGGAAGAAGCCGGTCAACGCAGTTTTGTCAGCCCGGGGGCGCATCCGGAACTGGCTGCCGAGCTCACCGAAGGCTTCCGCCGCCGGGGTGTTCCGTTGCGCTTTCCGCTGCTCGACCTCACCGACGCCGCAGCGCTTGACCCCGCCGAAGCCTGGCACCTGCCGTCGCCACTGTTGATCGCCGCCTCTACACGCTATCGCGCCACCGAGGTGCTGGCCGGGCGTGTGGCAAAGCTGGCGGCGGGCGACGTGGTGGGTGACTGGGCGTATCTGTCCACGCAGGGGCGGCAGGACCGCAGTGCCACGCGTACGGACGCGAATAGTTTCTTGCGCGGCGGGGTCGATCTGGTGGTGGAAGACATGGCGGCGCGCTATGCCATTAGCGGCGCCGATGCCGGCGATACCCTGTTGCTGAACGTGAGTGGGGTGGCGAGCTACGCAGACTACGCGGCGATCATGAGCTGGCTGGAGAGCCTGGAGCCTATCCGTCAGGCGCGCGTGACCGCGCTGGATAAAGACAGGCTGACTCTCGCGGTTGTGGCGGCGGCAGACGCTTCCCAGCTGGCTTCGATCATCGAGTTGAACCCCCGTATGCGACCGGCCGCGGCCGACACCGGAAAAGGACTGAATTACCTGTGGCGCAACTAGAACCCGACAGCCAGTTGCCCGTGCAGCGCTGGCCCTTGGCCCTGGCGCTGCTCGTGGCGCTGTCTTTGGCCTTCTATCTGTTACAGCCCATTTTGCTGCCGTTTGTACTCGGTGCTCTAATCGGCTATCTGGGGGATCCGTTGGTGGATGCGCTGGAGCGCCGCAAACTTGGGCGTACGGCAGGGGTGCTGGTGGTTTTCGTCCTGTTTTCCGGCTTGATTGTGGTCGGGATGCTCGTTGCCGTACCCTTGGTGCTACAGCAGTTGGATGCCTTGATCCAGAAAATACCTGCTTTATATCAATGGCTTACGCAGACGCTCTTGCCCTGGCTGCGCGACCGTTTGAGTGTGCCCGCGGCCCAGTTGCCGCAGATTGACTGGTCCGGGCAGCTTGCCGAGCACTGGCAGTCCCTGGGTAAGGTGACGGCGTCCACCCTGAAAAGCCTGACCGGCTCAGGTGCCGGGTTTCTCGCCGGCTTGTTCAATCTCGCGCTGGTGCCGGTGGTGGCCTTCTACCTCATGCGCGACTGGGACATCCTCATGGAAAAGGCGCTGGGTATCGTACCGGTCGCCTGGCACAAGAACGCGATTGCTCTGGTGCGGGAAGCAGACGAGGTGCTGAGTGCGTTTCTGCGTGGCCAGTTCCTGGTGATGTGCTCGCTCGGGGTCATCTACAGCACCGGCCTGTGGCTGGTCGGGGTGCAGTTCGCGCTGGTGCTCGGTGTTGTTGCGGGGCTTGCCAGCATTGTGCCCTACCTCGGGTTTGTCGTCGGTATTCTGGCGTCCTGCGTGCTGGCGTATGTGCAGTTCCAGGAGTGGACAATCCTGCTCTGGGTCGCGCTGGTGTTTGGCGTGGGCCAGGTGCTGGAAAGTGTGCTGTTGACCCCGGTGCTGGTGGGCGATCGCATTGGCTTGCACCCGGTGGCGGTGATCTTTGCCCTGATGGCCGGTGGACAGATCGCGGGCTTTGTCGGCGTGTTGGTCGCGCTGCCGGTGTCGGCGGTTATTATGGTTTTCGTGCGCCACGCCATGGCCTACTACCGTGCCAGCCAGCTTTACAGTGGGAATTGAGGCGGTGTCTGCTGTGCCCGCCCGTCAGCTGGCCCTGAACGTACGGCTGCGGGATGACGCGACCTTCGCCAGTTTTCTGGGCGCCGCGGTGCACGAGCCAGTGTTGGCGGCATTGCAGGCCCAGTGCATGGTGGAGGGGGAGCCGACCCTGTATCTATTTGGTTCCGCCGGCAGCGGCAAGTCGCACCTGTTGCAGGCGGCCTGCCACCTGTGCCCGGGGAATAGCTCGTATTTGCCTCTGGCAGATCTGATCAACTTGCCGGCCGCAGAGTTGCTCGGCGGGCTCGAAGGCCAGCGCCTGCTGTGCATCGATGATCTTGACCGGGTGGCTGGCCAGCCGGAGTGGGAAGAGGCCCTGTTCCACCTGTTCAATCGCGCCCGCGAGAATCGCTGCCGGCTAGTGTTTGCGGCGGATAACAGTCCTCGCCAGCTGCCCGTATTGCTGGCCGACCTGCGCTCCCGGCTGGGTTGGGGGCCGGTATTTCAGCTGCCGGCGCCGGACGATGCCGGCATGCAGGCTATCCTGCAGTTCCGTGCTCGTTGTCGCGGGCTCGATATGCCCCTGGAAGTCAGCCGTTTCCTGGTGAGTCGCGCGCCGCGCGAGATGGCGTCGCTGATGCACGTGCTGGAGACGCTGGATGCCCGTTCGCTGGCCGACAAGCGCGCACTCACGGTGCCTTTCGTCAAGGGTGTGCTCGGCCTCTAGCGCGAGAAATATTCCCCATCAAGACTGTGAATTATTTAGCCTTGTTGTGGTGGCGAATGAGGCACGACTCTGTATCATTCTGCAATGGCCAATGAAACAGGGGCCGTGTCATGCAATCAGGAGAGAGTGTAATGAAAAAACAATTTTTCGCCGGTGTTGCTGCAATCGCAGCCACTGCATCCATGTCTGTTGCGCCGGTTTCTGCCGAGGTTCCGCTGACAATCAACGCTGGCATCGGTCAGTTCGTGTTCGATGGCGACCGTCGGTTGAAAGACACTGAAACTCCGGTTGTTGGCCTCGAGTGGGCTTTTACTGACAACTGGGCCGCTGAGGTCATGTACGCCGAAGACAGCACGCGTTACAACGACGGTACGGAAACCGACGTCGCTGCGTGGCAGGTGGGCATGATGTATTACACCGGCAGCTACATCGGCGGCGGCAATCGCGTCCGTCCTTACCTGGCTTTCGGCATGGGTGAAATCGATATCGATGCTGGCCTGTTCGACACCGTTGAAACCACAGCCAACGCCGGCGGTGGTGTGCGCTGGATGCTGACACCGCGTTTCGGTGCCCGCCTTGACGCGCGCATGCTGCACAGCCTGGACGAAAGCGAAAACGACTTCCTGCTCACCGCTGGCCTGAACTACTACTTCGGCAAAGTAGCGGAAGATCCCGCGCCGGTGGTTGCTGCTGCGCCCGTTGACTCCGACGGTGATGGCGTAAACGACGATCGCGACCAGTGCCCTGGCACAGCCGCTGGCACACGTGTAGACGCAACTGGCTGCCCGCTGCCGGTAACCCAGGTGGCGTCCATCAAGCTGAAAGTCAACTTCGACTTTGATTCAACCAAAGTCAAAGAAATGTACTTCAACGACATCAGCGAGTTGGCGGCGTTCCTGAAGCGCTTCAACGACCTGCAGGTAGATGTTGAAGGTCACACCGACAGCGTGGGCCCCGAGAACTACAACCAGCAACTGTCACAGCGTCGTGCGCAGGCTGTTGTTGACCTCCTGGTGAATCAGCACGGTATCAGCGCTGACCGCCTGGAAGCTGTAGGTTACGGCGAAGCGCGGCCCGTGGGCAGCAACGACACCAGTGAAGGTCGTGCTGCAAACCGCCGTGTAATGGCGACGCTGGAAGTTGAATACAAGAAGTAAGCCGGCGCCCTGAAGCGGCTGGCTGCAGGGCGACTATTCAGCGCAGCTGAAAGTCGTCCGCATCCAGCTGGCAGGGGAAACGCGCACGGTACGCAAGTAGATCGGCACTGTTCAGAGTAATACTGGCAGTGCCGTTTTTGTTTTCAAGGTCAGCCAGCATGCTGCCATCGGCGGCGATCGCCAGGCTATCCCCCGAATACCCGATGCCTTTGGCATCTTGCCCCACACGATTCACTCCCACCACACAGGCAGCGTTTTCAATGGCACGCGCTGGGAGGAGGGCACGCCAGTGTGCGCGCCGCGCAGCGGGCCAGTTGGCCACGTACAGAGCCAGGTCGTAGTCCTCCCGGTTTCTGCTGAACACGGGAAAGCGCAGGTCGTAACACACCTGGAGCAACACCCGCCAGCCACGCCAGGCCACGGTAACGCGCTGTTGGCCAGCGCCGTAACGTTCGTGCTCACCCGCCATGCGAAACAGGTGGCGCTTGTCATAGTGGCTGACGCTGCCGTCGGGTGTGACAAACAGCATGCGATTGTAGACCTGGCCCTCGCAGCGCACTGCGATACTGCCGGTGAGGGCACAATCGTGCTGTGCGGCCAGCCGCAGCATCCAGCACTCCGTAGCGCCCCCGGGTAATTCGGCATTGGCCAGTGCGTTCATGGAAAAACCGGTGGTGAACATTTCCGGCAGGACGATGAGGTCCGTTCCACCGGCGCTTTTCTCGAGCAGTGTTTCGAGGTGGCGCCGGTTGTCTTCGGGGGCTTCCCAGGCCAGTTCGCACTGCACCAGGGTGACATTCAGATCCTGCATAGTCGCTCCGCAGCCTGCTGCAGCACGGCGTCCTGCTTGGCAAAACAGAAGCGCAAAAGCCGCTGTACAGGCGGTTGCTGGTAAAACACCGATACGGGTATGGAGGCAACGCCTACCTCCCGGGTCCACGCTTCACAGAGCTGAACATCGGCGCTGTCGCTCAGTGGAGCATAGTCCAGTAGCTGAAAATAGCTGCCGGCACTGGGTGTGAGGCGTAGCGCCGAACCGGCGAGGGCGCGATTGAACAGATCGCGCTTGTGCTGGTATCGCGCCGCCAGCGTCAACGGGTAATCGGGCTCGGCGCGCATGAACTCAGCCAGTGCCTGCTGCACCGGGGTGACGGCGACAAAGCAGACATACTGGTGGATTTTACGCAGTTCTGCCGTGAGCGCGGGGGGCGCTACGCAGTAGCCGGTTTTCCAGCCGGTGACACCGTAGGTTTTGCCGAAGGAGAACACGGCAAAAGTGGCCGCGCGCAGAGCGTCGAACTGCAGTGCACTGTGGTGCGTGCGGCCATCGTAAATCAGGTATTCATAGACCTCGTCGCTCACCACCAGCAGGCCGTGCCTGGCGACCAGTGTGCTCAGGGTTTCGAGGTCCTCCCGTGCCAGCGCTGTGCCGGTAGGATTGTGAGGCGAGTTGATGACCAGCATGCGCGTGCGCCTGGAAATGGCGGCCTCGATACGGGCCCAGTTGGGCATGAACGTCACGGGGTCTAGCGGTACATGTACCGGTACGCCACCGGCCAGCAGCACCGCGGGCCGATAGCTGTCGTAGCAGGGGTCGAGCAGAATCACCTCGTCGCCGGCGGACACGCAGGCGGTGATGGCGCAGTAGATCGCTTCGGTGGCGCCCGGCAGCACGGTGATTTCAGTGTCCGCGTCGCACACTACGTCGCGATGATGTGCCAGCTGGGCAGCGATCGCCTCGCGCAATGCGGGTAGCCCCGCCATCGGTGCGTACTGGTTGTGCCCTTCCAGCGCCTGCCGGGCCAGCGCCTGGCGCAAGCGCTCGGGTGCAGGGAAATCGGGGAAGCCCTGCGACAGGTTCAATGCGCCACATTCGCTCGCCAGAGCGGACATGCGCGAGAAGATGGTGGTGCCAACCGCCGGGAGTTTGCTCTCAAACATGCGCGTCCTAGAGCTGGGTATCCAGCGGCAATTCGGTGGTGTTCTTGATTTCAGTCACCGCCATGTGGGAGTGCAACTCCCGAATGCCGGGGCTGGTGGTCAGCGTGTTGCGCACGAAGTCTTCATAGTGACGGATGTCGCGGGTAACAATCTTCAGCATGTAGTCCCAGATGCCGGTCATGGTATAGCACTCGACCACTTCGGGGTGATCGACGATCTCGGTTTCGAAGCTCACCAGGTTCTGGCGCCCGGTGGCGGTCAGGTTGATGGTGGCGAACACCACCACATCCATCCCCAGCTGTGCGCGATCCAGCAGGGCGACACGCCGCTGGATAATACCCTCCTCCTCCAGGCGGTTGATACGCCGCCAACAGGGTGACTGGGACAGGTTGATCCTGTCGGCGATGCTGGCGGTGCTGGTGGTGGCATCCCGCTGCAGTAGTTTCAGTATCTCGATGTCCTGAGGGGCGAGCATGATGGTGGTTTTACCCTATAATAGCTTAATGACTGCATAATTTATGCACAATATCGCGTAAAAGGCCACCAAATCAAATAACAAATCCTTTCCGTCTGGCGCAGAATCTCAGGTCCGTGCAGGAGCAGTGATTATGGCAACCGACAACCGCAAGGCTCTCAGGAAAGTATCGCTGGACGACAAGTACGCCCTCGACACGGCGCGCGCCTACATGACCGGGATTGAAGCGCTGGTCAGGCTGCCCATGTTGCAGCAGCAGCGCGATCGCCGCGCCGGGCTCAATACGGCGGGCTTCATATCCGGCTATCGCGGCTCCCCCGTGGGTGGCGTCGACCAGGCCATGTGGAAAGCCGAGCCCTGGCTCAAGCGTCACAATATTCACTTTCAGGCGGGATTGAACGAAGATCTCGCGGCCACGTCGGTCTGGGGCAGCCAGCAGACCAACCTGTTTGCTGGCGCGCGATACGATGGCGTCTTCGGCATGTGGTATGGCAAGGGGCCGGGGGTCGATCGCAGCATGGATGTGATCAAGCATGCCAATGCATTTGGCACATCGCGCTACGGCGGTGTGCTGGCGGTGGCAGGGGATGACCATGCCTGCAAGTCCTCGACACTGCCGCACCAGTCGGAGCACATGTTCATCGGTGCCTCGGTGCCCGTGTTGAGTCCGGCCAATGTGCAGGAAGTACTCGACCTGGGCATTTTCGGTTGGGAATTATCGCGCTATAGCGGCTGTTGGGTGGCGTTGAAAGCCATTACCGAAAACATGGATTCCGCCATTTCTGCGGACATCGATCCCGACCGTATCAACATCGTCATGCCCGAAGACTTCCAGATGCCCGCCGATGGTGTGCATGCGCGCTGGCCAGACAAGCCGCTGGAACAGGAGTTGCGGCTCAACAAGTTCAAGATCTATGCGGCGCGGGAGTTCGCCCGTGTCAACGGCATCAACCGTTTGGTAGTGGATTGCCCTAAGCCGCGGCTGGGTATTATCACTTCGGGCAAGGCCTATCTGGACGTCATGCAGGCGCTGGAGGACATGGGTATCGACGATGTGGTGGCCGCTGAAATCGGCCTGCGCGTCTATAAGGTCGGCATGCCCTGGCCCCTCGAGCCGCGCATGACCCACGACTTCGCCGAAGGTCTGGAAGAGATTCTGGTGGTGGAAGAAAAGCGCTCCATCATCGAAGACCAGCTGACCGGCCAGCTGTACAACTATCCTGTGGCGGCGCGCCCCCGCGTGATCGGCGAGTTTGATGAAGCCGGCAGGGACCTCCTGCCCAACCTGGCCGAATTGACGCCGGCGATGGTTGCTCTGGCGATCGCCAGTCGTATCCGCCGCTTCTACCAGTCGGAAACCATGGATCAGCGTATCCGCTGGATCGAGGAGAAGGAGCGCTCACTCGCCCAGCCGCGGGACACCATTGAGCGCGTGCCGCACTTCTGTTCCGGCTGCCCCCACAATACCTCGACCAAAGTGCCCGAAGGCAGTCACGCCTTTGGCGGCATAGGCTGCCATTACATGGCGACCTGGATGCCCGACCGGCAAACCCATACGTTCACGCAAATGGGGGGCGAGGGGGCGACGTGGATTGGCCAGGCGCCGTTCACTGACACCCGGCACGTCTTCCAGAACCTGGGTGACGGCACCTACTTCCACTCGGGCATTCTCGCCATTCGGGCCGCGGTTGCTGCCGGTGTGAACATTACGTACAAGATTCTCTATAACGATGCGGTCGCCATGACGGGTGGCCAGCCGATTGACGGCAGCCTGTCGGTGGGGGACTTGGTGCGCCAGGTCGCGGCGGAGGGTGTGCAGCGTATCGCCCTGGTCAGTGATCACCCGGAAGCCTGGAGCGGCCAGTTCCACGGTGTCACCAGTTACTACAGCCTGCATGATCGCCGCGAGATGGATGCTTTGCAGCGCGAGCTGCGGGAGTACAGTGGCACATCGGTGATCGTTTACGTGCAAACCTGCGCGGCGGAAAAGCGCCGTCGGCGCAAAAAGGGCTTGCTGGAAGACCCCGCCAAGCGTCTGTTTATCAACGATGCGGTGTGCGAGGGCTGCGGCGATTGCAGCATCAAGTCCAATTGCCTGTCGGTGCTGCCGAAGGCCACCGAGCTGGGTCGCAAACGCAAGATTGACCAGAGCTCCTGCAACAAGGACTACAGCTGCGCCAATGGTTTCTGCCCGAGTTTCGTCTCGGTCATTGGCGGGTCGCTGCGCAAGCCCGAGGGCGCCGGTGGCGGCGTGGAAGGCCTGTTCGATCCGCTTCCCGAGCCGCAGTTGCCAGAGCTTGAGCGGCCCTGGAACACCGTGGTGACGGGCGTGGGCGGCACCGGTGTACTGACCATTACAGCGCTGGTGGCCATGGCGGCGCACATTGAAGGCAAAGGTTGTGCGACCATGAACCAGACGGGTCTGGCGCAGAAGTTTGGCGCCGTGGTCAGTCATGTGCGGGTCAGCGCCAATCAGGAAGATATCAAGGCGGTGCGTATTCCCGCCGGAGAGGCCGACTTACTGCTCGGTTGTGACCTGGTGGTGACTTCCACCTACGAAGCACTGGGCAAGGTGGCGCATGGTCGCACTCACGCCGTTGTCAACGATGCCGAAGTGCCTACTTCTGCCTTTATTCTCGACCCGGATGCGCGCTTCCCCACCAGCGCCATGAAAGCCAAGGTGAGTGATGAGGTCGGCGATTCGGCGGCGTTCTTCATTGATGCCACGCGCATCGCCACGCAGCTGCTGGGCGACTCGATAGCCGCGAACCTGTTCCTGCTTGGTTACGCCTGGCAACAGGGCCTGGTGCCGGTTTCCGCCGGCGCGCTGGAGGAGGCCATCGAGTTGAATGCGGTGGCGGTCAATTTCAATAAACAGGCCTTCCTGTGGGGACGCCGCTGCGCCGATCAGCCCGAGCGCGTGCTCGCGCTGGTGGATGAGCTGGCGCCGCCCGCGGCACCGCGCCTCGAGTTAGTGAATGAGATTGTTGCCGACCGCACAGCGCGACTTGCGGACTACCAGGACGCGGCCTACGCGGAACGCTACCGGCAATGGGTAGAGCGTGCGCGCGCCGCGGATCCCCGGGCGGAACAGCCGGGTAGCCTCAGCGCCACCGTGGCCCGTGTGCTTCATAAGCTGATGGCCTACAAAGACGAGTACGAAGTGGCCAGGCTGTACAGCAACGGTGAGTTCCTGCGCAAGCTCGAGCAGCAGTTCGAAGGCGACTTTGAACTGCGTTTCAACCTGGCGCCTCCCTTGTTCAGCAAGCGCGACCCCGCTACCGGCCACCTGGTCAAGCAGGAGTTCGGCCCGTGGATGCTGACCGCCTTTGCTTGGCTCGCACGACTGCGGCGCCTGCGTGGAACACGCTTCGATATTTTCGGCTATACCGCTGAGCGCCGGCAGGAGCGGGCGGATATTGATGACTACCTGAGCCTGCTCGACGAGTTGCTCTCCGGTTTGAGCGACGACAACTACACGGAAGCGGTGGAATTGGCGTCACTGCCCGCTCGGTTGCGCGGCTTCGGCCATATCAAGGACCGCAACCGCGAGCAGCTGGCCGGGCAACGCGCCCAGCTTCTGCGTCGTTTCCGTGGCGAAGCCGTGGACACGGTCACCATTGTCAACGCTGCCTGACTAACGCAGGCAGCTGGAGAGGAACTGTCATGAGTGTATTTTCCGCCCCCGCCTGGGATGGCCATGAACTGGTTGTCTTCGGTAGTGATACTGGCACCGGGCTTCGTGCGATTATTGCCGTACACAATTCCAGCCTCGGACCGGGTGTCGGTGGCTGTCGCATGTTTCCCTATGCCAGTGATGAGGACGCGCTGCACGATGTGTTGCGCCTCTCCCGCGGTATGACCTACAAATCGGCGCTGGCGGGCCTGCCCATGGGCGGTGGGAAGTCGGTCATCATCGGCGACCCGCGGCGCGACAAGACGCCGGCCCTGATGCGGGCGATGGGCGATTTCGTGCATGCCCAGGGCGGGCGCTACGTGGCCGCGGAGGATTCAGGTACCGGCGTAGAGGACCTGCGCCGAATGGCCACACGTACACCTCATGTCAGTGGTATCGACGACAATGAGCACGGTGGCGACCCCTCGCCGAGCACCGCCTACGGTGTTTTTCTCGGCATTCGCGCGGCGGTGCAACACCGCCTGAGTGTGGCCACCACGGAGGGCTTACGCGTCGCTGTACAGGGCCTAGGTCATGTGGGTTATCACCTCGCGCGTTACCTCCGCGAGGACGGCGCGGTAGTCTATGGCGCGGACGTCAATGAGGCGAACCTGGCGCGCGCGGTGGAGGCGCTCGGCGTATTGCCGGTGGCACCTGCGGACATACTCGGCCTGGAAGTGGATGTGCTGGCTCCCTGTGCGATGGGCGCTGTGCTGAATGATCGCAGCATCGACACCTTGCGCGCGGGCATTGTGGCCGGTGCCGCCAACAACCAGTTGGCGACCGCGGAGGACTGTGCGCGCCTGCAGGGGCACGGCATTCTGTATTGCCCGGATTTCCTGATAAACGCCGGTGGCATCATCGACGTGCACTATCAACGCGCCGGCTTGCCGCCGGCGGCGAAGAGAGCCCACATTGAACGTATTAGCGCGACCCTGGCGGAAGTGCTGCGCAGAGCGGACGCATCCGGACAGCCGTCGAACGCAGTGGCGGAGGCGCTGGCGGTTGAGTACCTGCGCGTTGCAGCTTCCGCGAGGGAGCCTACTGCCCCGTTATCGCACGCAGTGCCTGTAGCGACCATGCGTTGATTGCAATGCTGGTGGCCACGAGGAGCAGTCGCGAGGCACAGCAAGCCAGGCCGCCTCTGCGCCGCTTGGCATGACGGCGATGAAGAGGCGGTTCAGGCGGCTCGCTCAACCCACTGTGCAACGGTGGCGATTAGCTCCTGACGCGAGAATGGCTTGCTGAGCATGGCGTCCATACCGAACGCGAGGCACTTTTCCCGGTCGCCCTGTACCGAATTTGCTGTGATTGCGAGCACCGCCGGCTGAGGCCTGTGTTGCTGACGCAAGTTGGCGCGGATCTGGCGGGTCGCCTCGAAGCCGTTCATGATGGGCATCTGGCAGTCCATCAGGATGAGGTCAAAGTCGCGCTGCTCCACCAGGGCCACGGCTTCTTCCCCATTCTCCGCAAACTCCAGTTCACAGCTGTAGCCGTTCAAATGGGTTTGCACCAGCCGCTGGTTCATCAGGTTGTCTTCCGCCAGCAGAATGCGCTTGCCGTTGATCCGGTTCGCAAACTGGTCCGCTTCCGCGTGGGCGTGCACCGGTCCACCTGTCTGACAGTGTTTGTCGGTGGCTTCCGCGTCGTCAAATGGCTGCAGCGGCAAGCTCACCTCGAACTTCGAGCCTGCGCCAAGCGTACTCTCCACCGCAACCGAGCCACCCATTGCGCTCACCAAATTGTAGACAATTGCCAGCCCGAGCCCGGTGCCTCCGGCGCGCGCAGGCCCAGCGGCGCTGGCCTGGTAGAAAGGTTCATGGAGGTGGGCCAGTACATCTTCCGGCATGCCTATGCCAGTATCCTCGACGCAGATCCGCAGTTGCCAGGCGTCATGCGCTGCACTTCCGTAGGGTTGCGTCACTGACAGCTGTACCTCCACCGATCCGGTTTCGGTAAATTTGATGGCATTGGCCACCAGGTTCTGGATGACCTGACGAATCTTGATGGCATCGCTGTAAAAGCGGCAGGGGAGCCCAGTGGTCAATTGGAAATCGAGCTTGATGCGTTTCCGGTCGGCGAGCGGGCGCAGTACTTTCTCCACCGGACCGCTCAAATCTGGCAGCGAGAAGGGCACAGGCTCCAGTGCCAGGTTGCCACTTTCGATGCGCGACACCTCGAGAATATCGCCAATCAATTCCGCCAGATTGCGGCCGGACGACTCCAGTGCATCCAGTAGCGAGCGCTGGTTCTCGTCCAGCACTGTACCCTTGAGTAACTCCGTCATGCCGAGAATGACGTGCAGCGGGGTGCGGATTTCATGGCTCATGGTGGCAACGAAGCGTGATTTGGCGTCGTTGGCTGAGCTCGCCACAGTGGCCATGGTCAGGGCCGAGTTGCGGGATTCCTTGAGGGAAGCAAGCGTATCGAGTAGTTCCTGTTCCCGGTGGCGTCGCTGTTCGGTGTGTGTGATCAGGTCGGCCAGCAATTCCAGCAACATGATCTCTACGTCGCTGTACTGGCGCGCACTGTTTACCGAGTCGAAGCCGATAAAGCCGATACAATCATTACCCAGCAGTTCGGGGAATGTCGCCAGTGATTGTATGCCCTGAGGTTCGAGTATTGCCCGCAGAGCGTCACCCGGCGCGCGGCTGCGCACGGCGGAGACAATGAAAGGCAGTCGGCTCCTGTGATTGCTGGTCCACAAATGCAGGTCCCGGGTGGAAACGTCCTGCAGGAGATCGATTTGTGGCTCGACACCCGGAGCGCACCATTCATGCGTATTGCAGCAGCTTTCCCGCTCCCAGTCGTAGGTGAACCGGTAGGCTCTATCAGCACCGACATATTTTGATGTGTCGCTCAGTGCCTCGGTGATCGTGGCATCAATCAGCTCGATTGGGGCTTCAAGCAGTTTGATGGAGATGGAGATAATCAATCTCTCCAGTTCCGATTTCTGTAGTGTTTCCGTGCGCGCTATTTCGGCTTCGGTCATGTCGCGGAGGATGATCATGACGTCGTCCTGGCGCTGCCCCTCATCGGTGACAATGCTGAGCACGCCTTGGAATTTTCGTATGCCGCCTTGCGTGGTTCGTGCGCGCAGCGGAATCTCGACGGTCTCCTGTAAACCCTGCTCGATGTAATGATTGATACTGCGGATAACCCGCGCGCGGTCCTCCTCATAGAGCATGCTTTCGAAATTCGCTGCGGACAGGGTGTTGGTGCCTGCAGGCAATTCCAGTGCGGCGCACAGGCCACGGTTGAGCGCTATGGCGCCAACACCGCGGCGCCAGCGCATGGCGCCCAGTTGGCTGGCGGTCAGGGCCTCGAAAATGGCACGGGTGGCGGGCATACCGGTGTCAGGCTCGCGTTGCAAGATGTGACACAACGCGCTCGCGGGTCGTATTTGCCAGTATTACGATGTCTGCGAGCAGTTGCTCCCGCGTTTCCTCGTTTGCCGCGTCCCGGCACAGCGCCTCTAGAGACTCGAACAGGGAAGCCAGGGCGGGTGCCCCCACAGTACGGCAGGAGGAGCCCAGCTTGTGTGCGTGATGATGTTGCTCATCCATCGTCATTGGCGTGGGGGTGGATTGAATGTGCAACAGTAGCGTATCCAGCTGCTGTAGAAAGGTACCGTAGAAATCCTCCAGTATCTCCCAGTCGTCAAGCTCCAGAGACCGAGGCAAATGCGAGCTGTCGAAAACGGTCTGCTGCGGGGTCATGGCTGGGCATCCTCATGTGGTGGTCTCCTGCCCCGGGTTGGCTGCAACGCATACCCGGCACCTCTTACTGATCGAATGCAGTAGTTGTCCGTGAGCGACTTGAGTTTTTTCCGGGCGCGTCCGACGAGAACATCCATGGCCCGATTCATGGAGTCGAAGTCTCTGCCGTAAACAATGCTGTACAGGTCGTTGCGTTGTACTGCGCTGCCCGGGTTTCGCATCAGAACGGACAATACCGCCAGTTCTTTTTCGGAAAGCGCGACTTCTTTGCCGAAGGCGCCGAGTGTGCGATGCAGCGGGTCAAGGTGCAGTGCTTCCCACTCGAGCACCCGGCTCGCCGTGGCGCTATTATCGCGCTGTTCGCCGCTGCCATGCCGGCGTAGTACTGCGCGAATCCGCGCAGTGAGTTCGTCAATATCGTAGGGCTTGACGATGTATTGATCGGCTCCTGCGTCCAGGCAGGAAATCGTCGTGCGCACGTCGTCGTTGGCTGTGAGCATGATCACCGGCGCATCGCACACTGTCTTGATCTGGCTGCAGAGCTGCAGGCCATTCATGTCCTGTGCGCCGAGAAAGTAGTCGAGCATGATGAGGGCGGGGCGGGGTTCCCGCTGCAGGCGTTGTAGCGCACGTGTGGAGGAGTCAACGAACTCGCAGTGGTATTTGCGTACACCCAGTTGATAGCGCAACACCTTGCAAAACAGCAGGTCGTCATCAATTATCAGAATGTTTGCCGCAGCCACAGCAGCGTCCTTGTGTTTCCGTGACATGGAATGCAGCATGATACGCGCTGTTACGCGGTGGTACATGTGCGGCAGTGTAACAGTTTGCAAGTTGCTGCCGTGCCGGCGGCGTAGACCGAGGAGAAGGCCTGTGAGGATGTTGCGTCAATTGCTGGTGAGTGTGGCTGCGCTGTGTGTTGCCGCTCAGTCCACGGCTGCGCCGGAGCCCGGCGAGGAGAACATCAGCGAAGTGCTGGCTGGTGGTATCGCCCCGCCCACTGTGGCTCCGGCGCGGGGAGACGAGTCTCGTGGACCATTTCCTCGCTTGCTACTGCGTAATGGCTTCCTAATCGATGGCACCGGCGCGCCGCCGCGCGGCCCCGTGGATATACTCATACTGAACAATCGTATTGCCGAGATACGCAGTGCGGGCAAAGGCGCTGTGTCCAACGCGACCGCGCCGGACGGAACAGAAGTCATCGATGCCGGCGGCAAATATATCCTGCCGGGCTTTATCGATGCGCATGCTCACCTCGGCAGTACTAGTCACGCCCCGGCAGGCAGCCTGACGAACCCTGAGTATGTACTCAAGCTCTGGTTGGCGCACGGCATTACCACGGTGCGTGACGTGGGTGCGACCATGGGGCTGAAGTGGACCCTGCAGCATCGGGAACTCAGCGCGAAAGGCAGCATTGCCGCACCGCATCTGCTGGTGTTTGCTGCGCTTCCGGCGACGATCGCCAGTCCGGAACAGGCCCGTGCATGGGTGCGCGACGTGCATCGCAAAGGTGCTGACGGTGTGAAGTTCTTTGGCGCTGCGCCCGCGATTATTGCGGCAGCGACCGCGGAGGCGATAGACCGCGACATGCGTACCGCCTTTCATCACGCGCAGCTGGCGGTGACCCGGGTCAATGTGCTCGACAGCGCCAGAATGGGTGTGAACAGCATGGAGCACTGGTATGGCTTGCCCGAGGCGATGTTTGAGGATCGTCGTATCCAGCATTATCCCTACGATTACAATTACAGCAATGAGCAGGATCGCTTTGGTGAGGCCGGTAGACTGTGGCAGCAAACCGCCGCGCCGGGCTCGGACGTGTGGCGCGCCACCATTGACGAATTGATCTCGCTTGATTTTACGCTCTCGCCAACCTTCACCATCTATGAAGCCAACCGAGACCTGATGCGAGCACGTCTGGCAGAGTGGCATGCCAGCTACACCATGCCCTATATGATGCGGGCGTATGAGCCCAGCCCGGACGTCCACGGCTCCTATTTTTTTGACTGGACGACGGCGGATGAAATCGCCTGGAAGGAGAATTTCTCACTCTGGATGCAGTTCGTGAATGATTACAAAAACGCCGGCGGACGCGTGACGGCGGGTTCAGATGCGGGGTTCATCTACAAGATTTACGGTTTTGCCTACATTCGGGAGTTGGAGCTGTTGCAGGAGGCAGGATTTCACCCGCTGGAAGTCATACAGTCGGCGACCCTCAAGGGGGCGGAATTGCTCGGTGTCGACAGTGACCGCGGTACGGTTGAAGTGGGCAAGCGCGCTGACCTGGTCATCGTCGACGAGAACCCCTTGGCCAATTTCAAGATTCTCTATGGCACCGGCCACCAGCGCCTGAACCACGAGCGCGGTGCGGTGGAGTTTGCCGGTGGCATCCGTTACACGATCAAGGATGGCATCGTGTTTGATGCGCGGGCCCTGCTGGCCGATGTGCGTGAGCTGGTGGCGCAACGCAAGGCGGAAGAAGCAGCGCTGCGCCACTAGGCGCTTCGCCGTTTCTCAGTGTTACTCGACCGTGACCCCGTCCGACCTGCCCCCGGGTACGGCATAATCTTCGGGCCCCAGTTCCAGGTAACGGCGCAGGTAGTGCACCAGCACATAGAACGGGCCGGTATCGAGCAGTGCAACCGCTGCCTTGAACAGGTAGTTGCTGCCTATCAGTACCAACAGGGCCTGGAAAGCGATGTCACCGCGCAGGAATGCCGCACCAAAGGTGACGGTGATAACCATCACCGAGTCCACCATCTGACTCATCAGCGTGCTGAAATTGTTGCGAACCCACAGATATTTGCCGCGGGTTATCCGTTTCCAGAAGTGGAACAGCTGCACATCGCAGTACTGCGCGGCGATGTAGGCGAGCATGGAGGCGAACACAGCGCCGGAGGTTGTCGCATAGATCAGCTGGTACAGCCCGATGCTGTTGCTCACCACCTGACCATTGGGCAGCGTCACCGGCTCCGCCAGTTGCAGAATCTGCCACGGCGGCATGGCCTCTGGCCCCACGGAGGGCATGGCATCACCCAGGAACAGGACGAGCAGAATGAAGAAGTTGAGCCCCAGGCCCACGCTGACCAGAAAGTTGGCCCGGGCGCGCCCATAAAGTTCACAGACCAGGTCTGTACAGAGGAAAGTGAGCGGGTAGGGCAGCACGCCCACGGCCAGCGCCATGGGCCCGAGCTGGATAAACCGGGTGATGCCGATTACATTGAGCAGCGTCATCGCACAGAGAAAAATACCGGCCAGAACCAGGAAAACCCGCTCCCGGCGCTCCCACACGGTGACTGCGGCGGTCATGTCAGGCTTCCTTCTGTCCCAGGTTGGCGTGTAGAACGGCACCGTTGATCACCGGGTTGCCGTGCGCCCACACAATCAGCTCGGCGATTTCACCTGGGTCGATCAGTCGGCCATAGGCATTCATGCCGCCGATGGCCGCAACCACTTCGGGGTTATTGCCGATATGCGTGCGTAACATCTCTGTGTCGGTAAAGCCCGGGCAGATCAGCGCTGTGTGAATGCCCGTCCCCATCAGGTCCTGGCAGCTTGCCCGCATCATGCCGAGTTGGGCGTGCTTGCTCAGCACGTAGCTGAAGGAGCCCGCGACCGCCTTCTCGGATAGCGTTGAGCCGATATACAGCAGGCTGGACCCCGCTGGCAACGCGGGTAGCAGCAGCTGGTTGACGCTGTTCAACGCCACGACGTTGGTTTCCAGGACCTCGCGCAGGCTGTCGCTGCTGCAGTGGGAAACGGCATCCTTGCGCATCTGGCTGGCGTTGTGCAGCAGGCAGACGGTTTCGCTGTCTTTGACGACCGGCAGCAGTGTGCTGCAGGCGGCGTTAATCGAGGCGTCGGAGGCGAGGTCACAGGCGATATTTTCGACGCCGTCTTCCGGACAGGCACGTCGGGACAGGTTGTAGACACGGTAGCCGAGCGCCAGAAAGCGTTGCGCCGTCGCGCGGCCAATACCAACGCTGGCGCCGGTGATAATTGCAGTGTGCATGGATTTCCCCCTGGAATATCGCTCACCGGGGTGCTACCCCGATGGTCGTGTGCAGTCGGTAATACGCAGGCACCCGCAATTCAGTTTGCGCTGTGCCTGACCAGCGCCATTGTGCATCACCGGTCCAGCCTTGCCTATTCTGCGTAGAGTCGTGACAATGTTTCAACGTCAATCGGCTGGAAGTCTCTCATGGAGCGTTTGACCACGCTGTACATCGACAAAGAGAGCCACAAGTTCTCTGCGGCACATTTCACGATTTTTTCGGCGACCGAGCGCGAACGCTTGCATGGCCACAATTATTCCGTGTCGGCGAAGATTGTCGCCCCCATGGGGGATAATGGCTTCGCCGCCGACTACAATGTCTACAAGCGTCGCCTGAAGTCGCTCTGCGATGCGCTGGACGAGTACCTCTTGCTTGCCGGCGATTCGCCGTATCAGCGTATCGAGGACGCGGAAGACTACTACCGGGTGCATTTCGCACGCGAGGAGATGCTTTTTCTCAAGGCTGACACCCGCGTGTTGCCCCTGCGCAATGCGACGGTAGAGGAGTTTTCCCGCTATCTGTTGCAACAGTTGCTACTCGCGTCGGAGGGTGATGACCTGCGGGAGGTGGAGCTGTGCGTCGCCTCTGGGCCCGGGCAAAAGGGCTGTGCCTGCTGGCACAAGCCCTGAAGCCGTATCAGGCCGCGATACCACTGTGGCGCAACAGGGGCTCTACGTCCGGTTCGCGCCCGCGAAAGGCCACGAACAGTGCCATGGCGTCTTGTGAGCCACCCGCTTCCAGAATGTGTCGCCGGAAGTCGCTGCCGGTGAGAGGGTTGAAAATACCTTCCTCCTCAAACCGCGCGAAGGCGTCGGCGGACAGCACTTCTGCCCATTTGTAGCTGTAGTACCCTGCAGCATAACCGCCGGCGAAGATGTGACTGAACGCGTGCTGGAACCGGTTTTCTGCCACTGCCGGAATCACGGCGACCTGTGCGCGCACAGTATCCAGGGTGTCCTGCACGGTGACGCCCGTCTCGCCCCAATGCTGGTGGAGCTTGAAGTCAAACAGGGCGAACTCCAGTTGCCGCATCATCTGCATGCCTGATTGGAAGTTGCGTGCCGCCAGCATTTTATCCAGCAGTGCCTGGGGCAGAGGCTCCCCGGTGTCCACGTGGCCGGAAATAAAGGCTAGCGCCTCGGGTTGATAACACCAGTTCTCCAGAAACTGGCTGGGCAGCTCGACAGCATCCCAGGCTACACCGTTAATGCCGGACACCGAGGCCACATGTTGCTTGGTCAGCATGTGATGCAGGCCGTGCCCGAACTCGTGAAACAGTGTCACCATTTCATTTTCTGTGAGCAGCGAGGGCTGCTCACCTACAGGGGCCGTGAAATTGCAGACCAGGTAGGCTACCGGTAGCTGCAACCCGGTATCGGTCACGCGGCGCACGCGACAGTCGTCCATCCATGCGCCACCCCGTTTGTGGCTGCGGGCATACAGATCGAGATAGAAGCGCGCCAGCGGCTCACCATCCTGTTGAATCTCGAACAGGCGCAGGTCCGGGTGGTAGCTGTCGAAATCCTGCACTTCTTCCACGGTGACGCTGTAGAGCCGTTGTACCACTGCAAAGAGGCCGCTGAGTACGCGCTCCACCGGCAGGTAGGGGCGCAACTCTTCCTGCGCAATGCTGAAGGTGCGCTGACGCAGTTTTTCGCTGTAGTAGGTGGCATCCCAGGGTTTGAGTTGCTCGATGCTGTGCTCGCCGGCGGCAAACCGGCTCAGCTCCTGCCACTCCGCTTGTGCCTGGGCGCGGGAGCGCTCTGCCAGCTCGGTGAGGAATTCGACTACGCGCTGTGGGCTGTCGGCCATCTTGGTCGCCAGGGAACACTCCGCATAGTTTGCGAAGCCCAACAGGCGCGCGAGCTCCTGGCGCAGGTCGAGAATCTCGTCCATCAGCTGTGTGTTATCGAACTGGCCGGCGTGCGGGCCAATGTCCGATGCCCGGGTAACATTGGCCAGATAGACTTCGCGGCGCAGCTCCCGATCGTCGCAGTAGGTCAGTAGCGGCAACACGGAGGGGAAGTCGAGCGTGAGCAGGCATCCCTCCAGGTCGCGCTCCTGTGCCGCTTGTGTCGCGCTGGCGATCGCCGAAGCGGGCAGGCCCTGCAGCTGCTCCGCGCTAACCTGTTTGCTCCAGGCGTTGGTGGCATCCAGGACGTTGTCGCTGAACTGGCTGCTGAGCTTGGCTAGCTGCTGCTGTATCTCGCCGAAGCGCTTTTTGCTCGCCTCGGGCAGTGCTACGCCGGCCAGCTTGAAGTCGCGCAGGGCATTGTGTACCGCTTGCTGCTCGGCCTGGCCGAGAGCGTTGAAGTCCTCGCCTTGTGCCACCTCGCAATAGGCCGCATACAGGTCCGCGTTCTGGCCCACCCAGGTGCGGTATTCGGAGAGCAGCGGCAGGCAGGCCTTGTAGGCAGCGCGCAACGCCTCGCTGTTGAGGACGCCGTTCAAATGTCCCACCGGTGACCAGCACTGTGCGAGCTCATCATCCATTGCTTCAATCGGGGTAATCAGCGACGCCCAGGTGCGCGGCCCCGGCTGCGCAAGCAGACCGTTGAGCTGTGCCTTGTGGCGCTCGATAAGGGTGCGTATGGCCGGCTCCACATGCTCCGCGCGAATGGCGGAAAAGGGCGGCAAGAGGTTCTTTTCCATGAGCGGGTTGGTCATAATCGAAGGTTTTCCTGATATATGTATGCACAGTCTAACGGATAGTGGTGGGGAGACGGAATGAGAAAGCCAACGAACGGGTGTTTGTGGGCGATTGCCCTTGCGGTAGCGTTACTTGCGCCCCCGGCGAGCGCTGAACCGTTCAGCGCCGGGGATGTGTTCCAATTGGCCTGGGCAACGTCCCCCCAGCTGGATCGGGAGGGGCGTCGCCTGGTGTACCTGCGCCACAGCATGGACATCATGCGCGACCAGCCGCAGGCCAGTCTCTGGCGCATGAACATCGACGGCAGCGAGCACCGCCCGGTGGTGACGGGCCCGGACTCCGTCAGCTCGCCGGTCCTGTCCCCGGCGGGGGACCGCGTTGCCTATTTGCGGCGCGATGACACGGGCTTGCAGCTGTTCGTGAGCTGGCTGGATTCCGCGCAGACCGCGCAGCTCACGCGGCTGCCCTGGGCGCCGCAGGGTTTGACCTGGTCCCCGGATGGTGAGTGGCTTGCGTTCCGCATGCTGGTGCCGGCGCCTGCGCCAGCGGTGGAAGACATGCCCGCAGCCCCGACCGGTGCGCAGTGGGCCGCGGCACCGGTGGTGGTAGACCGCACGGTGTATCGTGCAGATGGCAGTGGCAGCAAACCCCACGGCTTTGAGCAGGTGTTCGTGCTGCCTGCTGCCGGTGGCAGCCCGCGTCAGGTGACTCACGGTGATTTCAACCACACGGGGGCAGTTGCCTGGGCGGCCGATGGCTCGGCGCTGTACCTGTCTGCCAATCGCCATGCCGACTGGGCAATGGATACCCAGAATACCGAGCTGTACCGGGTTGATCTGCAGTCCGGCGTCATGACGCCCCTGACTGATCGTCAGGGGCCGGACAAGGACGTCACCGTATCGCCAGACGGGCGCTGGTTGGCCTGGACCGGTTGGGATGACAAGGGGATGGGGTATCACCGGGACCGGCTCTATGTGATGAGCGTGGCAGGCGAACAGCGCCGGGAGTTGCTGCCGGACCTCGATCGCAGCATCGAGCACCCCCAGTGGTCCGCCGATGGCAAGCACATCTTCTTTTACTATGACGATCGAGGCGACACGCATCTCGCCATGACCGATCTCAAGGGCCGCATGCGCATCCTCGCCCGCGGTCTCGGTGGCAAGCAGCTCGGTCGTCCCTACGCGGGTGCTGATTACGCGGTTGGCGGCGACCACTTTGTGTATACCGCGGTTACCCCGCAGGCACCGGCAGAGTTGAAGGCCGGACGTGTCGGCAGTGAGCGCGTAAGTACGCTCACCACATTAAACAGCAATCTTCTGGGTTACCGCACCCTCGGCGAGGTACGCGAACTGACCTACCCGTCCTCGTTTGACGGACGTGAGATTCAAGCCTGGGTGGTCACCCCGCCGGATTTTGACCCGCAAAAGCGCTACCCGTTGCTACTGGAAATTCACGGCGGACCGTTTGCCAACTACGGTCCTCGCTTTGCGGCCGAGTTGCAGTTGTTTGCGGCGGCCGGCTACGTTGTGCTGTATGTGAATCCACGTGGCAGCACCAGCTACGGTGAAGAGTTTGCCAATCTCATCCACCACAACTATCCGGGTGAGGATTACGACGACCTCATGTCCGGCGTTGATGCAGTGATCGCCGAAGGCTATGTGGACCCGCAGCGATTGTATGTCACAGGTGGCAGTGGTGGTGGCACATTGACGGCATGGATAGTCGGAAAAACCCAGCGCTTTCGGGCGGCGGTCGTTGCCAAGCCGGTGATCAACTGGGCCAGCTTTGTGCTGACGGCGGACCAGTCACCCGTGTTTGCGCGCTACTGGTTCGGGGACATGCCCTGGGAGAACCCCGAGGCCTACTGGCGGCGCTCACCGCTTTCCCTGGTCGGCAACGTGACAACATCCACGCTGCTGCTGACAGGCGAGGAGGACCTGCGTACGCCCATGTCGGAAACCGAACAGTACTATCAGGCCTTGAAGCTGAGTGGTGTCGATACCGCGATGGTGCGGGTCCCCGGCGCATCGCACTCCATCGCCCGTCGTCCCAGCCAGCTCATCGCCAAGGTGGCGGCTATTCTCGGCTGGTTCGAGCGCTATGCGCCTACGCCTGTAGACTGAGAGCTCATTCGTCGTTCGGTTCGCGCCGCTTTTTCATCAGTGGCGCGAATCCGTCGTTCGCCGGCCAGGCGCTGGTTGTCTTGCGCGGCTTGCCTTTTGCCTTGCTGTCGCGGGCGCGTACTTTCTTCTTTGCAACCGGCGCCTTTTTCTTGCTGCCGCTGGCTTTGCCTGACGACTTCGTCTTCTTTGGCCCCGCGTAGCGCGCTTTCAGGCCGGCCAGGGCGCGCGGTTCCATGGTGATATTCAGGTAGCGCTGTATGCTGATCATGAGGTTCCAGTCAGCTGCGGTCACCAGCGAGATCGCGGTACCCTTGCTGTCGGCCCTGCCGGTGCGTCCGGTGCGGTGCAGGTAGTCGTCGCCACTGCGCGGCAAGTCGTAGTTGATGACCGTGTCGATACCCTGAATATCCAGCCCCCGCGCAGCGACATCGCTGGCGGTGACGGTGCTGACGCCGCCCTGCTCAAAACGCGTCACGATCGCCTTGCGCTCCTCGGTGGTCATTTCGCCGTGCAGACACCCCGCGCGCAGGCCGTGGTGGCGCAGAAAATCAGCCAGGCGTGATGCCGTACTGCGTTTGTTGGCAAACACCAGCTGCTTGCGACCGCTGTCCTGCAGCAGTGCGAGCAGCAGCTTGTCCTTGTGTTCCTGGCTGTCGGCCAGGATGCGCTGGTGGTGAATACTTTCGTGTGCGCTGCGGATGTCGCCGCAGCTCACAGCAACCGGGTCTTGCTGCAGTGCGGCGCTCATATCACTCAGGCCGCGGGCGTGCAGCGTGGCAGACAGGAGGAGTGTCTGGCGCTCGGCGGGGCAGAAGCCGGCAATTTTCAGCACATCGTCGCGAAAGCCCAGGTCCAGCATGCGGTCTGCTTCATCAATGACCAGCACTTGCAGGCCGCGCAGATCGGCGCTGCCATGCTCGCAATGCTCCAGCAGTCTCCCTGGCGTCGCGATGATCACTTCCGGGTTCTTGCGCAACAGGGATTTCTGGTATTTGAAGTCGGCACCGCCGGTGAGGGCATCGGCACGCAGTGTACTTTTGCCCAGCAGCTGGCGTGCCGTTTTCAGAACCTGGCGCGCAAGCTCCCGCGTGGGCACCAGCACCAGCAGCAAAGTGCCGCCGTCAGTCGGCAGTGGTGCCTGTAGCAGGCGCTGCAATCCGGGCAGCAGGTAGGCGAGAGTCTTGCCACTGCCGGTCGGGGCGCTGACACGCAGGTCACTGCCGCTTAAGGCGAGCGGAATAACATCCTGCTGCACGGCGGTCGGCTTGCCGAAGCCGAGGTCTTCCAGTGCCAGTTGCAGGCTGCGGTCAAGGGCAAGATCTTCTAACACATGGGTCGTCTCAGGCTGCGGCGCCGGTCTGTCGCCGGCGCAGGTGAAGGCGTGCAGTGTAGCATGCCACAGGCCAATACCCGACCGCGTGACAGCAGGCAAACTTCCGTTTCCCTCAGTGGGCTTGTTTGGCACACTAGCGGTTCACAGAGGGCAAGTAGACGGTTGTATGAGTACACAGTCAGTAAAGGCAGTGCGCATTGAGCACACAGGTGGGCCCGAGGTCATGCAGCTGGTTGATGTTGAGCTGCCGCCACCGGGGCCTGGCATGGTGACTGTGGCGCAGCGGGCCATTGGACTCAACTTCATTGATACCTACCACCGCAGTGGTGCCTATCCCATTCCGTTGCCCAGTGGGTTGGGCATGGAAGCTGCCGGCGTGGTGACTGCGGTGGGGGAGGGGGCGGAGTTCGCCGTGGGTGACCGCGTGGCCTATTGCTCTGCCCTGTTTGGTGCCTATGCCGAGGCGGTGAATCTGCCCTCTGCGCGACTGGTCGCCATTCCTGAGGGCATCGATTTTACAACGGCCGCGGCAGCTTTGCTCAAGGGCCAGACCACGGAATTCCTGTTGCAGCGGGTGTATCCACTGCAATCTGGCCAGACCTGCCTGTTTCATGCGGCGGCGGGTGGCGTGGGGCTGTTGTTCGGACAGTGGGCGAAGAGCCTGGGTGTCAACGCGATTGGCACGGTCAGCTCAGAGGCGAAAGCGGAGCTCGCACGGGCACAGGGTTACACCCATGTCATCAATTACGCGCAGGAAGACGTGGCCCAGCGCGTACGGGAGCTTACTGACGGGCAGGGCGTGCCGGTCGTCTATGACGGCGTAGGTCGCGCTACCTTCGACGCATCGCTGGCCTGTTTGCAGCCGCGGGGTATGCTGGTGAGTTTCGGCAATGCCTCCGGCAAGCCAGCACCGCTGGATTTGCAGACCCTCGCCACCCTGGGGTCGCTGTATGTGACGCGCCCGACGCTGCTGACCTACACCGCCACCACGGAGGAGTTGCGGCAGTCGTCCGCCGCGGTGTTCGATCGATTACTGGCGGGCGTATTGACCGTGACGATTGGTCAGCGCTACCCGTTGGCTGACGTCGCACGCGCCCACCGCGACCTCGAGGAACGGGTGACCACCGGTTCGACGATCATACTGCCATGAGCATGCCGCCGGGCCCCGAAGTCGGTAACACGGTACTGCGTGGGGAGCTGGTCAGGCTGGAGCCGCTTACCCAGCAGCATGCCCAGGGGTTGTTTTTGCGCGGCTGTCACGCCCCGGACTGGGCATTCATGCCGCGCGGCTGCTTTATCGATCTGGCGGATACCCGTCACTGGATCGACGAGGCCACCAGCGCGCCCGGTGAGCAAGCCTGGGCCATTGTCGAGAACGCGAAAGGCAAGGTGGTGGGCAGTACGCGCTATCTGAACATGCTGCCGGAGCATCGCAGCCTGGAAATCGGCTGGACCTGGCTGGGCCAGGAGTGGCAGCGCACCGGGGTCAACACCGAGGCCAAACTGCTGCTGCTGCGTCACGCCTTTGAACGCCTGCGGTGTTTGCGGGTGGAGTTCAAGGCGGACGCGCGCAACTTGCGATCACAGCGTGCGCTGGAGCGCATCGGCGCCATGCGCGAAGGGGTGCTGCGCAAGCATCGTATTGTGCAGAACGACTTTTCCCGGGATTCGGTCTACTTCAGCGTGCTGGATACCGAGTGGCCGGCAGTCAAGCGCCGCCTGGCACAGCTGCGTGAGGGGCGCTGAGCCGCGCCCCTTTCACTGCACCATTTCGTTATCACTGAAGCGGCCCTCGAACAGGGCTGCACTCAGGTAGCGCTCGCCTGAATCCGGCAGGATCACCACCACCATCTTGCCGGCATTGGCAGGCTCCCTCGATACGCGATCAGCCACGGCCATCGCCGCGCCACAGGATACCCCGGCAAGAATGCCTTCCTGTTGCATGAGCTTGTGTGCCCAGGCCATGGCATCGTCGTTGCTGACCTGTTCCACGCGGTCGACCATGGCCAGGTCCAGGTTGCCGGGCAGGAAGCCGGCACCGATACCCTGGATCTTGTGCGGTGCATGGGTAGGTTCGGCGCCGGCTTTGGCCGCGGTAATCACCGTTGTGCTCGCAGGCTCGACGGCTACTGTTTGTATGGCCTTGCCGGCGCTGCCCTTGATGTAGCGGGAGATTCCGGTCAGTGTGCCGCCCGTGCCCACGCCGGCCACCAGGATATCGATCGCGCCCTCGGTATCCTGCCAGATTTCCGGCCCGGTCGTGCTCTCGTGAATGGCCGGGTTGGCGGGGTTCTCGAACTGCCGTGCACCCCAATAACGGCCGGGCTCGGAGGCAATGATTTCCTCGGCCCGGGCTATCGCGGCGGGCATGCCCTTGCTGCCGTCGGTGAGGATGATCTCGGCGCCGAGTGCCTTCATCAGTTTACGCCGTTCCAGGCTCATGGTGTTGGGCATCGTCAGGGTGCAACCATAGCCGCGAGCAGACGCCACGAACGCCAGGGCGATGCCTGTGTTGCCGCTGGTGGGCTCGACAATGGTCATACCGGGTTGGAGGCTGCCGTCACGCTCCGCCGCCAGCACCATGCTTGTGCCGATGCGACACTTCACCGACATCGCCGGATTCCGGTTCTCCAGCTTGGCATAGACGTTGCCGGTGCTTATATGGTTGATGCGAACCAGTGGTGTGCCGCCAATGGTTTCCGAGTTGTCATTGAAAATACGTCCCATTGGTCGTGCTCCTGAAAGGGGGTCAGCTGCCAGCAAGGGTAGTCAACTGGCCTGTCGCTGTCCATTGGTCGCCTTGCGGCGGTGTCGGACGTCATGCTTCTGTCATCTTTCTGTCATGCAACCGTCACGGTTTTATCTTTTAATGGCGCACCCTATAATCGGGCCGTCATATCCATGAGGCCGCCGCCGGCGGACCGTGGCACACCGGGAGAGAGCATTGGCCGCAGGTTCACTGAATCAGGGCAGCGTTGCAGGAAAGTGGGTGGCCGGTGCGCAGCGGCTGCTGGCGATGCTGGCAGAGCCGCGCTGTGTGCGCTGGTTGCGCCGGGGTGTGCTGGCACTCGCGGTATGCTGGCTGATGGCGGCACTGGCGCAGTTGTTCTGGACGCTGTTCCCGGCAGCGCCCGCAACAGCGTTGTCGGGTGGTGTCATCAATCCCCCGGCGGAGGCAATTTCAGCGTCCGGCGCGCGAACGCCTGTAGATATTGAGGCACTGCGTGGCTGGGCACTGTTCGGTGAACCCGGCGCAGGATCCGTGGTGGAAGAGGTGGCCCCACTCCCCAGTGAGGCGCGTGCAGCCCGCGAGGGTATCGAGCGAGGTGCCCGGGAAAGCCGGCTCGAGCTTACCCTGCGTGGCATTATTGCCTTCAATGCAGCCGGTGAGGGCAGCGCGGTGATTGAGTATCGCGGCCGGCAGGCAATTTATTCCGTGGACGACGAGTTGCCTGTCGGCGGCAATGTGGTGCTGGCCAAGGTCATGCCGGAGCAGGTGGTTCTGGACAACGGCGGCACCTACGAGCTTCTGCGCCTGTACCCTCCAAACGAACTTGATGCGCAGCTCACGGGGCGCCGCGCAATCGCTGCCGGTGACGCGCGCATGGCGCCGGTTGCGGCCGCGGTTATCGACCGGCGCAGCGATGCGGAGTCCGCGGCGCTGGCGGCGGGCTATCGCGACCAGCTGTATGAGGACCCCCAGTCACTGGCCGATCTGGTGCGCATCAGCGCGGTGCGCGAGGAAGGCGCCCTGCAGGGCTATCGGGTGACACCGGGACGGGATCGGGCGCAGTTCGAGCAGCTGGGATTTCGCCCCGGTGACCTGGTACTGGCGGTGAATGGCCTGTCCCTGTCAGACCCGGCAAACACCATGCGGCTCTACCAGGCCATGCGCTCTGCAAGCGAGGTCTCGTTCGAGCTACTGCGCGCCGGTGAAACGGTGGCACTCAGTGTGAGCCTTGATGCTGCGTCGACGGATCGGTGATAGAGTCACGGCTATTCGGTTAAGGACATAGAATCAGTGAGAACCATGTTGCGGGCACTGCGAATACCGCTGTTTTATCTGCTGGCTGCCCTGTGGGCAGCTGTCGCGAGCGCCCAGAATTTCACGGTCAACCTGAAAGAGGCCGATATTCAGGAGCTGATCAAGTTCGTGGCGGAGGCGACCGACACCACGATCGTGGTGGATCCGGCAGTCAAGGGCAAGGTCAAGGTGGTGTCCTCCAAGCCGGTGTCGCGCACCGAGCTCTATGATCTCTTTCTGTCCATTCTGGAAGTGCATGGTTACACCGCAGTCCGCTCCGGCGGGGTAGTGCGGGTGATACAGAGCAAAGACGCCCGCTCTGCACCGGTGACGGTACGCGACGACGAGGGACGGCGCGGCAATGACGAATATGTCACCCAGGTCATGCGCCTGAAAAACATTTCCGCCGCCAAGCTGATACCCGTGCTGCGGCCCCTGGTGCCGCAACAGGCTCATATGGCGGCGTATGCGCCGAGCAATGCCATTATCATTTCGGATGTGGCCTCCAACATTGATCGCATCGCGGCGATCATCGAGCGCATGGACCGCACGGCAACGCAGGAGACCGAGGTCATCAAGCTGCGCTATGGCGTTGCTGAAGACGTGGTGCGTATGCTCGACCAGCTCAACACCTCAGAGGCGCAGCAGGGCAATGAGGTTGAGGTCATGCTGGTAGCGGATGCGCGCACCAACAGTGTGTTGATCAGTGCCGATGAGCTGGAGCGCGCGCGCATGACGCAGCTGATCCGCTATCTTGACACGCCTCTTGAGCAAAGCGGCAACGTAAAGGTGATCTACCTGGAGTACGCCAAGGCGGAGGACATTGCCGAGGTGCTGACCAAGGTGATGCAGAATATCGGCCGGGTGGATGCCGGCGAGGCGGGGCGCGCGCAGCGTGCGTCTGAAACCAGCGCGACAATTGAAGCCGACGCCAATACCAATGCCCTGATTATTACCGCGCCGACCGACAAGATGGCGGCGCTGGAGGCGGTTGTGGCGCGCCTCGATATACGCCGCGCCCAGGTGCTGGTGGAGGCCATTATCGTCGAGATGGAGGTGCGCGACGGCCAGGACCTGGGCCTGCAGTGGCTGTTTGCCAACGACAACGGCTTTTTCGGCAGCAGTATCAGTGCGGACGACGTACGGGCGCGCAACATTGCGGGGGCGATTCTGCCGGAAGATGGCGGTGACGGGACCGATAGCGGCGTGACCACGGGCGACTTTAATGTGGGTGCGCTGGCGGGCGCGCTGGCCCAGTCGCCGGGTGTTTCCCTGGGCTGGGGCGTGATCGATGACAATTTGTCGATGACCGTCATTCTCAATGCCCTGAAAGAAAAGTCCAACGCCAACATCCTGTCAACACCCAGCCTGCTGACCCTGGATAACCAGGAGGCTTACATCACCGTGGGCCAGAACGTACCCTTCGTCACTGGTTCATTTACCAGCACCGGTACCGGCGATGGTGCACAAAACCCGTTCCAGACCATTGAGCGGGAGAATGTGGGCATTACGCTCAAGGTGACGCCCCACATCAACGAGGGAGACTCTGTGGTGCTGGATATCTCCCAGGAAGTCTCCAGCCTCAGCAACACGTCCGTGGTGTTACAGGCGTCTGACCTGATCACCAACGAGCGCGTACTGCAGACCAAGGTGTTGGCGGCGGATGGACGCGTTGTGGTGCTCGGCGGCCTGATCAAGGACGATGTGCAGGACGCCAGCCAGAAGGTGCCGCTGCTCGGCGATATTCCGCTGCTCGGGCGCCTGTTCCGGAATGACGCGGTACAGGTCATTAAAACCAACCTGCTTATTTTCATTCGGCCCACGATCATTCGCGATGACGAACAACTCGCTGGCGCAACGGCAGACAAGTACCGCTATATCCGCGACCAGCAGGTGCTGCGCCGCGAGCGGGGCCTGATGTTCCTTGATGACAGCAACGTGCCGGTATTGCCTGAGTGGGAAGAACAAATCCGGCAGTTGCAGGAAATTCGCGACGAGTCGGGTAACACGCCGGCGGCTGTGGAGGCCGACTGATGACCTCCGCGGAGGTCGCGGTGCCCGAGCCGCCGAGGGCAAACCTGCCCTTCGGTTTTGCCAAGCAGTTTGGCGTGCTGGTCGATAATCGGGCGCAGGGTGCGGTGCTCGTGCATCGTAGCCCTCTTGAGGCCCCGTTGTTGCTGGAGATTCGTCGCTGGCTGGGCGCCCCGTTCGAATGCGAGACGGTGTCGGATGCCGAGTTCCAGCGGCGTCTCTCTCGCGCTTACCAACGCGACAACAACGCGGCGGTGCAGATGGCGGAAGACATCAGTGCCGATGTCGACCTCAGCCGTCTCGCCGATGAAATACCGGACGCGGGCGATTTGATGGACGCCGAGGACGATGCGCCCATCATTCGCCTGATCAACGCCATCCTCTCCCAGGCCGTGCGTGAGCAGGCCTCGGACATCCATATTGAAACCTTTGAGGATCGGCTCAGCGTGCGTTATCGGGTGGATGGCGTGCTGGCGGAGGTGCTGTCCCCGAAGCGGATGCTGGCGCCGCTGCTGGTGTCGCGGCTGAAAGTGATGGCGAAGCTGGACATCGCTGAAAAGCGGGTGCCCCAGGATGGCCGCATTTCCGTGCGAATCGCCGGGCACGCCATTGATATCCGCATGTCGACCATGCCTTCTGCCCACGGCGAACGCGTGGTGCTGCGCCTGCTGGACAAGCAGGCCGGGCAGTTGGAACTGCGGCAATTGAATATGAATGAGCAGGTGCTCCACAGTTACGAGAAGGCCCTGCGCAGTCCACACGGCATCATTCTGGTAACCGGCCCCACGGGGTCGGGTAAAACCACAACGCTGTATGCCGGCCTGTCGCATATCAACCAGGCCACGCGCAATATTCTCACCATAGAAGACCCGGTGGAGTACATGCTGCCAGGCGTAGGGCAGACGCAGGTCAATCCCAAGGTCGACATGACCTTTGCGCGCGGCCTGCGGGCTATTCTGCGGCAGGACCCTGACGTGGTGATGGTCGGCGAGATTCGCGACCTGGAAACGGCGGAAATCGCGGTGCAGGCGTCCCTCACCGGCCACCTGGTACTGTCCACGCTGCACACCAATACCGCCATCGGTGCGGTGACGCGTCTGCAGGACATGGGTATTGAGCCTTTCCTGCTGTCATCAAGCCTGATTGGCGTGATGGCCCAGCGTCTGGTGCGGTTGCTTTGCCGCGACTGCAAGGAGCCACATCAACTGGCAGATTCCGAGCGCACGCTACTGGGACTCTCTGCGGATACCACGGCAGCGGTCAGTGTCTATCGCGCCAAGGGGTGCGAGCAGTGCAATTTCGGCGGCTACCGTGGGCGCACCGGCATTTATGAATTGATCGAGGTGACGGACGCGCTGCGCCTGATGATTCATGAGGGCGCGAGCGAGCAGCAGATGCTGCTCGAAGCGCGCAAGCACTATCCGGGGATTCAGGAGGACGGTCGCCGGCGCATCCTCAGCGGTGAAACCAGCATCGAAGAAGTGCTGCGCGTCACCGCTGTCACCTGAGCCGATAGGCGCTTATGACCGCATATCGTTACCGGGCACTGGATGCCAGCGGCAAGCTGGTCAAGGGCGTGCTCGAAGGTGATTCCGAGCGCCAGGTGCGCGGCCAGCTGCGCACGCAGAAGCTGCGCCCGGTTGACGTTGCGGTGGCAAACCGCCAGGCGGAGAGCAAGCCGCGTTCAGGCTGGTCGTTTCTGCAGCCGCGTATCAGCGTCGCCGAACTGGCGCTGGTGACCCGGCAGCTCGCCACACTGGTGCAGTCCAATTTGCCGCTGGACGAATGTTTGCAGGCAGCCGCCGAGCAGAGCCGCAAGGGCCGGACGCAGGGGCTGTTGTTGCAGGTGCGCTCCAGGGTCGCCGAGGGTCATACGCTGGCCTATGCCATGGGTGAGTTCCCGCTGGTGTTCAACGAAATGTACCGGGCCATGGTCAACGCCGGGGAGCACGCCGGTTTTCTCGGTCCGGTGCTGGCGCAGTTGGCCGATTACAACGAACAGCGCCAGTACACCGCGCAAAAGCTGAAAATGGCCATGATCTATCCGTTTATTCTGATCGCCGTGGCGCTGGCGGTGGTTGTGGCACTGATGATTTTTGTCGTACCGGAGCTGATCGGCATTTTTGCGCACACCAACCGCGAGTTGCCGCTGCTGACCCGCGGCTTGATTGTCGCCAGCGATTTTTCGCGCGACTATGCGCTGTGGGTGCTGGTGGCCGTGGTGCTTTTGGTGTTCGGGCTGCGGCGCTGGCTGCGCCAGCCTCAGCGTCGCCGGCGCTGGCATGCCCTGTTGTTGCGCGTGCCGGGTTTCTCCCGGCTGGTGATAGCGATGGACACGGCGCGTTTTGCCTCGACCCTGAGCATTCTCATGGCCAGCGGGGTGCCCCTGCTGGAGTCGCTGCGCATTGCCGGGCAGGTGTTGACCAACCTGGTGCTGCGAGAAGACAGTGCCCGCGTGGCTGAGCGGGTGCAGGAGGGGAGCAGCCTGCACCGAGCGCTGCGAGAGAATGGCCGGTTCCCGCCGATGATGGTGCACATGGTGGCCAGCGGCGAAGCCAGTGGCGAACTGGAAACCATGCTGGCGCGATCGGCCAGCAATCAGGAGCGCGAACTGGAAATGACACTGGGAACACTCATGAGCCTGCTCGAACCCCTGCTCGTGGTGTTTATGGGCGGCATGGTGTTGGTCATTGTCATGGCCATTCTGTTGCCGATTTTTGATCTCAATACGATGGTGCGATAGTGATATGAAATTGCCGACGACAGCAAGGCGGGCGCACAGCGGTTTCTCGCTGGTGGAAATTCTGGTGGTGCTGGTGATCATGGGGCTGCTGATCAGTGTTGTGGCACCCACGGTGCTCAACCGGGCGGATGAAGCGCGCATCCAGAAAGTTCACGCCGATTTCAAGGCGATCGAGACTGCGCTGAAAATCTATCGCCTCGACAACTACGTCTATCCAACCACCGAGCAGGGCCTCGATGCGCTGGTCGAGGCGAGCAATCTCGATCCGCAGCCACGTAATTTCAAGGACGGCGGTTACCTGCCGGAAGTGCCGCTGGATCCCTGGGGGCGCCCCTACCTGTTTCTGAGCCCGGGCGAAAACGGTGAAGTGGATATTTACAGCCTCGGCGCCGATGGCCTGTCGGGAGGCGAAGGCCAGAACGCCGATATCGGCAACTGGAAGGAACAGGACTGATTCCATGCAGCGGCAGGTGGGCGCGTGGTTGTCACGGCCGTGTGCCGCACGGTGTCGCGCTTTCAGCCTGGTTGAACTGCTGGTTGTTCTGTTTGTGATTGTGCTGATGACGTCGCTTGCCACCCTCAACGTGGGTGATGGCGGACAGCAACAGGTGCTTGAGTCCCAGGTGCGTGAGTTGCGCAATGTCGCGGAGTTCGCCCTGGAAGAGGCGCAGATGGCGGGGCGGGACATGGGCCTGGTGCTGGCGGTGGATGCGCGTGGTGCGCAAACTCAATACCTCTACGACTGGCGTGAGCGGCGTGCCGAGGGCTGGCGGTCACCGGCGCTGGCGCGCGAGGTGCTGGCGCCGCGTACGCTGCCTGCGGAGGTCGAACTGGTGTTGCTGCTGGATGATATCCCCACTGCTGATTTGCTGGCTGCGCCGCTGGCCGAGGACGCCGCACCCCAGGTGGTGTTCTACGCCAGTGGCGAAGTGGCGCCGGGCGCGCTGGAGTGGCGCGCTCGAGACACGGCGGAGGTGCTCTGGCGGCTGGAGTGGGACTTGCTGGGGCGTATGACCATGTTGCCCCGCGGTGAGGTCGATGACGCGTATCCCTCGCGCTAGTTGCCGGGCCCGGAGCGTGCGTGGCTTCACGCTGGTGGAGGTGATGGTGGCACTGGCGATCGTGGCGCTGGCCCTGCCCGCGTTGTTGTTCGCCCTGCATCAGCAGGTGGACGGCACCGGCTACTTGCGTGACAAGTCGCTGGCTCAGCTGGTAGCCAACAACAAGCTGGTGGAGTTGCGCCTGTTGAGCGCCGCACGGGGTGAGCTGTTGCGGGGCTCCGACAGCGGCAGTGAGGAGTTTGCCGGCCGCCCCTGGTACTGGCGGCTGGAAAGCACGCCCACCCAGGTGCAGGGTTTCTACCGGGTGGAAATTACTGTGCGTGCCGGGGAGGAGGATGGCGGGCCGCTGCTCTATTCCCTGGTTGCTTTCCTCGCCGCGCCGGGTGGCGAGCGGCAGGGCATCGTGGCGCGGCAGCGGGCAGGGGGTTTCCGTTTTGCGAGCTAGCGGCTTCACCCTGGTGGAAGTGCTGATCGCATTGGCGATAACGGCTTTCGTGGCTGCGGTGGCGTACACCGGCCTGTCTACCGTTATCAACGGCGTCGAGAGTACCCGCGGGGTTGCTGAGCGCACGTGGGAGTTGAATCGTGCCCTGCAGATACTGCAGCGCGACCTGCGACATTTCGTCGACCGCCCCGTCCGGGATGAGTTCGGTGACCAGGAGCCGGCCCTGATGGGTGGTCCGGCAGCGCGCTTTCTGCTCAGCTTCACCCGCACCGGCTGGCATAACCCGACGGATCAGCCGCGCAGCACGCTGCAGCGGGTCAACTATGTGTGGCAGGAAGACAGCCTGTGGCGCGAGAGCTATGCCGTGCTGGACCGTGCGGGTTCGACCGAGCCGCAGCGGGTGCGCTTGCTGGAGGGGGTGACAGGGGTTCAGATCACGTTTCTGGCCTCGGTGGCGGCCTTGCAGCCGGGCGCCCGGGGCACTGAGGTTGATACGCGCAACTGGCCTGACAACTGGGTGGTGGATACCAGTCAGCCGAACGCTACACTGGCGCCCCCGGCGGCGCTGGAGCTGACGCTGGAACTGGATGATCTCGGCGACCTGCGGATGTTGTATGCACTGCCGCCGTTATAGCCCCGGGATGCCCTTGGCAGAGCGCGGCGTGGCGCTGGTGGTCGCGCTGTTGGTGTTCGGGCTGTGCGCTGCCCTCATGGTGGCCATGCAGCGTGAGTTCACCCTGTTTGCGCAGCGGGGCGCAAATCTGTTTTTGCAGGATCAGGGCTACGCCTACCTGCGTGGGGCCGAAGAGCTTGCCGCGGTGGCCCTGGTGATGGATCACGACGCTGACCAGTCCCGTGCGCAGCCGCGTGACGACAAGAACGAAATCTGGGCGCAGCAGGCGACCCCGTATCCACTGGACGAGGGCGGTTGGCTGGTCGGGTCGCTGCAGGACCTGCAGGGACGCTTCAACCTCAACACACTGGCGGCAGCGCCGACTGAACCGGGTGAGGCGGGTGTGAGCGAGCGCTTCACCCCGGCCGAGGCCTTTTTCATCCGCCTGCTGCAGGCACTGCCGGATGCTGCGCTGGGGCAGGCCGAGGCGGTGGCGGTCACGCGTGCTATCGGCGACTGGCTTGACGAGGACAGCATTCCCCGTGCGTTCGGCGCGGAGGATGATGTTTACAGTGGGCAGACGCCCGCCTATCGTGCGGCCAACCACCCCATGGCGAGCGTCAGCGAACTGCGTGCGGTCGCCAACATGACACCGCAACTGTATGTTGCACTGGCGCCGTGGGTCACGGTCTGGCCGCGCACACCGGCACCGCTTAATATTCACACGGCATCGCTGCCCTTGCTGCGCGCGATCAACGGTGACGGTGAGCTTGTCCCCCTCAGCGAAGCCCAGGGCGAAGCACTTTGGCAGACGCAGCAGGAGGAAGGCGGGTTTGCCGACCTTGAGACTTTCCTTGCCAATTCCGTTTTCGGCGAGAAGACCATGACCGACGCGGGTAGCCTGTTGGGGGAAAGCTCCTCCTGGTTCCTGCTGTCTGCGGAGGTGGAAGTTGCCGAGCGCAAGATGCGCTTGTACAGTGTCCTGCAGCGCGACAAGCGCGAGGTGCGGCCAATCGTGCGAGCGATGGGCAGCCTGTGACCCGCTCCCCATTCCCCGGATTGATGACAACGGAGAAAACTCTGTGCAGAACCTAGCCATCGTGCGCCTGATGGATGATGCGCTTGTCTGGTATCCGCCCGGTGCGGGTGAGCAGCCGCGGCCGCTGGGCAGTGCCGAAGAGGTAGCAAGCTTCGCCGCCAGTCTGCGCAGTTCGCGCTGGCAGGCATGCTTCGCAGCCCCGGGTGCCGATGTGCGCTTACTATCGCTGGAGGTAACAGCGGCAGAGAAGAAGCATCTGGCGCGGGCATTGCCGTTCATGTTCGAGGAGCAGGTTGCGGAAGACGTAGACGCTCTGCATTTCGCCTCGCGGGCACTGGACAAAACCCGTTATGCGGTGGCGCTGTGCAGCCACCGGGCGATGGCGTACTGGGCGCAGCGTCTGGCGCACCTGCCGGATTTGCCGCGGTGGGTGCCAGAAACGCTGCTGCTCCCGTGGCGCGCGGGTGAATGGTGCCTGGTTATGGATGGCGAGCAGGTACTGGTGCGCAGCGGTGAGGCAGAAGGCTACACGGTGGAGTGCGAACTGTTGCCCGTCGTGCTCGCGGCTGCGGCCGAAGCAGAGCTGCCCGAGACTATCATTTTCTATGCGGCTGACCATGCGGCCGCACTCGATTTGCTGCCAGCGTTGCTGCGTGAGCGCGTGCAGTGGCGTCAGGGCAATCTGTGCAGCGCGCTGCTCTTGTCTGCCGATGAAGCGGCATTGAGCCTCCGGCAGGGCGCCTATGCGTCGCGTCTGCCGCTGGTGCAATGGTGGAACTACTGGCGAGTCGCCGCCGGTTTCCTGCTCGGCGCGTTTGTCTTGCAACTGGCGGCGACATGGGCGGACTACCGCGCCCTGGCAAGCGAGAATCTGGCATTGCGCGGTGCGCTGGAGACGAGTTACCGCCAGGCCGTGCCGCAGGGTGCGCTGGTGGACGCGGAGCGACAGCTGCAACGGCAGCTGGACAGCCTGCGGGGTGGGCCCGGTGCAGGCAGTTTTGTGCCATTGCTGGAGCGCGCCGGTCGCGTGATTGCCGAGCGCCCGGCCACGCGGGTACTCAGCCTGAACTACAACCAGCGGGGTGGCGAGATGCGCCTCAATATCGTTGCCAGCGATTTCTCCGCGGTTGAACAGCTGCGCGCGGGGCTTACGGATGCGGGTCTGGCGGCTGAAATGGAGAGCAGCAGTGCGCAAGGTGACGGGGTGCGAGCCCGCATCCGGGTGAGGGGCGCGTGATGAAAGCCTGGTGGGTGCGCCTCACGGTGCGGGAGCAGTCCAGTGTGCTGGTGCTGGCGGTGGCTGTGGTGGTGTGGTTGCTTTGGGTTGCCCTGTGGTCGCCGATGGCTGCCAAACGCGATCGCATGGCGGAGCAGAACAGCGCGACAGCGGAAACGCTGGTGCGTGTGGATGCGCTGTCAGCGCTGGTGTTGCAGGCGCGGGAGGGTAATACGCCGGCGCGCTCCGGCAGCAATCTCGCCGCGGTGGTCAATCAAAGTACCGCCCGTTACGGCCTGTCAGTGAGCAGGTTGCAACCGGGTGCGCGGGGCGACCTGCAGGTACGCCTGGAAAACGCCCGTTTTGCCGATCTTGCGGCCTGGCTGCATCAGCTCGAAATGCGGGAGGGTCTGGTTTTCGCAGAAGTCGCGATCACGCAGGCGGGCAGCGCGGGCCTGGTCAATGCGACGGTGCGGATCGGTCAGCCATGAGCCGCGCGCAGCTGCTCGCGGGGGGCGCCGCCCTGCTGTTGTTGATTGTCCTGCTGCTGGCGGGTGCGCCGGCTCACGTGCTGAATCGTGTTCTCGCCGGTACGCCGGTCGCGGCTGACGGCTTGGCAGGTACGGTGTGGAGTGGCCGCGCCAGCCGCGTGCGGGTGGCCACTGATGCCGGCATTCTGCATCTTGGCGAGGTGACCTGGTCCTTGCGTCCACTGTCGCTGCTCGTGGCAGCCCCGACACTGCGTATACACTCCCGCTGGAGTGACCAGGAGCTGGCGGCTGTTATCACCTGGCGAGGCGAGCGCGAGGTCATCCTGTCCGATGTCGAGGCGCGATTTGATGCCGCGCTGTTGCGACACCTGGCGCCGATAGCCCTCAGCGGGCGAATGACAGCCCAGGCCGAAAAGCTGCACCTGCGCGACGGTTTGCCGCTGCAGGCGACGGCGCGGCTGACCTGGCAGCAGGCGGCCTGGGATTCACCTCAGGGTCTGCTGCCGCTGGGCAGTTACGCCGCGGATATACAGGATACCGCCCCCGGGGTGCTGGCAGGCACCATAGTCACGCTCGCCGGCCCCCTGCGTGCTGAGGGAGAGTTGCAGTTGCGACAGCGCGACTATAGCACCGCCATTTTACTGACCCATGACGAAACCTGGGATCCGCTGTTACAGGAAGCGCTCGCCCTGCTGGCGCGGCCAGTGGCGGCGGGCTACGATTTACGCCTCGATGGCTCCCTCCCGCAGCAGGGTCAATGACTTCGAACCACCTACAGGATCACGTGTTATGAGCAAGCCCGGCCAGCGCAAGTACGAGTGTGTCATTTGCGGTTTTATCTACGATGAAGCCCTGGGGATTCCGGAGGACGGCATTGCGCCCGGTACCCTCTGGGAAGATCTGCCTGAGGACTGGGAGTGCCCCGACTGCGGTATCTCCAAGGCTGATTTTGACCTCATGGAAGGTTGAGCCTAACCACTTTCTGGAAATCCCTGATGACGATTGCAACCCGGCTGCAAGCCCTGCGCCAACTGATGGAAGAGCGGGGTTACGATGCCCTGGTCATCCCCCGTGCCGATGAACACCTCGGCGAATATATTCCGCTACATAATGAACGCCTGCTCTGGGTGTCCGGATTTACCGGCTCGGCGGGCGTGGTTGTGGTGCTGCGCGACAGTGCGGCGATTTTTGTCGACGGGCGCTACACCGTGCAGGTCCGGCAACAGGTGGATGCGGCCCATTTCAGTTATCAACACCTGATCAACACGCCCCCGGCCAGCTGGCTGGCCGCGGCATTGCGCTCCGGAGCACGGGTTGCGGTAGACCCACGGCTGCACAGCCTGCAATGGTACCGCGACGCCGAGGACACATTGCAGGCCTCGGGTGTGGTGTTGTGTGCGGATGCGGATAACCTGGTCGACCATTGCTGGCACGATCGTCCCGCGCCAGACGTGCGTCCGGCACTGTTGCTGGATGACTCGTTCAGCGGTGAGTCCAGCGCCAGCAAACGCGCGCGCATCGCGGCCAGCCTGGAAGGCCACCGCGCCGATGCCGCACTGGTATTCGCGCCGGACTCCGTATCCTGGTTGCTGAATGTGCGCGGTCTGGATGTACCCTGCCTGCCGGTATTACAGGCGATGGCACTGATTTGGCGTGACGCCTCGGTGGACCTTATCGTGGACCCGCAGCGTATGCCCCCGGGCTGGCAGGCGCACTGCGGAGCAGACGTGCGCCTGCACACACCACAGGAGGCCGCGGCACTTCTCGCCGGCCAGGCTGGCCAGCGTGTGGTGGCGGATCCCCACACTGCCAATGCCTGGTCGCAACAACTTCTGGAACAGGGCGGTGCAACCCTGATTGCTGCGCCCGACCCGGTGCTGCTGCCCAAAGCCTGCAAGAACGCCGTGGAGGTTGCGGGCGCGCGCCAGGCGCACGTGCGCGACGCCGTTGCCGTGGTCCGTTTCCTCGCCTGGCTGGATGCGCAGCTGCAGCATGGCCAGTATCACGACGAGGCGGGGCTCGCCGATCAGCTGCTCGCCTTCCGTGAGGATGGCGAGCACTTCCAGGGGCCTTCGTTTGACACCATCTCGGCGGCCGGGGGCAACGCCGCCATGTGCCACTACAATCATCGCAACGCCACGCCTGCCCGGTTGCCGCCCGACTCTGTTTATCTGGTGGACTCCGGGGGGCAGTATACTGACGGCACAACCGATATCACCCGCACGGTGGCCATTGGCACGCCGGCGGCGGAGGTGCGCAAGCTCTTCACACTGGTATTGCAGGGCCACATTGCACTCGACCAGGCACAATTCCCCCGCGGTACCACCGGTACACACCTCGACGTGCTGGCGCGCCAGCCGCTATGGCGCGAGGGCTTCGATTACGACCACGGAACCGGCCACGGTGTCGGGGCGTTTCTCAGCGTGCATGAAGGGCCGCAGCGGATCAGCCGGGCATGGAGCGCAGCAACGCTTGAACCGGGCATGATCCTCAGCAACGAACCGGGCTACTATCGCGACGGCGAGTTCGGTATTCGCTGTGAAAACCTGGTGGTGGTGCAGGCATTGAACGGCGAGCTGGAAACGCCGATGTATGGCTTTGACGTGTTGACACTGGTGCCTTTTGACCGGCGCCTGATAGAAGTGGGCCTGCTGTCGCCTGCTGAACAGGCCTGGATCGATGCCTATCACCGGCGCGTGGAAGCTACGGTGGCGCCCCTGCTGGACGCGCCCGACCGGCAATGGCTGGTACAGGCCTGCGCGCCATTGATTGCCAGCTGATGCGGTGAGAGGTTTTGTGTACACTGCGCAAAAACAATCAGAACCCGGAGAGTAGAGCACGATGGCAGTAGCGGCAGCGGATCACTGGTCTTCGCGATTTGCGTTCCTCATGGCGGCCGTCGGGTTTGCGGTGGGCCTGGGGAACATCTGGCGATTTCCCTACATCACGGGCGAAAATGGCGGCGCCGCCTTTGTTATCGTCTATCTGCTTTGCGCCTTCTGCATCGGTATGCCCATTCTGATTGCCGAGCTTATGGTGGGACGTCGCGGCCAGGCAAGCCCGCCGGAAGCCATGGCCGTCGTGGCCACAGAGAGTGGTCGCAGTCGCCAGTGGCAGTGGGTCGGTGGCATGGGGCTGCTGGCGGCCTACACTATCGAGATCGTCTACGCGGTGATCGTGGGCTGGGTGCTCTGGTACCTGTTCAAGGCAGTGACGACCGGGTTTGCCGATGTCGATGCCGTGAACGCCGCCGCGCAGTTCACCGCGGTTCAGGGCGATACGTTGGGCATGCTGTTCTGGACTCTGGTCGGCCTGGGCATCACCGGGTTGATTATCTATGCCGGCGTCAAGGATGGTATCGAGCGCGCCGTGGTCGTGATGATGCCGTTGATGTTCCTGCTCCTGCTGGGCCTTGCAGCCTACAACTATTTTGCGGGGGGCTTCCACGCCGCGATTGAGTGGCTGTTTACTCCGGATTTCAGCAAGATCGGTCCCGATGCAGTGCTGGCCGCGATTGGTCAGGCTTTCTTCTCTATCGGTGTGGCCATGGGAGGCATGATGATCTACGGGTCCTACCTGCCCAGATCGATCTCCATTGGTCAGTCTGCGTTGATTATCGTGGTGGCGGACACTGTGGTGGCCCTGCTGGCAGGCCTGGTGATTTTCCCGGCTGTGTTCAATTACGGGCTGGATCCGGCGGCCGGTGCGGGCCTCATTTTTCAAACCCTGCCCGTGGCCTTTGCCCAGATGCCCGGCGGACATGTGTTCAGCGTACTCTTTTTCACCATGCTCTCGGTGGCCGGCATTACCTCCATGGTCGGGCTGGTGGAGTGTGTGAATGCCTGGATAGAAGAGCGCTACGGGATGCCGCGGCACCGCAGCGCTCTGTTGGTGATCGCTTCGGTTGCCGTATTCAGCGTGCTGAGCATTCTGTCCTACAACGTGTGGGTCGACTTCAACCTCGGTGGGCGGAATTTCAACGACACCATGGATTACTTTTCCAACCAGATCCTCTTGCCCCTGGGTGGCCTCATGATCGCGGTGTTTGCCGGTTGGATCACGACCGCACGGGCCAGTCGCGACGAACTCTGGAGCATGAGTGGCACCAGCTATGGGCTCTGGCGCTTCATGATCCGTTTTGTGGTGCCACCTGCGCTGGTGGTCATTTTTGTGCGAGGCGTTGCCGGCTGAGGCCGCGCCGCGCCGCCAGGCACACTTGGGTTTGAGCCTGCGGAGTTCCTATGTTCACTGCCGTCAATGATTTTCTCTGGGGCCAGGTGCTCGTGCTGGTTCTGGTCGCGGTCGGATTGTTGTTCACGGTTGCCTCACGCGGCGTGCAGTTTCGCTACTTCGGGCGGATGTTCGGCGTGTTGCGTGGTGGCATGCACCATGAACGCGGCCAGGTAAGTTCCTTCCAGGCCCTGGTGGTATCGGTAGCGGGGCGCGTAGGCAGTGGCAATATCGCCGGCGTTGCGGTGGCGATCACGCTGGGTGGCCCGGGTGCCGTGTTCTGGATGTGGCTGATCGGCCTCATGGGTATGGCGACCAGTTTTTTCGAGTGTTCCCTGGCGCAGTTGTTCAAGCGCACGGAGCCGGATGGCAGCTTTCGTGGCGGGCCCGCCTATTACCTGACCCACGGCGTTCGCCAGCGCGGTCTCGCAGCGGTCTACTCCGTGTTGCTGTTGCTGACCTTCGGCCTGGGCTTTAATGCCGTGCAGTCCTATGTGGTAGCCACATCGCTGGCCGAATCGTTCGGCGTGGCCACCTGGGCCACCGGTGCGGTGATGGTGCTGGTGCTCGGCAGCGTGATATTCGGTGGTATTCGTCGGATTGCCCTCGTGTCAGAGGTTATCGTGCCGATCATGGCACTCATGTATTTTCTTGCGGCCCTGGTGGTGATCGCCTTGCACATCACCGAGGTGCCCGCAGCGCTCTGGTCCATTGTGCAAAGTGCGTTCGGCATTGAGCAGGCGGTGGGCGGCGGGCTCGGTGCCGTCATTCTGCAGGGGGTAAAGCGCGGTCTGTTCAGCAACGAGGCGGGGCTGGGCAGTGCCCCCAATGTGGCGGCTGTGGCACATGTGCCGCACCCGGCCAACCAGGGTGTGGTGCAGGCGTTCAGCGTGTTCATTGACACCATGATCATGTGCAGCTGCACCGCGGTGATCATTCTGCTGTCTGATGTCTATCAGCCGGGTGCCCCGGATGTGGATGGCGTGCTGTTGACCCAGCTCGCCATGGGGAGTCACGTGGGCGACTGGGGTGCTACCTTTGTGTCCGTCGCGCTGGTGCTGTTTGCGTTCAGTTCCATTCTCTACAACTATTATCTCGGTGATAACAGCCTGAGCTATTTCAGTGACGACAACCCGACAGTCGCCAATATCTTCCGCGTTGCGGTGCTGGGGCTGGTGTTCTGGGGATCGCTGCAGGACCTGAGCACGGTGTTCGGTTTTGCCGAGCTCACCATGGGCTTGCTGGCGCTGGTGAACCTGGTTGGTCTGGTGTGGATGTACCGCATCGGCATGCGCCTGCTACGCGACTACGACACCCAGTTGCGCCAGGGTGAGGAACCCCGCCTGCGACCGGGTGACTGGCGCGATCTGGATATTGACGAGAAGTCCTGGCCGGGTTAAACGTCTGTTTTCGGGGGCATGCCCCGCGCTTACAGTACAGGTGAAAACAGGCGAGCGGCGCCCATGGCAAGCGGGAACCAGGCGGGCTTGGCCGCAATTTCAGCAGGCGTGACCTCGCGACATTTCAACAGATCAGCCTCAAGCATGGCCTGCACCTCGCTGGCGAAGTGCTCGCCGTCCACCAGCAGTGTAATCTCGAAATTGAGCCGGAAAGAGCGGTTGTCAAAATTGGCGGTGCCGATACCGGCGAGGTGGTGGTCCATTAAAAGTACTTTCTGGTGCAGGAAGCCACCCTGGTAGCGGTACACCTTCACGCCCGCAGGCAGCAGCTCACGGGTGAACGACCAGTTGGCCATGCCCACGACAGGTCCATCGGGTTCATCGGGAATCATGACGCGCACATCGACACCGCGTAGCGCGGCGAGCTGCAGGGCCGACACGATGCTTCTATCGGGGACAAAGTAGGGGCTCGCAATCCAGATTCTTTTTTGCGCGGCCACAATGAGCTGCAGGAACATGAGCCCGGCTTGTTCCAGTATGCTGGAGGGGTCGGACGGAAATACGAGCACATTCTCTGTGCCGTGGTGGGCATTCTCCGCGTCCGGCTGTACGACGCTCAGTGAGGTTTGCGTAGCCCAGCGCCAGTCGGTGGCAAAGGCCAGTTCCACGCCCAGCACGGCGGGCCCCTGCAGGCGCAGGTGCGTGTCACGCCAGTGGCCGATATCCGGATCCAGCCCCAGGTACTCATCGCCAATATTGTGGCCACCGACCCAGGCCACATGCCCGTCGACAACGACGATCTTGCGGTGATTGCGGAAGTTGAGCTGGAAGCGGTTGCGGCGCCCCTGAGTGGTATTGAAAGCGGCAACCTGCACGCCAGTCTGGCGCAGCTGGCGACACAGCCCCGTGCGGTGAAAATTGCGGCTGCCTATTTCATCGTAGAGCAGGTGTACGCTGATACCGGCGCGCGCCTTGTCCGACAGGACCCGGCCGATGCGCCTGCCCAGGTTGTCGTCGCGAATAATGTAAGACTCAAGCAGGATGTGGTGTTGGGCGGATTCCAGGCCGCGGAGAATACTGTCGAAGGTCTGCTGGCCATCAACCAGCAGCTCGACAGCATTGCCCCCCGCTGCAGGTATACCCGTGAGGTTGAAGAGGGCGTTGTAGACGGGTTCGGCGGGAGAGCTGAAAACCAGATGTTTGGACACCTCGGCTCTTGTTTGTTGCAACAGCTCGCGGGTTTCCTGCTCCACGGCATTGCGCTGTTCCAGATAACCGTCGAACTTGGTGCGCCCGAATACCAGATAGCAGGGCACTGCAAGATAGGGTACCGCGAGCAGGGAAATGGCCCAGGCGATGGCACCCTGCGCCGTGCGTACGTTGATGATGGCCTCGACGGCAGAGACGATACCCAGTGCATAGAACAGGACCACCGCAACGGCGATGATCTCGGCGTACATTTCCAGCCCCAAACCGCCTACCCGGCCCCCGCCAGCAAATGGCGGCGCAGATTCTGGATGTCGTTGGAAGTCAGCTGCAGGCCGTCGCGTACGTACGCGTCAAAAGTCCCCCAGCGGGCGACGATCTCGTCGAACCCGGCCTGCAGCCAACGCGTATCGACACTGAGCATTGTTTCCACGGTAGATGCTGCAGCCTCGCCCTTGAATACCCGCAGCAGCATCAGCTCCTGGCTGCGGGCCTCCAGCGACGGTTCACGACTTGCCAGGTAATCCGCCATGATCTGCTCTTCGGGTACGCCCAGAATCCTCAGCAGTATTGCGGCGGCGAACCCGGTGCGATCTTTCCCCGCCGTGCAGTGCCAGGCCAGCGGACGGCCCTCGGCGGCGAGTACGGCCTGCATGAAGCTGCGGTACTGGGGTGTGAATTCGTCGGCAAACTGGCGGTTGGCCTGCAGCATGAAGTCATCGGCGTTGAAGCCCGCAAGATCGCCGCTGTCGATCCTGGCACGGAGGTCATGTACCAGGGCATCGTTACCGGAATCGAGAATGGGGATGCTCAACTGCGTGAACGTGGTGTCGTCGGGTAGACGGCTGGGCTCGTCTTCACGCTCGGCACTGGAACGAAAATCGATCAGGGTGTCGAGTTGCAGGCGCTGCAACTGCTGTAGATCACTGCGCGAAGCGTTGGCCAGATGCCCGGAGCGGTAAAGCCTGCCCCAGGCAACGCTGTGTCCGTCCTCGGTGGTGTAACCGCCCAGGTCGCGGAAGTTGTGAATACCCTCGAATGCCAATAAGCGCGCGTCTTCGCGCTCGGCGGCGGGTAGCTCCACCGGCAGCTGCACGGGGGCAGGGGGAATGAACTGGATGACGGCGAGAGTGATGAGAAACGCAGCCAACAGGATTTTGTACCAGAGCGCTCGTGACATGCGGTATCCGTGTGGATGAAAACCCCGCTCAGGATAGCATCCCCGCGCGGGCGATCGTAGCCGCTTGTTCGAGTAGCTTATTTCGAGCACGCTATTCGAGTAATTCGGGTTGCTCCGCCACGATAACGTCGTATAGCGGCTGGAAACTGAACCAGCCGGCCAGGGGGGAACCCACCGTGGCGCGCGTCTGCCGGGCGCAATCGGCGTCGATTAACCGCGGTGTACCGGCGGCTTCGGCCAGCAGTTGTGCCTGGCAGGAGCGCTCCATGGTGATAAACCACCAGGCAGCCTCTTCAACGGTTTCGCCCACGGTCAGCAGACCGTGGTTCTGCAGGATGGCCGCCTTGTTGTCGCCCAGTGCCTTCGCGATGCGCTCGCCCTCACCGGTATCCAGCACCACACCGGTGAAGTCATCGAACAGTACATGATCTTCGAAGAATGCGCAGGCGTCTTGCGTAATCGGGTCCAGTGGCCGCCCCAGGGATGCCCAGGCCTTGCCATACAGGGAGTGTGAGTGGGCAGCGGCCGTTACCCGCGGGTTGGCCATGTGAATACGCGAGTGAATGGTAAAGGCAGCGCCATTGAGGAGGCCGTCGCCTTCTACCACCTCGCCGGTGTGGCTGACCAGCAACAAGTCGGATACGCGCATCTGCTTGAATGAGCGGCCCATGGGGTTTACCCAGAAGTGGTCACTGTGCTCGGGGTCCCGCACGGTGACGTGGCCGGCCACACCCTCGTCGAAGCCGAACTTGCCGAACAGGCGCAGTGCTGCCGCGAGGCGCTGCTTGCGCTCGGTGCGCAGCTCGCTGCTGGATTTCTCGGTGGATTCACCTCCCATGCCGGTGGTGTCCCGGTTCATGATGATGGCATTTGCGGTATTCATATGCTGGCCCTTTTCTCTGTATATTGCTTCTGCAGTGTAGACGTTTTTGACCCGTAGTTGGCGTCAAAGACTTTGTATATTAATTAAATCTAATATATCGTTCGCGCAAGCAGCCGGGGTGAAGCAGTCATGGCGGAGATGGATGCAGGTGCAATGGCCGCACAGGCCAAGCAGGCAGTCGCCCTGCTCAAGGAACTCGCCAACGAGCAACGATTGCTGGTTCTCTGTGCACTCGTGGAGGGTGAGCGTTCTGTGGGAGCGTTGAATGCCGACATCGAACTGTCGCAGTCGGCCCTGTCCCAGCACCTTGCGCGCTTGCGCGAGGCCGGCCTGGTCACGGCGCGGAGGGAGGGGCAGCAGGTTTATTACTCGCTTGCTGCGGGTGAGGTGGCTGCAATCCTGCAGGTCCTGCATACCCTGTATTGTGGCGAAGAACAGGGCAGGTCATGAGCCACCCGCTGGATCGGGTTGTGGCGTACACACTCGGTGGTGGCTTGCCCAGGCTGTTGTTCGTAGTGGGGCTGCTGGCTGGAATCCTGTCATTGTGGCTGACGCCGCGAGAGGAGGAGCCACAGATTGTCGTACCCGTCGTGGATGTGTTTGTCGAGGCGCCAGGGCTCTCCGCCACGCAGGTTGAGCGGCAGGTGGCGGTTCCACTGGAAAAACTGCTGGCCCAGATTCCGGGCGTTGAACACGTCTACTCCACCACGACGTCTGGCCGTACCACCGTCACGCTTTCCTTTTATGTGGGCGAAGAGCGTGAAACGGCATTGCTCAACACCTACAACAAACTCTACTCCAATCCACACTTGCTGCCTGCCGTAGTCAGTCAGTGGCACCTGCGCCCAGTCGAGGTGGATGATGTGGCGATCGTGGTGCTGGCGCTGTGGTCGGATGCCCCGGAGCGCTACAGTGACTACGATCTGCGCCGTGTGGCCGATGAGTTGAGTACCCGCCTGCAACGCCTGCAGGACACGGGTGAAGTGACGGTGACCGGTGGACGCGCGCGGCAGGTGCAGATACTGCTGGACCCCGAGCGCCTGGCCGCACGGCGCACCAGCGCGTCGGAGGTACATACGGCGTTGTCGGTATCCAACCTGCTGCAACCCGTCGGACGCTGGACTTATAACAATACGTCGATCCTGCTCGAGAGCGGCGACGCACTGCGCGGTGCAGAGGAACTTCCCGAGCTGGTAGTGAATGTGATCGACGGCGTACCGGTGTATCTGCGCGATGTTGCGCGCATTGTCGACGGCCCGCAGGAACCCAGCCACTACACCTGGATCAGCTTCGCCGGGGAGCGTACCGCTGCCGGCTCCGATGCCGCTGCCCGCTACCCGATGGTCACGCTGAACGTCGCCAAGAAGCCCGGCACCAATGCTGTGGGTCTGGCGCAGCGGGTTCACGCGGAGCTCAATACCCTGCAACGGGAACTACTGCCCGCCGAAATGCAGATACGCGTGCTGCGCGATTACGGGCAAACTGCCAACGAAAAGGTCAATAATCTGGCCAGCAGCCTCGGCTTTGCCATTGTGACAGTGGTGGTTTTCATCAGCATGTTCCTGGGGTGGCGTGCGGGCCTGGTGGTGGGTCTCGCCGTGCCCATTTGCTACGGCTTCACCCTGGCACTGGATATGACATTTGGTTACACCATCAACCGGGTGACGCTGTTTGCGCTGATTCTCGCGCTAGGCCTGCTGGTGGATGACCCAATAACCGGGGTCGACAATATTGCGCGCAATTTTGCCGGCGGCAGCGGGCCGCGGACACGGCGCATCGTCGACGCCATGGCGGAAATTCGGGTCCCCCTGCTGATGTCCACGTTGACCATTGTGGTCGCTTTCCTGCCGTTGGCCTTTATCACCGGCATGATGGGGCCCTATATGGCGCCCATGGCTTTCAATGTGCCCGTGGCGGTCATCAGTAGCACACTGGTCGCGTTCCTGGTGACGCCCTGGCTCGCCGAGCGCCTGTTGCCCTCTGTCGATAGCCCCGCTCTGGAGGCAATCGCGGGAGACCCCGCCCCTGCTGGTGGCGCCTACGCCCGTTTTATGCGTCCTGTGTTGATGCGGCGCGGCAGGGCACGGCTGGTGGTCTGGGTGGTGCTGGTGATGTTCATGGGCGCCGCGAGCTTGCCCCTGTTGCGGCTGGTGCCCTTGAAGCTGCTGCCCTACGACAACAAAAACGAAGTGCAGGTATTGGTGGATTTGCCTGAATCTGCCACGCTGGAGCAGACAGCGGCGCTGAGCCAGCGCGTGGTGCAAACACTGCAGCGCGTGCCGGAAGTGGAAGCGGCGGCGGTGTTCGTGGGTGAGCCGTCGCCGATTGACTTCAATGGCATGGTGCGCCGTCACTACCAGAGGGTGGCGCCGCACCTGGCGGATATCCGGGTGGTTCTGGTAGACAAGGACCGGCGCGAGCAGCAGTCCCACGCTGTTGTGCTGCGTCTGCGCGAATTGTTGGCACCGCTGCAGAAGGAGGGCGTTCGCCTGCAGGTGGTTGAGGTGCCGCCAGGCCCGCCGGTGATGAGCACGCTGGTGGCGGAAGTCTACGGCGCGACGCTCACACCGTATGACCGGCAGCAGGCCGCTGCCCAGCAGCTTGCGGCGCGCCTGGCGCGCGAAGCACACGTGGTTGAGGTGGATACCTCGGTGCAGGCAGCACAGCCGCGCTGGCGCTTTGTTGTCGACAAGCCCAGGGCGGCCCTTTCCGGTGTGTCGACAGCGGATATCAACGACGCCATTGCGATGGCCAATGAAGGCGTCGTTGCGGGTTTTCTGCAACAGGCGAGCGAGGCCAAACCCCTGCCGCTGGTGCTGCGTCTGGCGCCGGAAGAGCGCATCTCCCCGCACGACTTTGCGCGCCTGCAGGTGAAAGGGCGTGCCGGCATTACCCAGGCCAGCAAGGCCAGCGGTCTCGACGCCGCACCGCAGCCACTGGTGGCATTGGGTGAGCTGGGTAACTTTCGGCAACTGACTGCTGATCAGGCCATTTACCGCAAGGATCTGCGCCCGGTGGTCTATGTCACCGCCGAGCTGTCAGGGCGTCCACCGGCTGACGTGATTGCCGACATTGTCGCCGATGAGGGAGCGGGTGAAGGCAGCGCCAATGATTGGCGGGGACGCACGTTTCTCACCGCAGGTGGCGGCGATGGTTGGGCGCTGCCGCCGGACATCGAGGTGCGCTGGAGTGGAGAGGGTGAATGGCGCATCACGGTAGATGTGTTCCGCGATATGGGGCTGGCCTTTGCCTTTGCCCTGTTGGCGATCTTCTTCCTGCTGCGGGTGCAAACGGCTTCATCGGCGCTGTCGCTGATCATCATGGCGGCCATCCCGTTAACAGTGATCGGCATCATGCCCGGGTTCTGGTGGTTGAACACGGTGGGTGAACGCACCGTGGCAGGCGCCCCCGATCCCGTTCTGTTCACGGCAACGGCCATGATCGGCATGATTGCGCTGGCGGGGATCGTGGTGCGCAATTCACTGATCCTTGTTGAGTTTGTCACCCAGGCGCACAGTCGTGGCGCCTCTATTGTCGATGCACTGCTGGAGGCGGGGCATGTACGCATGCGCCCGGTGCTGTTGACGGCGGGTACAACGCTGTTGGGCAATCTCGTGATTATTCTCGATCCGGTCTTCAGTGGCCTGGCCCTGGCTATTATTTTCGGCATCATCGCGTCGACCCTGTTGACGTTGGTGGTGGTACCGGTGGTGTATCTGCTGGTCTTTGACCGCGAGCGCGGGGAGGTTTCAGGTGATGCGTAGTATTTTGCGATGGGCGCCCGCCGTGGCGGCAACAGCGGTACTGGTGCTGCTGGTGGCGTGGATGGCGGGCGTCTTCGATAACCGGCTTGCGCCCGGGCTCAAGCCCCGGTCCGACCAGGCACAACAACCTGCCTTTCGGGTCGTGGAGGAGCTGGTTGCGGTCACCGAGCCGGTGCCAGGTTCCGTGGAGGCGAAGCAGGCAACGCTTGTGGCATCGCGGATCATCGCCCGCATCGAGCGTATTCTGGTGCGGGCCGGTGATACGGTCAGAGAAGGGCAGCTACTGCTGGAACTGGAGAAGACCGACCTGGAAGCGCGGGTCGCCCAGGCCGGCAACCAGATCACGGCGGCGCGGGCGCGCTTCACTGAAGCAGAGCGCAACCTGCAGCGCAGTATCGAGTTGCAGCAGCGCGGTCTGTTGTCGGCGTCTGACCGGGAGGCTGCGCAGGCAACGCGAGACAGCCTGCAAGCTGACCTGCAACGCATGGAGCAGGGGCTGGAAGAGGCGCGCGCGGCGCTGGCCTATGCCTCTATCCACTCGCCACTCGACGGACGGGTCGTTGATCGCTTTGCCGAGCCCGGTGATATGGCCGCACCGGGAACCACACTGTTGTCGCTCTATAATCCGCTGTCGCTGCGGGTGGAAGCCAGCGTGCGTGAGCAGTTGGCGGTAACGCTTGCCGTGGGGCAGGCTGTGTCTGTGAGCTTGCCGGCGCTGGATAGCGCCGTGCAGGGCAGCATCGAGGAAATTGTGCCCGCAGCCGAGCCTGGCTCGCGCAGCTTTCTGGTCAAGATCCGGTTGCCCTACGACGACCGCTTGTTGCCGGGGCTCTATGCGCGGGTTGACGTGCCGGCGGGCAGCGAGCGACGGATGCGCGTGCCCGAGGTATTGCTGGCGCAGGTCGGCCAGCTTTGGGTGGCCACGGTCGCCGGCCCCGAAGGGCCTGAGCGACGCTTCCTGCGCGTCGGGAAACGCGACGGCGCTGGCAGCGTCGAGGTGGTTGCCGGGCTGCAGGCCGGTGACGAGCTGCTGCCGCTGGCGCGGAGCAGTGAGCGCTAGTCAGCCGTCCTTGCGCAGGTTGTCGGGGCCCCAGTAGGCCTTCATGCTGCTGATCTTGCCCTCGTCGTTGAACTCGAAGACATCGATGACGTCTATCTGCATGCCCGGCATCACCACATGAAACGGGAAAGCAACCGCGTTACCCGCGCAACGTGCTTGTCCTGACAGGCGCAGTTTGGCGCCGGCTCCCAGTGCTCCCTGATAGAATGCGCAGATAGCATCCAGCCCGTGGTGGGCGTCAGTGCCCACCGGGTCCTCCACAACCGCGTCCTGTGCGTACATGCTGCGAATGATCTCGACGTCACCCTTCTCAAACGCCTCAACGTAACGTTCCACCATGGCGATCTTGTCTGCATTGTCCATAATTGCCCTCCGGGCTCTAAACAGTGTCGTGTTGTGTCAGTAGCCACACAGTGTCGCGTAGCGGTCTTTGTGGAAACCGGTATCGCCGAATATCTGCATGGCCGTGCGTGCGCGCTTGAGGAAGAAACCGATTTCCAGCTCATCGGTCACACCAATGCCTCCGTGCATTTGCACAGCTTCATTGGTGGCGAGCTTGGCCAGTTCATTCAAATTGGCCTTGGCCAGACTGGCCATCAGCGCCAGCTGCCGGGGCTGCTCATCCACGGTAGCCAGGGCCTGCAACACCACAGACTGCGCCAGCTCCAGCTCGGCCTGCAGGCGAGCCGCGCGGTGCTGCAAGGCCTGAAAGCTGCCAATGGGTACGCCAAACTGCACTCTCTCTTTGAGCCATGCCACGGTACGTGCGAAAACTTCCTCAACGCTCCCCAGCATCTCCGCGGCCATGGCGATTCGGCCACGATCAAGCACGTCCTCCAGCCATGCCCCGGCTTCGCCGACGTTACCGACCACCTGCTCGCTGGAAATGGCGACATCGGTAAAGCGGATATTGGCTGCATTCCGGCTGTCGGCCATGACGGTGCGCTCGATGGCAACACCGGCTGTGTCGCGCGGCACCATAACCACCGAGAGGCCGTCGCGGGCGGCGGATTCACCGCTGCTGCGGGCCACCACCAGCAGGGTATCTGCCGAGTGGCCGTCGAGCACAAATACCTTTTCTCCGCTGAGCGCAAATCCATCGCCCACCGTTTCCAGCCGCGTGCCTATATGCTGGGGTCGATGATGCGCTGATTCTTCCAGCGCGAGGGCCAACGTGAGCTCACCCGCTGCGACCTGGGGCAGATACTCGGCTTTCTGGTCCGTGCTGCCGCCGAGCAACAGGGCCGATGCGCCCACAACCGCGGTGGCGAACAACGGGCTCGCCGTCAGTGTGCGGCCGCTCTCCTGCAGCACTACGCCGAGGCCACTGAAGCCGAAGTCGAGGCCGCCAAAGTCTTCTGGCAGGATCACGCTGGCCCAGCCCAGCTCGGCCATTTGCTGCCATAGCGTGGCGTCGTAACCCAGCGGATCGCGGCTGTCACGCAGTGCGCGCAGTGCGCTCACCGGTGCCTGCTTTTGCAGAAAGTCCCGCGCGGTCTCGGCCAGCAAACGCTGCTCTTCATTCAATACCAGTGCCATGCTGTGCTCCTCAGGACTCGGTCGCGGCTTTCGGTGCCTGCGGCAGTTGCAGGACGTGGTTGGCGATGACATTCAACTGCACCTCACTGGTGCCGCCGGCGATGGTCATGGCCTTGGACATGGCCCAGAGCCGCGTTGTGTCGAGCTCTTCCGTGGTAAATCCGGGCGCTTCCCAGCCCAGGGCGCGCGTTCCCATGATTGCCAGCAGCAGCTCGTTTTTGTCTTTCACGGCCTCGGTGCCGAGGTACTTCATCGCCAGGCCGACACTGCCCTTGATGCCCGCAGCGCGCTCTTCAAAGCTGCGCATGTGGGTCAGGCCGATGGCGTGCATACGCATTTCGTAGTCGACGAGGTCGCTGCGCAGTTGGTTGTCGGCGATGCGCCCGGCGCTGAATTCGAGGTAGCGTCGCGCGGCCTCGACGGGTGCGATTTCCTGACGCGGGGAGTCGCCGCCAATTTCCGCCATCAGTTTGCGCTCGTGCACCAGCAGCGCCTTGGCGACCGACCAGCCGTGATTCAGTTCGCCGACCAGGTTGCTCTTGGGCACGCGCACGTTGTCGAAGAACGTCTGGCAGAACTCCGACTCCCCGCTGATCAGTTCAATGGGTGTGGTGCTGACGCCGGGGCTTGCCATGTCGATCAAGAGGAAGCTGATGCCTTCCTGCTTTTTGACATGGGGATTGGTGCGTACCAGGCAGAAAATCCAGTCTGAGCGGTCTGCGCCAGTCGTCCAGATTTTGCTGCCATTGACCAGGAAGTGGTCGCCCTGGTCTTCGGCGCGGGTTTGCAGGCTGGCGAGGTCAGAGCCGGCAGCCGGTTCAGAGTAGCCCTGGCACCAGCGGAATTCGCCGTTGACGATAGCGCGCAGGTGTTGCTGCTTCTGCTCTTCGCTACCGTATTCGAGCAGTGCCGGGCCAAGCATCCACAGCCCCAAGCTGTAGAGGGGCGTGCGTGCCTTGATGCGCTTCATCTCTTCTTTCAATACTCGGCCCTGCTGCGGGGTCAGGCCGCCGCCGCCATAGGTCTCTGGCCACTCCGGCGCCGTCCAGCCGCGGTCGCGCATGCGCTCAAACCAGACCCTGGCATCTTCACTGGCAAAGTTGCTACGGCGGCCGCCCCAGTACTGTTCTTCGGGCGTGTTGGGCAGCCGCTGTGAAGCCGGACAATTGGCTTCCAGCCACTGCCGCGTCTCTTCTCTGAACTGGTCCAGGTCTTCCACGCTGTATCTCCTCTATGACGGCCGTGCGCGCTTTCCCTGCGGGGCGCGCTTCGAGTGTGCCAAGGGTAATGACCGGGCGGCCATAAGCAACGATTGACCGCGCAAGGGCGGTCTAGATACGGAGCTGGTATAGAGCAGCAAACCCTGTTCGGATGTGCAATCTCGGCGGCTGAGTTCAGTGCTGCGTACCGCGCGAATTGACGCTTCTGCCACCTCTGGTACATGCTCGCCGGCTGATTACCGATAACGAGGACAGACGATGCAGCGTTTCAGCAACAGGGTGGTTATGGTCACGGGTGCCGGCAGTGGAATTGGACGTGCCGCCGCGGTGCGTATCGCCGCCGAGGGAGGCAGCGTGTACTGCGTGGATATCAGCCAGCCGGGGCTGGATGAAACGGTGGCGAGCATCGAGGCGGCCGGCGGTGAGGCTACAGCACGGTGCTGTGATGTCGCGGATGAAACCCAGGTCAAGGAAACGGTCGCGGCCTGTGTGGCGCATTACGGCAGCCTGTATGCGCTGGTCAACATGGCGGGCATTCTACGTTTCGACGACACGGACGCGATCGCTGTTGAGGCCTTCCAGCGAGTCATTGCGGTGAACCTTACCGGTACGCTGCTATTGTGTCGGGAAGTGCTGCCACATCTTATGGAAACGAAGGGCAGCATTGTCAACGCCGCTTCTACAGCGGCTCTCACCGGTTTGCCGTGCGGAGCGGCCTATTCTGCCAGTAAGGGTGGCGTTCTGGCGATGACGCGCAGTATTGCGGTGGAATTCGCCAAGCGCGGTGTGCGTGCCAACTGCGTGTGTCCAGGGGATATCAACAGCGGCATGACTACCGGGATTGAGTGGCCACCCAACATGGACTTCGAGCTGATTGCACGCATCACCTCACTGTCCGGAGCCAAGGATGCGGAGGTGATGGCCGGCGTGATTGCCATGCTCGCCTCTGAAGACGCGGTACATATCACCGGTGAAGACATCCGGGTCGACGGTGGTATGTTGTCCTGATATGTCACTGTGCGCAGCACGCCCCTTTCCCTGGCGGCGTTGCTGCGTCTAGTCTGAATCACTCAACTCGACGCTGACATCGCGCTGCTCGTCGCCTCGGCGTAGCGAAATGGTGACCGTGTCGCCGGGTGTGTGCTGCTCGATCAGGCTCAGGTAGTCGTCGTTGCTGCGTACGGCTTTGCCATCCACAGCGGTGATGATGTCCCCCAGGAGGATTTCGCCACGGGCATTGCGGTAGGCGCCGCGTATGCCCGCACGATCCGCCGGCAAGCCGGGGAATACGCGCACAACCGGCAGCCCCTCGATGCGGTAGCGGCGTATCCAGCGGTCGCTCGCAAGCTCCAGGCCCAGGCTGGGCCGCTGGATGCGACCGTAGCTGATCAGCTGTGGCACGACCTCCCTCACCGTATTCACGGGAATGGCAAAGCCGATGCCCGCGCTGGCGCCACTGGGACTGTAGATTGCCGTATTCACGCCGACCAGTTGACCCAGGGAGTTCAGGAGAGGGCCTCCCGAGTTACCCGGGTTGATGGCGGCATCCGTTTGAATCACACCGCGGATGGTGCGGTTGCCCGGGGCACGGATCTCGCGTCCCAGCGCACTGACGACACCAGTGGTGAGGGTGGTATCCAGACCGAAGGGGTTGCCGATCGCGAGCACCTTGCGCCCGACACTGAGTTCCGATGAGTCGCCCAGCGGCAGCGTGATCAGCCCCGCCGGCGGGTTCTGGATACGCAGCACCGCGAGATCCTTCTCCGGCGCCACACCGATGACCTCGGCATCGAATTCACTGCGGTCCTGCAAGGTGACGGTCAAGCGGTGAGCCCCGGCGATGACGTGAAAATTGGTCACGATCAGGCCGCTTGGATCCCAGACGAAACCCGTTCCCGAACCACGCGGTATCTCGTGCACGTTGAGGGAAAACAGGTCGCGTCGCAGCGCCTTGTTGGTCACGAACACGACCGCCGGACTCGCCTTGCTGAAAATTTCCGTGCTGTTGGCTTCGTCCTCGGTGGCGAAACTCAGGTAGTCCACATTCGCCGCAAGGGCTACGGGCCACAGCAGTGCCAGCCCCAACGCGGCCCACCACTGTTTCACAGCTGCCCCCCTTTATCCTCGGCGAAAGCTGTCTGGAAGGCGCGAATGCGCTGGGCATTGGCGCCGATATCACCCACCCCGACGCGGGAAACGGAACGCAGGTCGACAACGCTGCCATCGGCAGTAGAGCGAATGCGTACCGCAACATCGTCCTTGAAACCCATGATGGCGGTGGTGTCGACCGCTTCGAAACGCCAGGCATCAGGGTTCTGCCAGACGACCTCCCAGCCCAGCTGATCGGCGATGGCAAGGGCGTGACGGTAGGCGTTGCGCGCACTGCGCTCGCTGCGCAGGGATTGCAGGTCCGGGTAGGCTTCCTGTTGTGCACCCAGGCTGTCGGGTTTGATGTCCAGCGGATTGCTCTTTGGCCCACGCAGTGTGGGAGCGTGAGAGAAGGTCGGTGGGTCGCTCAAGTCCGTGGTGATGTCGTGAATGGCGGGGTAGTCGCCGCGCCCTGCCGCGAGGGAGAGGAACAGCAGGGTGCCGGGCAGGGCGCAGGCGATCCCGAGCAGCAGCTGCTTGCGTTGCGACCGGTAGTGCGGCAGTACGCACAGTAGCGCCAGTATCAGGGCCGAGACGGTCGCCAGCAAACAGGCCAGCGCGTACAGCAGCAGCCCCTGCTGCCACAGGCCAGCGCGCACGACCAGTACCGCCACGGGCAATGCCAGCAGAAGCAGAGCCGTGAATGTGAGCAGCCAGACAGGGAGGCGGGGAGGGCGTTGAGAGGCGGTCATGGTGAGCTCCAGACGAGTCGTAGTGGGGGATGAGAATACTATTACGAGCGGTGTTGTGCGAGGCCTGCAAGCGGTTCAACAGAGCAGCCATGCATCCCTGTTTTTCGCGCGGCGCATTGAGCTTCGCAGGGGCATTTGCTTAACTCCAGCGCTCACAGTAATAGCAGGCCCGCAAGGGGCGAAGGAGCAGCATTATGGGACGAGTCGCCGGAAAAGTCGCCATTGTCACGGGTGCCGCCAGTGGCATGGGCAAGGCGGATGCCATTTTGCTGGCCGCGGAAGGCGCGTCGGTGGTTGTCGCTGACCTGAATGAGGCTGACGGTCAGGCCGTTGCCGACAGCATCGGCGAGCAGGCCCGTTTCATGCGCCTGGATGTGTCAGACGAGGACAACTGGCGTCAGGTTATTGCCGATACCCTGAAGGTGTTCGGTCGCCTGGACATCCTGGTCAACAACGCCGGGATGCTGACCATCGCCTCGATTGTGGACACCGATCTGGCGATGTTCCGCAAGGTGCAGTCGGTCAACAGTGAGGGTGTTTTTCTCGGCTGCAAACACGCTATTCCCGCCATGGAGCAAAGCGGTGGCGGTTCCATCGTCAACATGTCTTCGGTGGCGGCCATTCAGGGCATTTCTTTTGCCGCAGCTTACAGCGCCAGCAAGGGGGCGGTGCGCTCCATCACCAAATCCATTGCCATGTACTGCAAGGAGCGGGGCAACGGTATTCGCTGCAACTCGATTCACCCCGATGGGGTGCGCACGCCCATGGTGATCAAGGCGGCCACCGGCAAGGATTCCGCGTCCGAGGAGGAGCTGGCGTCGCTGAAGGACGCTGACATGTGCAACCCCGAGGATATCGCCCAGATGGTGCTCTATCTCGCTGCGGACGAGTCCTGGTTCGTCAATGGTACCGAGATGTTGATCGACAATTGCTCCACCATTACGCCACCGGTTGGCTTGTCCTAGGAGGTTCCATGGAGAAAGTACAGTATTGCCTGTGGCGTGTGGCCGCAGTGGCAGAAGATACGTTTCGTGCGGGACTGCTGGCGGACCTGGTGCCGGCATTGCAGCGTTTGGAGTCTGTGCGTGGACTGCGTCTGGCAGTAGTGGATTCCGCTGTGGCGCCTGCAGCGGACAAACGCCTCGCCAGTGACGGCCCCTTGCCGGATGCGCTGCTTTCGGTTTGGCTGGACGATGCCTGGCGCAGGCCGCAACCCGCGGCACTGGTGCCCGAGCTGGTTGCCCGCAGCCACGCGTGGCTGGTGGCCGAGGCCGAGCCGATCGTCAACGACACGCACCCGCCGGGCGCTGACGCGCGGGTGACCGGCTTCTGCCAGGTTGCCCTGTTGCAGCGTCCTCCCCGGTTGACGGTGCCAGAGTGGCTCAACATCTGGAAAGGCAGCCACTGGCAGGTGGCCATCGATACCCAGTCCACCTTCGGGTACCGTCAGAATCTGGTGGTCTGTGCCCTCGATGAGGGCGGCCCGGCGCTGGACGCGATCGTCGAGGAGGACTTTCCCGCCGACGCCATGACATCCGCACACAGCTTCTACGCCGCGCAGGACGACGCGACGCTGGAGGCGAACCAGAACGCCATGATGGAAAGTTGTGCGCGCTTCATCGACTTCGACAGGATCGATGTGGTGCCGATGAGCGCGTACTGGTTCAGTCCTGCTGCAGGGCCCTGATACGATCCTCCAGCGGCGGATGTGAACGGAAGAGGGCGGAGAAACCCTCCTTCATCTGCTCGCTGATGCCAAAGGCGGTCAGCTCGCCCGGCAGGTCCTGGGGCAGGCCCTGCTCGGCACGCAGGCGCTGCAGGGCTGCCACCATCGCGCCGCCACCGGCCAGTCTTGCGCCGGCGGCATCCGCACGGTATTCGCGCCAGCGCGAGAACCAGAACACGATCATGCTGGCGAGGAAGCCCAACACCAGTTCCGCAACGATCGTGACCACGTAATAGCCAATGCCGTACCCGCGTTCCGTCTTGAAAATGACGCGGTCCACGGTGTGGCCGATAATGCGCGCCAGAAACATGACGAAGGTGTTGACCACGCCCTGGATCAGGGTGAGTGTCACCATGTCGCCGTTGGCTACGTGGCCGATTTCGTGTGCCATGACCGCGCGCACCTCAGCGGGCTGAAAGCGCTGTAGCATGCCGCTGGACACAGCGACCAGTGCCGCGTTGCGGTTCCAGCCGGTGGCAAAGGCATTGGCTGCCTCCGAGGGAAAAACCCCCACCTCGGGCATGCCGATGCCGGCCTCTTCGGCGAGCTCCCGCACGGTATCGAGCAGCCACTGCTCGTCTCGATTGCGTGGCTGTTCGATGATGTAGGTCCCGGTGCCCCGCTTGGCCAGCCACTTGGAGAGAAACAGCGAAATGAGTGAGCCGCCGAACCCGAACAGAGCGCAGAAGATCAGCAGCGGGCCCAGGTTCAGGTCAACGCCGTTCGCGGCAAGAATGCCCTCAAGGCCCAGCAGGTTGAAAATAATGCTGACCAGTACCAGTACCGCGATGTTTGTGGCAAGGAAGAGCAGGATTCTCATGGTCGTTGTTTCACCTCGTGGTGGTTGTTTCAGCCCCGGTTTGACCGGTAGCTGGTGGATTCTGTTCCGTCTCTGCGAGTAAATCCTGCTCTGCGTCCGGCAGCGGGTGATGGCTGGCTTCTATGACCGGTTCGCCGCGCTCATCGATTTGCGCCGCCACGACTTCCCCGCGCAGTGCCACATCCTTGCTGCTGAGCTCGAACAGCAGGTTGACGCCTTCATCGTGATGCTTCAGGCGCGCTACCTGACGGGCGTCGCGACCGTCTACCCAGCTTTTGCTTTTGCCCCAGTAGTGGCCAAGCTGATTACGGACGACAAATACCTCACTCATGGCTCTCGGGCTCCTCTTAACAGTGTGCGGCGCGCAGTGTAAAGAGTCGTCACGACGTACACCAGCCTGCATTGCGCCGCCTGCTTTACCCCAGCAGGAAGTCTTTGGCTTCGTTCACCTTGGCAGCGAGGTAGTGGTTGCCGCCGCGGTCTGGATGCAGTTTTTGCATCAGGCTGCGGTGCGCGGCAACAATATCATCATCCGAGGCCTCATCGCCGAGGCCGAGAATGGCCAGCGCTTCGCTGCGGCTGAGCCCGCTCTGGCTGTGCGGCGGCGGCCTGGAGCCCTGATTACCAAAATCGGTCTCGCCCGGGAAACGTTGCTGCAGGTAGCTGTCCAGAAGTTGTACAGAATCACTGTCCTCCTGCCGGCAATACTGCAGTAAGGTTTCCAGCTGTGTGCGATCCAGTTCATCGAGTCGCCAGCCTTTAAACGGACCGGTCAGCACCTCGCCACTGAGCTTGCCGCTGTCATGGTCCAGGTGCATGCGCAGCACGGCGCTGTCCACAGTGGATTGTCGGCCCTGCCCCGCGCTTGCCGATGAGTTGCGCAGTGAAGAGAGCATCGGAAACAGCCGTATCAGCAGAGGCAGGAGCTGCCTGCCGGCCACCAGCAGGCCGGTGAGCGCAGCGCCAACCCAATGCATGCGCCCGGTTAGCGTAAGAAATAAAACGACGATAGCGACTGCCGTCAGCCCGAGCTTGATGTACTGTGCCTTGCGCTTGTGGGGTGGCAACGATCGGGCGCGGACATAGAGGATGTAAAGGACTGCGGCAATGGCCAGCAGGAGCAGAAGTCTCGGCACGTAGGCCCTCAGGGTTTCAACTGTTGAAGCAGCAGTCTAGCACCTTGGCCGGGGTGATTCTCCAGCGCTTCGCGGCCACCCGAGGCATAGCAGGCCACGGCGCCAAGCAGATCGGCCAGGGTGTTCGCACTGTGCTGATCGAAACGCGCCCAGGCCCCGCCACTGACGCGCGCCATGGACTGAAAGGTTTTCTGCACAGCGGGGTCGCCACCTTCCTGGAACAGAAACAGCGGCAGTTTGCGCAGGCCGCACTGTCCCGCGAGCTGGATGACATCATCTGCCGGCTCTTCCAGCGCATCGCCAATAAATACCAGGCCGCGGATGGGGTTTTCCTGATGTACGGTGAGGGCGTGACGCAGCAGGCGTCTGATTTGCGTGTGACCGCCCTGGCAGCGCACACGCGCCATTTGTTGCGCCAGGGCGTCGCTGTCAGTCAGCCACGGACTCGCCTTGAATTCCTGGAAACCACGGTAATAGCACAGCTGGATACTGATCGCGGCAAGCTTGCTGGCACTGTGGAACATGGCGGCCTGTCGGTCGCGCGCCATGGCCCAGGTGGGCTCGCGGCTGGCGGTGGCGTCGATGGCGAAGACAAGCCGTGGCTGTCGTTGCGCAAACACCGCCACGGCCTTGGCGGTGCCGAGAAAAGCCTGAATGTCCTGTGAACTGGAGTTTTGCGCTGGAGGTTTTGCCATGGCGGAGGCTGCGTCAGTGCCGCGGGTCTAGCTTGCCCAGGCGTTCCAGCTCAGTGAGATACGTGCGCCGTTCGGCCAGTTCCGCAACGGCGCTGAGCAGGCTGCGCTCGTCCAGTTGCGGCTGCTGTTCCTGCCCGGCGACAAGGCGCCACAGTTTGCGGCTACACAGTGCGCCCGGGTTGAACGTTTCGTTATGTGTATTCATGTTGCAGTCCTTCTTCTTCCCAGTCAGACCCGGCGCCGACACTTTGGTTCACTGCACTGGGTGCTTCTGCCTGCACGTTAGGGCAAAAGTGTGACAGTACAGTGGCAGCGTTGCGGGAATGCCGTACGGGCAGCTTACACCCGCTACACGAGAAACGGGAAGGGCAGTACACTGGGGTATCTATCAGGGAGAGGTTAACCGCATGAGTCTGTTTGATATTCGCAAGAAACACGCATTGCCCGATGCCGGGTCTGCCTTGCCGGGCCGCAGCGAAGCCATGCCTGTGCCCGCTGCGCACTTCGTCAACGGCCACCCGCTACAGGGGCCTTTCCCTGCGCCGTTGCAGCAGGCTGTATTCGGCATGGGCTGCTTCTGGGGCGTAGAGCGGCTGTTCTGGCAAGTGCCCGGCGTGTACACCACTGCAGCGGGCTATGCCGGCGGCCATACACCCAACCCCGCTTATCAGGAAGTGTGCAGCGGTGGTACGGGGCACACCGAGGTTGTGCTGGTGGTGTTTGATCCCGCGCAGATCAGCTACGCCGAGCTCCTGCAGCGATTCTGGGAGGGCCACGACCCCACTCAGGGCATGCGGCAGGGCAATGACCGGGGCACACAATACCGCTCCGCGATTTACACCTACGGCGACGAGCAACAGGCGCAGGCGCTGGCGAGCAGGGATGACTTCCAGCGGGCACTGGAGCAGTCCGGCTACGGTGCGATTACCACCGAGATATCGCCGGCTCCCCCGTTCTATTACGCCGAAGAGTACCACCAGCAATACCTGGCGAAGAATCCGGGTGGCTACTGTGGCCTGGGTGGTACGGGGGTAAGCTGTCCGGTTGGCGTGCACGTCCGGCACGAAACCTGAAACGCGAGGGGCTGCGCCCCAAGCCCGCCACAGTGCCCCGATCGCGGTATTTTGTCGCCTTGTCGGGGCGACGCAAAGCTTGCTTTAATCCAGACTAATCGCTGTTAGTATGAGCGATCGCGCTATAACGATAATCATAATAGTGAGGTGCAATAGATGTTGATGGTGAAGCAGAAAACGTCCCGGATGTCTGTTCTGTCGCTGGCCGTGGCGGCCGCCTGCGCGGCGGCTGTACCCAACCCCGTGCTCGCCCAGGGCATGGTGCTTGAGGAGGTGGTCGTGACAGCGCGCAAGCGCGCCGAGAGCCTGCAGGAAACGCCGCTGGCGGTGACCGCGCTGGATGCCACGGCCCTGCGTGAGGCGGGCGTACGCAACCTTGCCGACCTCAACACGCTGGCGCCCAATATCGACGTGGTCGAAGCCAACGGCTCGGCGCCGCTGGCTAGCGTGTACATTCGCGGGGTTGGCCAGCGCAACACGGGGGAGAACATCGACTCCGGCGTGGGGATTTATATCGACGATGTATACCTCGGCCGACCGGATGGTGCGCTGCTGGACCTGAACGACATACAATCCGTGCAGGTGCTACGCGGCCCCCAAGGCACCCTGTTTGGCAAGAATACCACCGGTGGCGCGCTGGTGTTTACCACCAATAAGCCGGTGGAGGAGTTTGAAGGTTCGGTGGGCCTGCGGGTGGGTAACTACGACCGCCTGGATACGGAGTTTGTGCTCAACGTACCGCTGACCGATTCAGTCTGGACCCGCCTTTCAGGCGTGACCCGCAAGCGCGATGGCCAGATTGAAAATCTTTTCGACGGCGAAGATTACATGGATGAGGATCGTCAGAGCCTGATCTGGCAGACCCGCTGGGCGGCCACGGAAGACCTGGTACTCGACCTGAACCTGAACTGGGCCGATACGGATCAGAAGATGCGCCCGCAGAAATGCGTCAACGTTGAAGGTGCCAATGGCTGGCAGGCCGCCTTGTTCGACGCCATCGCGATTGGTCCCGCCACGGGCCGCACATTGGCTGATTTCTGTGAGGACGCAGCGCAGGCCGGTAGCGGCGATCCGCGCACTGTGATCTCGGACCTCGGTGGTGACTACAAGGCCGAGAACCGCGGGGCGTCCCTGGTGGCGGAGTGGGCCATCAATCCGGACCTTTCTCTCAAGAGCATCAGTGCCTATCGCTTCACCGAAGCGTCACAGAATGATGAGCTTGATCATACGGGCATACCGTTTCTGCACCGCACCAATACGGTACACCCGCAGGGTGGTGCCGGAGAAAGCGACCAGTACAGCCAGGAGTTCCAGCTCATCGGCAGTGCCTTCGATGATCGCATGCAGTATGTGACCGGTTTGTTCTGGTATCAGGAAGAGAGCGGTGGGCGGCAGAGCATCAGTTTCCTGGGTCCGTTCGACCCGGCGATCGCCAACCTGTTCTTCCTCAACATTTCACCCAACAGCCTGACCGCGAAGAATGATGCCGTTGCTGCTTATGCGCAGGTGGAATGGGAGTTCACGCCGCAGTGGCGCACCACGCTTGGCCTCCGTTATACCGATGAAAGCCGCGACCTGCGGGTACAGGACTACGCGATCGACACCAGTACGCTGGATGCCAACGGAGGTTCTGCGATCCCTGTGGGAGGCGGTCTTTTCGTGGTGCAGCGACCGGGATTCGAGTACAACCCGGCTTTCATTCTCGATGAGAGTGACCTGCGCCAGCGCAAGATCTCCAACAGCGATGTCACCCCCATGGCCAGCATTCAGTATCTGATCGGGGAGAGTGAGTGGTTGGATCAGGGCAGTCTGTATCTCACCTACAGCGAAGGTTTCCTGTCCGGGGGGCTGTCCGAGTCGCCCACCGGCGAGCTCGAGCCTTTCGAGCCGGAGGAAGTGCAGAATATCGAGTTGGGTTTCAAACTGGACCTGCTCGATCGCCGGTTACGGCTCAACGGCGCGCTTTTTTATAGCGACTACACCAACCGCCAGTTGACCACGCTGGTCATCAATCCGGAGGTGAACTCGCCGTCACCCGCCACCATCAACGCGGCAGATTCGACTATCAAGGGGTTCGAACTGGAAACCACCTGGTTGGCGACCGACAGGCTGATTATCGGCTTCAACGCGACCTTCACGGATGGTGAAATCAAGGAGTTCATGGATACGCAGATCACCATTGCGGACACGGCACAGCCGCCGGCCGCGAACTGCGTGCGCGCCGACCTTAGCCTGATACAGGTCGATTCCTGCCCCAACGACCGTTCCAGCGAAAACCTGCCACGCCTGCCCGAGCAGAGCTACCTGCTGTCAGCGCAGTATGCACTGGATACCGCCTGGGGCACCTTCCTGCCGCGCATCCAGGCCAGCTGGAAGTTCGATATGGAGTTCTGTTTCGATGCGCTGAGCTGTACCACCGGTCTCTGGTTTGAGGATGAACAGTTCGAACTCAGTGCCCGGCTGGGCTGGACCTCTACCGATGAACGCTGGAGCGCTTCGCTCTACGGCACCAACCTCACCGACGAGGACTACATCAACGGGGGTATCGCCCTGGTGGAATCCTCCGGTACCGGTGGTTTTGCCGTGGCGCCGCCACGCATGTACGGGGCTGAATTCCAGTATCGGTTCTAGGCGCGCCTACAGCGCTCGCGCAAGCAGTGCCGCGACCGCATTCTCCACCCGGAGAATGCGGTCGCCCAGTGTAATCTGACGACAACCCGCCATCAGTAACTTCTCCACTTCATAGGGAATGAAGCCGCCCTCGGGCCCGACAACGAGTACGGTGTTTTCCGTCAAAGCTGTGGGTGCCAGCGGTCCCGCGCCCGGATGCGCGAGCAAAGCGCACTGTCCTGCGATAAGCCCGGGGAGTACATCCTCGACAAACGGCTTGAAACGCCGCTGCAAATGCACCGCCGGCAATACGGTGTCGCGCGCCTGTTCCAGCCCCTGCAGCAGATACTCCTCGATCACATCCGGCGCCAGCACCGGGGTTTGCCAATAGCTTTTCTCCACGCGGTAGCTGTTCAGCAGGTGAATCTCGCGTACGCCGAATTCCGCCGCGCTGCGCAGAATACGCCGTAGCATTTTCGGTCGTGGTAGGGCCATCAGCAGCGTCACCGGGAGTTTGGTCGGTGCGGCGTGGTGCAGCTGTACCTGCAGCGTGGCGCTGTGCGAGTCAATGGCTGCAAGCTCCGCCGTCCCCATAAGTCCGTCGATTTGCCCCACCTGCAGCACGTCGCCGGGTTTGGCCTGCAGCACCTGTCGCAGGTGTTGCGCGCGGCGGCCGGTGACGCGCAGCTGCCCCTCGGGCGAGCACTCATGGGGCCTGAACAGCAGCAGGTTCACCGCAGGGCTAGCCGGCCCAGAGGTCGTAATCGTCGGCGGCGGTGACTTCGGCTTCCACGAAGTCGCCGGGCTGGAGATCGGTAACGCCGTCGAGGTAGACCTTGCCGTCAATTTCCGGGGCGTCCGCCGTGGAGCGGCCGATGGCGCCTTCGTCGTCCACTTCGTCGATGAGGATTTCAATCCTGCGCCCGATTTTGGCCTGCAATTTCGCCGCACTGATCTCCTGTTGCAGCGCCATGAAACGCTCCCAGCGTTCCTGCTTCAGCGTTGCTGGCACCTGATTCGGCAGATCGTTGGCGGGTGCCCCGGCGACCGGCGAGTACTGGAAACAGCCTACGCGGTCCAGCTGCGCCTCGCGCAGGAAGTCCAGCAATACCTCGAAATCCGCATCGGTTTCCCCCGGGAAGCCGACGATAAAGGTGCTGCGCAGGGTGATGTCCGGGCAGATCTCACGCCAGCGGTGAATACGTTCCAGAGATTTTTCCGCGGCCGCCGGCCGCTTCATGCGCTTGAGCACACTGGGGCTACCGTGTTGAAAGGGAATATCGAGATAGGGAAGAATCTTGCCGTCCGCCATCAGCGGCAACACGTGGTCGACATGCGGGTAGGGGTAGACGTAGTGCAGCCGTACCCAAATGCCAAACTCGGCGAGGCCTTCGCACAGCGACTGCATGCTGGTTTTCATGGGCCGGCCGTTCCAGAAGCCTGTGCGGTATTTCAGGTCGACGCCGTAGGCGCTGGTGTCCTGGGAAATGACCAGCAGTTCCCGCACCCCAGCCCGTGCCAGGCGTTCGGCTTCTTCCATGACCTCGCCAATCGGGCGGCTCACCAGATCGCCGCGCATGTGCGGGATGATGCAGAAGCTGCAGCGGTGGTTACAGCCCTCCGATATTTTCAGGTAGGCGTAATGGCGCGGCGTCAGTTTTACGCCCTGGGGTGGCACCAAGTCGGTATAGGGGTCATGCGCTGGCGTGTGCGGCACGTACTGGTGTACGGCACCGACCACCTCTTCATAGGCGGCAGGCCCGGTCACGCTGAGCACTTTCGGGTGCAACTGGCGGATGGCATCGGCATCGGCCCCTTTGCCCATACAGCCGGTCACGATCACCCGACCGTTCTCGCTCAAGGCCTCGCCAATGGCATCCAGCGACTCCTGTTTGGCGCTGTCGATAAAACCGCAGGTATTGACCACCACGAGTTGTGCATCTTCGTAGGTCGGTACAATGTCGTAGCCATCCAGTTTTAGCTGGGTCAGGATACGCTCGGAGTCAACCAGGGCCTTGGGGCAGCCCAGGCTGACGAAGCCAATGGTTTTCTTGTCGGTGTTGCTCATGCTGTTTCCTGTGGAGGACTCGCCTGTGGCGGTATCACCGCACCGGCAGTGGGCGGTGTGTGCGCTGGCGGGAGGCGTTGCTCGTGGGCGCGATGATACCCGATAGGCTACCGTCGTGCAGAGTGAAAAACGTGGTAATGCTGTCCCTGCTGGGCGCCCCTAGCCGGGCGCCCCTAGCCGGGCGCCCCTAGCCGGGCGCCCCCTAAAACGCCTGGCTGGCGTGCGGGGCGAAACTGCGCACGCGCAGTTCCCGCTGCAGCTGCTTTTGTAGCAGGAGCCCGTCATCCCGGTTGAGAAACTCCCCCACGCGGATAGATTCGCCGGCACTTTGCAGGCTGAGACCTGGCGCGTCCCAGGGGTGGCGCTCCGGCTGGATGCTCAAGCCGGTTTGTGCGCGGGGGAAAGACCAGCTTTGCCGTGGCAGGTAAAAGCCCTTGTCGATGCGCACCGTGCTCGCGTCCAGGGTGATGACATGACGATACTGCAGTTTCCAGTTGACGTAATAGAGTGAGCCACCCAGCGCTGCCAGCTCCAGTCCGGCGAAGGGCAGAATGACCCAGGCGCCCGCCAGCGCAAAGCCGATGCCAGCCCCCAGCGAGGGTATGGCGAGCGCCAGCAGCACCAGCTTGTTGGTGCGCCAGCTTGCGGACTGGTTGGGTTTGGCGACGATGGTAACGGTTTCACCCTCGCAGTTGCGAATGACCACGCGGCGGCCTCTGCAAAATTTGCCCCAGTCTAGTACAGTCGCGGCGCGCTGGCATGTATGTCCCTGTTTTGACCAGTGACAAAACGCCGCGTGTACGCTGGGCGCGGCCGGCCCTTGGCGCTACACTTGAATCATGAGCACGCCCTCGACAGCCAAGCTGATCAACGCCCAGGCCCTTGCCGCGGTAGGGGATGCCGTGGTCGTCGACTGCCGTTTTGTGCTGGGTCAGCCCGCGGCGGGATACGAGGATTATTTGCGTGGGCACATTCCCGGTGCGCATTACCTGCATCTGGAAACGGATCTCTCCGGCCCCGTGGGGCCGCACGGCGGGCGGCATCCACTGCCTGCCGCGCAGCAGCTGGTCGTAAAGCTGGCGTCACTGGGTATTGCACCCGGCACCCGGGTCGTCGCTTACGATGCCTCCCGCTTCGCCTTTGCCGCGCGTTTCTGGTGGTTGCTGCGCGCCCTGGGTTATCGCCCGCCCGAGTTGCTCGATGGCGGCTATGCCGCCTGGCTGGCTGCCGGCGGCACCAGCGAGCAGTGCGTGCCACAGCCCCAACCCTGCGCCGTGCCCGTAGTGGAGGGCTATGCAGGTGTAGTGGATATTGCCGAGCTGGGCGCAATGCAGGCCGCCAGCTCACCGCTGCTGGACTCGCGTGATCCGGCGCGGTATGCGGGCCTGGAAGAACCACTTGATCCGGTGGCGGGGCATATCCCCGGCGCGCTGAATATGCCCTGGCAAGCGGTGTCGGATTCACGGGGTTTTTTGCTGGATGACAGGCAGCTGGCTCAGCACTTTGCGGCGCTGCCCGAAGGCGCGCCACGCGTGGTGTACTGCGGCAGCGGTGTCACCGCCTGCGTCAATCTCTTCGCACTGGCGCGCACAGGGGATGAGCATGCACTGCTGTATGCCGGCAGCTGGTCGGATTGGTGCAGCTATCTGCCGGCTGGTTAACGCCTCAGAAATCGGGCGGGCAGGCTTCCTGTAGCCAATCGCCAGTGGTGGGGTGCGTGAAGCCGAGCTCGCTCGCATGCAGCAACAGGCGGGGCGCCATGGCCAGGGCGGCTTCATGGGCATACATGTCACAGCCGAGAATGGGGTGGCCGAGCTCCCGGCAGTGAATACGCAGCTGGTGTGAGCGGCCTGTCTGGGGCATGAGCTGCAGCCGCGTGCGGTCGGCTTCGCGGGCCACCACTTCAAACCAGGTAATGGCTTCGCGACCCGTATCGAAGCAGATTTTCTGTAGCGGCCGGCGTTCCCAGTCGCTGACGATGGGCAGACTGATTTCGCCGCGGTCGCGTGCCACCACCCCCCACACCACCGCCTCGTAGCGTTTGTATACCAGTCTTTCCTGGAACTGGCGGCTCAGGTGTGCGTGGCAGGCGCGGTTCAGTGGAATCACCATGATGCCCGAGGTGTCCAGGTCAAGGCGATGCACCATACTGGCTTGTGGGTAGGTCTGCTGCAGTCGGCTGATCAGGCAGTCGCGGTTGAGGGGGTGGCGCCCCGGCACGCTGAGCAGCAGGTGCGGCTTGCGCACCAGCAGCAAGTCGTTATCGGCGTAAAGAATATGAATCGGTTCCTGGCTGTGCGGCACCAGGTAGGGCGGAAGTTCATCATCACTGCTCACGCCGCTCAGGCGACCGTTTTGCCCAGCGCGCGCTGATAGGCGGCAATGGCGCCGGCGAGGCCCAGGCGCAGGGCATCGACTGTCAGGGCATGCCCAATCGAGACTTCGAGCAGGCCCGGCACGCGGCTGAATGCCGGCAGGTTGTGCAGATCCAGATCATGCCCGGCGTTCACCCCCAGCCCGGCCTCGGCCGCCGCTTCCGCAGCGCGGATGTAGCGCTGCAGTACGGCGTCGACCTCCGTGCCGTTGGCAAAAGCCTGAGCGTAGCTTTCGGTATACAGTTCAATGCGGTCGGCACCCAGCTCCGCGGCGAGACGCATTTGTGCCGGCTCCGGGTCCATGAAGAGGCTGGTGCGGATCCCCAGTGCCTTGAGCTCCGCTACCAGTGGCGCAATTCTGTCGCCGTCCCTGTGCAGGTCGAAACCGTGGTCGGAGGTGAGCTGGTTGTCTCCGTCCGGCACCAGCGTTGCCTGTGCGGGGCGGATCTCGCGCACCAGCGCCATAAAGCCGGGGTAATCGCTGACACCCGCGCGGTCGCTCTTGCGCGGCCCGGTCATCGGGTTGCCCTCGATGTTGAATTCCACGCTGAGCATGGCAGCCAGGTCGTGGCAATCCTGCACCCTGATATGTCGCTGGTCGGGACGCGGGTGCACCGTGATGCCATCGACCCCGGCGTCGATACAGAGCTGGGCGTGCAGCGGTATGTCGGGGTTGCGGGTATCGCGCGAGTTGCGAATCAGCGCAATTTTGTTCAGGTTGACGCTGAGTGCAGTCATTCGCTGCCCGCGCGCTGAACGCTCTCGATCAGGATGGGCTCCACGGGAACGTCCTGGTAGCCTCCCCATTGCCGCACAGGGCTGGATGCGATGTAGTCCACCACAGACATGCCTTCGATGACTTCCCCGAATACCGTATAACCCTCCTGGCCCGGCGACCAGTCCAGTCGCAGGTTGCTGCGCTGGTTGATGAAGAACTGCGCAGCTGCCGAGTCCGGGTCGCCCGTGCGCGCCATGGCCACGGTGCCGCGGACGTTGTGCAAACGGTTGCGCGATTCATTGACAATCGGTTCGCCGGTTGCCTTTTCGGTCATGTCGGGCAGGAACCCGCCACCCTGCACCATGAAATCGGGGATGACGCGGTGGAAGATCGTGCCCTCGTAGTGTCCGCTGTCTACGTAGCTGAGGAAGTTGGCAACGGTCACCGGCGACTTTTCCCGAAACAGGCGCAGGGTAATGTCACCTTCGCTGGTCTTGATGGTCACGATGGGGTCATTGCCTGCCGCCTGTTGCGACCAGGCCGGGTTCAAAGCCAGCATCAACACAGCCAGCAGGCTGAGGGTGTATTTCATCAGTGGAATTCTCCGTTGTGGCACTCAGGCCCAGCCATCATTACGTCGGCGCTTTGGCCACAGGCGTGGCACGACCAGGGTGATCACCACCCCCAGCAGTACGGCCAGGGCGCCGTCGATAAATGCGCTGCTGCGCAGGTTTTCCTGCAGGCGCTGGTTCTCCGCGCCGAGCATGTCGGCCTGTGCGCGCAGGTTCTCCACATCTTCCACCAAGCGCCGGTTCTCGGCGTCCAACTCGAGCGAGCGCCCGGATATCTGCTTCAATTGCGCCAGCTCCTCGGTCACCGCCTGCAGTGTGCCATCGGCGCTGTCGATGCTGGTCTCAAGCTCGCCGCGCACCTGTTTCAGCTGGTTCAATTCCTCTGTGAGCGCTGCATTCTGCTCCGCCAGTTGCTCCGCACGCGAGCGCGCCGAGTCCACCTGGTTTCTGGCCGGAACACTGGCCATCAGGTATTGCGAACGCACCCAGCCGGTGGTGCCGCCCTCGGTGGTGATTTCTGCCCAGGTGCCGTCTTCCGACTCACGGCTCACGGTGAGTTGAGTGCCGGAGGGGATGCCGCGGTGAACGATACGGAACTCGTTGCCCGCACCACTGCGCACGGGAATGTACTGGGTGTCGCTGATATAGCGGATATCCTGTGCCTGCGCCGTGGCGCTGCAGAGGATGGCGAACAGGGAAACTCTCAGAATGTGCTGCAAAACGCGGGTCCTTCTCTACAGGCGATCAGTAGTTCGCCAGTTTATCACTGCTGGCCGCTCAGGGCAGCACGCGCTTGTAGGGTTTGACGACAACCTGCTGGAACACGCCAGCGGCCACGTACGGGTCACTGTCTGCCCAGTCTCTGGCTGCTTCCAGGCTGTCAAACTCGGCGATGATCAGGCTGCCGGTAAAGCCCGCGCTACCCGGGTCTTCGGTGTCCAGTGCCGGGTGGGGGCCTGCAGCCAGCAACCTGTCGTCATCGACCAGCTGCTGGATACGTTCCAGATGGGCGGGGCGGGCGGCCTGGCGCAGCGGCAGGCTGTTGTCGACATCTTCACACATGATGGCGTAGAGCATGCAGCGTATTACTCCTGGTTCTCAGCGGGTTGGTCTTTCAGGTGTGGCGCCACCAGCCAGGCCGTCAGCCCGGTGAGCAGTACGGTAAAGAGGATCGCGGAGTAGAGTTTGTAGCTTACCCAAGTGGCCTCACTGTAGCCGTAGGCAACCACAAGATTGAGGCCGCCGACGACCGTGAAATGCGTTACCCAGAGCAGGTTGAGCCGGGTCCACACCGGGTGCGGTAGCTGGATCTGGCTGCCCAGGGTGCGCTCCATGAGGTTGCGCTTGCCGATGAATTGCGAGGCGGCGAAGGCCAGCGCCAGGGCCCAGTTGAAAATGGTCGGCTTCCACATAATGAACAGTTCATTGTGCAGGAACAGGGTGGCGGCCCCGAATCCGCACACCGCGAGTCCCACCCAGAGCAGCCGCTTTTCCAGCTGGCGAGTGATCACCCAGGTGAGCAGCAGTTGTAGTACCGTCGCAGCCATCAACACTGCAGTGGCGGTGAATATGCCGTCGATGGTGTGGCTCCACCCGTACAGGGTGACGGTATCACCGTCCATCTGGTAGACGATGAAGAACAGCGCGATGGGAAGAAATTCCAGCAGTTGTCTCATGAAATCAGCCTGGCCCTGGCATGTTAGGATGGACGCTTCAGGCGGCAGGGCCACTGCGCTGTGCGCCAGCCGTTTCCGCGATTCTGGAGTGTAGAGTCTGTGTTGATCGACTTCCATACCCACACCACCGCTTCTGACGGCGCCCTGTCTCCCGTCGCATTGCTGGAGCGGGCGCGTGACAGGGGTATACGCCTGCTGGCGATAACCGATCACGATACGGTGGCGGGTTATCGCGCGGTGGCGGAGGAGTATAACGCCACTGCCGACAAGATGCGCGTGGTACCGGGTGTGGAGTTATCCTGTGTCTGGTCCGGTGTGACCGTGCACGTGGTGGGGCTGGGCATGGACTGCGACCACCCCGTGTTGGCCGCGGGCCTGGCGCGACTTGCGGCGGCGCGCTCGGAAAGAGCGCAGGTTATTGCCGAGCGTCTGGCGAAGCTTGGTTTCCCGGGGGCGTTGGAGGGCGCGCTGGCTGAGGCCGGTGAGAGCCAACTGGGGCGTCCGCATTTCGCGGCCTGGATGGTCGCCTGCGGGCACGTAAACAGTGCTGCCAGGGCATTCGACCGCTACCTCGGGCAAGGCAAGCCCGGGGACGTCAAGGCCTTCTGGCCCGAGCTTGCGGAGGTAACTGCATGGATCGTGGCGGCCGGGGGCGTGGCAGTGCTGGCGCATCCGCTCAAATACAAGTTGACGCGCAGTAAGCTGCGGCGGCTGGTGGCTGATTTCACGAGCGCTGGCGGCAGCGCGGTGGAAATACTCAACGGTCGCCAGACCCCCGACCAGAGCCGCCAGTTACGCCAGCTTGCGCTGGAGACCGGGTTGGAAGTGTCCGCGGGCAGTGATTTCCACCAGGATGCGGCCTGGGGCGCCGAAGTCGGTGTAGAATTGCGCCATCTCGGTGGTTTGCGCGGCGTGTGGCAGCGTTGGCTGCCGCCCGATGGCTGCGCGGCAGGGGAGGCAATGTGAGCCAGTTTTTTCAGATCCACCCGGAAAACCCGCAGGCGCGATTGATTCGCCAGGCTGCGGACATCGTGCGCGGCGGCGGTGTGGTGGTCTACCCCACCGACTCCGCCTACGCGCTGGGTTGCCAGATTGGCGACAAGTCCGCACTGGATCGCATTCGGCGTATCCGGCGCCTCGACGACCGGCACAACTTCACCCTGGTCTGCCGCGATCTTTCCGACATCGCCAATTACGCCCGGGTTGATAACACCGTCTACAGGCTGCTCAAGGCCTGCACGCCGGGTGCCTATACCTTCATTCTGCGGGCCACCTCGGAAGTGCCGCGCCGCCTCATGCACCCCAAGCGCAAAACCGTGGGCCTGCGCATCCCGGACAACATCGTGGCCATGGCGCTGCTGGCCGACCTTGGCGAGCCGATGATGAGCGTAACGCTGATCATGCCGGGCGATGAATTGCCGCTGATCGACCCCTACGAGATCCGCGATGTACTGGAGCACGAGGTCGACCTGGTGATCGACGGCGGCTACTGCGGGCTGGAGCCCACCACTGTGGTGGATCTGGCGGACGAATTGCCTATCATTCTGCGCGCCGGCAAAGGCGATGTGACGCCTTTCGAAGTCTGATCGGGTATACTCCCGCTTTGACCCGGTACAGGATTTTTCGTGAACGAGACCACGCCAGCCGCTGCCGCCACTAACAGCCCCTCGAGCGCCCGGCCGCAGCAGGGGGAAATGCCCTTCGCCGTGGTGCTTGGCAAGGCGATGACCGAGCTGCCGAAGGACCTGTACATCCCGCCGCAGGCGCTGGAGGTATTCCTCGAGGCCTTCGAAGGGCCGCTGGATCTGCTGCTCTACCTGATTCGGCGCCAGAACCTCGACATCCTGGAAATCGACGTTTCCGAAATCACCGAGCAGTACATGCGCTATGTCGAACTCATGGACGCCATGCAGTTCGAGCTCGCCGCCGAATATCTGCTGATGGCAGCCCTGCTGGCGGAAATCAAATCGCGCATGTTGCTGCCGCGAGCAGTGGACGTGGAGGACGACGAGGAAGACCCCCGCGCCCAGCTGATCCGCCGCTTGCAGGAGTACGAGCGCTTCAAGAAGGCCGCGGAGGACATCGAGGAGCTGCCCCGGCTGGAGCGCGACACGTGGGTGGGCAGCGCCGAGCCACCGGATCTCGACCGCGCCCGTCCCGACCCGGAAGTGGACATGCGCGAGTTGCTGCTGGCACTCAGCGAAGTGTTGCGGCGCGCCGACATGTTCGAGAGCCACCATATCCAGCGTGAGGCGCTGTCCACGCGCGAGCGTATGTCCGAGGTGCTGGAAAAGCTCTCGGGACGCCAGTTCGTACCCTTTGTCTCGCTGTTTTCCGCCCGCGAGGGCCGGCTGGGTGTGGTTGTCACCTTTCTCGCCGTGATGGAGTTGATCAAGGAGGCGCTGGTGGAGATTGTGCAAACCGAGAATTTTGGCCCCATTCACGTCAAGGCGAGGTCCGAATAATGTCCGATTCGGCATCCATGCTGGTACAGATCATCGAAGGGGCGCTACTGGCTGCCGGTCGCGCACTGACCGTGGCGCAGCTCGGTGAGCTGTTTGAAGAAGGCGAGCGTCCCTCCGCGGCTGACATCCGCGAGGCGCTGGGCGTGGTGAGCGAGCGCTGTGAAGACCGCGGTTTCGAGCTCTGTGAGGTCGCCAGCGGTTTTCGCTTTCAGGTGCGGCAGTCCTTGAGCCCCTGGGTGGCTCGACTGTGGCAGGAGCGACCCCAGAAATATTCGCGGGCGTTGCTGGAAACACTGGCGCTGATTGCCTACCGACAACCCATTACCCGCGGCGAAATCGAAGAGATTCGCGGTGTGGCAGTGAGTTCAAACATCATCAAGACCCTGCACGAGCGCGACTGGATTCGAGTCGTCGGTCATCGCGATGTGCCCGGTCGTCCCGCTATGTACGCCACGACGCGGCAATTCCTGGATTACTTCAACCTGAAAAACCTGGATCAGTTACCCGCACTGGCGGAAATTCGCGACCTTGAGACGCTGAACGCGGAACTCGGTTTCAATGAGCCGCTGGCGCCTGCCGCCAATGACGCCGCGCAGGTGGCCGATGGCCCCGATGCAGCGGCCGCATCACCAGAGACCCTGCTGGACGGGGAGCCGTCAGCGGCCGACGACGGCGGTCATGCAGGCGATTCTGCCGATACTGTCGACCACGATGAAGCGGCGGAAGAGCCCGGTGTACCGGGGAGCGGACAATGAGCCGCCGTCGTCTTACGCCAGCCGATGACACAAGCTCTCCCCCGGTTGCGGAGACCGTGAGTGGCGAAAAGCTGCAGAAAGTCCTGGCTCGCACCGGCCTCGGTTCGCGGCGTGAAATGGAGCGCTGGATCGAAGAGGGCCGCGTGGAAGTTGAAGGGCGCCGCGCCTCACTGGGCGACCGGGTGTCCGGGCGCGACCGCATCAGCATCGATGGCAAGCCACTCGAGGCGGCACCCGCGGAGCAGACGCGCTGCATCATCTACCACAAGCCCACGGGTGAAGTATGCAGTCGCAAGGACCCGCAGGGCCGGCGCACGGTGTTCGAGCGGCTGCCGAAGCTGAAGTCCGGGCGCTGGATTTCCATTGGCCGCCTTGATTTCAACACCTCCGGCCTGTTGCTCTTTACCACAGACGGTGAGCTGGCCAATGCGTTGATGCATCCGTCCTCGAACATTGAACGGGAGTACATGGTGCGTGTGATGGGCGCCGTGGACGAGGAGATTCTCCAGCGGCTGCTTGACGGCGTCATGCTCGATGACGGCGCGGCGCGCTTCACGGATATTCAGGATGGCGGTGGCGATGGCATCAACCACTGGTATTACGTGGTGTTGATGGAAGGTCGCAACCGCGAGGTGCGACGCCTGTGGGAGTCCCAGGGCTTGACCGTGTCGCGCTTGAAGCGGGTGCGCTACGGCAACGTATTCATTCCGTCACGCGTCAAACAGGGGCAGTGGACCGAGCTGGAGACCAAGGAAGTCAAGGGTCTGTACGACCTGGCCCGCTTGCCGGTAAAGCAGGTGAAGCGCTCCACGATCAAGGAAAAGGAAGTGATGGAGCGGCAGTTCGGTAAACGCAAGGCGCCCGCTGCGACGGCCGGCCGCAAACCGCCCCGGCGGCCGCACAAGAAGCGCTAGCGTTTCCAGTCGGCTTTCATCCCTGCGCGTTGAAGGCCTCGCCCGTTCTCCCGGCACTGTCGTCGCTCATCAGGTATAGATACAACGGCATGATGGCTTCAGGGGAGGGGTTGGTGGTTGGCGCCTCCGCCGGGTAGGCCGTGCGGCGCATGGCGGTATTGGTGGCGCCCGGGTTCAGGCTGTTTACCCTCACTCGTGACGTGTTCTCCAGTTCGTCCGCCAACACCTGCATAAAACCTTCTGTGGCAAACTTTGATACGGCGTAGGCGCCCCAGTAGGCGCGCCCGCGCCTCCCCACGCCGGATGATGTCATCACAATTGAAGCCTGCGGGGCCTGCTCCAGCAGCGGTAGCAGCGCCCGGGTCAGCAGGAACTGGGCGTTGACATTCACCTGCATCACCTCGGCCCAGGCCGTCCAGGAAGCGTTTGCCACGGGGCGCCGTTCGCCCAGGACGCTCGCGTTGTGCAGCAGGCCGTCAAGGCGACCGAAGGTACTTTCAATGGCACTCGCCAGGCCCGCGTAGTCGTCTTCCCCCGCAGTGGACAGGTCCAGTGGGAACAGCGCCGGTTGTGGGCCGCCGGCGCGCTCAATGGCGTCGTAGACCGCTTCCAGCTTCTCCTGTGTGCGCCCGAGCAAAATCACGGTAGCGCCGTGGCCGGCAAAGCATTCCGCCGCGGCACGCCCTATGCCGTCACCGGCACCGGTCACGAGCAGGGTCTTGCCTGCCAGCAGGTTGGGCGCAGGGGTGTAGTCGTCGGGTAGTCCGGGGCAGTTCATGTGCGTTCCTCAAGCGGGTAGGGGGTGCCGAGTAGCAGCGGCGCGAGATCCTGGCTGTGGCGAACACTCGCGTCAGCCCCCCACAGGGTGGGGTTGTCGCCCGCTTCAATATAGCCATAGAGTGCCGCCACGGTGTACATACCGGCGCGCCGGCCCGCTTCGATGTCGCGCTGGTGGTCGCCAATGTAAATGGCCTGCTCGGGCAGGCAGCCGAGTTCTGCACAGTTGCGCAGCAGCGCCTCGGGGTGAGGCTTGCGTTGGCGCACATCATCCGGGCACACCAGGCTGCCGATAGTCGGCTGGATGGCCAGGCGCTCCATCAGCGGTGCGGCGAAGGCGCGTGGTTTATTGGTGGCTACACCCCAGGCGATGCCTCGCTCCGCCAGTGCAGCGAGCAGCGCGGGAATGCCGGGGTAGGGCTGGGCGGCGCTGCCGAGGACCTCGCCATACAGGGTCAGCAGGCGCTGTCGCTGGGTTTCGAATTGTGGCTCTGTTTCCTGTGTACCCAGGGCGAGGGTGACCAGCGCCCGCGCCCCATTGGAGACACTGGCGGCGATGAGCGCGGCTTCCAGTGGCGGCAGCCCGTATTCAGCGCGCAGCGCCTGCACCACCACCACGAATTCGCTGGCCGTGTCGACCAGGGTGCCGTCCAGATCGAACAGCACCGCACGCAGCCCTTCCAGTGGTGGTGGCCTCACAGGGAGGCCGGTTTGCTGGCCCGCAGCATGTAGTTGACCGAGACATCGCGCTCGTGGAGTCGATACTGGCGGGTCAGTGGGTTGTAGAGCAGCCCGGTCATGCCTTCGACACGCAGGCCCGCGGCGCGTACCCAGGCCGCGAGCTCGGAGGGTTTGATGAATTTGCTGTATTCATGCGTGCCCGCCGGCAGCAGTTTCAGCAGGTATTCCGCGCCGACAATGGCGAATGCAAATGCCTTCGGGTTGCGGTTGATGGTGGAAAAATAGAGGCTGCCGCCGGGCGTCGCGAGTTGGGCGCAGGCCGCGACCACGGCCGCCGGATCGGGCACGTGTTCCAGCATCTCCAGGCAGCAAACCACGTGGTAATGGGCGGGCTGCTCGACAGCCAGCTCCTCGGCGGTCGCCTGACGGTAATCGACGTCAACCCCGGACTCAAGCTGGTGAATGCGCGCAACGGCAAGCGGTGCTTCCCCCATATCGATGCCGGTGACGGTGGCGCCGCGTTGCGCCATGGATTCCGCCAGTATGCCGCCGCCGCAGCCGACATCAACCAGGCGCTGCCCGGCAACCGGCGAATGCTCGTCGATATAATTGGCGCGCAGCGGGTTGATATCGTGCAGGGGTTTGAACTCGCTGTTGCGGTCCCACCAGCGCGAGGCTAGCGCCTCGAATTTGGCGATTTCCTGAGGGTCTACATTGGCACGTGCGGTCATTGCTGTGTTCCCGTGATGCGTTGTTGCCAGTATTCGGTACGCGTTGTAATGGCGGCCAGGTCAACGCCCTGCAGCTGGCGCTCGCGCAGGCGCAGCTGCCCGCCAATCCAGCTGTGCGTGACCTGGCTGCCGTTGCAGGCGTATACGAGTTGCGAAACCGGGTTGTAGACTGGCTGGGTTTCGGGGCCGCTCAAATCCACGGCGATCAGGTCGGCGAGTTTGCCGGTCTCCAGGCTGCCGATCTGTTCATCCAGTCCCAGGGCCCGGGCGCCGCCCAGGGTGGCCATATACAGCGCCTGGGTGGCCGACAGGGCGCTGGCATCGCTGCTGGTCAACTTGGCGAGCAGGGCGGCGCTGCGCATCTCTCCGAACAGGTTCAGGCCGTTGTTGCTGGCGGCGCTGTCGGTACCCAGCGCCACGTTGACGCCCGCGGCCAGCAACCGCGCGACCGGGCAGGCGCCGGAGGCCAGCTTCATGTTGGATTGCGGGCAGTGCACCACCTGCGCGCCGGTTTCCGCGAGCAGCGCAATATCCTGCTCCCCGAGGTCGGTCATGTGTACACATTGGGTTCTTGGCCCCAGCAGTCCCAGCCGGTGCAGGCTGTCCAGCGGGCGTTCGCCGTGTGCCTCCACAGCCTGCAGTACTTCACCGCGTGTCTCGTGCAGGTGGATCTGGATGCTGGCGTCCAGCTCCGCTGCCAGCATGGCTACCTTGGCGAGATTTGGGTGACTTACGGTGTAGGGGGCATGCGGTCCAAAACCCACACTGATCAGACGGCTGTGTTTGACCGCATCGCGCAGGGCCAGCCCCTTGCTGATGTAGTCGTCTGCATCGCGCGCCCAGGCCGTGGGGAAGTCCAGCACGGGAAAGCTGATCTGGCAGCGCATGCCCATGCGCTGCGCAACGCGTGCGCAGGCGTCCGGGTGGAAATACATATCCGAAAACGTGGTGGTACCGGCGCGTAGCATCTCGGTAATGGCCAGAGCAGCCCCGTCGGCGACAAACTCATCGCTCACATGCCGGCCCTCGGCGGGCCAGATATGCTGCTCCAGCCAGGGCATGAGTGACAGGTCGTCGGCATAGCCGCGCAGCAGGCTCATGGCGGCGTGCCCGTGTGCGTTGATCAGCCCCGGCAGCAGGGCGTGGTCGGGCAGCTCGAACACCTCGGCAGCCTGCAGCTTTGCGCTCTCGGCACGAGGCATCACAGCGACGATCTGTTCGCCGCGAATGGCCAGGCTGTGGTTGCGGAGTATCTGCCCGGCGGGTGCCACGGGGATAATCCAGCCGGGATGTAGCAGGGTGTCGACTGTCTCGGCGGGCGTGTTCATGAGGCCTCGGTCGGGGACTTCTGGTCCGGGGTTGGCGGATCCAACCCCGTGGGGTTGCACCGTCGCTTGCATTCGTCCGCCAGTATAACCGGAAATCGCCAATTGCCGCCCAAACGGCCGCTATAATCCGCAAAAACATGGCGGCAATCCGGCTTCTCCCGTATAATTCGGGGTTTGTGTCGCGCGTCTGTCGAGGCCCCTTGCCGGGGCTGTCAGCGCGGCCTGAGTTCGTCCCGGTGCCGTGCCGTGGCGGCTCCCCGCAGTCATACAAGGAAGCTTTAGTACATGGGTGAATTAGCCAAGGAAATTCTTCCCGTCAACATCGAGGATGAGCTCAAGCAGTCGTACCTCGACTACGCGATGAGCGTGATTGTCGGGCGGGCCCTGCCCGATGTCCGCGATGGCCTGAAACCGGTTCACCGGCGGGTGCTGTTCGCCATGAACGAGCTCAACAACGACTGGAACAAGGGCTACAAGAAGTCCGCCCGTGTGGTCGGTGACGTTATCGGTAAGTACCACCCACACGGTGACTCAGCGGTCTACGACACCATCGTGCGTATGGCCCAGCCCTTCTCCATGCGTTACATGCTGGTCGATGGGCAGGGCAACTTCGGTTCGGTGGATGGCGACTCCGCCGCCGCCATGCGCTACACCGAAATCCGCATGCGCAAGATCTCCCATGCCATGCTGGCCGATCTGGACAAGGAAACCGTCGATTTCGTCGACAACTACGACGGCACCGAACGCATCCCGGTGGTGTTGCCCACCAAGGTCCCCACGCTGCTCATCAATGGTTCCTCGGGTATTGCCGTGGGTATGGCCACCAATATCCCGCCGCACAACCTGCGTGAAGTGGTGGGCGGCTGCCTGGCGCTGATGGCCAACCCGGATATCACTGTGGATGAATTGATGGAATTCATCCCCGGGCCGGATTTCCCCACCGGCGGCATTATCAATGGCCGTGCCGGCATCATTCAGGCCTACCGTACGGGGCGCGGGCGCATTTACGTGCGTGCCAAAGCGGAGGTGATTCACGAGGAGAAAAAGGGCCGGGATGTCATTGTCATCCACGAAATCCCCTACCAGTTGAACAAGGCACGCCTCATTGAGCGCATTGCGGAGTTGGTAAAAGAGAAGAAGATCGAAGGCATTTCCGAGCTGCGCGACGAGTCCGACAAGGACGGCCTGCGCGTGGTTATCGAGCTGCGTCGCGGCGAAATCGGCGATGTGGTGTTGAACAACCTGTACGCGCAAACCCAGCTGCAATCGGTGTTTGGCATCAATATGGTGGCGCTTGTCGATGGCCAGCCACGGGTGCTCAACCTTAAGCAGATCATTGAGGCCTTCATTCGGCACCGGCGTGAAGTGGTCACCCGGCGCACGGTGTACCTGCTGCGCAAGGCCCGCGAGCGCGGCCACACGCTGGAAGGCCTCGCTGTAGCGCTGGCCAACATCGACGCGGTCATCGAGTTGATCAAGGCATCGCCGAGCTCCGCCGAGGCGCGCGAGAAACTGATCGCCCAGGCCTGGGCGCCCGGCGACGTGCTGGCGATGCTGGAGCGCGCCGGTGAGGACGCCTGCCGCCCGGACGAGCTGGAGCCGCAGTACGGCCTGGTTGACGGCCAGTACCACCTGTCGCCGGTCCAGGCCCAGGCCATTCTCGACCTCCGCCTGCACCGCCTGACCGGGCTGGAGCATGAAAAGCTGCTCAACGAATACGACGAAAAACTGCGGGAAATCGCCGACTACCTGGACATTCTCGCCGACCCGGACCGCCTGAAGCTGGTTATTCGCGAAGAGCTGGAGGAAATTGTTACTGAATTCGGCGACGACCGGGTGACTGAAATCAGCGCCTCCCAGCATGATTTGACGGTGGAAGACCTCATCACCGAGGAGGATCGGGTAGTCACCATTTCCCACCTCGGTTACGCCAAGACCCAGCCACTCTCGGACTACCAGGCCCAGCGTCGTGGCGGTACCGGGCGCACCGCTACCTCGGTCAAGGATGAAGACTTTGTCGAGCATCTGGTGATTGCCAGCACCCACGCCACGATTCTCTGTTTTACCGATCTGGGCAAGGTCTACTGGCTCAAGGTTTACCAGATTCCGCTGGCCACGCGTAACTCCCGCGGCCGCCCGATGGTCAACCTGTTGCCACTGGAAGCCGGGGAGCGGGTTACCTCGATTCTGCAGGTGAATGAATATACCGAAGGCTGGTTCATCTTCATGGCCACGGCCAACGGCACAGTAAAGAAAACCGCGCTGACGGATTTCTCGCGCCAGCGCAGCGTGGGTTTGCGCGCCCTGGCACTGGATGAGGGTGATGTGCTGGTGGGCACCGCGCTGACCGATGGCAGCTGTGATGTCATGCTGTTCAGCAGCGGCGGCAAGACCGTGCGCTTCCGCGAGGACGATGTGCGAGCCATGGGCCGTACGGCGCGCGGTGTGCGCGGTATTCGTCTGGGCGAAGGTCAGCGCCTGATATCACTGATTGTGCCGCAGGCGGGCGGTCGCATCCTCACCGTGACCGAAAATGGCTATGGCAAGCGCACTGAGGCCGGCGAGTTCCCCACCAAGGGTCGCGGCAACAAGGGCGTCATTGCCATGTCCACCAGCGAACGCAACGGTGCTCTGGTGGGCGCCACCCAGGTGTTCGAGGGCGATGAACTGATGTTGATTTCCAACCAGGGCACCCTGGTGCGCACACGCGCCGATGAAGTGTCATTGTTGGGACGTAATACGCAGGGCGTGCGGGTGATTCGCACCCGCGCCGACGAACATCTGGTCAGCGTGGAGCGGGTAGCCGAGCCAGAGCTGGATGCTGCAGAGGATTCCGGGGAAGACGGCGAGTAAACCACGCCTTCCCCTCACTTCAAGGAAATGACTGACATGACGCGCTTGTACAATTTTTGTGCTGGCCCGGCGGCGCTGCCGGAGCCGGTGCTGGAAACTGCCCGCAACGATATGCTGGACTGGCATGGTCGCGGCCTGTCTGTGATGGAGATGAGCCATCGCAGCAGCGAGTTTGTTGGCATCGCTGAACGGGCCGAGTCCACTCTGCGCAGCCTGCTGTCGATTCCGGACGACTACGCCGTACTCTTCCTCCAGGGCGGTGCCAGCCTGCAGTTTTCTGCCGTGCCGCTGAACCTCATGCCGGAGGGTGGCGCTGCGGATTACCTGAACACCGGGCAGTGGTCCAAGAAGGCCATCGCCGAGGGCAAGCGCTTTGGCACGGTCAACGTGGCGGCCAGCGCGGAAAGCACTCATTTCAGCAGCATTCCACCCCGGGACAGCTGGCAGCTGTCGGCGGACGCCGCCTATTTTCACTACACGCCCAATGAGACTATTGGCGGCGTCGAGTTTCACTGGGTGCCGGAGGTGGAGGCACCGCTGGTGGCGGACATGTCATCGACTATCCTCTCGCGGCCGATCGATGTGTCGCGCTTCGGGGTCATTTATGCCGGCGCACAGAAAAATATCGGCCCGGCGGGCCTCACTCTGGTTATTGTGCGGCGCGACCTGTTGGGCCGTTCCCGCGAGGCCTGCCCGGTCATGCTCGACTGGAAAACCGCCGCCGACAACGACTCCATGTACAACACACCGCCGACGTTTGCACTGTACCTGGCGGGCCTGGTGTTCGACTGGTTGCAGGGTTTGGGCGGGCTTGACGCGATGGCCGAGATCAACCGCCGCAAGGCCGAGAAGCTCTACGCTGCGATCGACGGCAGCGACTTCTACGCCAACCCGGTTGAAGTGCCCAGCCGCTCGCAGATGAACGTGCCTTTTACCCTGGCGGATGCCAGCCTCGACACGCTATTTCTGCAGCAGTCTCTCGAAGCGGGCCTGCTCAACCTGTCCGGGCATCGCTCCGTAGGCGGGATGCGCGCCAGTATCTACAATGCGGTGCCCGAGGCGGCAGTTGATGCGCTGATCGCTTTCATGCAGGATTTTGCGCAACGCAACGGCTGATACGGCGGCATTCTGATGGCAGATACCAGGGATCTCGACCAGGTCAGGGCGGACATTGACGCCATTGATCGGGACATCCAGAGTTTGATCCAGCGCCGTGCCCAGTGTGCCCAGCGAGTGGCTGAGATCAAGCTGGAGGAAGTGCTGGCGCTGCGCGAGCGGGGCGAAGTTGCCCCCGAGGTGGTGTACTACCGCCCGGAGCGCGAGGCGCAGGTCCTGCAGCGCATTATCGACCGCAACGGCGGGCCTTTGGAGGGCGTCGCGGTTGCGCACATTTTCCGTGAGATCATGTCCGCCTGCCTTGCGCTGGAGCGCCCCCTGCAGGTCGCTTACCTCGGTCCGGAAGGCACCTTCACCCAGGCGGCCGCACTCAAGCATTTTGGCCACGCCGCGCTCTGCGTACCGCAAAACACCATTGATGGCGTGTTCGCACAGGTGGAATCCGGTGAGTGCAATTATGGGGTGGTCCCGGTGGAAAACTCGACCGAGGGCATGGTCAGCCACACGCTGGACAACTTCATGGACTCGCCGCTGAAGATTTCCGGCGAAGTCGAGATGCGGATCGTGCATCACCTGCTGGTCGCGCCGGGTACCGCCGAGGCCGATGTGACGCGTATTTGCGCGCATCAGCAGGCGCTGGCCCAGTGTCGGAACTGGCTGGACACACACTGGCCACGCGCCAAGCGCGAGGCGGTGAGCAGTAACGGCGAGGCGGCCCGGCTGGCGGCGACCACACCCGGTGTTGCGGCGGTGGCCGGCGATATGGCGGCGGAACTCTATCATCTGGATCGCCTTGCCGAACACATTGAAGACTACCCTGACAACACCACTCGCTTTCTTGTGGTGGGGCGCGAGGAAGTGCCGCCCAGCGGCCGGGATAAAACTTCCCTCATCGTTTCCAGTCGCAACAAGCCCGGCGCCCTGTTTACCCTGCTGGACCCCTTTCGCCGCGCCGGCGTGAGCCTCACCCGAATTGATACCCGCCCCTCGCGGACCGAAAAGTGGGCCTATGTGTTCTTCATTGAATTCGAGGGACACATGCAGGATGAGGCTATTCGCGCCATTGTCACCGACCTGGAAGAGCAGTCCATCCTGCTCAAGCCACTGGGCTCCTACCCGCAGGCGGTGCTGTAATCGTGGCGCAGCCGACGGTGGTTGTGCTGGGGCTGGGGCTGATCGGCGGCTCACTGGCCGCGGCGTTGCGCGCCAGTGGTTTTGCCGCCTCCTGCATTGGCTGGGGGCACCGCGAGGCATCGCTGCGGCGCGGGGTGGAGCTGGGCGTGATAGACCGCTACACGCTGGACCTGGATGAGGCCGTCGATGCGGCCGATATACTGGTGATTGCAACACCCACCCTGATAGCCGAAGAGATGCTGGAGCGTATCCTCCCGCGGCTGCTTCAGCGGGCCCAGCCGCCAGTGATCACCGATGTCGCCAGCGTCAAGGGCAGCCTGCAGCGCGTCGCTGAGCGTGTGTGGGGCGCCATGCCACCGCGGCTGGTGCTGGGCCACCCGATTGCGGGCTCCGAACGCAGCGGTGTGGATGCCGCGAACGCTGCGTTGTTCGAAAAGCACCGGGTGATTTTAACGCCGGTAGCGGGGAATGAACCCTCTGCGGTGGAACTGGTGCGTGCCATGTGGGCCAGCACCGGAGCGGAGGTGGTGGAGATGACCGTGGCGGAGCACGACCGGGTACTGGCGGCGACCAGCCACTTGCCTCACGTGCTCGCCTATGCGCTGGTGGATGCGCTCGCGAGGAGTGATGCCAGCGATGACATTTTCCGCTTTGCGGCCGGTGGCTTTCGCGACTTCACCCGTATTGCGTCCAGCGACCCCGTGATGTGGCGGGATATCGCCATTGCCAACCGACCGGCCCTGCTGCAGTCTATTGATCTGTTTTCCGCCCAGCTCGAGGAACTGCGTACAGCGATCGAGGCCGGCGAGGGTGATACCCTGCTGCAGACCTTTTCCCGCGCCAAGGCGGCGCGCGATGAATTTGCCGCCCTATTGGCGGCGCGTGGCCAGACGGCGATCTGAGCCCGAGAACTCCAGAGAGAACCCTGCATGGAATTTCAATTAATGCCCGGTGGTGTGATCAGCGGTGAAGTCCGTGTCCCCGGGGACAAGTCCATCTCACACCGTTCGATCATGCTGGGTGCCCTCGCCGAGGGTACTACCCGGGTGAGCGGCTTTCTCGAGGGGGAGGACGCCCTGGCAACGGTCGCAGCATTTCGCGCCATGGGTGTGGCGATCGAGGGTCCCGAGGACGGTGAGGTCACCATTCACGGTGTGGGTTTGCACGGCTTGCAAGTACCCTCCGCCGCTCTGGATATGGGGAATTCGGGCACCAGCATCCGGTTGCTGAGTGGCCTGCTGGCGGGGCAGGCGTTCGATACCGAACTCACGGGGGACGTTTCCCTGCGCAAGCGTCCCATGGGCCGGGTGATGGACCCGCTGAAATTGATGGGCGCCCGTATCGAGGGCGCCGAGCGCGGTACGCCACCGCTGCATATTGCCGGCGGCCAGGCGCTGCAGGGCATTCATTACGATTTGCCTATGGCCAGTGCGCAGGTCAAGTCCTGTGTGCTGCTTGCCGGCCTGTACGCCGAGGGTACCACCTCGGTGACCGAGCCCGCCCCGACGCGCGATCATACCGAGCGTATGCTGCAGGGGTTTGGCTACACCGTGCGCAGTGAGCAGGGTGTTATCAGCCTCACGGGTGGCGGTCGCCTGTTGGCAACCGACATAGACGTGCCTGCGGATATCTCGTCTGCGGCGTTCTTTCTCGTCGCGGCGAGCATCGCACCGGGCTCGGACCTGCTGCTGACCCATGTTGGCATCAACCCCACGCGCATCGGTGTGCTGAATATCCTGCGCGCCATGGGGGCTGACATCACCCTCAGGCACGAGCGGGAAATCGGCGGGGAACCGGTGGCGGATATTCGTGTGCGCTACGCCCCCCTGCAGGGCATTGAAGTCCCGCTGGACCAGGTGCCACTGGCAATCGATGAATTTCCGGCGCTGTTTATTGCTGCTGCCTGCGCCAGTGGCCGCACGGTATTGCACGGTGCAGAGGAGCTGCGAGTCAAGGAAAGCGATCGCATTGCCGCTATGGCGGCGGGCCTCACCACCCTCGGGGTGGTCAACGAGGTGCTGGACGACGGCATCATCATTGAGGGCGGCCCCATCGGCGGCGGTGTCATCAACACCTTTCACGATCATCGTATCGCCATGTCGTTTGCTATCGCGGCACTGCGGGCGGATGAGGAAATTCGCATTCTCGACTGCGACCATGTCAGTACTTCCTTTCCCGGCTTTGACGCACTGGCGCGTGGCCTCGGCCTGCAAATATCCGCGCGGGTCGACTGATGGGGCGCCAGCCGGTGCCGGTGATCACGGTCGACGGCCCCAGCGGAGCCGGCAAGGGGACGCTCAGTCACCTGCTCGCAGAGGCCCTGGGCTGGCACTTTCTGGACAGCGGCGCCCTCTACCGGGTAACCGGGCATGCCTGTGTGCTGGAGGGGGTTGCCTGGGACGACCACGCGGCGGTAGCGGCGGTCGCCCGTCACCTGGATGTGGCTTTTGCGCTCGATGCAGCCGGCGAAGTGCGCGTGGCTTATAAAGGCAGGGATGTCAGTCGTGCCATTCGCACCGAAGAAGGCGGGCGTGGTGCCTCCACCGTGGCGGTCATTCCCGCCGTTCGCGAGGCGTTGCTGGAGCGCCAGCGGGAGTTTTGCCAGGCCCCCGGTCTGGTGGCGGACGGCCGGGACATGGGCACGGTGGTATTCCCTCGAGCAGCGCTGAAGATCTTCCTTACCGCCAGCGCTGAAGAGCGGGCGCGGCGGCGATACCGGCAGTTGCTCGACAAGGGAGAAAATGTTAGTCTCCCGCGCCTTCTCGAGGACATCGAGGAGCGCGATGCGCGCGATAGCAGCCGCTCCGCCTCCCCGCTGGTTCCCGCTGAAGATGCCATTGTCATTGACAGCAGTCGTTTGCCTATCGGCGACGTGTTCTCTGCCGTCATGGAGGCGGCGCGCGAGCGCGGCCTGGTGTGACCGGGCTGGCGTGTTGCGGCCGGCGCTCGCAATGGTGTTTATCTCGCTGCCCCCAGGTCGGTTCCAGAAGTGGCCGGGGTCGGTTTTAACGGATGACCCGTGCCAGCTGGAGGCGCGGCAAGGCGGTTAGC
>TARA_R110000772_G_scaffold267976_1_pt1 | contig 108289 bp, 95 predicted proteins | sample TARA_R110000772 | Tara Oceans TARA_R110000772 (sample SAMEA4397948) | marine metagenome | biome: Polar Biome; feature: [SRF] surface water layer (ENVO:00010504); material: water (ENVO:00002006), including particulate matter (ENVO:01000060) such as... | depth 5 m | reverse complement strand
GGCGCCGCGGCGCCGGTCGGGTATCCGGGAGGAGGGAGGAGGGAGGAGGAAAGAGTTTGTCTTGGCCGCCTCCTAGGCGGCACGCACATCATGCAGGAAGGTCTGCACGATCTGCTGCAGGGACGACGACTTCTGCGCCAGTTCGTCGGACGCGTGCAGAACCTCGGAGGCCGAGCCGTCGGTGTCGTTGGCGGCGACCTGTACGCTTGAGATCGAACTTGAGACCTCTTGCGTCGCGGCCGCGGCCTGTTCGCAGTTGCGGCTGATCTCCTGGGTCGCGGCGGCCTGTTCCTCGACCGCGGCGGCCACGGCCGCCGTCATCTCGTTGACCTCGGAGATGGTCGCCTTGATCAGGTTGATCGCGCTCGCCGCCTCGCCCGTCGTCGATTGGATCTTGGCGACATGGGCCGCCACTTCCTCCGTCGACCGCTTGGTCTGGGCCGCCAGGTTCTTGACCTCCGACGCAACCACTGCAAAGCCCTTGCCGGCTTCGCCGGCGCGCGCCGCCTCGATCGTCGCGTTGAGCGACAGCAGGTTGGTCTTCTCGGCGATTTCGTTGATCAGCTCCACCACCTGGCCGATCGCCTGGGCCGCCTCGACCAGACCGTCGACCTTGCCCTGGACCTGATCGGCCTCGGTCACCGCCTGGCCGGCCTTTTGCGAGGACCGCGCCATCTGCTGGGTGATCTCGCGGACTGACGCGGTCAACTCCTCCGTCGCCGTCGCCACGGTCTGCACGTTGGCCGCCGTCTGCTCGCAGGCCGCCGCCACGGAGGACGACTGACGGGTCGTCGTTTCCGCCGTACCGCGCATGCTGCTCGCCGTCGCCTGCAGTTCCGTCGAGGCCGACGACACCACGCCGAGCACCTCGCTCACCGTCGCATCGAACGCCGTCGTCAGCGCCGCAAGCTTCTGCGCACGTTCAAGCTGCGCCTGCTGATCCTTCAACTGCTGAGCCTGAAGATCACGGTTCTCGATCAGGCGCTGGCGGAAGAATTCCACTGAACGCGCCATGTTGCCGATCTCGTCCTTGCGCTTCTGGCCCTCGGTTTCCGTGTCGTAGTCCCCTTCGGCCATGTCTTCCATGAACCGCGCCATGGCGTCGATCGGCCGCGCGATGCCGCGCGACAGCGTCAGCCAGGCCAGAACGGCGAACACCAGGGCGATGACCGTGCCGAGAAACAGGCTGATCAGGGTCATCTTGAATTCGCCGGCCACGGCGTCACGGTTCTTGTTCATCAGGCCGACCGCAAGTTTCTTCAGGGCGTCGAAGCTTTCGAACGCCTTGCCGATCTCGTGTTCGCCGTAACCGTTGGCTTCGAGAACCCGGGCTTCATCCACGGTGAAGCGCTGATGCATCAACGTGATCTGCCGGTCGACGATCGTGTCCTGCCATTTGCGGACATGGGTGTCGGCAGCCAGCAAGTACTGCTTTGCCGCGGGCACGGTCAGGCTCGATGCCAGTTTCGTGACCTTTTCCAGATAGGCCGTTTTGGCCACCGTGTAGGACTTGATGTAATCCCGGTTGCCGCTGATCAGCAGGCCGCGGATGGCGGCCTGCTGGGCCGCGACAAGGGCCCGGACTTCTTCGAGTTCCAGGACGATGGCGTTGATGCGCGCCGTATCGTCGACCTGTTTCTGGGCCGCATTGGTATTGATCGTGGTCACCCCCGCCAGTGCGCCGATGATGACGACCAGGGTCAGGAAGGCGGCAATCAGCTTCTTGGAGATTGTGATATTGTTGATCGCGTTCATGGTTCCGTCCTCAAGCGCTATATCTTGCCGGCGGCTTGGCGCCGCCGGAGTTCGGTCAGGTTGACTTCGACAGTCACGGTCCCGACCGCTTCGGCACCGTCGGCAATGGACATGTTGACCTGCACGTTTTCGGTCCCGGTCTCGCCATTGACCTCCGGCTTGTCGATGAAGACGGCCGCCGGGCCCATAGGAAAGGTTTTCTGGAACTTGGCTTCATCCCCCTGCCAATAGTCGCTGGTGATGGCGCTCTGACCGGCGTTCAGACCCTTGTTGTCCATCACGAAGATTTCCGTGTAGAGACCGAGGGACGACGCCTGGATCGCCGTCAGGTAGCTTGACAGCGGGCTGGCCAGAACGGCGGTGATCAACGGCTGGTCATCGGCCTTGCGTTCGGCGCGCCACTGCTTGTCAAGCGTCAGGATGCTTTCTTCCGTGAGCCCGGTGTGCCGCTTGTTGCTGGCCTCAAGGGTCAGCAGGACCACGGGCGAGGCCGCCCACGAACGAATCTGATCGAGCAGCTTGGCCGGAACGGCCTGCTCGTCGGCGGCGGCGTCGGTCGCGATGCCGCAAAGCAGCGCAAAAACAAGACCCCGCACAACATGAAGATATGTATGCATTTCTAGTTTCTCCTCCTGAAGAACTAGAAAATCATACTTTTTATTCATCAATTAGAATACTGCGCAAAGGTAATACATCTCCTCCAATTGGTATACCCGATCCCAGACCTTCGTATTATTATTTTCCTATACTTAGGTATGGGATCAATGGATGAAATACTGCGATACATCCATTAAGAAAGGCGGCGACGCAGCGCCACCCGAATCTTTGGGCAGGGAAGATGGAATTGGTCTTGGCCGCTTCCTAGAACTTGTCATCTTGATACGGAACCGCTGAGACGGCGGGCCGTGGGCGCTCAATTGCCCAGTAGATCGGCGAGCACGCGCCCCAGGCGCGAGGCGGAGACCGGTTTCTGGAAGAAGGCATCCGCCCCGCCGGCCCGCGCCGTTTCTTCGGTCAGCGTATCGCTGTATCCGGTGCACAGGATGCAGGGCACGTCGGGCCGAATTTCCTTGATCCGCCGGATCAACTCCATCCCGCGCATGTCGGGCATGATCTGGTCCGAAATCACAGCCCGCCACAGGTCGGGCGTGTCGCCGAACACCTCGATCGCCTCGCCGCCGCCGGAACAGACCCCGGCTTCATAGCCCAGCCGCTCCAGGCCGATCGAGACCATGTCCGCGACCTCGCTTTCATCATCGACGATCAGGATCATGCCCCGGCCCGTCACCTTTTCGGTGACTTCGTCCGCCGCCGCACGGCCCGAACCCGGTGCCACGCAGGGCAGAAACACCTCGAACCGGGTACCCTTGCCCAGGCGAGTGTGAACACGTAGCGCGCCGTGATGGGCAGTGACGATACCGTGCACCACGGGAAGGCCAAGGCCGGTGCCCTTCCCTGCCTCCTTGGTGGTGAAGAACGGCTCGAAAAGACGCCGGAGAACAGGTTCCGCGATGCCCGGTCCCGTGTCTTCCACGTATATCATGACATGATCGGCACCGACATCGATCGCCCCCGCCACCACCTGCCAGGCATCGTCCTCCATCTCCCGGATTTCCATGAAGTCCTCGGGCGTGGTCTTGACCGGGCCTTCGTGAGCGGACAACAGTTTCGAGCCGGCGGGGATGCGTTCCACGCCGATATCGATGACGCCGTCCACGCCCGAGAAGGCGTCGTTGGCGTTGATGCCCAGGTTCATCAACACCTGGGACATCTGGCCGGCATTTGTCATCGCGGTGACTTCCGCGTCGGAAGGATGAAACACCACGCGGGTCGTTACCGGCAGAGTGCCGGACAACAGCGTCGCCGCCTCCTCGCCGATCGCGTTCAGGTCGACAACGGTCTGTTCGCCATGCGATGCCCGCGAAAACGCCAGGATCTGGCTGACCAGTTGCTTGGCCCGGTCACCGGCGCGGGCGACACGCTGGGCGAAATTGTGCTGCGGCGTGCCTTCCGGAAGGTCTTCGATCAGGAATTCGTTGAAACCCATCATGGCGCCCAGGAGGTTGTTGAAATCGTGGGCAATGCCGCCCGCCAGACGGCCGATGGCCTCCATCTTCTGGGCCTGTTGCAACTGCGCCTCGATCTCACGGATCTCGGATACGTCGACATAGAAGGAACACACACCCGTGACCAACCCGTCCGGCGTCAGCATCGGAGCCTTGATGTTGGTCGTGATCAGATTGCGGCCGTCGGCACACTTGATGACGATCTCTTTCATGAAGGGCTGGCGCCCGGCGACGACCTTGGCGTCTTCCTCGTCGGTGCGCCGGCCGATCTCGGGGCCGAACAAGTCGGCCGAGCGGCGGCCCACGACATCGACCAGATCCCACCCCTTCCAATCCAGAAAGGTCCTGTTCATGGCGAGGTATCGCCCGGTCGTCGTCTTGATGGTGATCCCCGCGGGCGCGTTTTCGAACAGGCCGCGGAACCGGGCCTCACTTTCCTTGAGAGCCAGGTCGGCACGCTTGCGGTCGGTGACGTCCATGATCGCGGTACCGACGCCGAACACGTCGCCCTTGTCGTCGCGCACGGGGAATTTGATGTACTGCATCATCCGCTCGCCATCGCCCTGAGCGGACATCGCCGTGGCCTCGAACTCGGCGGGCTCACCGGTCGCCAGAACCTTGGCTTCCTGTTCGAGGATGATATCCGTGCTCCTGTCCGGGAACAGATCATTCACCGTTTTACCGATGATCTCATCGACGGGTTTGCGCACCCATTGGGCATAGACATCGTTGACGAACTGATAGCGCCCGTCCATGTCCTTGAGATTGAGCAGCAAGGGCGCGTTCTGGGTGATGGCCTGCAGCTTCGCCTCGCTTTCGCGGATGGCGTTCTCGGCCATTTTCTTATCCGTGATGTCCATGGCCGCGGTGCCGATGCCGATGACCACACCTTCATCGTCGCGCACCGGAAACTTGATGAAGCGCAACAGCCGCCCCTTCAACTCTTCGCTGCGGGCATGGGATTCGAAGTCCTTGACCTCTCCGGTGACCAGGACGTCCCGATCCATCTCAAGCAGATCCTCGGACATATCGTCTGGAAGCGCCTCATGCGGCGTTTTGCCGACGAAATCGATGCTTTTATCGTTTCTGATCTCGGCGAACAGCCGGTTGACGAACACGTACCTGCCCTCGGTATCCTTCAGATTCAAATAAATGGGCAGGTTATCGGTGAAGGCCCGCAGCCAAGCCTGGTTCTGGCGCAAGGCATCGTCGGCAAGATTTTGTTCCGTCACGTCGAGGACCAGACCCTCGACCAACCACCCGCCGTCCACCGCCTGGATCGCCCGGCTGCGTTCATGCACCCAACATGTTCCGCCGTCCTTCGTCAGCATGCGGTAGGTGAATTCGAAGGGCCGGCCCTCGCTGAAGCAGCGGATGGATTCGTTCGTATATTCGTCCCTGGATTCCGGATGGAACATCGAGAAATCGCCGGCATTGATGCGCGTCGTCACCGTTGCCGCGTCCTCGCCGACGATCTCCTCGACCCCTTCGCTGAGGAACTCGACATGAATGTTGCCGTCGACCCTGCGGATGCTGCGGAACACCAGGCCGGGTACGTTCTCCACCAGCGTCGACAACTGGCGTTCGCGGTCGCGCAGGTCGGTCAGGTCCTGGATAACCGAAACCACGCGGTGCGGCCTGCCTTCGTCATCCGGCACCGGATACTTGGTGATCAGGAGGTCATGAACGCGGCCGTCGATGAACGGCCGGGTGGTCTCGCGGGTGGAGACCTCGCCGGTGTCGACAATCTTCCGTTCCTGTTGCCGTGCGTTATCCGGGTCGGTTACCACGTCGCCGAGGCCCTTCTCGAAGGTCAGACCCAGCATCCGATCCTCGGTCAGGCCGTGCCATTCGGCGAGCGTCTTGTTGACCTGGACATACCGGCCGGCGGTATCCTTGACCGTCAGGCCGACCGGCAGGTTGTCGACGACATAGCGCAACAGGCGTTCGCTTTCCTCCAGCCGATAGCGGGTTTCGACCTGCGCCGTCATGTCGACGCTCACCGAAACCACGCCGGCCACCGCGCCCGTTTCATCGCGGAACGGATATTTCGTGATCTGCAGGTTGTGGATCGCGCCGTCCGCGAACGGCCGCTCCGTTTCGCGGAACAAGGTTTCACCCGTCCGTCTTGCGCGCGATTCTTGCTCGCGCACCACGGCGCCGTCCGCATTCATGAGCACGGCCAAGCTCAGGATATCGTTGCCGATGACGGAGGACGGGTCCACCCCATACCAGTCGCAGAAGGTCTGATTGACGAGTGCATACCGTTCGTCCCGGTCGGTCATGGTAATGCCCACGGGGAGGTTGTCGATCAGCGAGCGCAAAACGCGCTCGTGGCGCTCCAGCGCCCGCCGGGCCTCGACCTCCTGGGTCACGTCGATACTGACCGACCCGAGCCGCGCGATCTTGCCCAGGCTGTCGAAAATCGGGAACTTGGTAACGTTGATCGTATGCAGCCGGCCGTCGACAAAGCGGCGTTCGACCTCCCGCGTGCGGATTACGCCCATCGTCAGGACGTCCCGTTCCTGAGACAATCGAACAGCGACATCCTCGGGGACACGCAAATCCTCGCTCAGGATCGTCGTGCTCCCGATGTGCTCGGCTATATTGACCCCGTACCATCGGGCGTAGGTCGAATTGGCCCGCTCCAGGCGCTGGTCCGCGTCCTTGATCAGAATGCCGACCGGCAGATGCTCGATAATGGAATTAACCAAGCTTTCGCTTTCGCGCAGTTCCCGGGTCCGCTCCGCGACCGCCAGTTCCAGGGCCTCCGCCGCTTCCTTGCGGTCCGTGATGTCGTAGTGCCAGACAAGGGCCGCCTTCTCGCCCTCGAACTCGACGGACCGGGCGTCCATCAAAACCCACCATTCGCTGCCATCCAGGCGCTTGCGCTTGATCTCCGCCGCCATGATGGCACCGGTCTCATCGAACTGCCCGCCCACGCGATCCAGGTCGGCGGGGTCGACGTAGGTATCGACCATGGGCACGCTGTTCAGGTGCTCTTCCGTTTCCGCGCCGAACATGTCCAGCAGGCTGCGGTTCACAAACAGGCGGCGGCGCGGCTCGCGACCGACGACGGCGACGCCGACGGGGCTTTTTTCCAGGATCGCCCGCAGGTTGGCCTCCGTGCGCCGGAGTTCGGCCTCGGCGCGGCGCCGCTCCGCGATCTCCTGGGTCAACTCCACGGTGCGGTCGGCGACCATGTCCTCGAGCTTCTCAAGGTGGGCCTGCAGCGCCTTTTCCGCCCGGCGTTCGTCGGTGATGTCGAGAATCGCCGTACCGACACCGGTGATCGTGCCGGCGCTGTCGCGGATCGGGAACTTGAATTGGCGCAGGGTCACCAGCGCGCCATCCTTCGTGTGGCCGAATACGGTATCGGTTTCGAACACCTGGACTTCGCCCGTCTTGATGACCTCCTGGTCGATTTTTTCGACGGCCGCGGCGCGCTCAGGCGGCAACAGGTCCCCCGACGTCTTGCCGATGATCTGTTCGGGCGCACACCCATGCCATTCCGCGAACTTGAGGTTGCAGTGCTGATAGGCGCCGTTCTTGTCCTTGAGCGACAACATGATCGGCACGTTGTCGGTAATCCCAACGAGCCGCGCCTGGGTCTCTTCCAAGGCGCGCTGGGCAAGCTTCTGTTCGGTGATGTCCGTCATCGCCGTGCCGACGGCCATGATGGTTCCGTCGGCATCGTAGACCGGGAACTTGATCATGCGGAAGATCGTCGGCTTGCCGTCGGGCCGGCGTTGCAATTCGGAAACCGTTTCCTCGACGACGACCTCGCCGGTTTCGATGACCCGCTGGTCCAGCGCCTCGACGACCTTGGCCCGGCCGGGGTTCACAAGGTCGCCCGACCGCAGACCGGCAATCGCCCGCACGTCGACGCCATGCCAACGGGCAAAGCCCGCGTTGCCTTCCATAAAACAACCGTCCAAGCCCTTCAGACAGAGCATGATGGGCACGTTGTCGGTAATCGCGCGCAGCCGCGCCCGGGCGTCTTCCAGGGTCTTCTGCACCGCCTTCTGTTCGGAAATGTCCGTCCATAACGTGGCGATCAGCTCGACGTTGCCGTCCTTGTCATGGACCGGAAACTTGGACACCAGCGCCGAGCGTTCGACGCCATCGCGGCCGATGCGGGTCGTCTCGCTGGTCAACGATCGCCCCTGTTCAAGGACCATCCTGTCCTCGGCATGGATCGCGGCCAGGATCTCGGGCGAATTCAGGCCCAGTTCGTCGATCCGCTTGCCATAGGCCTCCTCGGCGCGGACCCCATAGTTCTGTTCATAGACCTTGTTGACGAACACGTAGCGATAATCCCTGTCCTTGAGCGACAGCGAACTGGGCAGGGCGTTGACGATACCGCTGAACCGCTGCTCGATGGACTGTCGGGCGCGTTCGGACTCCTGCTGTTCCTGGCGGGCCATGATCAGCGACGTCAGGGCGGCAAGCGACCGCGCCAGGGATTGTTCCTCAAGCGTCCATACCCGCGGATCGCCCACATGTTCCAGGCACAAGACACCCTTCAATTCGTCGCCGACATGGATCACCGCATCGAGCATGGAGGCGATGCCATGCTCATTCAGGTATTGCCCGGTGAACTCGGCCGTGCGGGGGTCCGACCGGGCATCATGGGCGTCGATCACTTCGACCTGTTGCAGGGCCTTGAAATATTGGGGGAGATCATCGCGCTTAAGGACCATCCCGCCGGTATGGGCCGCCGACGCGGCCTGGTACAGGTCCAGGCATTCGATGTGGCTCATATCCGGGTGGGCACGCCACACGCTGACCCGCTCCACACCCAGGGTTTCCGCCGCGACCTGGGTCAACAGGGAAAAGGCGTCCCCGGCATCGGGCGACGCCATCGCATCGCTGGCGACAATGCGGTCGAGCGCCTTGTGATAGCCTTTCAGAACCCGTTCCCGGTCCAGGGCGTCCCGCTCCCACTTGTCGCGCTCGGTGATATCGACGCCGAGCGCGCCGACCCCGATCAACCGGCCACCGTCGTCGGAAATGGGGAACTTGACGATCTCCAGGCGATGATGCGACCCGTCGGCAAATTGGCGGTCCTGCTCACGGGTGATGATCTTGCCGCTGTCCGCGACCGCCTTTTCCTGGACCCGCGACGCCGCCAAGGCCTGTTTCCAAGCGGGAAAGCGCTCTTCATTGGAACGGCCCAGGATTTCATCGCCGCCGACCCCGTAGCGGCGCGTGAATTCCTTGTTGATCAGCATGTAGCGTCCGTCGGGGTCCTTCACGGTCAAGCCATGGGGAAGGTGATCGACGATCGCCGATAACAGAACGTCCCGGCGCCGCAATTCCTCTTCGGCCAGTGAACGGTCCAACTCCGCGGCAACGCGGCCCGCGAAGAATTCGAAAGCCAGCTTGTACAGATCTTCCAAAACCATCGGCTGACGGGACATCGCCACCATCAGGCCGAGGCATTGGCCGCCGGCACCGTAAAGCGGCACGCCGATGTAACTTTCGATACCCTCGTCCCTCAGGTAGTGGTCATCGGGAAATTTGTCCGCGACGCCCCGTGGATAGACGCAAAGCGACGTGGCGCGCGTGACCGTCTCACAGGGGCCGCCGACGATGGCATACCTGACTTGTTCGACCTGTTTTCCGTCAATGATCGCGATCGCGCTTTCCGCCGTCTTACCATTGTCGATCAGGCGGGAGATGAAAATCCTGTCCACCCCCAATTCCCGCCACAGGGCCAGAGCAACCTGTTCCAGGAAATCATGGCCGACGGCCCTGGACGTGGCTTCGATCACATTGCGGATCAGCTTTTCGATGAATTCGCCTTGGGAGGCCTTGCGCCCGGTCCCCCGGTAGCCGACGAACGCGCCATTGTCGAACACCGGTTCGCCGCTGACAGCGATGGAGAATGTCGTGCCGTCGGAACCGGCCAAGATAAAGGTGAAATCGCGGTAGGGTTCGCGGGCGTCGATGATCTTGCGATAGGCCGCCCAGTTCGAATCCTGGGACACCATTCCATGCAAACTCTGACGCGACTTGCCGATACAGGCTTTTGGATCAAGCCCGACCGCAGCGTACACTTGGTCGGAGATAAAGGTGAAGCGGTCGTCGGCGTCCGTTTCCCAAAACCAGTCGGCACTGACGCGGGCGAAGTCGATAACGCGCGCATCCACGCCCGTGCGGTCGTCACCGGGTCCGTCGGCCTGGCGTGTTTTCGTCGACTCGTCCGATGGTGACCGTGGCATTCAGCCCCTCCCGGCAAGGCTCCCGTATTCCCGGATCACGCTGCCCAACGTGTTCCTGGAAAATAAACGTGCTTCGATCTTTTCATCCGACGCGCGCCTCGGCAAGCCGGAAGGCCTTCTCCGGCGGCAGCGGACGGCTGAACAGGAATCCTTGCACCGTCGTCACCCCGAGATCCACGAGGAAGCGAGCCTGGGCATCGTTCTCCACACCCGCGGCGACGACCGTCAGATCAAGGGCTTTGGCGGCGCGGACAATCGCGGTGACGATTTCGCAGGCACCGGAGTCGGACGGCAACTCATCAACGAAGGATCGGTCGATCTTGAGAATGTTTACCGGCAGGCGCACCAGACGCGACAGGGACGCGTATCCGGTGCCGAAATCCCCGACCGAAATCTTCACGCCGGCCGCGCGCAGGCCGGACATCATGGCGATGCCACGGCCAAGTTCGCCGACCGACATGGCATCCGTCAATTCGAACTCGATCAGCGACGGCGGAATGTCATAGGCGTTTATGATCTTGATGAAATCCTTCAGTTCCCGCTGCATCAACTGGCTGGGGGACACGTTGATCGAAATCGGCAGGGGCGACCGCCCGGCGTCGCGCTCCGCCCTGAGCAGCCGGCAGACCTCGTGCAAAACCCAATCCGTGAGCGGCACGATCAGGCCGCATTCCTCGGCCATGGGAATGAATTGTGCCGGCGGAACCAGCCCGCGTTCCGGATGGTGCCAACGGATCAGCGCCTCAAACCCGCGACACTGCCCGTCGGCCATGTCGACCTTGGGTTGAAGGTCGAGCCTGAATCCCTCGTATTCAAAGGCATCGCGAAGGTCACGTTCCAATCGCAGCTTGGCGTTGGCCGCTTCGACCATCTGAACCGTGCATTCGCGCGCGGGGACGCCCGACCTGCGGGCGTCATCCAAGGCCAGTTCGGCACATCGAAAACAATGCCCGATGTTGACCGGCCCGGTGCCGACGTCGGCGGTGCCCACGTTGACACCGACGTAGAAGTCCATGCCGTCCATCTCGAAGGGATGGTCAAAGCTGCTGACGATGGCGCCGACGGTCATGTCGGGAAACACCGGACCGATGCTTTGGGCATTGATCACGACGAAGGCGTTTTCCGAATAGCGGGCGACAAGGCCGCGCGGGCCGACCACCGCCTGGAGACGCTTGGCCGCCTTTGCCGTTAGGCGCGACCATATGTGCCCGGCCACCGGCCCCTCGACATTGCGGGGCTTGTTCAAGCCGACAAGCATGATCACGAAACCATCGCCGATGGCCGCGCCATCATCGACCAGACCGGCGGCCCGCCGGAAGGCGTCCGCCCGCGACGGCAGACCGTCGACGGCCGGCGCCGGCCGCGAGACATTCACGGGCGCCGCGCCCGGAAACTGGCATTCATCCAGGGTGCAGACCATCCGGCCCGGGGCGATCCCCGTCATGCAGCACAGCCCAATGTTCAACAATCGGCCTTCGCGGTCGCGCATGACGATGCGGCGCGTCACGCCCTCTTCACTGCCAGTCAGGGTATCCCGAAGCAGGGACGCGACGATCGGCCCCGCCTCCATGCCAAGCAGGTCGTGGAGACGCATCAACTGGTTGCCCGAAACGCCGGCGAAAGGCAGCTGTTCCAGCATCGCATCGGTCATCAAGAACCGTCCGTCGCGGTCGATGGTGAACAGGATGCCGGATTGGTTGACCTGCTCTGGGTGAATGCTGTTACTGACGTTCACGGGACATTTCCTCTAATCGTTTTATTGCCTGTCCTGCCCGTGGCATCCAACGGGATCAGGCGGCTCCCCCGGAGGAACGCCCCGACGGTGCGCCGGGGGTCTGCGCGCAACGCCCCTGCCAGTTATCCGCGATCTCGCCCAGCCGCCGGGCGGCGCGATGAAGGCCTCCCGTCTGGACGCTTGAAATCCTGAACCGGTAGTCGTCCATGGAACTGGCAAGATTCTCGATGCCGCTGCGCAGGGCGCCGACCACGTCTTGGAATTCGCCGACTTCGGCCTGCAGGGTCCGGTTTTCCCGTTCCAAGGCGTCCACCGCGGCGCGCATTCGTTCCAGGGGGCCGTCCTGGCGGCGGGCGGTTCGGACGCGCTTGACGGCGTTGCCTTCGAATTTATGCAGCATCGCGCAGCACCTCTTCCAGGGCGTTTTCCAGGTCCCTGGCGGCGAACGGCTTGTGCAGAACCTTGGCTTTTGCAAGAACCTCGAACAGGTTCTCGTAAGGACGGATCACACCCTTGTACCCGCCGGTCATGCCCAGTACCGGAATGCGGGAGCCCAGTCTCTTCAACTCGGTCACCAGTTCTATTCCGTCGGCGCCCGGCATGAAGATGTCGGTGATAATGGCGTCAACGCTCTGATCGCGCAGGATGCTCAGGCAGCGCTGGCCGTTCTCCGCGGCGATCACGGCATGGCCCAGCCGCTCAAGCAGTTGCACGACAAAGGCCCGGTGATCGATGTCATCATCGACGACGAGAATTTTTGCCATTTCGGCTTCCTTTTTCTTGCGCGCCATCCTTGCAGCGTAGGGATGCGAGGATGTTTCCCATTTGTGACAGCTGGGACAGTACCTCGGTCGGCCCGCGATTTCTGCTGACCTGGAGACGAGGGCACGGACACTAAAGTATGGGGTAGGCAATACCTATCCGCGCAGCGTCCGCGGCCCCGTCAGGGTCCGCCTTGGCCGGTTTGACGAATTCGGATGGGATTTTGCGGCAGCCCAGCGGCATGGCGCACCGGCCATGGGCGAGGCCATGGCCGGGCGCGCCGCGGTTACGAGCCGTATTTAACGCTGCAGCCGTAGGGCCGGGTACCCTGCGGATTGACCGGCTGGCCGGCCTTCATCTGGGCAAGCGCGTTCAGAACATAGTTCTGCGCCTTGGGAATGTCGGTGACATCCGCCGACTTGATGCTGTCGATGGCGCCGTGATAGGTGAGCAGCCCCTTGGCATCGATGATGAACATGTGCGGCGTGGTGCGGGCACCATACAGGCGGCCGATCTCGCCCGACGGGTCGAGCAGCACCGCCGACGGGCCGGCGTTGCGCGACTGGGTCAGGGCATCGGCCTGCGGGCCGCTGACGTTGCCCTGCTCACCGGGAGCAGAGGAAATCACCGACAGCCAGACGACGCCGTCCTGGGCCGCCTTCTTCTGGGTCATCTGCATGTTGCCGGATGAATAATGTTTCACCACGAAAGGACAGTCGTGGTTGGTCCATTCCAGGATCACGGTTTTCCCCCGGTAGTCGGCGAGATTGAGCGTCCGGCCCTTGGTATCCACCCCGGTGAAGGCCGGGGCCGGACTGCCGACGACGGGTTCGGCCGCGGCCGGAGATGGCGCCGCAAAAGCCGCCGCAGCCAGGACGGAGATGACCGAAAGAGCCGCAAAGCGGCGGCGGGTAAGGGTTTTCATGGCGAGAACTCCCTGCAATCTACGAGATTAGGATTGCCGGAATTCTACACAGGTCGTGATTTTGCCGCGAGTGACATCTTCGTGTGCGGTGCGCCGCCGCGCCCGCCCGCGGGCGGTTCAGGCGACCCGGTTCAACAGGCGCGCGCGGATGGTTCCGGAGAGATCGCGGATTTCCGCCAGGATCGCATCCGCGTCGGCGACCGCCCCTTCGGCCTCCAGGACGACGTAGCCGATTTCCCCATCGGTCTGATAGGTCTGGGCGGCGATGTTGACGCCGTTGCGGGCAAACACTTCGTTCAGACGCTGCAGTTCGCCCGGCAGGTTGCGCTGAACCTGGATAAATCGGGTCCCGCCCTGACGCGGCGACAACTGGGCCTGGGGGAAGTTGACCGAGCCTTCGGTCGATCCGACGTCGGAATATTCGACCAGCTTGCGCGCGACCTCTTCACCGATGCGTTCCTGGGCTTCTTCCGTGGATCCGCCGACATGCGGTGTCAGAATCACGTTGTCCAGACCCTGCAGGGGCGACACGAAGGGATCGGAATTGGACGACGGCTCCTTGGGGAACACATCGACCGCGGCACCGCCCAGGTGGCCGTCCTTCAGCGCGGTCGCCAGGGCCGGAATATCGACCACCGTGCCCCGCGAATTGTTGATCAGGAAGGCGCCCTTCTTCATGGCGCGGATTTCCGCTTCGCCGATCATGTCCTTGGTGTCCGGCGTTTCCGGAACATGCAGGGTGACCACGTCCGACTGCTTCAACAGGTCTTCGAGATTGCGGGACGGCATGACGTTACCGTGGCGCAGCTTGTCCGTGCGGTCGTGGTAGATGACGCGGAGCCCCATGGACTCGGCGATCACCGCAAGCTGGCTGCCGATGTTGCCGTAGCCGATGATGCCCAGCGTCTTGCCGCGCACTTCGCGCGACCCGGCGGCGGACTTGTCCCAATCGCCGGCATGGGCCGCCTGTGACCGGGGGAAGGTCCGGCGGAACAGCATGACGATCTCGGCGATGGTCAACTCGGCCACGGAGCGGGTGTTGGAAAAGGGCGCGTTGAACACGGGAATCCCGTTGTTCCGCGCGGCGTCCAGGTCGATCTGATTGGTGCCCACGGAAAAGCAGCCGACGGCCATCAGTGACGGCGCCGCGTCGATGACGTCCTTGGTCAGTTGCGTGCGCGAGCGGATGCCCAGGATGCGCACGTCCTTCAATTTTTCCTTGAGCGCCTCACCGTCCAGGGCCGTCTTCAGGCGCTCGCCGTTGGAGTAACCCGCGTCCTTGAAGACGGCGGAGGCCGTGGACGAGATGCCTTCGAGCAGAAGGACCTTGATCTTTTCCTTGGGCAGGGACGGATTTTGGATTTTCGACATGGGATCGGGGATTGGTTTTTCGGCGGGGATGAACATGTTGCGGCGCAAAATGCCGGAGCCGCGCCGCCATGGCAAGCGATATCCGGCGTGTCGGCGGCGTCACGAACGTTTCATTGAAAAATTGACCTTCATCAAGACAACGGACATGCGCCGCACCTATTGTCTTGTTCAAGCAACGCATCGGCAACGCGCCGAAGCGCCGGTTTTCGCGCGCGAAGCCCTGTCTAAGGAAGGAGGAAGGCAATGGCGTCTTCAGAGATCGATACCCGGAAGAATGAGCTCCGCGCCTTCCTGTTCCTGACCGTGCTCCTGGCCCCCATCGTGTCCGTCGCCCTGGTCGGCGGATTGGGCTTTTCCATCTGGATTTATCAAATGTTCGCAGGACCGCCCGGGTCCTGACACGGACTCCGGAGAGCGGTTCCAACCACCGGCGGGAGGAATTCATGCTCGAAGGCAAGCAATCCATCATCTCACGCAGCCGTCGCGCGTTCATTCGCGGGCGCACGCCCCACGTCGCCAGCCTGCTGATCCAGGCCTGGCCCGACCGCATTGCCGTGACCGAGGCCGCGCTCAACGCCATCCCCGGGGTCGAATCTCATGGGTCCGCCGGCCCCGGCAAGCTGATCGTTACCATTGACGTCGATGACGACACCGGCCTGGTCGAGGCCGTGAGCCGTATCGAGGGCACCAAGGGCGTGATCACCGCGTCCCTGGTCTATCACCAGATGGACGAAGGAGACGCGTCATGAGCGGCCCCAAGCTGACCCGGCGCGAATACATCAAGGCCCAGGCCGTGGCCGCCGCGGCCGCGGCCGCAGGCCTGCCGATTTCCGCCCTGGCGTCCAACCTGCCGACCGCGGCCCAGGCAACCGAACTGCGCTGGTCCAAGGCCGCCTGCCGGTTTTGCGGCACGGGCTGCTCGGTCATGGTCGGGGTCAAGGACGGCCGCGTGGTGGCGACCCACGGCGACGCCAAATCCGAGGTCAACCGCGGTCTCAACTGCGTGAAGGGCTATTTCCTGTCGAAGATCATGTACGGCGAGGATCGCCTGACGCGGCCGCTTCTGCGCATGAAGGACGGCAAGTTCGACAAGAACGGCGAGTTCACGCCGATCACCTGGGACCAAGCCTTCGACATCATGGCCGAAAAATGGAAAGCCGCCATCGCCAAGACCAAGGACACGGAGGAAATGCCGCCGGTCGGCATGTTCGGGTCCGGCCAGTGGACCGTTTGGGAAGGCTACGCCGCGTCGAAGCTGATGAAGGCCGGGTTCCGGTCCAACCACATCGACCCCAACGCCCGGCATTGCATGGCGTCGGCCGTCGGCGGGTTCATGCGCACCTTCGGCATGGACGAGCCCATGGGCTGCTACGACGACATGGAGAACGCCGACGCGATCGTGTTGTGGGGCTCCAACATGGCGGAAATGCATCCGATCCTGTGGACCCGGGTGACCGACCGCCGCCTCAGCGCGCCACACGTCAAGGTCGCCGTGCTGTCGACCTTCGAGCACCGCTGTTTCGACCTTGCCGACATCCCCATGGTGTTCACGCCGCAAACGGACCTGGCGATTCTCAACTTCATCGCCAAGCACATCATCGAAACCGGCCGGGTGAACAAGGACTTCGTCGGCAAGCACGTGAACTTCCGCCTGGGCAACCCCGACATCGGCTATGGTCTCAGGCCCGAACATCCGTTGGAGAAAAACGCCAAGAACGCAAAGGACGCCAACGGATCGAAGGCCATGTCCTTCGACGAATACGCCAAGTTCGTCGCCGACTACGACGTGGACAGCGTCTCCAAGCTGTCGGGCGTGCCCAAGGACAAACTGATCGAATTGGCCGAGCTTTACGCCGATCCGAAGACCAAGGTCACCTCGTTCTGGACCATGGGCTTCAACCAGCACACCCGGGGCGTGTGGGCCAACAATCTGGTCTACAATATCCACCTCTTGACCGGAAAAATCTCCGAGCCCGGCAACAGCCCGTTTTCCCTGACAGGCCAACCGTCGGCCTGCGGCACGGCGCGCGAGGTCGGCACCTTTTCCCACCGCCTGCCCGCCGACCTGGTGGTCGCCAAGAAGGAACACCGCGACTTCGCGGAAAAGATCTGGAAGCTGCCGGAAGGCACGATCCCCGGCAAGAACGGCTATCACGCCGTGGTCCAGAACCGGATGCTCAAGGACGGCAAACTCAATTGCTACTGGGTCCAGTGCAACAACAACATGCAGGCGGCGGCCAACATCAATGAGGAAGGCTATCCGGGCTACCGCAACCCGGACAATTTCATCGTCGTATCCGATGCCTATCCGACCGTGACCGCCCAGGCCGCAGACCTGATCCTGCCAACCGCCATGTGGGTGGAAAAGGAAGGGGCCTACGGCAATGCCGAACGGCGCACCCAGTTCTGGTACCAGCAGGTCAAGGCGCCGGGCGATGCCCGTTCCGACCTGTGGCAACTGGTCGAATTCTCGAAACGATTCAAGGTCGAGGACGTCTGGCCCGCCAAGCTGATCGCCAAGCAGCCGGATATGAAGGGCAAGACGCTTTATGACGTGCTGTTCCGGAACGGCAACGTCGACAAGTTTCCGCTCGGCCATGCCAGCCTGGAATTCGACAATGACGAATCCAAGCATTTCGGCTTCTACCTGCAAAAGGGTCTGTTCGAGGAATACGCCACGTTCGGGCGCGGCCATGGCCACGACCTCGCTCCCTTCGACACCTACCATCAGGTGCGCGGCCTGCGCTGGCCCGTGGTCGACGGCAAGGAAACCAAGTGGCGCTACCGCGAGGGCTTGGACCCCTATGTGAAGGCCGGCAAGGGGATTGAGTTTTACGGCAAACCCGACGGGCGGGCCTGGATTTTCGCCCTGCCCTACGAGCCGGCGGCGGAAAGCCCGGACAAGGAATACGACCTGTGGCTGTCCACGGGGCGGGTGCTGGAGCACTGGCATTCCGGATCGATGACCCAACGCGTGCCGGAACTGTACAAGGCGGTGCCCGATGCCAAGGTGTTCATGCACCCGGACGACGCCAAGGCCCGCGGGCTCAGGCGCGGCGACGACGTGCGGGTGATCTCCCGGCGCGGTGAAATCCGCACCCGGGTCGAAACCCGCGGCCGCAACAAACCGCCCATGGGCCTGGTCTTCGTGCCCTGGTTCGACGCCAGCCAGTTGATCAACAAGGTCACCCTGGACGCCACGGACCCCATCTCGAAACAGACGGATTACAAAAAATGCGCCATCAAGATCGTCAAGGCCTAAGCGCCCGCGCCGTCCTGCTGGCCTGTGCCGCCGTCCTGGCGACGGCCTTTGCCGCCGGCTCCGTAATTGCCGCCGACACGACGGCAACCCTGCGCAAGGACGACATCATCGGCCAGAAAGCGCCGCCGCCCATGGCGCGGGTGGAAAACCGAGACCTCAAGCGGGCGCGGAACTACCCGGAACAACCGCCGACCATCCCGCATCAGATCCGCGACTATCAGATCGACCTGAACGTCAATAAATGCCTGACCTGCCATTCGCGCACGGCGGTCGAACAATCCCAGGCGCCCATGGTCAGCGTCACCCATTTCATGGACCGCGACGGGCAGGTGCGGGGTGCCGTGTCGCCGCGCCGCTATTTCTGCCTGCAATGCCATGTACCGCAGACCGACGCCAAGCCCCTGGTCGGCAATACCTTCAGGGATGTCGATGCGGTCATCCAGGAAGCCGTCCCGGGCCGCAAGGAGAATTAAGCCGTGGCCCTTCGCGACAGCGTCATCACCCTGTGGAAGACCCTGACGGGTCCGGCCAGGCATTTTTCCCTGGGCTTCCTGACCTTCGGCGGGTTCATCGCCGGAATCGTGTTCTGGGGCGGTTTCAACACCGCGCTGGAACTGACGAACACGGAAACCTTCTGCATTTCCTGTCATGAGATGCGCGACAACGTGTATGCGGAGCTGAAGACAACCATCCACTACACCAATAGATCCGGCGTTCGTGCAACCTGCCCGGACTGCCACGTGCCACACCAATGGACGGACAAGATCGCGCGCAAGATGCAGGCCTCGAAAGAGGTCTGGGGCAAGATTTTCGGCACCATCTCGACCCGCGACAAGTTCCTTGCGAAGCGGCTGGAGTTGGCCGGCCACGAGTGGCGGCGCCTGAAGGCCAACGATTCCCTGGAATGCCGTAACTGCCACAACTTCGAATTCATGGACTTCACCGCGCAGAGCAAGCGGGCCGCCGACCACCACGCGCGGTTCCTGACCAACAAGGACAAGACCTGCATCGACTGCCACAAGGGCATTGCCCACCGGTTGCCGGACATGGCGGGAGTCGCAAAGTGACGATGCCGGGCCGAAATTAAGGCGCGGCCCGCCACCGCGATCTTTTCCCCGCCACGGTTCCAACGCAGAATGGCGCCTCCGCAAACGAAACGGAGGACCCGCCATGTCCGCGTCGCCATCCGAAGCCTCTCGTCTGTCAGATATCCTCGCCCCCGGGCGCGGTGCCGTCGTCACGGGCGCCGCCAGCGGCATCGGCCTGGCCGCCGCCAAACGGCTTGCCACGCTGGGCATGCATGTCTGCCTGGCCGACCTGGACGAAACCGCCCTGGACACCGCCCATGAGGAGGTCCGCGCCGCCGCCCAGGCCGGGCGCGTCATGTCCATGGCCATGGACGTCGCCGACCCGGATGCCATGGCGGCTCTGAGGGACCGGGCGCTGGATACCTTCGGAAATGTCGCATTGGTGATGAACAACGCGGTCGCCCGGCACACGGGCGGCTGCCTGGACGAACCAGACAACTGGCGGCGGACCCTCGACGTCGGCCTGTTCGGCGTCATCAACGGCTGTCAGGCCTTCGCCCCCGCCATGATCGCGGCGGGGGCACCAGCGATGATCGTCAACGTCGGCTCCAAGCAGGGCATCACCAACCCGCCCGGCCGCCCCCACTACAACGTCACCAAGGCCGCCGTGAAGGCCTACACGGAATTGCTGCAGCACGAATTGCGCGGCGGCGAAGGGGCCGCCGTCAGCGCCCATCTGCTGATCCCCGGCATGACCACCACGGGCGGCCGTGACCACCGCCCGGGCGCCTGGTGGCCGGACCAGGTCGTCGACTTCATGCTGGACGCCCTGGGACGGGGCGATTTCTATATCCTCTGCCCCGACGGCGAAGTGACGCCGGAAATGGACGCCAAGCGCATTCTCTGGGCGGCCCGCGACATCACCGAGAACCGCCCGCCCCTGACCCGCTGGCACCCGGATTTCAAGGCCGCCTTCGACGCCTTCGAGCCCTGAGCGCCACCGCCTAGTTCTTCGTCATAAAATGGCCATGGTACGGCGTTGGATTAGCCCCCCGCGCGCCGGAAACGGCCGGGGCGCGATCGAACGGGAGAATTGACCATGCGCAAACTCCACCCCCTCGCCCTCGCCGTGTCATGTGCCGCCGCGCTGTTTACGGCCGATGGCGCCCAAGCCGCCACGGTAACCGTCACCATGCACGAGGCCACGGTCGGCGGCCTCGGCAAGGACCTCGGCACGATCGCTTTCGAGGACACCCCTCAAGGCATGGCGATCACACCCAGGCTGATGGGATTGCAGGAAGGCCTGCACGGCTTCCATGTGGATGAGTTTCCAAGCTGCGCCGCCAAGAAAAAGAACGGCGTACCCGTGCCGGCCCTGGCCGCCGGAAACCCGTTGGGCGCGGATAAGCCCGGCAAGAACCACCCGGGCGACTTGCCGGGGTTGTACGTCCATTACGACGGCGCCGCCTATACCCCGACCGTGGCCCCCAACATGAAGACGGCGGATCTGGCCGACCATGCCATCGTGATCGACGCCCTTGGCCCCGCTTATCGGGACGCCCCCAAACCGGTGGGCGGCATCATTCTGCGCGTCGCCTGCGGCGTGGTGATGCGCTGATACCCGGGCCCGGCATCCCGGCGAATTCCGTTGAAAAAGGTCCGGACCGGCCCCACATCAAGGGCAGCCCGGCGTGATGACCGGGTCTTTTTTCAAGCGGGAGGCAAACCATGAAGACATACCTTGCGGCCGCCGCGGCCGTCCTGATGATTTCCGGCGCGGCACAGGCAGCGACGGTCACCGTGACCATGCACCAAACTTCGGCCAATGGCGTCGGGCCCATCATCGGCACGATCGAATTTCAGGACACGGCGCGCGGCCTGCGCATCCTGCCCAATCTGTCGGGCCTGAGCGAAGGGCAGCACGGTTTCCACGTCCATGAACATCCCAGCTGCGAGCACAAGGAAAAGGACGGCAAGCAGGTGCCCGGCCTGGCCGCGGGCGGCCATTACGATCCGGCCAACACGGGCAAGCATCTGGGCCCCGACGGCAACGGGCACCTGGGCGACCTGCCCGTGCTGTACGTGGCCGCCGACGGCACCGCGACCCGCGACAGCTACGCCGCACGTCTCAAGACCTCGGACCTGGCCGGCCGCTCGATCATGATCCATGCCGGCGGCGACACCTATTCCGACACACCGGCCCCGCTCGGCGGTGGCGGTGCCCGCGCCGCCTGCGGCGTCGTTGTCTACTAGTCGCCGTCTCGCCGGGGTTTAACCCCGCCCGATCCAGGGCATCTTGGTCGCCTGGATGGTAAGGAACTGCACCGTCGTGTCCATGGGCAAGTTGGCCATGAAGACGACGACCTCGCCGACATGTTCGGCCGGCATGCGCGGTTCCACCTTCAGGCTGCCGTCCGACTGCTTCACGCCGTGGCCCTGGGCCATGCGCTCGGTCATCGGCGACACGGCGTTGCCGATGTCGATCTGGCTGACCGCGATGTCGTATTTGCGCCCGTCGAGCGCCGCCGTCTTGGTCAGACCGGTAACCGCGTGCTTGGTCGCCGTATAGGGAATGGAATCGGGCCGGGGCGCGTGGGCCGAGATCGAACCGTTGTTGATGATGCGCCCGCCCATGGGCGACTGCGCCTTCATCACGCGGAAGGCTTCCTGAATGCACAGGAACACACCGGTCAGGTTGACGTCGACGACGCGCTTCCAGTCCGCGACCTCCAAATCCTCCAACAGGATGCCCGGCGCATTGGCGCCGGCGTTGTTGAAGATCACGTCGACCCGGCCATGGGCGTCCGTGGTCACCTTGAACATGGCCTTGATGTCATCCGGGCTGGTGACGTCCGTGGGCTGAACCAGGGCGCGGCCGCCGGCATCGCCCGCAAGGGCCTTGGTTTCCTCCAGCATGTCGGCGCGGCGGCCGGCCAGGGTCACCGAATAGCCGTCGGCGAGCAGCGCCAGGGCGGCGGCCCGTCCGACGCCGGTGCCCGCGCCGGTGACGATGGCGACCTTGGATGCGGGAATATGGGATTGCGGGCTCATGGAATGTCTCCTGGATGCAGATCTTGATGCAGATCATTTTTGGGGATGTGATAGATTTATAGACTACCGCCCACCGACGAACAGAGAGATTCGATACCATGACCTACTCACTTGATGCCTTCGCCAAGGATCTGAAACAGGTTTTGACTCAGGGGCAGAGCCCCGCCCAGCTTGAGGAAAGCCGCAAGCTGGTGGAAAAGGCGCTGAAGGACCCCGGGTTCGTCGAAGCCAACCTGGGCGATGACGCCGAAGGCGAGCGCAAGATCGTTTATGAGGACCCGGATCTGGGGTTCTGTATCCTGACCCATGTGTACAAGGGCGCCAAAACCGGCAACCCGCACGACCATGGCCCGTCCTGGGCCATCTACGGCCAGGCCTTCGGCGAGACCAAGATGACGGAATACGACATTGTCGAGCCGCCCCAGGGCGAGAAGCCCGGCAAGGTCAAGGAGCGCGAAAGCTATAAGATGGTCCCGGGCGATGCCCGCGTGTATCAGGTCGGCGACGTGCACTGCCCGGAACGGCACAGCGAAACCCGCCTGATCCGCATCGAGGGCATGAACATGAACGGCGTCAAGCGCACGCCCCTGGTGCCCGCCTGATTGAGGCCGGCCGGGCGGCCTAACGGTCGCTCGATTGGATGCCCTGCAATTTTTCCAGGCTGTCCGACGTCAGCTGCAGCGATACGTTGCCGACGGCGGAACGGATGATCAGATCGACGAACCACACACCCGGCGTCAGTTCCTGCGGTGTGCCGATGTCGATACCGACGACGTCCTCGATATCGATAGATAGGTTCTTGTTGTCGTGAAACGAGATGGCGGCGACGGTTTTCTTCGTTTCGGCGCTTGTCATAGACAGGTCCTCGGGTCACTTGTGTGTAGGGTCGGCGAGCCGATAGGAGCAGCCGACGGGGTCGGGCAGCGGACAGCTTGCCTGTGCCGCGCCGCCGCCGCAACCCGGCAATGGCGTAAAAATTACAGCATCCGCCGCGCCGCCTCCCGACAGGGTCAGCCGAGAACCGCCTGAGCCAGCATCCCGGCCAGCAGCGACCCCGCCAGCCCGAGCGCGATGTACCACAGGAACGTTCCCCGCTTGACCAAGGCCCAGACGGCCATGGCGGCGGGGATCGAGGTGACGCCGCCGGCGATCATGAAGGCCATGGCCGGGCCCGGCGCCATGCCCAGGTCCATCAGCCCGTCGATGGTGGGGATCGCCGCGAAGCCGTTGAGATAGGCCGGCACCCCGACCATCACGGCGGCCGGAATGGTCCACCATTCGCCGCCGCCGAGCCAGCGCCCGACCTGATCGGCGGGGATATAGGTGACCATCAAGCTTTCGATCAGGAACGCCAGGGTCAGCCATTTGAACAGGAACCAGCCGGTCGTCCAGCTTTCGTCGCGGAACAGGGCCGTACGCTCGCGGTCGCGCCAGAAACCCCATTCCACGGGAGCCCCCGCCAGCGCCCTCTTGCGGGCACCGCAGCACGACGTGACCGCTCCCTTCAGAGGATCGGCAAAGGCCCCGCGGGCCACCAGGACATGCGTGCCGTAGCCCGCAGCCAAGCCCATGACCACCGCGGCGACGGCCTTGAACAGGGTGAACGGCAGGCCGAACACGGCGGCCATCAGGATGAAAATCTGCGGGTCCATGAGGGGCGAGGCGATCCAGAACGCCATGACCGGCGCCAGCGGCACCCCGGCCGCCAGCAGCCCGGCGATGATCGGCACGACCCCGCAGGAGCAGAAGGGCGAAAAGGCACCGACAAGGGCGGCCAGGAAGATCGCCGTCATCGGCCGGCTGGTGAACGCGCGGGCGATCTGGCGGTCCAGGCCGGTGGCCTTGGTCCAGGCGGCGGCCAGCACCGACATCAGAAAGAAGGGGGCGATGAAACCGTAGGCATCGGCGACGAACAGAATACTGGCGGCGGCCTGGTCCCGATTGACGGCGGCCAGAAACGCCAGTCCGCCCAGGATGACCAGCAACACACGGTCGGCCCGCTTCAGCCGGTCCAGGACGCCGGGCCGGGTCGGAGGGGCGGACCGCTCGGCAGAGGATTGCAACGGGGGGGTGAGGATGGTTTCGCTCATCGCGGGTCTCTTGTCGTCAAGGGGTGGCGGTTTTACCGGCCGGCGCGGCGCAGGTCGCCGTAACGCCCGTGCAGCATTCGTCGGCCAAGAAGCCGATCAGGCCGTGCATGGCGGCGAAATTGGCGCGGCATCGCAGGGTGCGGCCCTCGCGCGACTGATCGACCAGCCCCGCCCAGACCAGACGGGAGACGTGGTGCGACAGGGTCGAGCCGGGGATCTTCAGATGTTCCTGAATTTCGCCGACCGACAAGCCGTCTTCCCCCGCCTTGACCAGCAGGCGGAAGGCGAGAAGCCGATGCGGGTTGCCCAGTTCGGCAAGCTGTCGGGCGGCGAGTTCCGTATCCATGGCGCCCAGTTTAGAGCCGAACGCAGCCCACATCAACGACTATTCTAGAATTATCGAAATATATACCAACCCACATGGCCCCAATCAATTTCATAACAAACATCCATGACGTGCGGACAAGTGGACCTATGCCATTTGGCTGATGTAAACAGGCGCGGATTCATGACACCATACGAAGGTAAGCTCGGCGAACGTCCACAACTCGACCGGGCAGAGAAGGCGCATCCATGGGTTCCACGGTCACCATAAAATCCACGTTCCTTGAAGCGGGAAGCAATCTTCCGGCCTTTCATCGCGCGGTGCTGGATTATTGGCAGCGCCTGCGCGGCGACAGGGCCGCCCCCCCGTTTTCCGAATTCGATCTGGCGGCGCTGGACCCGGAAACCGTCCGCTTCATGAACATTACCGACATCACGCCGGAGCCGCTGGCTTCGGTCTACCGTTTTTGGGGATCAGGCCTGACCACGGCCTTCGGCGCGGATTACACGGGCCGCTCGCCCATCGAGGTGCCGCCCAGGGCCATCGGCCTGAGTGCGCGCGGCGGCTGCGGCCGGCTGGCCCACGAAATGGCCCCCCATTGCGAAGTCAAACAGTTCGAGACGCTCTCCGGATACCGGGGCCGCGCGGTGATCCTGCGTCTGCCCTGTTCCAACGACGGCGTCACGGTCGCCAACGGCATCGGCGTGTTCAAGTTCGAGCACGTCAATCCGGACGCCGACCTGAGCGCCTTCTTCGACGAAGTCTTCGGCCCGCTCGACGCCGTCTCGACCCCCTAACCGTCCCTGCGCCAATTCGTCTTCAGATCAGGCCGCCGTCGCCCGGTCCTTGAGGAACGGCCGATCGCCGCCCGCCGTGGTGCGGTGCATCCGCCGGGGCATGTTTTCGTCATAATCGCGCACGGCGTAATGCATGGTCGCGCGGTTGTCCCACATCACCAGATCGCCTTCCTGCCAGCGGTGGCGGTAGATGTTTTCCGGCTGCGTCGCATGGGCCATCAGGAAGTCCAGCAGCGGCCGGCTTTCCTCCACGGTCATGTCCACGAAGTTCGTAGTGAAGAAGGTGTTGACGTAGAGCGCGTCACGCCCAGTTTCCGGATGAGTGCGCACCACCGGATGGCGGAACGAGGCCAGGTTCGCCGGAATCTGCGGTGAATCCGTATCCGGCTCGGCCAGATTGCGCCGCCGGATGGCGTCCGGCGAATGCATGGCGTCGAGCCCGCGCAGCATGTTCTGCATGGCCGGCGACAAGGTCTCCAGCGCCCGGTACATATTGCAGAACAGGGTATCACCCCGGCCTTCGGGCACGATGCGCGCATGCAGCAGCGACAGCGCCGGCGGCTGTTCCGAAGCCGAGATGTCGGAATGCCAGAAATCGTTGCGCGCACCCCGGCGGCCCGGCTTGGTTTCCAGCACGATGACCTCGGGGTGTTCATTATTCACGCCGGCGCGGGAACCGTAGGGATGGGGTTCCGCCGGCCCGAAACGCTGGGAAAACCGGCTCTGTTCCGCAGGCGTCAGGTCCTGGCCGGGAAACACCAACACCAGATACTCATTCAGGGCGTCGGAGACGGCGGAAAAAGTTGCGGCGTCGAGATCCTGTGACAGATTGACGCCGGAAATCCGGGCGCCCATGGCGCCGGTCAGGGGTTGCACTTGGAACGGATAGTCGCGGCTCATCTTGTGGCCTCCCATGCTTGAACCGATAGGGCCCATTTATTTGTGTTTATGGAAGGGCCGGTTAGTTTCCGCCCGGCGCAACATCCGGGCGACGGCATCATTCTTACCCCTCATCAGCGCGTAGTCCAGCGCCCTGCGGCCCCAGCGGTCCGCGACCAGGGGATCCGCTCCGGCCAGGATCAAGTATTCGGCAATCTCCGGATAATTGCCGTGGGCGGCCAGGATCAGGGGCGTGACCTTGTCCGCGTCCTGCCAGCCGACCCGCGCCCCGGCGCGGACCAGTACGGTCACCATGTCGAGCCGGCCCAGCAACACCGCGTGGTGAAGAGGCGCCCGCCAGTCCGCGCCGACCACGTTGGGATCGGCCCCCGCCTGCAACAGCTGGGCAAGCCGATCCACGTCGCCCGCGGCGGCGGCGCGCACGAGATCGAGGGTCGTCACGGTCGCCGGCAGGTCCGCCGCCCGGGCCGGTCGCGGCACATCGGCCGTCGCCAGAACTGCCGCAAGACAGATGAGACAGATGAGAATGATCGATCGGCGCATGACGCCTCTTCTTCAATTGCGCGGGCAGGGCACCCCGGATAGGCTTCGCCCATGATCACGCTCCACGATTTTCTGCCCTCGGGCAATGGCTACAAGTGCCGGCTGATGCTGCGCTTCCTCGGCCAGCCCTTCACCCTGGTCGAGTACGACATCACCAAGGGGGAAACCCGCACGCCCGATTTCCTGGGAAAGCTCAACGCCAATGGCCGCATTCCGGTGCTTGAGTTGGAAGACGGCCGCTGTCTTTCGGAATCGGGAGCGATCCTGAATTTCCTGGCCCAGGACACGCCGTTTTTGCCCGATGATCCCTGGGCCCGCGCCAAGGTTCTGCAATGGATGTTCTTCGAACAGTACACGCTCGAGCCCACCATCGCCGTGCGCCGGTTCTGGCTGACCGAGCAAAACACGCCGCTGACCGAGATCCAGCAGGCGCAATTGCCGGCCAAGCTGGATCAGGGCCATGCGGCGCTGGGAGTCCTGGAACATGGCTTGGCGGGCGGACCGTGGCTGGTCGGGGATGTGCCGACCATCGCCGACATCGCGCTTTACGGTTATACCCATGTGGCGCCCGAGGGCGGCTATGACCTGGACGCCTATCCCAACGTCACGGCCTGGATCGGCCGGTTCCGCGAATTGCCCGGCTATGTGCCGATCACCCAGCGCGATCTTGCCTGATGTCCCTGCCCGACCGCCCACGTATCTGAACTTTCTAATTTACGGTATACTGGACGAAACCCGCCCACGGCCAAAGGCCGGGCGACCAGACGGGAGACGCATCCATGAACGTGAAACACATCCTTGAACGCAAGGGCAGCGCCGTTACCACCATCGCCACCAACGCCACCATCGGCGAGGCCGCGCGCACCCTGGCGGAAGCCCGGATCGGCGCCATCGTCGTGTCCAACGACGGCGCCACCATCAACGGCATCCTGTCGGAACGCGACATCGTGCGCATGATCGGCACGGACGGCCCGGGCGCCCTCACCCGCCCGGTGACCGAGGCCATGACCGCCAACGTCATCACCTGCAAGCCGGACGACCGCATCAACGTGCTGATGAGCATGATGACCCAGCGCCGCATCCGCCACCTGCCGGTGGCCGAGAACGGCAAGATGACGGGCCTGATTTCCATCGGCGACGTGGTCAAGGAACGCATGGACGAAATCGAATCCGACGCCGCCGCCATGCGCGACTACATCACCGGCATGACCGCCTGACGACCCTTCCAGCCATAAGGACCAGCAGAACACCATGACCACCACGACCGCGCCGGGGCCTAGCCTCGTGTTTTACCATGCCTGGGCATCCTCCGCGTCGCGCAAGGTGCGCATGTGCCTCCACGAAAAAGATCTCGCGTTCGACGCCAAGATCGTCGATCTCAACAAGTTCGAACACCATGCGGACTGGTACAAGAAACTGAACCCGTCGGGCATCGTGCCGGCGCTGATGGTCGACGGCAGGCCCCTCGTGGAAAGCAACTTCATCAACGAATACCTGGACGAGGCCTACCCCACGCCGCCGCTGCGCCCGACGGACCCGATGCTGCTGCACGACATGCGGCTGTGGGGAAAGTACATCGACGACACCTGTCTGCCGGCGATCCAGAAACACAACTGGATGCACCATTTCCACCCCATGGCCCGCGAATGGTCCGACGAAGAGTTGGAAAAACGCCTGGCCGCCATCCCGACCGCCAACCGCAAGCATGTGTGGTACCGCATGGCGCGCGATCCCTACACGGCGGAGGAACTGGAGGCGGCATTGGACATCCTGCGCGACATGATGGACCGCATCGAAGCGCGCATCGCCAAAACCGGGTTCATCACCGGCGACGCCTATTCCCTGGCCGATATCGCCGCCGCGCCCTACGTCATCCGCACGGAGGAACTGGCGCCGGTCGAGGTCTCAGCGGAAAAACGGCCCCATGCCGCCAAGTGGTGGGCGGCGGTCAAGGCGCGCCCCGCCTACAAGGCCGCCCATATGGAGCCCTTCAACGATCAGTGCTGGTCTGGATGGATGCCGCCGGCGGCGTAGACCCGGCGGGTCAGGAAAACGTCATGATGACGGCGAAGGCCGGCAATATGCCGACGGAAACCGCGGAGGCATGCAGGGTGCCTTCATTGCATCGCGGCGAATGCCGACATCGCCGTCGATTTTCTGAAGCTTCGCATTCCCCACCTCCTAGCCTTCCCCGATATCCTCATCCCAATCTGTGGGGCGCTCGCGCTTCAGCCGCGCCATGAGTTCAATACAGGATTGGTGGCCAAGAATTTCGACCTCGACGCCGTGATCGCGGAGGAATTCCTCATTGCCGCCGAAATTGACGTTCTCCCCGATAACGACGCGGGGAATCTTGAATTGCACGATGGTCCCGGAACACATCATGCAAGGCGACAGGGTCGTATAGAGCGTGGTGTCCCGGTAGCTTTTCTGCCGCCCGGCATTTTGAATGCAATCCATTTCGCCGTGAAGGATCGCGCTGTCCTTCTGAACCCTTTGGTTGTGGCCCCTACCGATGACCGTGCCGTCCCTGACCAGGACCGAACCGATCGGCAGACCGCCCTCGTCGAAGCTTTTTTTCGCAAGGCGATAGGCCTCGTCCATGAACTTGATGTCATCCGCGGCCATCGCCCATCACTCTCCGTTTTTCAGACGTCGGCACCCGTGCACCCCCGGCGGCACGATCAGCCGCTTCTGGCCTTGTCGATGCGGCGGGTGAATTCCTGGATCACGCGCTCGTAAAGCGCGCCCTTCAGAACCTTGTCCTCGACCCCACCGTCGATGTTGGGGTTATCGTTGACCTCGATCACGAACACGCCGGCCTCCGTCTCCTTCAGATCGACGCCGTAGAGCCCGTCGCCGATCAGGGCGGCGGCACGGCGCGCGGTCTCGACCACCACGGGCGGGGCCGCGTCGATCGGCATGGTTTCCCAGGCGCCGGAAACGGATTTCTCGCTGTCGACATGGCGGTAGATCTGCCAGTGCGAGCGCGACATGAAGTACTGGCAGGCGAACAGCGGCTCGCCGCCGATCAGGCCGATCCGCCAGTCATAGGGCGTGTACATGTATTCCTGGGCCAGGATCACGCGGGAACGTTCGAACAGGCCCTCCGCATGGCGCAGGAAGTCCTCCCGGTTTTCGGCCTTTTCGACCCCTCGGGAAAAGGCGCCGTCGGGAATTTTCAAAACCACCGGATAGCCCATCATGGCTTCGATTTCGGCCAGACGCTTGTCGTTGAAGGTCGAACGGTTGAGCAGTTCCGTGCGCGGCGTCGGCACGTTGGCCGCCTTCAGCGCTTCCGACAGGTAGACCTTGTTGGTGCAGCGCAGGATCGAGCGCGGATCGTCGATCACCGGAATGCCTTCGACCTCGGCCTTGCGGGAAAAGCGGAAGGTATGGTGGTTCAGGGCCGTCGTCTCGCGGATGAACAGGGCGTCGAATTCGGGGATGCGCTGGATGTCCTTGGCGGTGATGAATTCGACCTCGACCCGCTGATCCGCCCCGGCCTTGGCCAGGCGCTTGAGCGCCACCTCGTCCGACGGCGCCAGCCGTTCGTTGGGGTCGACCAGAACGGCCAGTTCGTAAAGCGCCGACGGGCGGCTCTTGCGTTGCGACGCCGGCACGCGGACATAGGTGCGCAGCGCATCTTCAAACACGGCGGCCAGGTCGTCGTTGATCTTGTTGATGCCAAGCGGGTGGATCGCCTGAATCCGCCAGCGCTTGTCGCGCACGATCTGGATTTCCAGGATCGGATAGCGGAAGGCGTCGAACACTTCCGCCGCGAGCCGGCGGAACCGCGCATCGTCGGGCCGCCCGAAAAACACGTGCAGCACGAACCCGACCGTGGGCGGGCTGGCCAGCCGCTTCATCGTCGCGTGCAGGATGCGTTCCAGATCGGGCACGGCGTAAGCGTAGGACCCCCGCTTATCCAGGTCGATGATGTCGACCATCGTCGGCATCGGCAGGTCGCCCCGGGATTCCGACAGCAGCGAACAGTAATACCCCGCCGACAGATACTTGTAGCGGCGGCACAGGTTGATGACGCGGAGCGGCCGTTTGTTCGGCGTGCGTTTTTCGGCGATGAAGGCGTCGACCGTCTGGATGTTCAGGCCCTCTTGATTCCAGCGCCAATCGGAAAGGCGGTCGACGACAATTACGCTGCGGGCCATCAGGCGCTCCTCTTTTTCGGGCCGATGACAACCACCGCATATTGCTTTGACCCGCCGTAGCGCATCATGCGGTCAAACTCCTCGAGACGGATGGGAATACCGAAACAGACCGTTTCGGTCTCGCCTTCGTCGGTATCGACGTAGGGTTCATGAACATAGACGAAACGGTCGTCGAAGCCGGTGATGGCCATCCAATGCGGCGCCTTGTAGCCCGTCAGGCGATAGGCGCTGATCAGAACGATGGGGACATGGCCCTTTTCGAACCGGCGCCGCAGGTCTGCGAGCGCGGGCGGCGCATGCTTGACGCGCACGCCGGTCCGGCCGATTTCCTCGATGAAGTCGGCCTGGACCAGACGGATGACTTCCTTCTTCTCCTCGTTCCGCACGCCATTGGCGAACATCGCCCCGTCCTCGCTGACGAACATGTCGACGGTGAACCCCCGCTTCCAGGCGGACAGCGCCAGGCCGTAGGGTCCGCACCCGCCGTGGCCCGACGTCATGAAGATGGTGGTCGACTCGCGCCACAGGCGCAGTTCGAACGTCCGGTCGAGCACCAGGTCCGGCTCCTGGGCCTTCATGGCCATCATCAGGCAGGCCGGGCCGCAGGTGAATTCCAGGGTCTGGGCATAGTAGGGAACAAGCGCGTCGTCGGCCGAAAGATGCGGCGCCAGCGCCTTTTCCATGCGCACCGCATCGACATGGTCTTCGTAATAATCCGGGTAGGTCGAAAAAGCACGGTAGCCGGCCTTTTCGTAGAACGCGAGGGCGCGCGCGTTATCCCGCCGCACTTCCAGCCGCATCATCACGAAGCCCTTTTCCAGGGCGATCTTTTCCGACTGGGCCAGCAACGCGCGGGCGATGCCGCCGCGTTGGCGAGTGGGCAGAACGGCAAAGGAATAGAGGCGCGTCATCGACGTGTTGCGGTGGAACAGTACAAGACTGTAGCCGGCAATGGCGCCGTCAACCTCGTCGACGATGAGGGACGCGTTGCCGCGCGTCAGCAGATAGCGGAAGTTGCGCGGCGACAGCCTGTCGGTGTCGAAGCACTGCTGCTCCAGGTCCGCGAGGACCGGGACATCTTCCAAGGTGGCGTTGCGGATCACGGCGGAACCTGCGCGACTTTCAAGGGACATACAAATCAGCGGAGGGCCGGGCCCGGGCCGGCGACATTCCGCGCACGGTATTACGCCCGAACAGGTACCTCAAAAGTCGGCTCTTGGCTATAAGCCGTCACCGATTCCCGCCATGCGGTACGCGCGCGGCAGCCTCCTCGAAACAGGAGGCGCGGGGGCTATTCCTTGGGCTTCAGGGACAAAGACGCCGAGTTGATGCAGTAGCGCAGGCCCGTGGGCTCGGGCCCGTCCGGGAAGACATGGCCCAGGTGGGCATCGCATTTCGAACAGACGACCTCGACCCGGCGCATGAAGAAGCTGACGTCCTCATGCTCGATGACCGCGTCCTTGCTGACCGGCTGATAATAGCTGGGCCAGCCGGTGCCGCTGTCGAACTTGGTGTCGGACGAAAACAGCGGCTCGCCACAACAGATGCAGACATAGGTGCCCGGCGTCTTGGCGTCGTGGTACGTACCGGTAAAGGCGCGTTCCGTGCCCTTCAGGCGGGTCACCTTGTACTGTTCGTCGGTCAGCTGCTGGCGCCATTCGGCGTCGGATTTCTCGATCTTGCCGGTCATCTTACGTTTCCACCAGTTAAAGGCTTGTCCGATCATATAGGACGGCCGAGCCCCCTGACGAGGCCCCTCGCGGGAAGTTTACCGGGAGGGCGCGCCCTACTTCTCGGCCAATTTCTGATAGCCGTCCCGGGTCTGCGGCAGCTTGCGGCCGAAAATCTGGGTCGCCACCATGTTGCGCAGAACCTGCGCCGTGCCGCCGCCGATGGTGAACATGCGGGCGTCGCGGTACATGCGCTCCATGGGCAGGTTGCGGGAATAGCCCATGGCGCCGAACACCTGCAACGCCTCGGACGTCACCTTGATCGCCATTTCCGAGGTGAAGATCTTGGCCTGGGCGGCCAGCGTCATGTCGGGGAAACCGGATTGGTCCGTCTCGGCGCTGGCGGCGGCGCGGTAGATTAGCGTCTGCGCCGCCGTGATCTGGGTCGCCATGTCGACTAGCATCCATTGCAGGCCCTGGAATTCGGCGATGGGCCGACCGAACTGCTCGCGTTCCTGGGCATAGGCCAAAGCTTTCTCGTACGCCCCCTGGGCGATGCCGAGCGCCACCGTGCCGGCCCCCACGCGCTGCGAGTTATAGGCCGTCATCAGGCCGGCGAAGCCGCGGCGGATGCCCTGGGGCGGGATCAGGGCCATGGATTCATGGACTTCCAGGTCCTTGAAATGGACCTGGCATTCGGGAATGCCGCGCAGGCCCATGGCCGGTTCGCGGGTGCCGATGACCAGGCCCGGATGGTCGTTGCGGATGGCAAGGAAGCCGCCGATGCCCTGTTCCTCGCCGTTTTCGAACACGCGGGCGAAGATCAGATGCACCTTGGACACGCCGGCACCAGTGATCCAATGCTTGGTCCCATTAATAACGTACGTGTCGCCCTTCTTGTCGGCGCGAGTCGTCATGTCGGTCGCGGCACTGCCGGCGTTCGGCTCCGTAATACAGATGGCGGGCTTGTCGCCGGCCAGCACATGTTCGGCGCAGAACTTCTTCTGTTCCTCGGACCCGTAGCGCATGACCGAGGAAATCGCCCCCATGTTGGCCTCGACCACGATACGGCCGGTGACACCGCAGTGCTTGGCCATTTCCTCGACCACCAGCACGGCGTCCAGGAACGACCGGCCCTGCCCGCCGTAGGCTTCGGGAATGGTCATGCCCATGAAGCCGGCGTCCTTCAGCAACGCCACGTTGTCCCAGGGATATTCCTCGGTGCGGTCAACCTCGGCGGCGCGCGCCGCCACGGCGCCCCCGGCAAGGGCGCGGGCCTTGGCGCGCAGGTCTTTCTGGTCGTCGGTCAGGTCGAACATGGGTCGTCTCTCCCTAAATCAGTCCGTCTTTTCGCAGCGCCGCGCGGTCGTCGTCGCTCAGGTCCAGAAGCTCGGCCAGGACCTCGTCCGTGTGTTGGCCCAGGGTCGGTGGCGGGCGGCGGTAGCTGACGGGCGTTTCCGACAGCTTGATGGGGTTGCCCAGAAGCGCAACCTTACCGTCTTTCGCCAAGGGCTGGTCCATCTCGATCTTCATCTCGCGATGCTGGATCTGCGGATCGCTGAAGGTCTGTTCCAGATTGTAGACCGGGGCGGCGGGCACGTTGCGCTGTTCCAGGCCCTCGATCCATTCCTGGGTGGTCTTGCGCGGCGTGACCTGTTCCAGCTTGGCGACCAGTTCGTCCCGGTTCACGAGGCGCTTCGGATTGGTGTCGTAGCGCGGATCGGTCGCCAGTTCGGGTACGCCCGCGAATTCACAGAACCGGGAATACTGCCCGTCGTTGCCGGCGGCCAGATAGAAATAGCCGTCCTTGGTCGGGAACACCTGATAGGGCACGATGTTGGCATGCTGGTTGCCGCGCCGCTTGGGCAGGTCGCCGGACGTGAAATAGTTCAGCGCCTCGTTCGACGCCCAGGCCACGGTGGTGTCGAGCAAGCCGAGGTCGATGTTCTGGCCCCGGCCCGTCTTGTCGCGGTGGCGGAGGGCCGCCAGGATCGCGGTTGAGGCGTACATGCCGCACATGATGTCGGAAATGCCGACGCCGACGCGCACTGGCTCCCCATCCGGGCTGCCGGTCAGGGACATGATCCCGCCCATGGCCTGGGCCAGGGCGTCGTAGCCCGGCCGCTTGGCATAGGGCCCCGTCTCGCCGAAGCCGGAGATATGGCAGTAGACCAGACCCGGGAATTCGTCCTTGAGGTCGGCATAGCCCAGGCCGAATTTCTCCAGCCCGCCGACCTTCAGGTTATGCGCCATCACGTCGCAATGCTTGAGCAGGCGCTTGATCAGGGCCACGCCTTCCGGCCGGGAGAAATCGACCGTGACCGAACGCTTGTTGCGGTTGACCGCCAGGTAATAGGCGCTTTCGTCCAGGTCCCCGCCGTCTGTGGCCGTCAGGTACGGCGGCCCCCAGCTGCGCGTGTCGTCGCCGACGCCGGGGCGTTCGATCTTGATCACGTCGGCGCCCAGGTCGCCCAAAAGCTGAGCACAGGTCGGGCCCGCCAGGATGCGGGTCATGTCGAGGATGCGGATTCCCGCCAAAGGGCCGGCGGGTCGAGTGGTGGTTTCGGTCATGGATGTTTCCGTTGGGATGCAGGCGGGAAATCGAGGAGACGCATGCTACACCCCCACCCCGCACAGGCAAAGACCGCGCGGGGAAAATGAAACGCTAATCCGGCACTCACCCGGCGGCGGTCAGATCCGTGTGGGCCGGCTTACCCTGAACCCCCTTGTACAGGATGCTCTGGCGCAGCTTCATGATGCGGGCGTATTCGGCCAGGGCCGCCTCGTCCATGTCCGCGTCGGGCGGCGTTTCATGGATGAAGTTACCGTGAGTGTCCTGCCCGCGCACCAGCCAGGCACAATCCTTGTCGGCGTTGACCTGCGACACGTCGGGACGGATGTAGCGGATGGCGAAGCCGATGCGCCGATCGTCCGTGATGTTGGGGGTCGAGGCATGGGCGATCAGCACGTGGTGCAGCGAGACCTCGCCGGGGTCGAGCGGCATGTAGGCCGCGTCGTCCTCGTTGACCTCGACCGCCAGTTCCTGGCCCCTGGTCAACAGGTTGTGCTTGTCCAGGGTGTCACGGTGGGCGATCTGGCTCCACTTGTGGCTGCCGGGCACGACCTTCATGCAGCCCGCTTCCACCGTTGCCGGCGACAGCGCGACCCAGGCGGTCAACACGTCGGGCTTGGACAGGCCCCAATAAGTCGCGTCCTGATGCCAGGACACGAATCCGGGATCGTGCGCGTCCTTGACGAACAGCGAGCAGCCCCAAGCCAGGATATCCGGGCCGAGCACGTCTTCGACCGCATCGAGGATTTTGGGATGGGACACCAGTTCCGCCGCCCAGGTCTGCAACAGATACAGTTTCTGCCCCTTGGACAGTTCGTACCAACCGCCCTGCGCCGCCTCATAGGCCTCGAAGCGGCGACGGTAGGACAGCGCCTCGTCCGCCGACATGATCGGCACGGGCGCGACATAGCCGTCCTCGCGATATTGACTGACCTGTTGTTCCGACAACAGCTTCGGCATGGATTCCTCCCAAGGATCGTGCGGATGTTCCGGTTTTTCGGAATTCTACGCGGGCCAGCCTGTTTCGGCCAGTCCCAGCCCATAATTGGGCCCCAACCGCGCCGGTGCCGCAAGCGAGATTTGCTTAACGCGCGCCCAAGGAATCCTAATGCAAGGGAGGCGGCGGATCGGGTGCCGGCGTATCAGGTGACGTTGAAGTCGCTGTCGTCCAGCGCGGCGCCGTCGGTATCCGTCAGCTCGATCTCCATGTCGACCTGGGCGTCGCCGTCGGCGTCGATTTCCAGGATCTTGGTCTGATCGTTGAACCGCGCCTGGGTATTGCCGCCGCCGTCGAAATCATGGGTTTCGTCGCCCAGGAAGGCGAACACGCCGGTCACGAAGCCCGAGAAATCAAGAATATCGACGGAATCCCCGGCGCCGCCGGCATCAAAGTCCTCGATCACGTCGCGCAGGGCCGCCCCGGCGCCCGATTCGTCGGCCGAGCGGTAAATGAACACGTCCCGCCCCTCGCCGCCGATCAGGATATCCTGGCCCAGGCCGCCGATGAGAGTGTCGTCGCCATCACCCGTTTCCACGATGTCGTCGCCATCGCCGGCGTCGATCACGTTGTCGCCGCCGTAAGCCCAGATGTCGTCGTTTCCGGCGCCGCCGAACACGATGCTACCGCCGTCGTCCAGGGTCACGAAATCGTCGCCGTCACCGGCGTCGATATAGTTTTCGCCGTACCCGGTTTCGATGTCGTCGTCCCCGGCGCCGCCGTAGATTTCGTTGTCGCCGTCGCCGACGATGATGATGTCGTCACCATCACCGCCCTCGATGTAATTGTCGCCGTCGCCGGCATCGAGATCGTCGTTGCCGGCCCCGCCGAAGATCCGGTTATCCCCGTCATCGACGATGACAAGGTCGTCGCCGTCGCCGCCGTAGATGGTGTTGTCGCCGTTCAGCCCGTCGATCAGGTCGTCCCCGGCGCCGCCGTGGATCACATTGTCGCCGTCGCCGACCAGAATTTCGTCGTCGCCGTCGCCGCCCTCCACATAATTGTCGCCGTCGCCCAGGTCGACCACGTCGTTGCCGATGCCCGCGAACACGCGGTTGTCGCCGTCACCGGCGGAAAGATCGTCATTCCCGGCGCCGCCGATCAGCTCGTTGTCGCCGTTGCCGAATTCCCCGGCTTCGACAACGTCGTCGCCGTCACCGCCGTCGACATAATTATCGCCGTCGCCCAAAAAGATTTCGTCGTTGCCCGCACCGGCCAGCACTGTGTTGTTGCCGTTGCCGCCGCGCAGGATGTCATCGCCGTCGCCACCGTCGAGGAAATTGTTCCCAGCACCGCCGATCAACTCGTCATTTCCGGCGCCACCGTACAGGCTGTCATTGCCGGCGCCGCCGATCAGCAGATCGTTGCCCGCCAGGCCGTAGATTGTGTCGTCACCGCCAAGTCCGTCGATGACGTCGTCGCCGGACGAGCCGATCAGAAGGTCGCCGCCCTGGGTCACGGTGTCGGGCACGTCGTCGACCGTGATGACGAAGGTTTCCGTGCGGCTGAGACCGCCCGCGTCGGTCGCCGTGACGTCAACGGACACCGAGGGCGTCGCCTCGAAATCCAGCGCGAGGCCATCCTTCAACTTCAGTTGCCCGGCGACAATCTCGAACCGCGCGTCGCTGACCGCCAGGACATGGCTGTCGCCCGCATCGGGATCGCTGACGCTCAAGGAACCGACGACCCAACCCTTTTCGTTTTCCAGAACATGGCTGTTGTCGAGCGCGATATCGTCGGGCGCCTGATTGGCCAACGGCAGGGTCAGGATGAAGGCGGTGGTGACGGCGGCGCTGGCGCCGTTGGACTGTTCCGTGGCCGTCGCCGTGACCTGGACCGTGACATCGCCGGAAACGCCCGTGGGTGGGGTCAGGGTCAGGCCGGCCAGATCGCCGGGAGTCAGGGTGAACGTGCCGTTGGCGTTGGCCGTGCCCGCCGACAGCAGGCTGCCGGCCGGAAGACCGGACAGGGTCAGGCTGAGAACTTCCGAGCCGTCCGTGTCGGTCAAGGCGGCGGCGATATCGAGCGCCAGGGGCTGGCCCGCCTGACCGGACACGTCCTGAACCGTCAGGACCGGCTGATCGGCGGCGGCCTCGATCTCGAAGGTGACGGTGGCCGTGGATTGGGCACCCGCGTCGTCAACAACGGTATAGGTGAAACTGGCCGGGCCGGAATAGTTCGGGGCCGGCGTGAACACCACGTCGCCGTTGCCGTCCACGGCGACCGTGCCGCCCTGAGGGGCGCCAACGGCGGCGATGGTCAGCACGTCATTGGCATCCGCGTCCGTGTCGTTGGCAAGAAGATCGCCCGCGGGAATCACCAGGGCCATATCCTCGACCCCGCCCGCGATCACGTCGGCGGCAGCCACGGGGCCGTCGTTGGTACCGGTGATGGTGAGGGTGACCACGCCTTCATCCGAATCGCCGTCCGCGTCGGTGACGCGGTAGATGAAGGTCTGCGTCGCCGTTTCACCGGCGCCCAGGTGATTGAACGCCTGGCCCGGGTCATAGGTGAAGGTGCCGTCGGCGTTGAAGGTCAGGTCGCCCTGGGCCGGGCCGCTGACCAGTGTGACCGAAGCCACCAGATCGGGCACCAGATCGTTCGTCAGGACAGAACCGGACACGGCGGCATCCTCGCCCGCCGTCACGAAGGTATCGTCGTTCGCCGTCACGCCCTGGTCGGCGGGGTCGATCTCGACCCCGTCGACGACGACCTTCAGGTTCTCGAATTCCTTGGCCTTCAGGCCGAAGGCCGAGAACGTGAACCATTTGCCGTCGGCTTCGCCCCGGCGGCCCGTGTGGTCGTCGATGAACTCCAGATAGTCGCGGACGTCCTGCTGCACGTCGGCACGTAGCCATTCGGCGTGGGTCAGGTCCAGGCGCAGGGTGTCCACGCCCTTGCCGCCTTCATAGACGTCGCGGCTGCCGGCGTTGTCGCCCATCACGTAGACGGCGGTGTCGTCGCCCTTGCCGCCCTTCACGTGGTCGCTGCCGGCACCGCCGGTGAGCACGTCGTCACCCTTGTCGCCGTCGATGAAATCCCGTCCCGCGCCGCCGTTGACGACGTCGTTGCCACGGCCGCCGTGCAGATGGTCGTCGCCGTCTCCCCCCGAAACGGTGTCATTGCCGCCGCCGGCATGCACCAAATCCTTGCCGTCACCGCCGTCGATGACGTCGTCACCGCTGCCGCCGTCGATATGGTCGTTGCCGGTGCCGCCGGACAGCACGTCGTTGCCGCTGCCACCGTCGACATGATCGTTGCCCGACCCGCCGGACACGATATCGTCGCCGTTGCCGCCATAAACCTTGTCGTTGCCGCCGGCGCCATCGAGCGTATCGTCTCCATCGCGGCCATAAATCTTGTCGCGGCCGTTTCCGCCCGTGATGACGTCATCGCCACGACCGCCTTGATTGGGGACCGGCGGAGAGAATTTCGCCAACAGGGCTGCGATAAATTTCATTAGAAACATGGGGGGGTGCTCGATTTCGGTCTTCATGCAGGGATGCGCCCAACGCAGATGCGCCGCCACGGTGAATTTCAATTGTCCCTCAAGGCACCCTTGTTAGGTGCTCAGCATGATTTGCGGCGGATACTAACAACCGATGCTGACAGCAAGTTGACCGCAGCGAAATCAATCGGAAACGGCAAAAAGCCTCCGGGTGGGGAACCCGGGGGCTTTAAGCGGAGTGACCTCATCGGTCGTTGGGGTGAGACCCGGCGGCTGGGGGGAAGGTTGGGGAGTTGGGGAGTGACCGCCGGGCCTCTTTCTGCGGGGTATTAGGGCAAACGTAATGGGAAAGGCTCAGCCAAAAGCGGCAGAGGCAATGACGGCGGTCGCTACCGCGAAGCCAATGACTATGCCGGTCACGGTGAGTGATGTCGCTTTTGCTGAAGCGTGAATGCGCTGCATCGTCGCACCTCCTTCTTGAGGTTTGCAGGCATGGCAACTTCTCTTGCCATAGCCTCCTGCACTTAAAGTCAAGTCGTCCCAAGGCCAACATTAGGGAGGAGTCATTAACGATTTCTGAATCAAACTTAATTTTCTTTAAGCCTAAAAACGCCTAGTCTGGCGCCCAACGAGACGCAAAAACGTTCAAGAAACGAAACCGAAGGGAGTTCAGAAATGCAGACCCGCGCCGCCGTCGCCCTTGAGGCCGGCTCCCCCCTGTCCATCGAAACCGTCGAACTGGACGGCCCCAAGGAGGGCGAGTGCCTGGTCGAGATCAAGGCCACGGGCATCTGCCACACCGACGAATTCACTCTGTCCGGCGCCGATCCCGAAGGCATCTTTCCCGCCATCCTCGGTCATGAGGGTGCGGGCGTGGTGGTCGAGGTCGGCCCCGGCGTCACCTCCCTGAAAAAGGGCGACCACGTCATCCCCCTGTACACGCCCGAATGCCGGCAATGCGAATACTGCCTAAATCCAAAGACCAACCTATGCCAGGCGATCCGCTCGACACAGGGCCAGGGCCTGATGCCTGACGGCACCTCGCGGTTCAAGCTGAACGGCGAGCCGGTATTTCACTACATGGGCACCTCGACGTTCTCCAACTTCACCGTGGTGCCGGAAATCGCGCTCGCCAAGATTCGCGAAGACGCGCCTTTCGACAAGGTCTGCTACATCGGCTGCGGCGTGACCACGGGTCTCGGCGCCGTCATCAACACGGCACAGGTCGAGCCGGGATCGAACGTCGTCGTTTTCGGGCTGGGTGGAATCGGGCTGAACGTGCTGCAGGGCGCCAAACTGGTCGGGGCGGACATGATCGTCGGCGTCGATCTGAACCCGGCGCGCGAGGAACTGGCCCGCAAGTTCGGCATGACCCATTTCGTCAATCCCAAGGACCATGGCGACGATCTGGTCAACCATCTGGTGGAACTGACCAAGGGCGGGGCCGATTATTCCTTCGAATGCATCGGCAATACCAACGTCATGCGCCAGGCCCTGGAATGCTGTCACAAGGGCTGGGGCGAAAGCATCATCATCGGCGTCGCCGGGGCCGGGCAGGAAATCTCGACCCGGCCGTTCCAACTGGTGACCGGCCGGTCATGGCGCGGCACCGCTTTCGGCGGAGCCCGCGGGCGCACGGACGTTCCGAAAATCGTCGACTGGTACATGGACGGCAAGATCAACATCGACGATCTGATCACCCACGTCATGCCGCTGGACGACATCAACAAGGGCTTCGACCTCATGCACGAAGGCAAGAGCATCCGAAGCGTCGTCACTTTTTGACCCGGCGTTTGATCGCGGCCGGCTGCCTCGCCGGCTGTCTGGCCACCGGCCTGACGGCGGGTGCGGCGGCAGCGGCCGACAGTGGGTCCGTGGGCGAAGGGCCGAAGCAGCTTGCCTACGGCCTGCATTTCATGAAGGCCAAGGACTACCCCCGTGCCATCGTGCATTTGACGGAGGCGATCCAGGCCCACGCGCTGGAGCCCGAGCGGCTGTCCGATGCCTATTACTTCCGCGGCCGCGCCCTGGTTCGGACCCAGCGCCCGGATCTCGCCCTCGCCGACTTCACCCAGGCGCTCACCCATTGGCCGAAAAACGTCAAGGCGCTGCGCGTGCGCTGCCGGGCCTTGACTCTGAAAGGCGACTTGCCCGACGCCCTCGCCGACTGCGACCGGGCGGTCGAGCTGGCGCCCGAGGACTGGCGCGGCTGGTTCACCCGCGGCCTGCTGCGTGAGGCGCGCAGCGAACGCAATCTGGCATTGATCGATTTCACGGCGTCGCACGCCCGCATGCCCAAGGGGCTCGAAACCTTTCCCACCGTCGCCCGCCAGTTGAAGGCCTACGGCCTTCTGACGGACGGCGCGGACACCAAGGACGGCGCGCCCCCCCTGCCGGCCTGGCAGGGGGACTGACGCCGTCCGCCGGGCGAAGCCGACCCCCGCCGGCGTCAATCCATGGCTTTCCTTGCGTCCTGGATTCGGCTAAACCGCTGGCAACCGATTCCCCGACCGATCTGAAGAACGGAAGAAACCGACTATGGACGCGCTTTACTTTGAGGATTTCATGCCCGGCCGCAAGTTCCGGACCCGCGGCATGACCCTGACCGAGGCCCAGATCATGGAATTCGCCTGGCAGTGGGATCCCCAGCCCTTCCATGTCGATGCCGAGGCCGCCCGCGCGAGCCAGTTCGGCGGCATCATCGGCTCTGGCTTCCAGACCCTGCTGGTCGCCTTCCGCCTGTGGTTCCAGGAAAACATCATGAACGAATGTTCCATGGGCTCGCCGGGGCTGGACGAAATCCGCTGGCTCTTGCCGGTGCGCCCGGGCGACACGCTGCATGTCGAGGCCGAGGTGATGGAATCCCGCGCCTCCGATTCGAAACCCGACCGCGGTTACACCAAGATCAAATACGCCGTCGTCACCCAAAAGGGCGACACGGTGATGACCTATGTCGCCAACCACATCTTCGCCCGCCACCCGGCCGGCGACGACCGGCGCATCTGATGCTCCCCTTGACCGACACGGCGTTTGAGTTTTTCCCCACAGCAAGACATCATTCGGACCATGGAAAAAATATCTGAAAACAAGTCCTTCGGCGGATTGCAGACGGTCTGGGAACATCGGTCCGACATCTGCGCCTGTCCCATGCGGTTCGCGGTCTACACGCCGCCGACCGTGGTCGAGGGCACCGCGACGGCGCCCGTACCCGTGCTGTGGTGGCTGTCCGGGCTGACCTGTACGGAAGAAAATTTCACCGTCAAATCCGGGTTTCAGAGATATGCGGCGGAGCATGGCCTGATGGTCGTCGCCCCCGACACCAGCCCGCGCGGCACCGACCTGCCCGGCGAGCATGACGATTACGACTTCGGGTCCGGCGCCGGGTTCTACGTGAACGCCACCCGCGAGCCGTGGTCCCGGCACTACAACATGTACAGCTACATCACCGAGGAACTGCCCGACGTGGTGTTCAACGGCATCGGCGGCGGCGACCGCGACCGCCAGGGTATTTTCGGCCATTCCATGGGCGGCCACGGGGCGCTGGTCATCGCACTGCGCGAGCGGCGGACCTACACGTCGCTGTCGGCCTTTGCACCGATCGTCGCGCCGGCCAGCGTGCCTTGGGGGGAGAAGGCCTTTTCCGGCTATCTGGGCGACGACACGGAACGGTGGCAGGAATACGACGCGACGGAACTGGTCAAATCCGGCCATTTCTTCGCCGGCGACATCCTGATCGACCAGGGCACGGACGATCCGTTCCTGGACGTCCAGTTGAAGCCGCAACTGTTCGCCGACGCCTGCGCCAAGGTGGAGCAGCCCTGCACGCTGCGCCTGCAGGACGGCTACGACCATTCCTACTTCTTCATCGCGACCTTCATGGCCGACCACATCGCCCATCACGCCAAGGCGCTGAACAAATAGCCGACGGTCCGGTCCGTTCTTCGGATCGCGAAAAGAAGAAGGCCGGCCCAAAAGGACCGGCCCGAGTTTCAGGGAGGAGGGAAGCCGGTGGACCGGACGGTGGGCCCGGTCACTGGCCATGGCCTTCTCGTGGACGGCACGGAGATTTTCTCTCGGCACCTAAGCTGTTGTCCCAGCAGCGAAATCCACAAGCGCCACAATCGAAAATTATCATTTTTGTATACAAAGACAAGATGACCTTAAGTCATATGACCATAGGTCATAGGTCGGCATCGGCGCGAAACACCGCTTTGTCGCGGCGCCGGTGGCGGAATTAGATCTGAAAATGGGGATTTCCCGGGGAAATTGGAGCGGGTGAAGGGAATCGAACCCTCGTCACTTGCTTGGGAAGCAAAAGCTCTACCATTGAGCTACACCCGCATCCGGCCACGCGGCCATTGCGCGTTGACCCTGGGCGCAGTCTATAGGTCATTGCCTTGTTGGACGCAAGCCGGCCCGAATGGTCTGCGGTTCAAGGCCGCACACACGGGGTGCTCACAAAAATGTTTGTGGCCGGGGGCCCGGCTGTTCGGTTACAGCTTTCCATTGCTTGTGTTCGAATAAACCGTCCCGGACCCGCGTCCGCCGGGACCATCGCGGCCCCGAAGCCGTCAGGAAAATCAGCATGGTTCAGGCGATGCTGGCCGAACGGCCGGCCCTCGATGCGAAGAAGTTCCAGAACCCGGAGGTCACGGCCAAGGGCGAGGCCCGCGCCGCCGTGGCGCTTTCCGGCCTGCATACGCTTTGGATCAATACCGGATCGCTCTGCAACATCGAATGCGACGGCTGCTACATCGAAAGCGGGCCCAGGAACGACCGCCTCGCCTATATCACCCGGGACGAGACCGCGGCCTTCCTCGACGAGATCGCGCGGGACGCCCTGGGCACCCGGGAAATCGGCTTCACCGGCGGCGAGCCCTTCATGAACCGGGACCTGCCGGCCATGACCGGGGACGCCCTGGCGCGGGGGTTCCGCGTGCTGATCCTGACCAACGCCATGGCGCCCCTGTGGCAGAAACGGGCGGCGGTCGCCGACCTTGCCCGGCGCCACGGCAAGGCGTTGGCGCTGCGTGTGTCCATCGACCATTTCACCCCGGGCGGCCATGAGGCGGTGCGGGGTGCGGGTAGCTGGGCCCCCATGATGCGCGGCCTGAAATGGCTGGCCGGCCTAGGCGTCACTTTGTCCGTCGCCGCCCGCCAGCCGGTCGGCGAGACCGAGGACGAAACCCGCGTGGGCTTCGCGGGCCTGTTCGCCGCCGAGAGCATCGCCCTGGATGCCCGGAACCCCCGAGATCTGGTCGTCTTTCCCGACATGACCGCGGCCCGTGACGTGCCGGAAATCACCACCGCCTGCTGGGGCATTCTGGGCGTCGATCCGGCGAGCATGATGTGCGCCACCGCCCGCATGGTGGTGAAGCGCAAGGGGGCGGCGGCGCCGGTCGTCCTGCCCTGTACCCTGCTGCCCTATGACCATCGGTTCGAGATGGGCCCGACCCTGGCCGACGCCGACGGACCCGTGCATCTGAACCATCCCCATTGCGCCACCTTCTGCGTGCTCGGTGGCGCCAACTGTTCCGGAGGCGACTAGACCCATGGCCGCGACCCAACGTCCCGCCCTCGACCTCGGCCGTCTTGACGGCCCGGTCCTGCTGTTCGGCGGCCCCTATTCCAACTTGCAATCGACCCGGGCGCTGCGCGTCGAAGCCGGCCGCCTCGGCATTCCGGCGGGCCGGGTGATCTGTACCGGCGACGTCGTCGCCTATTGCGGCGACCCGGACGGGACCCTCGACGAGATCATCGATTGGGGCTGCCACGTCGCCATGGGCAACTGCGAAGAAGCCCTCGGCGAAGGCGGCGATGACTGCCGTTGCGGCTTCGAAAAAGGCTCGCAATGCGACCTTTTGTCCGTGCGCTGGTTCGCCCATGCCAGCAGCCGCGTGACGCCCGCCCACAAAGCCTGGATGGCCGGCCTGCCGCACCCCATCACGTTCGAGATGGGCGGGGCGAAATTCGCCGTGGTGCATGGCCATTCGCGGAATATTTCCGAATGGGTGTTCGCCTCGACCCCGGAAGGGGAAAAGCGTGTCGCCCTCGATGAGCTTGCCGTCGACGGAGTGATCGCCGGCCATTCCGGCCTGCCGTTCAGCGATGTGCTTTCCGACGGGCGCCTGTGGCACAACCCGGGCGTCATCGGCGTGCCCGCCAACGACGGCACGTCCCGGGTCTGGTATTCCGTGCTGGACCCCGCCCCGGGCGGGATCGCCATCCGCCATCTGGCGTTGGATTATGACGTCGAAGGGGCGCGGGCCAGCATGGCGCGGGAAGCCCTGCCCGACGCCTACCGCCAGGCGCTGAAGGACGGGCTGTGGCCCAACCTGGACGTTCTGCCGACGGCGGAGGAGGCATTGACGGGAAAAGCGCTCGAATTCGCGCCGGTTACTTGGACCCACCCGCGCCTCAACGCCGCCTGACGACCTCCTGATAGGCCGCCGACTGACGCCAAGCGCCGTCGTAAAACTGTTCAAGCACCTGCCGGGCGCGGGTGCCGTCGGAAATCATCAACTTCAATTCGGGCCCATGGACGGCAAAACCGTCGAGCCCGGCAGTCTCTGTCGAGGTATCGGCAAAGCCCATGGACCATTCGCCGAATTCCCGCGCCTCGATATCCCGCCGGGATAACAGACGGAATTGTGTGTGACGCGGATCGCCCTTGATTCGCTCCACAAGGGCCGAAACGGCTTCTGACGGGCCTTCGAGCACTTGGATGAACGAGCCGTCGTCGTAAACCAGCATTCCGGAAACGCCCAGGGCCTCGTTGTTGGCCCGGGCTTTGATCAGAATATCCCGCAATTCCTCGGATGAAATTTTACGGGTGGCGGCGCTGGCATAAATGATTTGCAGCATCGTGTTTCGCTCCGCTATTCATTTCGAACTCGATATGAATAGCAGAGCAAATCACGTGCCAAACACCCCGAGAGGGCGCATCCAGGCACACCTTCGGCGCTTACTTGTAGCGGATTTCGCAGATTTCGTAGGCTTTGGAGCCGCCGGGGGCGGCGACCTCGACCGAATCCTCGGCCGACTTGCCGATCAGCGCCCGGGCCAGGGGCGAGGTCACGGAAATCTTGCCCTTTTCCAGGTCAGCCTCGTGCTGCCCGACGATGCGGTAGGTGACTTCCTTGCCCGAATCCTCGTCGGCAAGCACCACCCAGGCGCCGAACCGCACCGTGTCGCCGGCCATGGCCGAGGTGTCGATGACCTCGGCCAGGCTGATCGCGGCCTCCAGCTCGGCGATGCGGCCTTCGATGAAGCCCTGCTTGTCGCGCGCGGCGTCGTATTCGGCGTTTTCCGACAGGTCGCCATGGGCCCGCGCCTCGGCGATCGCCTGGATGACCGCGGGGCGATCCACGGACTTCAGGCGCTTGAGTTCGTCTTCAAGGGCCTGAAGGCCCTCGCGCGTCATCGGAAGTTTGTCCATCTCACCGCTCTCCTGCGCCGATCCGGGCGCGTCAAAACACAAAATCATGGTGCCGGCCCTTATCGGTAAGGGCCCGTCTATCACCGGATCATGCTGGATTGGTCTAGTACGTCTTAGAAAAATAATCTTGAAGTGGCGCCACTTCAAGCGTCCCGTGGGCCATCGCCTCCATGGCCGCGACGGCGGCGGCGGCGGCGGTCAGGGTCGTGTAGTGGGGAACCCCATGTTCCAGGGCCGCGCGGCGGATCGACCGCGAGTCCTCGATCGCCTGCGCGCCCTCGGTCGTGTTAATGACCAGATGGATGTCGCCGTTGACGATGGCATCCTCGCAATGGGGGCGGCCTTCGAGAACTTTGTTGATGCGCGCCACGTCCAGGCCCTGATCGGCCAGGAAGCGCTGCGTGCCGCCCGTGGCCACCAGCTGGAACCCGATCGCTTCAAGACGCCGGGCCAGCGCCGCCATGCCGGTCTTGTCCCGGTCCTTGACCGAGATGAACACCGTGCCCGAGGTCGGCAGGCTCATGCCCGCCGCCAACTGCGATTTGGCGAAGGCGCGGGGGAAGTCGCGGTCCAGGCCCATGACCTCGCCCGTCGATTTCATTTCCGGGCCCAGCACCGTATCGACGCCGGGGAAGCGCGAGAACGGGAACACCGCCTCCTTCACCGCGACATGGCCGCCGACGGCCCGCGAGGTCAAATCCATATCGGCCAGCTTTTCGCCGCACATCAGGCGAGTCGCGATCTTGGCCACCGGGATGCCCGTCGCCTTGGCGACGAAGGGCACGGTGCGCGACGCCCGGGGGTTGACCTCCAGGATGTAGATGTCGCCGTCCTTGACCGCGAACTGTACGTTCATCAGGCCGACCACATGCAGCCCCTTGGCCAGGGCGTGAGACTGGCGTTCCAGTTCGGCGATGATGTCGGGGCCGAGCGAGAACGGCGGCAGCGAACAGGCGCTGTCGCCGGAATGAATGCCTGCTTCCTCGATATGCTGCATGATCCCGGCGACGAACACATCGGTGCCGTCGGACAGCGCATCGACATCGACCTCGATGGCGTCCTGCAGGTAGCTGTCGAGCAGAACCGGGCTGTCCCCGGAAACCTTGACCGCGTCGGTCATGTAGCGGCGCAGCGCCGTGAGGTCGTGGACGATTTCCATGGCGCGGCCGCCCAGCACGTAGGACGGCCGGATGACCAGCGGATAGCCGATGCGTTCGGCCACGGCTTCGGCCTCCGCCTGAGAACGCGCCAGACCGTTGGCCGGCTGGCGCAGGTTGAGGTCGGTCAGCAGCTTCTGGAACCGCTCGCGGTCCTCGGCCAGGTCGATGGCGTCGGGCGAGGTGCCGAGAATGGGGATGCCCGCACTTTCCAGCGCCAGGGACAGCTTCAAGGGCGTCTGCCCGCCCAGCTGCACGATGACGCCCCGGAAATCGCCTTTCGACTGTTCGCCCCGGATCAACTCGATCACGTCTTCGGCGGTCAGCGGTTCGAAGAACAAGCGGTCCGAGGTGTCGTAATCGGTCGAGACCGTTTCCGGGTTGCAGTTGACCATGATGGCCTCGTACCCGGTTTCCTTGAGCGCATAGGCGGCATGGACGCAGCAATAATCGAATTCGATGCCCTGGCCGATGCGGTTGGGCCCGCCGCCCAGGATGGCGACCTTTTTGCGGTCCGTGGGTTCGGCTTCGTTTTCCGGCGGGCGCGACCCGTCGCCTTCATAAGTCGAATACATGTAGGACGTCTTGGCCGGGAATTCGGCGGCGCAGGTATCGACCCGCTTATAGACCGGGGTGACGTCCAGGGCGCGGCGGGCTTCCGAGGCGTCGAGGGCGGTCGCCCCCGTCAGTTCCGCCAGACGCGCATCGCAGAAACCCATTTTCTTCAATTCCAGCCAGCCGGCGGCATCCGTCGGCAGGCCCTCGTTCTTGACCCGCGCCTCGACGTCGACGATGGCTTTCAACTGGTCGAGGAACCAGGGATCGTACTTGCTGATGGCGGCGGCCTCGTCCACGGGCATGCCTTGGCGCAGGGCCTCGGCGATGGCCAGGATGCGGTCCGGCGTGGGGCGCGAAATGGCGGCGCGCAGGACGTCGCGGTTGGCCTCGAACCCGGCATCCGGGTCCAGGCCCTCGATCTCGACGTCGTTCAGGCCCGTCAGGCCCGTTTCCATGGAACGCAGGCCCTTTTGCAGGCTTTCCGCGAAGCAGCGGCCGATGGCCATGGCCTCGCCCACGGATTTCATGGCCGTGGTCAGAAGCGGCTCCGCCCCCGGGAATTTCTCGAAGGTGAAGCGCGGAATCTTGGTCACCACGTAGTCGATGGTCGGCTCGAAGCTCGCGGGCGTGACGCCGGTGATGTCGTTGTCCAACTCGTCCAAGGTGTAGCCGACGGCCAGCTTGGCCGCGATCTTGGCGATCGGGAAGCCCGTCGCCTTGGACGCCAGCGCCGACGACCGCGACACCCGCGGGTTCATTTCGATCACCACCAGGCGGCCGTCCGCCGGATTGACGGCGAACTGCACGTTGGACCCGCCCGTATCGACCCCGATCTCGCGCAGCACCGCGATCGAGGCGTTGCGCATGATCTGATATTCCTTGTCCGTCAGGGTCAGCGCCGGCGCCACGGTGATGCTGTCGCCCGTATGCACGCCCATGGGGTCGATGTTTTCGATGGAACAGATGATGATGCAGTTGTCGGCGCTGTCGCGCACGACCTCCATCTCGTATTCCTTCCAGCCCAGAACGCTTTCCTCGACCAGGACTTCCGTGACCGGGCTGGCGGCCAGGCCGCCGGCGACGATCTTCTCGAACTCGGGCCTTGTATAGGCGATGCCGCCGCCGATGCCGCCCATGGTGAAGGACGGGCGGATGATTGCGGGCAGACCCGTTTTCTCCAGCGCCGCAAGGGCTTCGGCCATGGAATTGACGACCGTCGATTTCGGGCTTTCCAAACCGATCTTGTCCATGGCGTCGCGGAACTTCTGACGGTCCTCGGCCTTGGCGATGACCTCGGCGTCGGCGCCGATCATCTCGACCCCGTATTTCTCCAGCACGCCGTTCTCGAAGAGTGCTATGCCCGTGTTCAGGCCGGTCTGCCCGCCCATGGTCGGCAGCAGCGCGTCGGGCCGTTCCTTGGCGATGATCTTCTCGACCATTTCGGGCGTGATCGGCTCGATATAGGTCGCGTCGGCCATGCTCGGGTCGGTCATGATGGTGGCCGGGTTCGAATTGACCAGGATGACCCGGTAGCCTTCCTCGCGCAGCGCCTTGCAGGCCTGGGCACCCGAATAATCGAACTCACAGGCCTGGCCGATGACGATGGGCCCGGCGCCGATGATGAGGATGGAGGAGATGTCTGTGCGTTTGGGCATTTTAAGAATGAACCACTGAGGCAGTGAGGCGGTGAGAAGAAAGGATGAGAGAAATCAAAGCACCAACCTCCGGATTCCGTCCTTCAGGACACTTGAGTTGAAGTTCAGAAGAAGTCCTGTCTTCAACCCGCTCAGCTTCAGATACGTCAACAATTGGGCCTCATGAATGGGCAACAAGCGATCAACCGTTTTCAACTCAATGACCAGCTTGTCTTCGACAACCAAATCCATCCGATAGCCGCATTCTAATTTCGTGTTCTTGTAAGTGACCGGCAAGGGCACTTGCCTGATATGCCCGATACCATTGGTCTCCAATTCAAAACAAAGGCATTCCTCGTAGGCAGATTCCAAAAGGCCCAGCCCCAAGTGGCGATGGACTTCGATTGCAAGCCCGATAACCTTCTCGGTGAGCGGATCATTGGGAATGGCCGGATGCCTCATTCTTCCTTCTCACTGCCTCACCGTCTCAGTGGTTAACCTTTTTCATCCATCAGCTTCACGAACCGCTTGAAGAGGTAGTGCGAGTCCTGCGGGCCGGGGGAGGCTTCCGGGTGGTACTGCACGGAGAACACGGGCTTGCCATCGACGCGGATGCCTTCGAGCGCCCCGTCGAACAGCGAGCGGTGGGTTTCGATCACGCCCTGGGGCAGGCTGTCGCGTTCGACCACGAAGCCGTGGTTCTGGCTGGTGATTTCGACCTTGCCGGTCTCCAGGTCCTTCACCGGCTGGTTGGCGCCGCGGTGGCCCAGGTGCATCTTCGATGTCTTCGCACCCAGGGCCAGGGCCAGGATCTGATGGCCCAGGCAGATGCCGAACACGGGCAGGCCCGTCGCCATGACTTCCTTGACCATGGGCACGGCGTATGCGCCGGTCGCCGCCGGGTCGCCGGGACCGTTGCTAAGAAAAAGCCCATCGGGGCGATGGGCCAAAATCTCTTCCGCCGTGGCCGTGGCCGGGACCACGGTGACCTTGCAGCCCTCTGCCGCCAGGCAGCGCAGGATGTTCTGTTTGGCGCCGAAATCGACGGCGACGACGTGGTGTTTCGGCGCCGTCTGTTTGCCGTAGCCTTCGCCCAGTTTCCACGTCGTGATGTCCCAGGAATAGGTCTGGGCGCAGGACACGTCCTTGGCCAGGTCCAGGCCCTCGAGCCCGGGAAAACCCTGGGCCATTTTGATGAGGGCCGGAATGTCGAGGGGGCCGTCGTCTTTATAGGCGACGACGCCGTTGGGCGCCCCGCCGTCGCGGATCAGCCGTGTCAGGCGCCGGGTATCGACCCCGGTGACGGCGGTCAGGCCGTGGGATTTCAGCCAGGCGTCCAGGTGCTGCGCCGCGCGCCAGCTGGCCGGGTCGGTGATGTCGGCGCGCATGACCGCGCCCCGGGCCGCCGGGGTGATGGTTTCCATGTCTTCCGGATTGGCGCCGACGTTGCCGATGTGCGGGAAGGTGAAGGTGATGACCTGCCCGGCATAGGACGGATCGGTGAGGATTTCCTGATAGCCGGTGATCGAGGTGTTGAAACAGACCTCGCCCACGGAGGCACCGGGAGCCCCCGCGCCGCGGCCCCAGAAAACTTCGCCGGACGCCAGCACCAGGGCCGCGTTTGCGTTCGGCGGTTGGGCGGCCACGGTCGTGGTCGCGGGCTTGGTGGCTTCGGACATATGACTTTTTCGGGCTGAGGTTGGACCAAGGCGCCCGGGCCGCGCCGTCGGCGACGACCCTGCATGCGTTGGAAACAAGCTTCTACGCGTGTCCCGGCATCAGGTCAAGACTCGTTTCAGAAAAAATATCCTTATATTTCAACAAATTAAAGAATCGGAACGCGTTTGCCTTGAGGGGCGATTTAAGCTAGGGTCCGCAGCTTCCGCCACAACCGGGACATACCCATGCTACGCGAGCAGATTTCGGCTGCGCTGAAGACCTCCATCAAGTCCAAGGAAGCCTGCGCCACGGCGACGCTGCGGCTGATCAGCGCGGCCATCAAGGACCGGGACATCGCCGCCCGGGACAAGGGCAACCAGGAGGGCATTTCCGACGAGGAAATCCTGGGCCTGCTTCAATCCATGATCAAGCAGCGCGTTGAAAGCGCCGATATCTACGATAAGGGCGACCGCCAGGACCTGGCCGACCGCGAGCGCGAGGAAATCACCGTCATCGAACGCTTCCTGCCGGCACAGATGTCGGCGGACGAGGTCGCCGAGGCCGTCGAGGGCGCGATCAAGGACACGGGCGCCGATTGCATCAAGGACATGGGCAAGTGCATGGCCGCCTTGAAGCAGAAGTACGCCGGACGCATGGACTTTTCCAAGGCCAGCGCCCTGGTCAAGGACAAGCTCTGCTGATTTCCCGACTCGGCCCCACGGTCTCGATCCCGACCTCGGGATAAGTCTCTGGATAATTTTTGAAGAACGTTGATAAGAATCAGCGTTTTACGCGGCGGCTCCGTGCCTTCGTGATTCCCATTCCTTGCGCTCCTGATATGCTCCGGAGTTTGCAGCGCACCGCAAACGAAGGCCCCATCACCGATGGCGATCCCCCCGGAATTCCTGGAAGAACTGAAGGCGCGGCTACCCGCGACGGAGGTCGTGGGACGCAGGGTCAAGCTCATCCGCTCGGGCCGCGACACCAAGGGCTGCTGCCCCTTCCATAAGGAAAAGACGCCGAGCTTCCACGTCTACGACGACCACTATCACTGCTTCGGCTGCGGCGCCCACGGGTCTGTCATCGATTTCGTGATGGAAAGCGAGGGTCTGGAATTCCGCGAGGCGGTGCAGCGCCTGGCCGGCGAGGCCGGGCTGCCCATGCCCGAGGAAACGCCGGAAGACCGCGAGCGCCGGGCCCGCAACCGCACCCTGGCCGAGGTCGTGGAGATGGCGGCGGCGTTCTTCGAGAAATGCCTGCGCATGCCCGAAGGCCGCCCGGCTCTGGACTATCTGCGCGGGCGCGGCCTGACGGACGAGACGATCCGCCGGTTCCGCCTGGGCTTCTCCCCTGACGGGCGCGGCAAGCTGAAAGCCATGCTGGCGGCGGAGGGGGTCGAGGAAGGACTGATGACCGCGGCAGGCCTGTTGGTTCAGCCCGAGGATGCCGGACGCGAACCCTACGATCGGTTCCGCGGCCGCGTCATGTTCCCGATCACCGACCGCCAGGGCCAGGTGATCGCCTTCGGCGCGCGGCTGTTGGCCGGAGATGGTCCAAAATATCTCAACTCACCGGAGACGAGTCTCTTCCACAAGGGCCGCAACCTGTACGGCCTGGCCCAGGCGAAGGATGCCATCCGCGCCGCCGGCACGGTCATCGTCTGCGAAGGCTATACGGACGTCATCGCCCTGGCCCAGGCCGGGATCGGCCAGGCTGTCGCGCCCTTGGGCACGGCCTTGACGGAAGAGCAGATCGCCCTGTTGTGGCGATTGGCGCCGGAGCCGGTGCTGTGCTTCGACGGCGACGCAGCCGGCCAGCGCGCCGCCGCGCGGGCCGCCGAACGGGCCCTGCCCCTGCTCAAGGCCGGGTTCGGCCTGCGCTTTGCCCTGCTGCCGCCGGGCGAGGATCCGGACAGTCTGGTCCAGGGACAGGGCCGCCAGGCCTTCGACACGCTGCTGTCCGGCGCCACGGCGTTGTCCGAGTTGATTTGGCGGGTTGAGTCGGGCGGCCGCCTGCCGCCGACGCCGGAAGGCCGGGCGGATTTGAACAAACGCCTCGACCAGCGCATCCGCGACATCCCCGACCCCACCGTGCGGCGCTATTTTCAGGATTTCTTCAAAAGTCGCCTGTGGCCCGACGGCCCCAGCCGGCAGGGCGGGCGCGGCGGCCAACGGCAGGGGCGCGGGTTCGGCAAGGGGAAATGGGGCGCCAACGCCTGGATCGGGCCGTCCGAGCGCCTGCGCGCCGACACCGCCGACACACGACCGGTGGAGAGTGCGCGCCTGCGCTGGGCCATCCTTTTGGCCACCGCGATCAACCATCCGGAGCTGTTGGCCGAGGTCGAGGAAGAGCTCGGCCAGGTCGCCATCAATGACCAGAACCTTGACAATCTGCGTCAGGCGATATTAATCACCCACGCGGGTGGTTTACCCCTTGACACAACGGGGCTCGTAAACCACTTGTCAGAGCAGGGTTATTCCCAGGCGCTGAGCCAGCTATTAAGCGCGCGAACCTACGACCACGCTAGATTCGCCCGACCCAATGCGGGACATGCAGAGGCCAGACAGGGTTGGGAAGCGACCATTAGCCACTTGCGCGGAGAGGACCTGGAGTCCGAACTCCAAGCAGCCCAGGATGCTGTCCGGCGGGACCCGTCGGAGGCAAACATGAATTGGGTTGTTCGGGTTCGGCGGATGATGGACGAAGGCGAACAGCCGGAAGCGGCCTTCGACTAGGAGGCGGCCGGACGGCAAGTGGTTAAACCAACGGGCAGTTTGACGAGACGCATTTTTCAAGCTGGGACATGGCATCGGGACCCCATTGAGGTTTGCACCGGACCGGACGCCGAGGGCGGCAAGGACCGGAGGGGGCGGGGTCCCCGAACAACGGATTTAGAGGTCGAGCGTGGCAAAAGCACAAGCGAAAGATCAAGAAGGCGGTGACACTCAGGAAGAAGGCGGCGACAGCCCCCTTCTCGATACCCTGGGCGCGGCCGTCAAGAAGATGGTCGCCAAAGGCAAGGAACGCGGGTACGTCACCTATGACGACCTGAACGGCGCCCTGCCCCCGGAAAAAGTGTCTTCGGAACAGATCGAAGACACCATGGCGATGTTGTCCGAAATGGGCATCAACGTGGTCGAAAACGAAGAGACCGACGACACCCCGGCCGAAAGCGACGGCGACGGTGATGGCGACGGCGAGGAAAAGACCACCTCGACCGCCGGCAACGTCGACGAAAACGACCTGGGCCGCACGGACGACCCGGTGCGCATGTACCTGCGCGAGATGGGCTCGGTCGAACTGCTGTCGCGCGAGGGCGAAATCGCCATCGCCAAGCGCATCGAAGCGGGCCGCGAGATGATGATCGGCGGCCTGATGGAAAGCCCGCTGACCATCAAGGCCATCACCCTGTGGCATGACGCGCTGGTCGCCGAGGACATGCTGCTGCGCGACATCATCGACCTGGAAGCCACCCATGGCGGCGGCCCGGGCCAGCCGGGCGCGGTTCCCGCCAACACGAACGGCGGGGACGGGGACGGCGACACCGCCGAAGCGGCCCCCGCGGAAGACGCCAAGGAAGGCACCGCCGAGACCGCCAAGGACGCCAAGAAGGACGCCCCGTCGGATGACGACGCGGACGAAACCTCGAGCGAAGACGGTGAAAGCAAAAGCAGCAGCGACGACGATGATGACGACGAGGACGACGGCGAAAACAACCTGTCCCTCGCCGCCCTCGAAGCCAAGCTGAAGCCCGAGGTCATCGAGACCTTCGAGAACATCGCCAAGACCTACAAGAAGCTTCACCGGGTACAGATGCAGCGCCTCGAGGCCCTGACCTCGGGCGAGCAGCCCAAGCCGAGCCAGGAAAAGCGGTTCCAGAAGCTGCGCAAGGAACTGATCGAGTGGATGGAGGACGTCCACCTCAACAACAACCGGGTCGAGCAATTGCTGGACCAGCTTTACGGCCTCAACCGCCGGCTGGTCGGGCTGGAGGGCAAGATCCTGCGGCTCGCCACCACGGCACGCATCAACCGCGAAGAGTTTTTGGAAGCCTACCAGGGACACGAGTTGGATCCGGGCTGGCTGAAGCGGGTCGAAAAGCTGCCCGCCAAGGGCTGGCAGCGGTTCGCCTCCCGCAACAAGGACGACATCGAGGACATGCGCGCCCAGGTCGCCGAGGTGTCCCAGACGGCGGGCCTGCCGATCCTGGAATTCCGCCGCATCGTCTCGACGGTGCAGAAGGGCGAGCGCGAGGCCGCCAAGGCCAAGAAGGAAATGATCGAGGCCAACCTGCGGCTCGTCATCTCCATCGCCAAGAAGTACACCAACCGCGGCCTGCAGTTCCTCGACCTGATCCAGGAAGGCAACATCGGCCTGATGAAGGCGGTCGACAAGTTCGAATACCGCCGCGGCTACAAGTTCTCGACCTACGCGACCTGGTGGATCCGCCAGGCCATCACCCGGTCCATCGCCGACCAGGCGCGCACCATCCGCATCCCCGTGCACATGATCGAGACGATCAACAAGCTGGTCCGCACCTCGCGCCAGATGTTGCACGAGATCGGCCGCGAGCCGACGCCGGAAGAACTGGCCGGGCGGCTTTCCATGCCGCTGGAAAAGGTGCGCAAGGTGCTGAAGATCGCGAAGGAGCCGATCTCGCTGGAGACGCCCATCGGCGACGAGGAAGACTCGCACCTCGGCGACTTCATCGAGGACAAGAACGCGGTGCAGCCGCTCGACGCCGCCATTCAGGGCAACCTGCGCGAAACCACCACGCGGGTGCTGGCCAGCCTCACGGCGCGCGAGGAACGCGTGCTGCGCATGCGCTTCGGCATCGGCATGAACACGGACCACACGCTGGAAGAAGTCGGCCAGCAGTTCTCCGTCACCCGCGAGCGAATACGTCAGATCGAAGCCAAGGCGCTCAGGAAGCTGAAGCATCCGTCCCGGTCGCGGAAACTCAGAAGCTTCCTGGACTACTGACGCCAGGCATACGGACCAAAACGACAGGCCGGGAGCGGCGACGCTTCCGGCCTTTTCGTTAGAGAAGGGGGAATTTCCACGTGATCAAGGGCCAGTAGCTCAACTGGTTAGAGCCGACGGCTCATAACCGTCTGGTTGCAGGTTCGAGTCCTGCCTGGCCCACCACTCCCTATCCCCACGCCCTATTCGTGAGACCCGCTGCCCGCCTGCGTCTTAGCGGCGCCCGTGACCGGCGCGATGCTGGAGCGGGCGAAGTATTCGGTGATGAGGTCGCCCATCACGTCGGCGGCGACGAGTTGCCGGAACTTCAACGGCAGTCGACCGCCTATGCGGCGGCGCTCGGCGACCACGGCCTTCCCGCCGCGTTGGAGACCGTTCCCGGCCGCAACCACTTCACGGTCGTTGATGAACTGGCCGCCGAGGACGGGGTTCTGTTGCGCGGCCTGCTCCGCCTTGCCGGGCAACTCTCCACGAATAAAGCCGTCTGAACCAAGACGGGGGGCGTTGTTACCCAGGGACGCCCAGTCGGACCGATCAGGGGCGAAGTCAGCAATTTTTCCCTGTCATTTCCCGCTTGTTCTGGTCTTTTCTGTAGGACCGGCCCATCCAAGACCAAGCGAGGATCAATGACCAAAGCATTCGACGGAATTCGCGTTATCGACACGACGCATGTCCTGGCGGGACCGTTCGCCAGTTATCAGATGGCCGTTCTCGGCGCCGAGGTCATCAAGGTTGAAGCCCCTCATGATCCGGATCAGGCGCGTTGGCAGGGCTCGGACCGCGCCCTAAGCGACATCGGCATGGGCACGGCGTTCATGGCGCAGGCCTCCAACAAGAAGACCCTGGCGGTGGATTTGAAGACCGAAATGGGACGCGACGCCTTGAAGCGGCTGATCGCCACCGCCGACGTCTTCGTGGAAAATTACCGCCCGGGGGCGTTCGATGAACTAGGCCTGGGATATGACGCCATGTCCAAACTTAATCCGGGCCTGATCTATTGTTCGATCTCGGCGTTCGGCGCGACCGGACCCCGCGCCCATTTGACCGGCTATGACAATATCCTTCAGGCCTTTTCGGGCATGATGGCGATGACCGGCCATCGCGATGATCCCCGTCCTCTCAAGACCGGCGCCCCGGTGGTCGATTACGCCACCGGCACCACGGCGGCCTTCGCCATCACCTCCGCCCTGCTTCACCGCGAACGAACTGGCGGCAAAGGGCAGTTCGTCGATGTCTCCATGCTGGATGTGGCGCTGATCCTGACCAGCTCGCATCTCACCGGGTTCAAGTGGAACGGCAAGCACCCCGAGCCCAAGGGCAACACCTTCCCCTTCGCGACGATCGGCTGTTACGAAGCCTCGGACGCGCCGATGATGATCGCGGCATCCAACCTAGCGCAACAGGAGCGCCTATGGACCGCGCTGGGCCGCCCTGACATGGTCAAGACGGACAACAACCAGCGCCTGGATGCCCATGCGGAGGAAGAAGCCGCCCTGGCCGAGATCATCGCCACCAACACGGCCGACTATTGGGAGAAATTCCTGCAACAGCGGCGCATTCCGGCGGCCCGCATCCGCCGATTGGAAGAAGCCCTGGCCGATGACCAAGTCGCCGCCCGCGGGGTGCTGCATACGCATGCCGCCCCCGACAGCGTGGCGGACGGGCTGACCGTGCCGGTCCTGCCGTTCCACATGTCGGACAGCCCGTCGCAAGTGACCCTGCCGCCCCAGCCGGTCGGGGCGCAGACCGCCGAAATCCTTGCCGAACTGGGCTATGACGCCCACGAGATCGCCGCGATGCGATCGGCCGGCTGCATCAACTGACCGCTTCGGTGCGGTGGTGGCGTTATTTCGCCGCCACCCAGGGCCGCCAAATCTGCCGTTCGCGATTCCCCTGACATTTCTGCAAAAGAACCTCCGCCCCCGCGACCGCCTTGTCGATCACGGCCATGCAGAAATCAAATTTCAGCATCTTCACATGGCCGTCGGCCTGCAATTCCCACTGCATATTGGGGGTGGTCTGGCATTTAGAGATCAACACCCGTGTCCTGTCCCGGGGCTGTGCGTCAGCACTGCTAACGCAGTACTTTTCGTGGAACACCAGGGCGTTTGGCTTCTCGTTCGGCCTGATCCACAGGCTGTCCTGCCGCTTACAGTCGGCCAGGGCCATGGCTTCCGTCGCGCCCTCGCTTTTGCTCAGGCATAGGCCCGGCGCATTGGTCAATTCGAACCGCAGCGTGCCCGGCGGCTGGGTCCGCTGCCTTTTGATCGCCGCGATCAGGGCCTTTTCCGCCGTCGGCGCCGGGGCGAAGTTCGGGTTACCCACCACCACCGACGTCGAGGGAATGGTTTCGATCTTGATCGAATTCGGATCGATGGTGCCCGAGGATGACGGGGACGGGGTCAACGCGCCAGGGATGGCGTTGGGTTTGGTGACGACAGTGGTCGGCCCGGTGATCGGCCCAGTCGTCGATCCGGTGGCGGGGGGCGACGTGACCGGCACACTGTTGTTGATGGTGATGGTCGGCGAGGTCGGCTTGGCGTCCGGGTCCTTGCCGGCCTTGTAGGCGGCCAGGCGGGTTTTGAAATTGGCGCTCGGCTGCGTGTCGGCGCCGATCACGGCCGCCCAATGAAACAGGAATTCATCCGGCCCGTCCTTTTGCTGAAGAAAGATATTGAGGTCGAGGGGGCGGTTCGCGATATCGATCGACTGCTGAATTTTCCCGGCCGCTTTCTCCAACGCCATGAACTTGTCGATTTCCATCGTCACGATAACCCCGGCGGCGATGGCGATCATCAGCGGCCCGAGGGCCGCCGTCGCAACGCCCGACGATGTCCAACTGCCGGCGCCGCCACCCGTCTTGAGGGCCGTCTCGACCACTTTCTTCGCCGCCTCCTGCGAAGCCTTTATTGCCGCCTTCCTGAACGGAAATGTCGCAATCTGCACCGGTTTGATAAACAACGGCACGAGAATGCTGCCCGCTGGTCCGGCGAAGCCGGCAGCCATCTGGATGGAGCCCACGAGCATCTCGTTATAGTCGGGCGGCGTGACCATGGAATCGGAATAGATGACGGCCGCGCCCATCTTCGACGCCGCGACCTCGTAGGCCTTTTTGGAGGCCGCTTCCCAGGTTTGATGAGCCTGTTTCGCCTGATAGGCGATGAACTGCCGGTTCCACTGGATAAGCTGGGCGACCTGCCCCATCAGCTGCTTTTCGGATTCCGTCCGCTGACCGGCGGGTTTGGCGGCGGCATCCATCACGGCCGCGCCAAGTGCCGCGGACAAATAGGGGCTTTCCCACGGCCGATTGTCGATGACCTCCCAGGCCTCCTTTAGAACCTCCTCTGGGTTCTTATTCGCCAGCTTCGCGGCCTTTTTTATCTGGGTATCCAACTCCGTGCGTTTGGCGATGAGTTTGGCGAGAATGTCGTCGGCGCCCCTGCCGAGGCCGAACAGGCCGTACTTTTGGCGATCAGGCAGGACCCACCGCATCTTGTTGTTGCGGCAGGCCTTGGCCGACTTGATGCTGAACCACGTACGCTTGGCCCCCTCCGGGCAGGTCCAGCAGGTGCCACCGTCGATCATGTCGAAGATCTGACCGGGTTCGCACTTGAGATCGCCCCGTTGGACCGCCGGCTCGAACGCGAAGGACGTCTTGCAGGCCCGCGCCCCGGTCACGGGGTTGCCCGTGCGGTTGTAGTCCTCGGGGCATTTCCAACATTCGCCGCCGTTACGCGGATCGCGGAAGGCATCCTGATCCGGGCATTGCCGTCCCTTGAAGATCGCCGACGTCGCCTTCTTACCGATCATGCCACAGGCATTCCACTGGTCAACCTTCGCGGCGGTGCGGCCATAGCCCGCGGGACAGCTCCAGCATTCGCCGCCGTTGCGCCCGTCCTTGAAGGAGCCGCTCGGGCATTTGACCGCCCCCAGAAACGTGGCGGGGCCGGTCTTGTCCGGAACATTCTTCTGGCACGCCCGTTCATGCGTGATTTTCCGGGCGCTGCGCACATATCCCGTCGGACAAACCCAACAAGACCCCAAATCGGCGAACGTTCCTTTCGGGCACGCCTTGATGGATTGCCGGATAAAGGTGGCCTTCTCGAAATTGCAGGGTGCCTGGAGGTTCCCGGCCTTGTCGACGCCGCCGCAGGCGGAATGGCCCTGCAAGGCTCTCCAGGCCGAGTTCGCCTGCGCGTCCTCGCCGTTGCCCCCCAGGATGAACAACCCCAGGAGCAATACTCCCACATACTTCAGGCGAAAAATTCCCATAAACGATGACATGCAACCATCCCCTTATCGACGCAGGTCGCGCCGATATTTTGAATTGAAATACATTCACCCATAAATCACCTTCCTCGCTTCAAAGCATGCGTTTTGGGAAGGTTACGAGGGGGCTAGGAGAAATTTTTGCGCGCCCGCGACAGCCACTGCGTAATTGAAGCATTACACGGGCCCGCATGCACCCATCGGAAGGGCATCACCCGCGCGACCGCAGGGTTTGCGACGGCAGTACACCGAACTGTTCCACATAGCATTTGGAGAACCAGCCCATGTGGGTAAACCCCCACTTGGCGGCGACCGCGCGGACGGAAACGCCGCTGTCGGCCTGGCGCAGGTCGTCGTGGGCCAAGGTCAGCCGCACGTATTTGACATAAGCGATGGGCGACATGCCGAAGGCGTCGTTGAACGCAGTCTGCAGCGTCCGATAGCTGCACCCCGCATGATGAGCCAGGGTTTCCAGCGTGATCGCCGTATCCGCATGGGCGTGGATGTAATCGCGGGCCCGCTTGACGTAATAAGGGACGGCAACGGCCTTGGGGCGGCCCTGCAAGGCGTCCGTGGCGGAATTGGGCAACAGCGACAGCACGCTGGTCAGCAGCAGGTCCTTGAGGCCCGCCAGGACGATCGGGTTGTCGGCCCCGCACAGGGGACCATCCAGGGCTTCGGCGATGTAGGTCACCGTATTGCGCAGGTGCCGGCCGCCCGGCGTGGTCAGGTCCAACGCGACATCGAATTGGATATCCGCCAGGCAGGCTTCCTCGCCAAGTAGCTTGCGCGCATGTTGTTTCAAGCCATCAATGGACAGAGGTATCACGAAACTTTCAAAGGCGTTCTGCTGAGCCGACAAGGGAATTCGCTTGTCCCGCATCAGGCCGGTATTCGGAGAAATCGCAAACGCCTGACCATTGTGCTGAACGTTGGCCGCGCCGCCGGTCAGGATGAACAGCAGAAGCGTGTCCTCGTCGTGCTCATAGGCCTGAACCTGGGTCGGCACGTGGCCGTAGGTGACGTGCATCAGATCCAGACCATTGAGGTCGGCGGCGCGCAGGGAGGCGTCGATTTCATGCCCCTTGCCAACGACGTCGATCTCGTCCGTATTGGTCAGCCGCGTCAGGATATCCCGCATCTCATGCAGGTCTTTGGACGCCAGAATCTGATGGTTTTCCAGGTAACTCATGAACAGGCGCCGATCCTTCCGAAGGACACCTGTACATTATAGCGTAATCACCGCCTGCGACCACCGTCACACCGGCCGCGCGGAACCTGTTCACAATGGCGCAAATCCGCTAAACGGATGCTTGCCTTCAACCACGCCTACATCAGGGAGATCCATCCAATGGGGGAACAATGCGTTGTCGTGACCGGCGGCAGCAGCGGTATCGGGCGCGCCTGCGTCGAGGCCGTTGCCGCGTCGGGCACCAAGGTCGTCAACCTGGACCGCAAGCCGGCCGATCTCGTTCCGGGCGAGACCTTCATCGAACTCGATCTTTATGACCACGGCAGGATCCGTGACGTGTTCGGCGACATCGCCCAGACCTTCGACATCGTCGGCCTGGTCAACAACGCGGGCATGTCGCTCGCCAAAACGCTGGCCGAGACCGAGGCCGAGGATTTCGCCAAGGTGGTCCCCCTCAACATGGTGGCCCCGGCACTCTGCGCGAAATACGCGGCGGAACACATGAAACGCGTCGGCTGGGGGCGCATCGTCAACATGTCCAGCCGCGTCATCCTGGGCAAGGAACTGCGCACGACCTATGCGGCGACCAAGGGCGGCATCGCCGCCATGGCCAAGGTCTGGGCGCTGGAACTGGCGGCCGACGGCATCACCGTCAACACCATCGCCCCCGGCCCCATCGCCACGCCCCTGTTCAAGGAGGTCAACCCGCCGGGCGCCCCCAGAACCCAGAAGATCATCGACGGCGTGCCGGTCAAACGCCTGGGCGAACCGGAAGACATCGCCAACGCCGTGATGTTCTTCTTGAAGAAGGAAAGCGGCTTCGTCACCGGCCAGACTTTGTTTGTCTGCGGCGGCCTGACCGTCGGCGGCGCGCAGTAACCAACACCGTCACGCCAACGAAACATCGCTGGAACCGCCCCCCGTAATCCGTCAGAAAGAGAATGCACGGGTTTTTCCCGGCCACGACACCTCACACCAGGAGCATTTGCATGACCTCGATCCTCGTTCTCGGCTTCCTGATCGGGATCAGGCATGCCTTCGAGCCCGATCACCTGGCCGCCGTAACCGCCATGGTCTCGGGCAAGACGTCCCTACGTCGGACCCTGCGCCAGGGCGCCGTCTGGGGTCTGGGCCATACCACCACCCTGTTCCTGGTCTGCGGCGCCGTGATCTATATGGAAACGGCGATTTCCGATTTCGCCGCCCGCATGATGGAAGCCACCGTCGGCGTACTTCTTATCGGGCTCGGGGCCGAGGTCATCCGCCGCATGATCCGCGACCGTATCCATTTCCATGTCCATCGCCACATGGGCGGGGAAGTCCATTTTCACGCCCATTCCCACAAGCACGACGCCAAACAGGCGGTCCATCCGAAAACACACGACCACGATCATCCGGCGGGCTTTCCGCTCCGCTTCTTCGTCGTCGGCTTGATGCACGGCATGGCCGGGTCGGCCGCACTCGCCGTGATGACGGCGCAGACCACGGCGTCTCCCTGGCTGGCCATGGGCTACGTCGCCCTGTTCGGCATCGGATCGATGGTCGGGATGGCTGTGTTCTCGGCGGCCATTTCCCTGCCGCTCAGGGGAGCCCGCTCGCTGACCTGGGCCCATAACGGCCTGCAGGCGGCAATCGGCTGCCTGACCGTCGGCCTGGGCGCGATGACCTTCGTGTCCTCGGTTTTTCCCTGATTACACTTGAGTTCCGGGGGCCGGTTCCCCGACCGTCCAGGTCTTGCCCGCCGACAGCAGGCCCGCAAGGTCCGCCCGGCCGATCACCCGCCTGGGCGCGTCGCCGCGCTGGGCCGTGAAGTCGTCGGCCGGAACGTGATAGAGCACGCCCAGAGCCAACGGCAGGTCCGGGGCGTCCATGCGCGCCAGGATGGTCGCCAGCGCCAGATTGGTCTGGTCATGGACGGTGACGTCATAGACCGGCCCGCCATCCCCGACCGGCACCACGCGGGCCGTGCCCGTCTGCCAGTCGACGGCGATGCCCTTGTCCCGGTCCTTGCCGAAGATCATCGGCTGACCGTGTTCCAGGCGCAGGGTGCGGTCGGCGGTCAGGCCCTTGTCGCGCACGGCCTCGAAGGCGCCGTCGTTGAACACCACGCAGTTCTGCAAAATCTCGACGAAGCTGGCCCCGCGATGCGCCTGCACGGCCTTCAGCACCCCCGGCAGATGGTCCTGCAGCGTGTCGGCGGAGCGCGCGATGAACCGTCCCCCCGCCCCCAGGGCCAGAAGGGCCGCGTTCACGGGGGCCTCGACCGAACCCGCGGGCGACGAGGGCGAGCGCATGCCGGTGGCCGAGGCCGGGGAATACTGCCCCTTGGTCAGGCCGTAGACGGCGTTGTTGGGCATGATGAGCTTGAGGTCGACGTTACGCCGCAGCGCATGCATCAGATGGTTGCCGCCGATCGACAGGAAATCCCCGTCGCCGCCGACGACCCAGACGTCGAGGTCCGGATTGGCCATCTTCACGCCGGTGGCGACGGCGGGGGCGCGGCCGTGGATGGTGTGGAACCCATAGGATGCCAGGTAATAGGGAAAGCGCGCGGCGCAGCCGATGCCGGAAATGAACACCACATCGTCGGGCCGGCGGCCGGCCTCGGCCAGCACGCCGCGCACGGCCTTGAGGATCGCGTAATCGCCGCAACCCGGGCACCAGCGCACTTCCTGATCCGTGGTGAAGTCGCGGGCGGTCAGCTCAGGGGTCGCCCCCGTGTCAGGGGCGGCCAGGTCGGGGTTCATCACGTTCATGACAGGTCCTCTCGAAGGGCGGCGTCGATCTCGGCCACCGTGAAGGGTTGGCCGGTGACCTTGTTCAGGCCGCGGAAGGAAACTTGGGGAAACAGGCCTTGCAGATGGCCGCGCAATTGACCGGAGTTAAGTTCCGCCACCACGACGACGTCGTAGAGCGCGAAAATCTCGGCAAGACCCTTCGGTAGCGGCGACAGGTGGCGCAGATGCAAATGGCCGACGGCATGGCCCTCGGCGGCCAGGTCCTCGACCGCGGTCTTCAGCGCCCCCTGGGTCGAGCCCCAGCCGACAACAAGCACCCGGCCCGCGTCCGTGCCGGCGGCCGTTTTCGCCGGGGGCAGGGCCGCCCGGATGCGGTCCAGCTTGGCGGCCCGCAGGTCGGTCATCTGCTGATGGTTGCCGGGGTCGTAGGAAATATGGCCGGAGCCCGACGACCGCTCGATTCCGCCGAGGCGATGAGCAAGACCCGTCATGCCCGGCGCGGCCCAGGGCCGGGCCAGCGTTTCGGCATCGCGGCGGAAGGGATGAAAGCCGTCCGGGTCGATGTCGCGGTCAATGGCGATATCGGCCAGGGTGTCCACATCCGGCAGGCGCCAGGGTTCGGCCGCGTTGGCCGTATAGGCATCGGACAGCACGATCACCGGCGTCATGTAGGTGACGGCGACGCGCGCCGCCTCGATCACCGTCTCAAACGAATCGCCGGGGCCGCATGCCGCGAACACCGGCAGCGGCGCCTCGCCGTGGCGGCCGTACAGGGCGAGGTTCAAATCCGCCTGTTCGACCTTGGTCGGCATGCCCGTGGACGGCCCCGCGCGCTGCACGTCGATGACGATCAACGGCAATTCCGCCGCCGTGGCCAATCCCAAAGCCTCGGCCTTCAGCGCCATGCCAGGACCGGAAGTTCCCGTGACGCCGAGCCCGCCCGCGAAGGAGGCACCGATGGCGGCGGTGGCGGCGGCGATTTCGTCTTCCGCCTGAAAGGTCGCGACGCCCTCGCCGCCCAGCCTGGCCAACCCGTGCAGGATCGCCGACGCCGGGGTGATGGGGTAGGAGCAGTAATGCAGGCGCAGTCCCGACAAGGCCGAGGCGGCGGCCAAGCCCAGCACCATGCCGTCGATGCCGGTCAGCGTACGGTAGGTGCCGGGACGGGGGCTGGCGGGTGCGACGGCGCGCAGGCGCGCAGGCGGCACCATGTCGGTGACGTCGCCGTAGGTATGACCCGCGTCCAGGGCCGCCGTGTTGGCGGCGGCGATCTCCGGCCGATTGGCGAATTTCGATTTCAGCCAGGCCGCCGTGGGGGCGCGGTCCTGGGCGAACAGCCAATAGACCAGGCCGAGAGCCCAGAAGTTGCGCGCGGTCTCGGCCTCTTTCTTGGTCACGCCTTCCGGCAGGGCGGCCTCGCGGGTCAGGCGGGAAATCTCGATGGCTTCGACCCGGTAGCCGTCCAGGCTGCCGTCGTCCAGAGGGCTGGCGGCGTAGCCGGCCTTTTCCAGGCCGCGCTTGGCGAAGGCGTCGGCATCGGCGATCAACAGGCCGCCCAGGCGCAGGGACGAAAGATTGGTCTTCAGCGCCGCCGGGTTGAGGGCGACCAGCACGTCGACCGCGTCGCCGTGGGTCTTCACCCGGTCGCCGCCGATCTGAATCTGGAACGCCGACACGCCGAAGGTGGTGCCGGCGGGGGCGCGGATTTCCGCCGGAAAGTCGGGAAAGGTCATGAAGCCGTGGCCGGAAAGGGCCGAGGACTTGGTGAATTCCGCGCCCAATGTCTGGATGCCGTCGCCGGAATCGCCGGCGAAGCGGATCACGGCGGGGCCCTGAGCCGAGGCGCTGTCTGACAGGTCGGAGACAATCGGTTGATCGAGCATGGCCGGAAATCCTTGTTCAGCGCCGGGTCATATTCTGGTGCCGCCGAAGGGTCCGGCGACGGTGGTCCGGACTATGCCCGCACGTGTCGATTCCGGTCGGTCAATTAATTGCCGGAGATAAATAAAACAGGTTCGGTCAACGAATTGCTTTTATGGCGGTACGGCGCGGGCTTGGATCAGGCGACCCCTCGGGCGGATCTGATCCGTCCCTTTTCCGGAGGCCTCGCCATGCAGCCTACAGAAATTTCCGTCGCCGCCGACCGCGCCTCGCTCGCGATCACCTGGCCCGACGGCGTTCGCCAGACCCTGAGCGCGCCCACCCTGCGCCAGATGAGCCGGTCCGCCCGCTCGGAAAGTGCCCGCCTGAAGGGATGGGACGTGCCGGCCGACGGCGGCCTGACCATCGCGGCGGTCGAAGCGGTCGGCATCTATGCCATCAACATCACGTTTTCCGACGGCTACGCCAAGGGCATTTACCCTTGGGAGATGCTGCGCGGCGCCATCGGGGCGCTGGCGTTTCAGGGCCTGAGCACGGTCCAGGCCAAGGTGATTTCCGGCCTTGGCAATTAGTTGACAGACACAACGCCCTGCTGCGGCGCAGCATGGTTGTTACAGACAAGTTTCCCGCCGACCGGCGTGCCCGAAGGCCCCGTCGGCACCAAGAACAAACGAAACCGAAAGGACGATCCCATGGATGAAATCACCGAAGGCACGTCGCAGGTCGATTGCGACATTCTGGTCATCGGCGGCGGCACGGCTGGCCCCATGGCCGCCTACCGCGCAAAGAAAAAGAACCCCAACGCCAAGGTCATCCTGCTGGAAAAGGCCAACGTGAAGCGGTCGGGCGCCATCTCCATGGGCATGGACGGCCTGAACAACGCCGTCATCCCCGGCCATTCCACGCCGGAACAGTACGTCAAGGAAATCACCGTCGCCAACGACGGCATCGTCGATCAGGCCGCCGTCTACAAGTACGCGCAAAATTGCTACGAGATCATTCAGGAACTGGACGGCTTCGGCATCCGTTTCCAGAAGGACGAGAACGGCGACTTCGACGTCAAAAAGGTGCACCACATCGGCACCTATGTGCTGCCCATGCCCAACGGCGACACAGTGAAGAAGGCGCTGTACCGCCAGTTGAAGCGCGCCCGCCTGCTGATTTCCAACCGCTACATGGCGACCCGCCTGTTGACCGGCAAGGACGGTCGCATCGCCGGCGCCATTGCCGTCAACACCCGCACCGCCGAATTCCTGGTGGTCCGCGCCAAGGCCGTGATCCTGTGCATGGGGGCGGCCGGGCGTTTGGGCCTGCCGACCTCGGGCTATCTGTTCGGAACTTATGAGAACGCCGCCAACTCGGGCGACGGCTATGCCATGGCGTACCACGCGGGCGCAGGCCTCGCGAACCTGGAGTGCTTCCAGATCAACCCGCTGATCAAGGATTACAACGGCCCCGCCTGCGCCTATGTGGCCGGACCGTTCGGCGGCTACACCGCCAACAACGAAGGCATGCGCTTCATCGAATGCGATTACTGGTCGGGCCAGATGATGCAGGAGTTCTACAACGAACTGCAGTCGGGCAAGGGGCCGGTGTTCCTCAAGCTCAACCATCTGGCGGATGAGACCATCGGCGAGATCGAAACCATCCTGCACGAGGTCGAACGCCCGACCCGCGGCCGTTTCCAGGTCAACCGCAACAACGACTACCGCAACGGCATGATCGAGATGCACATCTCGGAAATCGGCTTCTGCTCCGGCCATTCGGCCTCGGGCGTTTATGTCGATGACAACGCCTGCACCACGGTGCCGGGCCTGTACGCCGCCGGTGACATGGCCAGCGTGCCGCACAACTACATGCTGGGCGCCTTCACCAACGGTGCGGTCGCCGGCGAGCACGCCATCGACTACGTCAACGAGGTCGATTTCGCCGATATCGACGAAGACTTCATCGCCGCCGAAAAGAAACGTGTCCTCGCCCCGACCACGCGCGAAGACGGCATTCCGCCCAATCAGGTCGAATACAAGACCCGGCGCCTGGTCAACGACTACCTGCAACCGCCCAAGGTCACGCGCAAGATGCAGCTGGCCCAGGACCGCTTCGCCGAAACCCGCGAGGTCATGGAGAACGAGATGGTCGCGCGCAACGCCCACGAACTGATGCGCTCGCTCGAGGTCTCGTCGATCATGGACTGCGCCGACATGGCCGCCTTCGCCTCGCTGTTCCGCACGGAAAGCCGCTGGGGCCTGTATCACAACCGCGCCGACTATCCGGAACGCGACAACGAAAACTGGTTCTGCCACTCGATCCTGTCCAAGGACGCCGCCGGCCAGATGACGATCAAGAAAAAGGACGTCGATCCCTACATCATCCCGATCGATGACGAAGAGAAAGACGCCTACGACAAACAGCGGATCAAGGCGCAGGCCTGACCCTCGGCGCGCTGAACCAGATCCACAAGGAGACAAAACCATGCCCCTCGCCGAACAACCCTCATCCGTCCCCGTCGTCGTCGACGAAGGCAAATGCATCGCCGACAAGGGCTGCACCGTCTGCGTCGACGTCTGCCCGCTGGACGTGCTGCGCATCTCGGACGCCACCGGCAAGGCCTTCATGAAGTACGACGAGTGCTGGTACTGCATGCCCTGCGAGGCCGACTGCCCGACCGGCGCGGTTACCGTCAACATCCCCTTCCTGCTGCGCTGACCCGAGGAGCCCGACCCATGTCCGCATTCGAGCCCTTTGAGCAATTCGATGAAGTCGACGACATCATCGACCGTCTGGAAGACCCCGATCCAGGCACGCGCCGCGTCGCCATCATGGATCTGGCCGATTCAGCCGACCCCGCCGCCGTCACTCATCTGAAAAAGGCCCTGGCCGACGATTCCCGCGAGGTGCGGTTGCAGATCGCCCTGGCGCTCGGCGAATTCGACGGCCCGGAAACCGCCGAAGCGCTGCTGATCGCGCTGACCGATTCCGACAGCGGCGTGGCCCAGGCCGCCGCCGACAGCATGGCGGAATTGAAGGACCCGGCCTCCGCCGACCCGATCCTGCCCTTCGTCGCCCATGACTCGGCCTTCGTGCGCGCCGGCGCCTTGCGGGCGTTGCGCGAATTGAAGCGCCCGGAAAGCCTGAAGCCGGCGCTGGATGCCCTGTCCGATCCGGAAGCCACCGTGCGGTCCGAAGCGGTCAGCGTCGTCGGCTACCTGAAGACCGAAGACGCCCTGCCCGCCCTGATGGCGATGCTGAAGGATGCCGACGCCGGCGTGCGCCGCACGGCTGCGGGGGCCTTGGGCTTCTCCGTCACGGGTGCGGCCGCCGATACCCTGGCCCAGGCGCTGAGCGATACGGACTGGCAGGTCCGCGAGGTCGCCGCCGAAACGCTGTGCAAGGTGCAATCGCCGGGCGCCATTCCGGCCCTGCGCAAGGCGCTTGCCGACGATTACTGGCAGGTCCGGCAGAAGGCCATCCGCTCTCTCGGCAAGCTGGGTGCTGCCGAAGCCATCGACGACATCGCGCCGTCGCTCGACCACGACATTTCCAACCTGCGCAAGGAAGCCGCCGCGGCGATGGGCGAGATCGCCTCGCCCAAGGCGGTGCCCGCCCTCGAAGCGCATCTCGACGACCCCGACCCCGACGTCCGCAAGAACATCCGCTGGGCGCTCGGCCGGATCCGCAGCGAATAGGACGCCGCCCACCCCCATCAACCGCAACCGGCCCGTTCCCATTATGAACCACATGACCCAGAACATCGTGACCCAGGAAACAGAGACCCTTCCGAAATACGTGGTGGTCCGCGATTGGCTGGCGCGGCGGATCAACACGGGCGACTTTCAGCCGGGGGGACGGCTGCCGTCGGAACAGTCCCTGGTCCGTAAGTTCGGCGTGTCGCGGGTCACCGTGCGTCACGCCCTCGACGCGCTGAAGAAATCGGGCATGGTCGAAAGCCATCAGGGCCAGGGTCATTTCGTGCGCGGCATCAAGGCCGAGCTGGACATGCGGCGGCTGCGCGGTTTGGGCGAAGCGCTTGGCCCCAACGGTCTGCAGGCGACGGCGCAATTGCTGGAGCGGGCCGAGATCAAGGCCAACAGCCAGGTCCGCCAGGCCTTGGCCCTGCCGCCGTCGAGCCTGGTCACCGTGGTCCGCCGCCTGCGTCTGGCCAACGCGGCCCCCATCTGTTTCGAGGAACGCTACCTTCTGCCCGAAGTCGGCCGCCTGCTTTCCGACCGGGACCTGGAATTAAGCGACGTCTGCACCCTGTTGGAACAGTCGCGCGGCGTCGCGATGGCGTTCGGCGATGTCGTCATGGACATGGTCAAGGCCGCGCCTAAGCTGGCCCAATATCTGGAGATCGAACCGGGGGCGACGGTCGTGCGCACGGAACAGGTCAACGTCGATATCAACGGCGTCGCCATCGATTTCTGCATCCGCCACGCCGTCGCCGAGGCCTTCCGATACCGCACCCGCATCGGCCGCTGGTAACCCGCGGCATCATGCGCCCCCCCATCCTTCCGCACCACCACAGCCACCGACTTGCCGCCGCGATCTTCGCGGCGGCCTTTCTTTTCGGGCCTCCGGCAATTGCCGACGGCGCCGGCCCCATGGTGTCGGCGCCGGCGCCCATCACGGCACCTGCGATCGACCTGCCGCGGCTGGACGGAACCCCGTTTTCCCTGGCCGACCGCAAGGGCGGATTCACACTCATCAACTTCTGGGCGCTGTGGTGCGCGCCCTGCCGCATCGAGATGCCGGCGCTGGCCCGGCTGAAAACAGAAATGGCGGGACGGGGGCTCGAGATTATCGCCGTCAACCTGGGCGACAAACCGGACGCGGTCGCGCGATTTCTGAAGCAGGTGGACGTGGGCGGACTGACCATCGTCATGGACCGCCAATCCGCCGTCGGCCGCGCCTGGCATGTCCAGGCCCTGCCCGCAACGTTCCTGGTCGGCCCCGACGGCGCCATCACCCATGCGGCGATCGGCGCCCGCGAGTGGGCGGCGGATGCGGTACTGCAGTGGTTCGAAAAGCGGCTGGCGGCAGCCCCCCGCTGAGGCTTGGGAACGGCCGTATTTCAGCAACTTGTATCGTCCCAACAGACATTAAAATGATTAAAAAATAAACATAATTATGGCGAAGGTTAAAAAAACATCATTTTCTATTTCAGTCGACTTAAAACCGGCAAAAATTCGATAATTTATCGTTATATATCAAATAGTTATTTTTATTTCGCAAGTGCGAAAATTGGCAAGGTAATTGCACCTATAGAGGCCGTAACGAGACAACTTTGATGCAGAGCAAAGGAGAATTCAACAATGCTCAGGCACGTAACGCAGGGATTGGCATTGGGGGCCTTATTGGCGGTGACAGCGGCGGCACCGGCCCAGGCCAAAACGATCAAGGTGGCCATCGGCCATCAAAGCATGTGTACCGACACCTATACGGCGGGCATCGTCGTCAAGGAACTGAAGCTCCTTGAAAAACACCTGCCGAAAACCGGCAAATACAAGGACGTCGACTACGACATCAGCTGGGCCGACTATTCGTCCGGCGGCCCCATCACCAACCAGATGATGGCCAACAAACTGAACATCGGCGTGATGGGCGACTATCCCCTGATCGTCAACGGCGCCAAATTCCAGGCCACGGACAGCCTGCGCACCTACTATGTCGCGGGCACCGGCTACAACCTGAAGGGATCGGGCAACGCCATCGTGGTGCCGGTGAAGTCGGACCTCTACAAAATCAGCGATCTTGAGGGCAAGGAAGTGTCCACGCCCGTGGGCTCCGCCGCCTGGGGCATGCTGCTGAAGGCCGCCCAAGACAACAAGATCAAATTCCAGTTGAAGAACCAGAGCCCCGCCGTGGGTGCGGCCAACATCGCCGCGGGCAAGATCGACGCCCATTCGGACTTCTGCCCCTGGTCGGAAATCATGGAATTCCGCGGCACCGGCCGCAAGATTTATGACGGGTCGGAAGCCGGCGTGCCCTATCTGCACGGCGTCGTCGTGCGCAAGGATCTGGCCGACGATTATCCGGAAGTGGTTCAAGCCTTCATCAAGGCCGTCTACGACGCCGGCAAGTGGATCAAGGAAGACCCCATCCGCGCCACCGACTTGATGGAGAAATGGACGGGTGTCGAGAAGGAAGTTCTCTACATCTACTTCTCGAAGGGCGGCCATCTGTCCCTCGACCCGACCATCAAACCCGCATGGACCGAAGCGCTCAAGTTCGATCACACGGTTCTGGTCAAGGAAAAGGCGATCCCGCCGCTCGATTTCGGTGACTGGATCACCGAGAAGTACATCCGCGCCGCCTACAAGGACATGGGCGTGGATTACGACAAGGACAAGGCCATGGTGGTCAATCCGGTCGAAGCGAACGCCGGCCTGCCCAACGAGGTCTGGCACGCACGTGACGGGATCAAGGAATACGCGACCCTGCCCGAATTCCTGGGTGCCATCGCCAAGTTCCGCGCCACGGGTGCGAAGATCAACTCCACCTACGTCTACGACAAGGAAACGGGGCTCAAGCTGTTCGGCAAGACCGCCTTCTGGGTCGTCACGCCGAAGGGTGAATTCGCAACCTTCCTGCGCCGCGGCGAAGCCGAAAAATATGCCGGCACCATCGACGGCAAGGTCATTACTTTCGAAGACGCCATCGGCATGAAGTCTAGCTGATCACACGCCTGACCGGCGGGGCGGGGGACCAAGCCTCCGTCCCGCCGGCTTTTCCTGGCCCTGGCCGACCCCCTTGGCAGAAGCCCGAAGACGGCCATGAGCATCCAAAAAGACGACGACCGAAACCACGGAGATACCGGCGCGATGAACGCTCCCATTCCAGAACCGCACGCTGACGCCCCGGCCGGCGCAAACGCCGTTTCCGCCCGCGACGCCGAAACCCGTCAGCCGGTCACGCCCAAGGAAGCCGTCGGCGTCCTGGTCGCCGCCGTTCTGAAGCCCAAAGCCTTGGTACCCTTCGCCAAGTCCTGGTCGATCCGCCTGATCGCGCTAGCCCTGGGGGTTCTGATCTGGCATGTCGCGACGGAAACGAAGTTCAATTATTTCATCAACTTCGAGAACGTGCCCTCGCCGCTCAAGGTCTGGACCGCCTTCGTCGCGCATGTCCATTCCACTGAATTTTACATCCACATCGCGGTGTCGATGCAGCGCATCGTCATCGGGTACATGAGCGCCGTCGGGCTCGGCATTCTGCTGGGTCTCATGATCGGCCGCTCGCGCCTGGCCCGCGACGTGATCTCGCCCTATATCGAAATTCTGCGCCCGATTCCGGCGGTGGCCTGGATTCCGCTGGCCATCCTGATGTGGCCGACCGAGGAAAGCTCGATCATCTACATCACCTTCTTAGGAGCCCTGTTCCCCATCATCCTGAACACGGCCCACGGCGCCGAACTGACGCCGGACGTGCTGATCCGCGCCGCCAAGTCCCTCGGCGCCAACCGCCGGGAAATCTTCTGGCATGTGGTCATTCCCGCCGCCCTGCCCTCCATCACCGCCGGCCTTGCCATCGGCATGGGCGTGTCCTGGTTTTCGCTTCTGGCCGGGGAAATCATCTCGGGCCAGTACGGCATCGGCTACTTCACCTGGAACGCCTACTCGCTGATCAACTATCCGGACATCGTCGTCGGCATGTTGATGATCGGCGGCCTGGGGACGCTGTCGACCTATGCGGTGCGGCTGGCGACCCGGCCGTTGCTCGGCTGGCAGCGGCGGTCGCGATGACGGCCGCCGGCCGGGCAGGGCGCATCAAGGGCGCGGTCGCGGCGCGGCCGCGCCTGTGGCTGGCCGTGACGCTGGGCTTTCCCGCCGTCTACTACCTTGTCATGTTCGCCGCCCTGGTCGCCCGCTTCCAGGCCTGGCCCAACTATGCCGTCACCTATGACTGGCTGGGCAACGTCGCCGAGATCATTCGCGCGACGCCCTCGCTGTCCGACATGGGCGCGATCATCGCCCAGGAATGGCTGTTCGAGATCGGGCGCATGAACTACGACTTCGGCAACGGCATTTCCGAATGGAGCCTGAACATCAACCCGGCCAAGGTCCTGGTCGTCTGCCTGCTGGGCAGCCTGATCGCCACTCTCGTCACGCTGATGGCCACGCGCCGCGCCGCCTGTTCGACGGGCCGGTGGACCGGCGCCGGGGCCGTCGGCGGCCTGGGGGGCGCGCTGGTCGCCATGACCAACGTGACCCTGGCCTGGGTTGTCTGCTGCGCCACGCCCAGCTGGGTCGTCGGGCTGGCGATCCTGGGTCTCGGCGTGTCGTCCTCATTGTGGCTGGAACAGTTCGGCTGGTGGATCGAATACGCCGGCTTCGGGCTGCTGCTAGCCTCTCTTTACGTTCTGTCGGGCGACGCCAAGACCGCCGCGACGATAACTGAAAATCCCTATCCGAAATCAGTCATGGGAGCCCCCCAATGATCGCCAACATCATCAGCTTGACCCGCGACAAGGACCCGGAGGCCGAAGCCCGCCGCTCGAGCGCCGGCAAGGGCCACGTCACCATCGACGATGTCGCCGTGGTGTTCGGTGCCGGCGCCGATGCCCATACGGCCGTGGAAAGCACGACGCTCGACGTTCAACCGGGCGAGTTCCTGTGCATCTTGGGGCCGTCGGGTTGCGGCAAGTCGACGCTGCTGAATTCCATCGCGGGCTTCGTGCAGCCGACGGCCGGCGCGGTCAAGGTCGACGGCAAGGCCGTGACTCAGCCCGGCCCCGACCGCGGCATGGTGTTTCAGCAGTATTCCCTGATGCCGTGGAAAACCGTGCGCGACAATGTCGCCTTCGGCCCGCTTCTGGCCGGCCACAGCCGGTCCGAGGCGCAATCCATCGCCTATACGTTCCTCAACATGGTCGGGCTGTCGCGCTTCGCGAAGCACTACCCGTCGGAACTGTCGGGCGGCATGCAGCAGCGCGTCGGCATCGCCCGCGCGCTCGCCAACTATCCTTCCGTCCTGTTGATGGATGAGCCGTTCGGCGCATTGGACGCGCAGACCCGGCTGATGATGCAGGAAAACCTGCTGCGCATCTGGGAAGATTTCGGCACCACGGTGATGTTCGTCACCCATGATGTGGACGAAGCCGTGTTTTTGGCCGACCGGGTCGTCGTCATGAGCGCCGCCCCCGGGCGCATCATCGACGACTTCAAGGTCGACATCGCGCGCCCGCGCACGCCGGAAATCTACACCGATGAAACCTTCGTCGCGCTGAAACGCCGCTGCATGGAACGCATCCGCAGCGAAAGCCTGCGCGCCTTCGACCAGCAGAACCATTAGGACCCTGCCATGCGCCGCCGCTTCGTCCTTTCCGCTTTTTTGGTCCTTCTGGCCGCCGGCCTGGGCGGGGGGAGCGTTCGCGCCGAGATTCGCGTGGTCGAACCGAACAAGCCCGAAGCCCTGCCGGCCTTTACGCTGTCCGATCACAAGGGTCAGCCCTTCACGGCCGAGCGCTACAAGGGCCATTGGTCGCTGACCGCCATCGGCTTCACGGCCTGCCCCGACGTCTGTCCCTTCGTGCTGTCCAACATCGCCGAGGTCGTCAATCAGATGACCTTGCGCGTGCGCCCGGACAAGCTGCCCCAGGTCGTGTTCGTCGGCGTCGATCCCCAGCGCGACGCGCCGGTGATGGCCGACTACGTGGCCCATTTCGACCCCAAGTTCATCGGTGTAACCGGCAGCCATGCGGAACTTGCCAAACTGGTCAAGGGCATCGACGGATTCTACCGCATCGGCAAGCCCAAATCGGGCGGCGACTACGAGGTTCAGCACAGCGCCAGCGTCATCGTCACCGGGCCGGACGGGCGTGTCCATGCCAAGCTGTCGCCGCCGCTCGACCCCGGCGAGGTCGCCGAGTACCTGGCCCGCAAGCAGATCTCCTATGTCCGTGCGCAAAGGAACAATTGAATGACATCATATATCTACAAAACCTGCCTCGGCTGCCTGACCGGAGCCGCCCTGACCCTTGCGGCCCAGACGGCACAGGCCTGCGAGGCCCATGCTTTCCTCAAGACCCAAACGGCGGACGCCAAGACCTCGCCCCATCAGGGCCCCGTCATGGCCATGGACGCCTGGGTGCCCGTCGCCCCGCCGGGGGTGAAGGCCCATGCCGCCTATCTGGTGTTGATGAACCACGGCGCGGATCTCCGCGCGGTGACGGCGGTGCACAGTCCGCAGTATGCTTCGGCGGCGATGCACGCCAGCCAGGTGAAGGACGGCGTGAACGTCATGCAGCATCTGGCCCAGGTCGATCTGCCGGCGGGATCGTCCGTGGCGTTCAAGCCGCACGGCCTGCACATCATGCTAATGGGCCCCAAGAAACCCGTGGCCCCGGGCGACACGATCGACCTTGCCTTGACCTTGGACGACGGCACAACCGTCGCGGTCAAGGCCGAGGTGCGCAAGCGAGGGGCCGCCGCTCCCATGAATCACGACCATATGGACCACGGCCACAAAGGCCATGATCACAAAGGATCGTGACCGGAAGATACGGGCAATCCACGTGATCTGCTTATCCTCCATCGCCGGTGGCACCGTGCTTGCCGCGATGCTGTGCGCGTTACCCGCGCAGGCCGGTATGATCGACGAAAGCGGCCTGAAGCCGTGGGAGAACTGCGCGCTCTGCCATTCCCTCGACGGCGTGTCGCGCATGGCCAGGTTCCCCAAGCTGGCGGCCCAGGTGCCGGCCTATATCGAAAAACAGATCCGGGATTTCCGCACCGTCCGGCGGACCAACGACGGCGAGCAGATGCAGGGCATAGCCGGCCTGATCGCGGAGAAGGACATTCCCGTGGTCGCCAAATACTTCGCCGGCCTGCCGCCACCGCCGCCCGCGCCGCCGCCGCCGGATGATGAGCGCCTGGCCGGCCAGACGCTCTATCACGAGGGCGATACCGCGCGCGGCCTGCCCGCCTGCGTGTCCTGCCACGGCAAGGACAAGGTGGCGGCCTCGGGCGCGCCCAGGCTTGAGGCGCAACATGCCGACTATGTGGTAAAACAGCTGACGGATTTCCGCTCGGGCGACCGCGCGAACGATCCCGGCGGCGTCATGGCCTGGGTCGCGGCGAAACTGAGCAATGCGAACATCCGGGCCGTCGGCGGCTATCTCGCCGCCGCGCCGAGAAACTAGGAGACGGGCGCGGTGACTGAAATCCCGCCCCGGCCGCGCGTGATAGAGACCAGGGATATGACAACGGACGAACCCCTTTCCGCCCTGTTCCTCTCGGAAAGCATGTCGGACCTGAACGAGGGATCGACCTTTCTCGACCGCCTGAGCATGGAGGAAGTCACCTTCATCCGCTCGCGCGGGTCCACCATCAAGGCCCAGCGCGGCGAGGGCATCTTCCATCAGGGCGACCGGCACGAAGGAATCTATCTGATCGAAAGCGGGCGCGTGCGCACCTTCTGCACCGGCCCGTCGGGGCGCGAACTGACGCTCGCCTATTGGACGCCCGGCCACTTCATCGGCGGGCCCGAGGTGTTCGGCGGCGGCGTTCACCTGTGGTCCGGCGAGGCCATGGAGGATTCCCGCGTCATGGCCCTGTCCGGGGCCGTGGTCCGCGACCTGATCGAACGCATGCCGATCTTCGCGCTGTGCCTGATCGACGCCCTGGTCGCCAAGGGCAAATGTTATTCCCAACTGGTGCAGATGCTGGGCACGCGGTCCGTCGCGCAGCGCCTGGCGCAGTTGTTGAAGATCATGGGCCAGGTCCATGGCCGCGACGATGCCGAGGGCGTGCTGATCGACCGCCGGGTCACCCACGACCAGTTGGCGGACATCGTCGGCTCGACCCGGCAATGGGTGACGACGACCCTCGACCGCTGGCAGAAGGATCAGGTGATCCTGATCCGCGGCCGCATGATCGTGATCCGCAAACCGGACAGGCTGGAAGACCTCGCCGAGTCCTGATCCGTGCTTTTAGGAAAGCGGGTCGGGGGGCGTCACGCCCAGGTCGCGGCCCGCACCCGATATGGCCGCCCAGGCGTCGGGGGCGAGCGGAACGCCGTCCTTGCGCCGCGCGTCCCGCATGCGGGCCTCGAGCTCGCCGGGGACCAGCACCTCGCCGCCGCCTTGCACGGGCTTGGCACTTTTCACATAGTCGACGTAGCGGCGCAGTTCGCGGGCGTAGTCGTCTTCCGCGCCGAAGCGGTCGCGGGACATGTAGATCGACAGCATGCCGTTGTAGATCTTGTCGTATCCCGGCCCGGTGGCACCCGATCCGGTGAGGGCACCCGCCAGCAGTTCGCACATCAGCGCCAAGCCCGATCCCTTGTGTCCCCCCATGGCGACCAGGGCCCCGGCACCATTGCGCGAATTGGGTTGCACCGCCGGGTCGGCGGGACCGTACAGCATGGCCGGGTCGGCGCTGGGCCTGCCGTCGGGGCCGATCAGGCTGCCCTCGGGCAGGGGTTTGCCGCCCTTGGAGGCGACCAGGACCTTGCCCTCGGCAACGATGGAGGTCGCGAAATCCAGGATCACCGGAGCCCCTCCCGCCCCCGGTACACCGATGGCGACCGGGGCCGTCGACATGCGCCGTTCCGCCCCGCCGAAGGGGGCGACCAGGACACTGCCCGCCACGTTGACGAAATGCACCGACACCTGGTTTTCCGCCGCCGCCGTCTCGGCGAAGGCGCCGATGCGCCCCAGATGCCCGGCATGGCGCAGGGCGACCACGGCGACGCCCAATTCCTTGGCACGTTCGATGCCGCGGGTGACGGCCTGCGGCCCCACGGTCTGGCCGAACCCGAACTGGCCGTCGAGAATCATCAGGGCGCCCGCGTCGCTGACCACGGAAACCTCGCGGTCGGAGACCAGGTTGCCGGTCTTGAGCCAGCCGAGATAGCGCGGCGTACGGATCACGCCGTGGCTGTCATGGCCGGACAGATTCGCCTCGACCAGGTTTTCGGCGACGCGCCGACCCTCGGCCTGGGAGCAGCCGGCGGCGTGGAACACCTCGGCCAGGAAGGCCGTCAGGGCATTGGCATCGATGCGCAGCGCATCCGTTCCCATGCTTACAACACGTCCTTGTTGACGACGAAGGCCGGGTCCAGGTCGCCGTCCAGGGCGGCCAGGGCGTTGCGCACGGCGGTTTCCGCGACGCGGCGGCCCGTCTCGACCGTCAGGGCCGAGTTGTGGGGCGTGAACAGCACGTTGTCGAGGGCCAGCAGGGGGCAGTCGTCCTTGGGCGGCTCGTCCTTGGTCACATCCAACCCGGCACCGCCGAGATGGCCGGACGTGAGGGCGGCATGAAGTGCGTCTTCGTCGATCAGGGAACCCCGGGCCGTGTTGATGACATAGGCGCCCGGCTTCATGGCCGCGAATTCCGAAGCCCCCAGTAAGGCCGAACCGTCGTCGTTGGCCGGCAGGTGCAGGCTGACGAAATCTGCATCCGTCAGGGCGTCACGGAAATCGGCGACATAGCCGTAACCAAAGCGGTCGGCCTCTTTCCGCGTCGTCTCCCGGCCGCAGGCAATCACCCGCATGCCGAAGGCGGCGCAACGCTTGGCCGCCTCGCCGCCGATCCCGCCGAGACCGATGATCAACACCGTCTTGTCGAGCATCTCGTGGCTTAGGCTTTTGAAGCGTTCGTCATAACGGCCCGTGCGGGTGTTGCGGTCCATCACCGCGATCCGGCGGCTGAGGCCCAGCATCAGCAGCACCGTATGCTCGGCGACCGAGGCCGCCAGCGCATCGCCGACGATGGCCAGCGGGATGCCCCGTCCGCTGAGCGCCGCCACGTCGATGTGGTCGTAACCGACGCCCAGGCGCGAGACGACCTTGAGGTTGGCCGCCCCGGCGATGGCCTCGGCGGTCAGGGGCGTCAGGCGCATGATGACGGCGTCGGCGTCACGGATGGCCGCCGCCAAGCTGTCCGGGGTCAGGCCCTGTTCCAGCCGAACGTCCAGGCCGCCGCGCAGGGACAGGAGTTCCATGCCCCGCGCATGCACGGGGCCTTCGACAAATACGGTCGCCATGACGTGCCGCCCTTAGGACGCGTCGTCAAAATCGAGCGGATCTCGGGTTACCCGTTCACCAGGACGGTAGAGAACCATGACCGCCCCGACGGCGACCAGGGCGACCGCCAAGACCGCGAACTGGAACGGAACGAAATCCTTGACGTGTTCCTGACCCAAACCGAGGAAGGCCAGAACGGCGATGATGGCGGCGGCAAGCCCCCAATAGACGGGCCGGCCGATAAACAGATCGGACATCTTCATTGCGCGGTCTCCGGATTGAGGCGGTAGCGCGTGACCGCGAACATGACGACGCCGAGGGCGCCCACCAAAGGCAGGATGAAGCTGGGCAGGCCGTCGATCAGCGGTTCCATGGGCGGCAGCAGCGCCATCACCGACAGCACCCCGATCACCGCCCGCATAGCGGCACTGAGCGGGCCCTTGAACCAGCCTTCAAGCATGACCGACAGGCCCCACAGGCTGATGAAGGCGGAGACCGCCGACAGGCAGGTCAGCCAAAGAGGCCCGATGAACAGCAAGGACGGGTTATAGACGAAGGCGAAAGGCACGAGATACTTGGCGATGCCGATGCGCGCCGATTCCACCGCCGTCCCCATGGGGCTGGACCCGGCGATGGCCGCCGCCGCGAAGGACGCCAACGCCACCGGCGGCGTGATGGTCGACACCACCCCGTAATAGAAGGCGAACATATGCGCCGCCATGGGTTCGACCTTCAGATGGATCAGCGACGGTACGATCAGCGCCGCCACGGTGATGTAGACGGCGGTGGTCGTCATCCCCATGCCGAGGATGATCGCCGCGACGCCGGTCAGCGCCAGCAGGACCAAAAGGTTGCCGTCGGCGATGTTGATGACCTCGTTGGTGAACTTGAGGCCCAGCCCCGATACGAAGATCGAGCCGATGATGATCCCGGCGCAGGCGCAGGCCACGGTTACCGGCATCGCCGCGCGCACGCCGGATTCCAGCGCCGCCAGCAGGTCGACGGGGCTCATGCGGGTAAGCGGGTCGCGGAAGCTGAGGACGATCAGGGTCACGATGGCCCAGAACGCCGACAGCATGGGCGAATAGCCCCAGGCCAGCAGACCGACCAGCACGCCGAGGGTCAGCAACTGGTGCCAGCCGTGCTTGAGCACGTTCATGGCGCGCGGCAGGGTGCGCTTGTCCAGGCGTTTGATGCCGTCCTTTTCGGCTTCGATATCGACCATGAAATAGATCGTCGCGAAGTACAGCAGCGTCGGGATGATCGCGGCGATGATCACCGTGATATAGCTCACGTGCATGAACTCGGCGATGATGAAGGCCGCGGCCCCCATGATCGGCGGCGTAATCTGCCCGCCCGACGACGCACAAGCCTCGACCGCGGCGGCGAACTTGGGCCGGTAACCCAGCTTGCGCATCAGGGGAATGGTGAACGAGCCGGTCGTCACCACGTTGGCGACGGCGGATCCGGACACGGTGCCGAGAAAGGCGCTGGCCACCACCGACGCCTTGGCCGGGCCGCCCCGGCGGTGGCCGGTCAGCGCGATGGCAAGGTCGATGAGCATGCGCCCGGCACCCGTGCGGATCAGGATCGCGCCGAAGATGATGAACAGCACGATATAGGTCGCGGCGACGGATATCGGGATGCCGAACATGCCTTCGGAACGGATGAACAGGATGTCGATGTATTTGGTGATCGACGTCGGTGGACCGTAGAGGAAGCCGCCGAACTTATCCGCATAGAGCGAATGAACGACGAAGAACGACGTCACCAGAACCATGGGCAGGCCGACGGAGCGGCGCGTCGTTTCCATGACCAGGAAGATCAGCAAAAAGCCCATCCACAGATCGGAGTCGATCAATTCCCCTTCGCGCTGGGAAAACGCGTCCAGGTCCCACAGGGTGTAGACCTGCACCGCGAGAACCGCGAAAACCAAAAGCGCGTCGATCCCGAACGCCCCCCATTGCAGAGGGGTGGCCGGCATGTCGCGCCAGGATTTTCGGGCAAGCGGGAACAGCAGCACCGCCAGCACCATCATTCCGGTCAGATGCGTGGAGCGGAAAGCCCGCGATTGTGGCGTGCCGAAAACGGCGACGTAAAGATGGAACAGGGCCAGCGCGATGGCGACGGTCGCGACGGTCAGGGCGATCCAGGTCACCAGATCGTAGCCGCGGCGCATCAACGCGTGCTCAAGAACGGAGAACTCCCGCACTTCGTCGTAGTGCAGGGGTTCGGGCGAAGCGGTTTGCTTATCGGTCATGGGGGTGCCGGATCAGAACGGACCTTTGGGGGCGGAACCACGCGGCAGGACATGAGGATGAGCTGGTCCGCTGCGTCGGTGGATGCCGGCGCGGCGGACAGTCGCCCGCCGCGCCGATGACATCCACTACCCCCTAAGGGCCGCTACTTGACGCCTTTTTCGTCGTAGTACTTCTTGGCGCCGGGATGCACCGGAAGCGCCGCGCCGAGAAGCGCGTTTTCAAGCTTCACGGAGTTCCAGACATCCTTGACCTGCACCAGGTCGCCATGGTGTTCCCACAGTGCCTTGGTCATCTTGTAGACGGTATCTTCCGACACGTCCTTGTTGGCCACCATGATCGTCACCGCACCCAAGATCGGGGTCGGCTTTTCGATGCTCTTGTAGTGGTCCTTGGTCATGGTGATTTTGATGTAGCCCGGGTTTTCCGCGAGGATGCCGGCCAGGATCTTGTCGTCGACGCCAAGGAAGCGGATGCCCGGCGAGAATTCCAGATCCAGGAACGACGCCTGCGGCACGCTGGTCACCGCCGTGAAGGCGTCGATGTGGCCGTCCTTCATCAGCGAGACGGAATCGGAATAACCGACGTGGTGGACCGTGCCGCCGTTCTTCTTCACGTCGTCAACGGTGAAGCCGTATTTGCCGAAGATCAGCTGCGCCGCGGCATAGCCGGACCATTTCAGCTTGCCGGGGCTGAGGTTCTTATCCTTCAGGTCGGCATAGGACATGATCTTGGAATTGGCCGGAACGGCCGTCTGCACACCGGCGGGATAGAGGGTCGCGATGTGGCGAATGTTCGGATTCGCCGACTTGAACACCGGGGCATTGCCCTTGTAACCGTCGAACGCGGTATGGCCGTAGGTCCAGCCCAGTTCAGCTTCCTTCTTGTTGACGTCGAGCACGTTGCTGACGCCGCCGCCCGGGCCGTTGGACACGGACAGGCCGCCGATCTTGCCGAAGATTTCCGCCATCTTGGCACCCAGCGGATACCAGCTGCCGCCGGACGGGCCGGAAACGATGCGGACGAATTCATCGGCCTTGGCCGCGACATGGCCCGCCATCACCAGCGGTGCCGCGAGCAACAGAACTTTCACAAACTTCTTCATTGGAGTCCTCCCAAAAGGGTCAAATCGTCTTCGGCCGGATGTTTCCAAAGGAACCGGGATGTATTTTTTTGCTGACGCATAGGCCGATAAATGCGCCGATAAAGATTGTTAGTGCCCTCGCGGGCTTTCGTCAAATTAAAGGGTATTTTTTGATTTTCGCTGTGCAGAACGGTACCGCGAGATGCAACAAAGGCAAGGCAAAACCACCGCAACGGAGTGAAACATGACGACCACCGAACCGCCCACCATCGCCCTGATCGGCGCCGGCACCATCGGCACCGCTTGGGCCGTGGTGTTCGCAAGCGCCGGCATGACAGCGCGCCTGTACGATGCCGAGGCATCACGCCTGCCCGTTGCTCTCGACATGGCGCGGGCACGTCTGAGCGACCTGGCCGCCCACGATCTGATTACCGGCGACGCGGACGCCGCCATGGCCCGCATCGTCCCGGCGGCGGATTTGGAAACGGCCCTGGCGGATGCCGATCACGCGCAGGAAAACGCGCCCGAGGATATCGACCTGAAACGCGATCTCCTGGCCCGCGTGGCGGCGATTGCCCCCGCCGGCTGCACCATCGCCAGCTCGACCTCGTTCATCGAACCGTCGCGCCTGTTCGACCACGTCCAGGGGCGCGAACGCTGCCTGGTGCTGCATCCGGGCAACCCGCCGTTCCTGATCCGGGTGGTCGAGGTCGTGCCCGCCCCCTTCACGGCACCCGAGACGGTCGCCCGCTGCAACGCCCTGCTGAATCGCGCCGCCATGGCCCCGATCGCCGTGAACAAGGAGGTCGAGGGATTCGTCTTCAACCGCCTGCAGGGGGCCTTGCTGCGCGAGGCCTATTGCCTGGTCCGTGACGGGGTAACAACGGCTGCCGACATCGACCGCATCGTACGCGACGGCATGGGCATCCGGCTGGCGGTGACGGGGCCGTTCGAGAACGCGGACCTCAACGCCCAGGGCGGGATCGAAGGCCATGCCAAGCGCATGGGCCCGTCCTATGCGCGGCTGGGGGCGGAGCGGGGCCAGAACGATCCCTGGACGGATGAGATGGTCGCCGCCGTCGCGGCCGAGCGGCGGGCCGCCCTGCCGCTGGACCAAAAAGACGCCCGCGCCGCCTGGCGCGACCGGGCGGTGATGACCATCCTGCGGGCCCGCAAGGATTTCCTGGATTAGGCGTCCCGGGGCGGCAGGTCCGGCCCGGCGACGGCGCCGGCGCGGGCCAGGTCATCGATTTCCCTGTCCGTCAGCCCCAGGCCCGCCAGCACCCGGCGGGTGCTTTCGCCCTCGCCTTCGGGCTGGGTCAAAGGGCGCCGCGTCCAGGTGTCCGAAGTAAATCCCAGGCCCGGCACCTTGACCGCCGCATCCAGCCCCGGCAAGGGCAGGTCGTCGAGGCAGCCCGAGGCCACGGTCTGCGGATGATCCAGAATCTCGCCGAGCCCCCGCACCTTGCCCGCGGGCACGGCGGCTTCGGCCAGGGTGGTTTCCCATTCCACGGCGGGCCGGGTGCGGAACACGCGGTCCAGGGCCTCGGCAACCCGCGCCCGGTCGGCATCGTTCAGGGCGTCCGGCGCCGTGCTGCCGGCAAGCGGCGCCAGATCGTCCAGACCCAGGGCCGCGACCATGCGCACGGCCTGGGCCGAGGTGTTGGCGGTGATGACCAAGTATCCCTCGGCCGTGTCGAAGCGCCCGGCAAAGGGGCTGCCGCTGAACGGCGTGTTGCCCATCAGGCCGCGTTCGCGGCCGTCGGTCTGCACATCGATGGCGAAGGAGCCCATCATGGCGAGGACCGAAGACAGCATGGGCACGTAAAGATGTTGGCCCTGGCCGGTCCGGCACAGCTGGTGCAGGGCACCGGACACGGCGAGTGCCGCCGTCAGCCCCGCGATGTAATCGGTGATCGGCAATCCGACCCGCTGGGGTCCCGACTGTTCCGTCCCGGTCATGCTCATCAGGCCCGACATGCCCTGCACGATATGGTCGTAGGCCGGCACGCCGGACAGCGGGCCCGCCGGCCCGTAGCCGGTGAGCGAGCAATAGACGATGTCCGGCTTGACCGCCTTGACGTCGTCATAGCCCACCCCCAGGCGGTCCATGACGCCGGGGCGGTAGTTTTCCATGACCACGTCGCAGGTTGCCGCCAGCCTGAGAAACAGGTCACGCCCGCCGGGTGCCTTGAGGTCCATGAGGATGCAGGCCTTGCCCGCGTTCTGTGCCGCGAAGGAGCCGCCCATGCCCTGGGCGCGCAGGTCTGCCGAGCCGCCGTGACGGCGCACGAAGTCGTCGCCGCCGATGCGTTCCACCCGGATCGCGTCCGCCCCCATGAGGCAGAGCTGATAGGTCGCGAAAGGCCCGGCCAGGACGTGGCTGGCATCCAGCACACGCACGCCGGACAGCGGCAGGGCACCCTTGGTCACCGGCCCGCGACCCAGGCCGCCATCCCGGAAGCCTTGGCCAGGGCGTCGGCCCCGGCCGGCCGCACCTGCCCCGTCGCCAGATCGACCAGCGTGCCCGCCCCGGCGGCTGGGCCGCCGGTGACCGTCGCGGCCCCGGCCTTGACCGCCCAGGCGCCGCCGCCCGCCGCCGCCAGGGCGCCGGTCAGATGGCGCAGGATATGGAAGGCCGGGCGCGGGTTGTACAGCCGATCGACCACGCCCTGCCGGGCGAAGTAGCCCCGATCGACGTCGGAAAAAGTGTCGCAATAGACATGGGCGTCGGCGCTGCCATGGGCGGCGGCCAGGGCCTCCGCCGCGCGCGCCGCGACCCAGGGCTCATCCGCCTGCGCCGCCCCCGGACTGCCGATCGACATGCGGATATGCAGGGATACCTTGAGCCCGTGCGGGGACGCCGCCTTGAGCGCCGCTGCGACGGCCTCCGCCGGCGGGGTTTCTCCGGCAACGCGGAACACGATGCCCTTGACCCCCGGGATCGCCGCCGCGCGGGCGATCTGGTCGTCCTCGTCCGGGGTGAAGCCGTGGTTGATCATGTGGAAATACTTCTCACCGCCCCGCTCCATCTCGTCCTTGGAACGCAGCTTGGAGAGATACAGGTCGATGCCCGCGACCTTTGCCACCGGCAGGGCGGCGGCGGCGACGTCGGGCAGGTCCGACAGGTTCTGCGCGACCTCCCAGATGTCGATCAGGCCCTGCGCACCCTTCACGGCAGCCGCCAGTTCCGCATCGGGGGCATCAAAGGAAAACAGCGTGAACAGAAACCCCAATTCCGCAAGCGTGTCCAACCGCGCCCGATGGCCCGGGTCGAGCAGGTCGCGGGCGGGAATGCGCAGGCGGCGCACGCCCATTTCCATCAACGCCATCAGGGCATAGTCGTTGCGCGTGCGCTTGCGGTCGAATTCGTCGAGGCCGCCGGAGGGCGGAATCTCGATGATCTCCAGCCAGTTCTGGCGCATGTCGAAACCGAAGCGCGTGACCGGGCTTTGCAGCGGATGCACGGGGGCGACCGTGTCGGGCACGGCCGCGACGGGGGCCCCCGGCTCCACCACCGCGCCGTAGGTGCGGACGATGTCGCAAAGATGCCCGTTCTCGTGCACGTGGACGATGAAATAGCCCAACTTGTTCCAGTCGTTGCGCCCGGCCTCGAATTCCGGCGGGGGGGCGGCGCGGTACATTTCCGAATAGTCCTGGCGCACGAAGGCCGTCGACGGCAGCAGCCAGCACTGCGTCGCGTCATGCCGGTGATACCAGAAGTTATGGACGTGGCCGGCGAACAGGGCCTCGACCCGGTGCTTTTCCATCAGGCCGAGCAGCCAGGAGCGGCCCGGCTCGCCGATGTTGTCGTAATGCTCGTCCTCGTCCGGATAGGTCAGATAGGGCGGATAGTGGATGTTGAGAAACACGCGCTGGCCCGCCGCCTTGGCCGCCGCCAGTTCGCCCTCGACCCAGGCTTTCTGCTCGGCTTCCGCCGCCAGGCCCGAATTGATGATCTGCGCGTCCATCAGGATGAAGCGGACCCCACCGTGGTCGAAGGCCTGATAATTGGGGCCGAAATGTTCGGCCCAGAGCGCCAGGAATTCGTCGCGCACCATGCCGGCCGGGCACCAGTCCACGGGCTTGTCGCCGACGTCGTGGTTGCCGGGCACGACGTAGAGCTTATGACGCAGGTCCTTGACCTGGTCCTTGAAGCATTGCGCCGCCTGCTCATAGAGGTGCGGAATGTGGGGGACGGGGTGCAGCAGGTCGCCCAGGTGGAGCACGAAATCGACCTCGCGCGTGTTCAGATCCCGCACCACATGGCGCATGCGGCCGTTGGCCAGTTTGTTGACCTCGAACGGCGAATTGCATTCCTCTTCGCCCTGGTTCAGGTGCGTGTCGGTGATCACCGCATAGGTAAAAAGCCGTCGGCCCAGCGTATCCGTGGTCATGCTCGTCTGATCTCCTGTCGTTCCCCCATATTCGGGTCTTCTTAACGATCATGGCAACGGGAATGCTTCCGTCCCAGGGCCAATTGCCGAGGACGGATTGTCCTCTGCCCTCGGGATCAGCGCCGCTTGGCGGCCTGGACCATGACTTCCAGGCGGTCGAGAAAGCGCGAGCGGTCGGTCTTGGCGAAGGGGCGGGGGCCGCCGGTGACCTGCCCCGTTTCGCGCAGCGTCTGCATCAGCTCGCGGTTGGCGAGCGCCATGCCGATGCCGTCCGGGGTGAATGCGTCGCCCGTGGGCTTGACCGCCTGAGCCCCCTTTTCCAGGCAGCGCGCGGCAAGCGGGATGTCGTTGGTGACGCAGATGTCGTTGGCGGCGATATGTTCGGCGATCCAGTCGTCGGCGGCATCGGCCCCCTGGGTAACGATAATGACCTCGACCATCGGGTCGCGCAGCGGACGGATTCCGCCGTCGGACACCATGCGGGTCTTCAGGCCGTGGCGGGCCGCCACGCGCAGAACCTCGTCCTTCACCGGACAGGCGTCCGCATCCACATAGATATCAACCATGGCCTCGGTCCTTCAAATTCGGCCCGCCATCCTAGGCCATGGATGCGGCTTCGCAATCCTGGCTTCGGTTTGTCATATCTAATCTGCTAATCTCGCGCCCATGACGGGCAGATTTCGGGTTCTCAGAGCATTGTCGGCCGGATTCCTGGCGGCGTTGGCGCTTGCCGCGCCGGATGCCGCGCGCGCGGCGGACGGCGACGACGAACGCCCCGGTACCTTCGTGCTGCAGGTGGAAAACGACCTGTTCGGCGGCGGCACGGACCAGTACTACACCCAAGGCGTGCAGCTGACCTTCGTACCCAAGGACAAGTGGGAACCGGAATGGTTCAAGGACCTCATGGACATGATCCCGGGGGTCGATCTGGACGGCAACTCGACCTATGTGGTCGCTCTCGGTCAGCAGATGTTCACGCCCGAGGACACCACCCGCCCCGACCCGGACGCTACCGATCGGCCCTATGCGGGCTGGCTGTTCGCCTCGGTCGGCGCGATCGTGGAAAAGCCGGATTCCAACCTGCTGCAAAACGTGTCGCTCGATCTCGGCATCGTCGGCCCGGCATCGCTCGGCGGCTATACCCAGCGCCGCTGGCACTCGCTGATCGGCGTCGGCCTGCCGCGCGGTTGGGGCAAGCAGCTGCATAACGAGCCGGGGATCATGCTCAGCTATCAGGCGCGCCTGCGTCAGCCGATCCTGGGCCCGCAGCATTTCCTGGAACTGGACGTGACACCCACCGCCGGGGCCGCGCTCGGCAACGTGCTGACCCAGGCATCGGTCGGCGCCTCCGTCCGCCTGGGTCAGAACCTGGGCCTGACCTACGGCGCGCCATTCATCCGCCCGTCCCTGCCCGCCGCCGCCATCGTGCGCGCCAAGGGGCAGTTCGGCTGGAACCTGTTCGCCGGCATCGAAGGCCGCGCCGTGGCGCGCAACATCTTCCTCGACGGCAACACCTACGGCGACAGCCGCAGCGTCGACAAGAACAACCTGGTGCTGGATTTTCAGGGCGGCATCGAATTCACTCTGGGCTATGCTCGCCTGTCGTTCACGCAGATCTACCGGACCCGCGAGTTCGAAGGCCAGCGGGTGCCGAGCCAGTTCGGCTCCATTTCCCTGTCGGCGATTTTCTGACCGCCCACGCAAAAATGGAAAACCTTGCCCGGCGCGTTCCCAAGCCCGGCGGTTTCTGACAGGATCGTCCCTTAACCGAGGGGGCCCATGTTCCTCAGCGTCTTCGATATCTTCAAGGTCGGCATCGGCCCGTCGTCGAGCCATACGGTTGGCCCCATGCTGGCCGCCGCGCGGTTCGTGCGGCGCATGGAACGGCAAGAGACCCTGATGACCGTCACGGCCGTGCGGGCGACGCTATACGGCTCCCTCGCCTTCACCGGCAAGGGCCATGCCACGGACCGGGCGGTGATCCTGGGCCTGTTGGGGGAAACGCCGGACACGGTCGATCCCGACGCCGTCGCGGGCCTGATCGCCCAAATCACCGAGACCAAACGCCTGAAGCTGGGCGGCGGGCCGGAAATCGATTTCGATCCGGACCGCGACATCGTGTTCGATTACGGCCCCGCCCTGCCGGGTCATGCCAACGGCATGATCATGGCCGCCTGGATGGGCGGCGGCAACAGCACGCAGGACGGCGACCGCCCGCCCGACAAGGAGCGCGCGTACTATTCCATCGGCGGCGGCTTCATCGCCACGGACGATGAATTCGCGGCGGCGACCGAGACCGCCGATGTGGCGGGCTCGGAGCCCGAAACCGTGCCCTATCCCTTCGCCACCGCGGCCGAGATGCTGGCGATGGGCGACCAGGCCAGGCTCAGCATCGCCGCCATGAAGCGGGCCAACGAGCTGACGCATATGAACGCGACCGACCTGGACGCGGGGCTGGACCGCATCTGGGCCGCCATGAACGCCTGTATCGAACGGGGCGTCACGCAGGAAGGCATCCTGCCGGGCGGGCTCAAGGTCAAACGCCGGGCCAAGGCGATCTGGGACGGCCTGCAGGCGGACAAGAAACGCAATTTTCGCCTGGAACACACGGTCATGGACTGGATCAGCGTCTATGCGTTGGCCGTCAACGAGGAAAACGCCGGCGGCGGACGCGTCGTCACCGCGCCGACCAATGGCGCGGCCGGGATTGTGCCCGCGGTCGGGCGCTACTACCTGGATTTCTGCCCCGACGCCTCCATGGCCGGCATCCGGGATTACCTGCTGACCGCCGCCGCGATCGGCGGCATCATCAAGGCCAACGCCTCGATCTCGGGCGCCGAGGTCGGCTGCCAGGGCGAGGTCGGATCGGCCAGCGCCATGGCGGCGGCGGGCCTGGCCGCCGTGCTGGGCGGCACCAACCCGCAGATCGAGAACGCCGCCGAGATCGCCATGGAACACCACCTGGGCATGACCTGCGACCCGGTCGGCGGACTGGTTCAGGTGCCCTGCATCGAGCGCAACGCCATGGGGGCGGTGAAGGCGATCAACGCGGCGTCCCTGGCGTTGAAGGGCGACGGCACCCATTTCGTGCCGCTGGACGCCGCCATCGAGACCATGCGCCAGACCGGCGAGGACATGCATTCCAAATACAAGGAAACGTCCGAAGGCGGCCTGGCGGTCAACCTGACGGCCTGCTGATTCCCTTAAGCCTGCCAGCGCCTGGCGGCGCGGCGCACGTGATCGACGAAGCGCGCCGCAACAACGGAAAGACCGGTGCTCGGGCAGGTCAGGTTCAAGGGCGCGGTCAGGCCCGATCCGGGCGTCAGGGGCCGGAACCGGACCCCTTCCAGATGCAGCTTGTCGAGCGAGGCCGGGACCAGCGAAACCCCGACCCCCGCCGCGACCAGATTCAGGGTGGAGACGATACGCGGCGCCTCCTGCTCGACCCGGGGGCTGAACCCGGCGGCATGGCATGCGGCGATGATGGTGTCGTACAGCCCCGGGCCGGACCGCCGGCGGTAGAGGATCATGGCCTCGTCGGCGAGCGCGGTCAGCGGCAGCGCGTCGCCGTTCCGCGCCAGGGGATGGTCGGCCGGGATGGCGATGACCATGTCCTCGTCGAGCAGGCGATGGACGGTCAGGCCGCGCACCAGACTGACGGGCGATCGAATGAAGGCGACGTCCATCTGCTCCGCATGGATCGCGGCGACCAGTTCGCCGGTGTTGGATTCCTCCAGCTCCAACGACACGCGGTCGTGGTCCTCGCCGAACGCGCGGATGACGTCCAGCACGAAGGGATGGAACGACGCGGAACTGGTGAACCCGATGGCGAGCAACCCTTCCTCGCCGCGCCCCCGGCGCTTGACCCGCTGCACGGTGCGCTCGACTCGCTCCAGGATCTCCCTCGCATCGGCGAGGAGGGCCCGACCTGCCTCGGTCATTTCCACGCCGCGCGGTTTACGCCGCAGAAGCTGCGTGTCCAGCTCCCGTTCCAGGGCCTGGATCTGCTGGCTGAGCGGCGGCTGCTGGATGCCGAGCCGTTCGGCGGCGCGGGTCACGTTACCTTCCTCGGCGACGGCGACGAAATAGCGGAGGTGCCGCAGGTCCATGTCGGGCGATCCGTATTGATATTTAAAATATATGAATAATGTGATTACCATATATTAGACATAGGTAACGGCTCTGGCTACCGTTCTCCGCATGCCGCGACGCCCATGGACGGGCCCGGCGGCACCCCCTTTACCAACGCCCAGCCCCGCCGCCGCGCGGGGTAGACGACAAGGAGACCGCCGCCATGCGCCGCGCCGAGACACCCCCGACCATCGAGCTGACCCCCGCCGCCGCCGAGAACACCTACCAGACCATGGCGCGCAATTTGGCCGTCGTCCGCCGCCGCCTGGACCGGCCCCTGACCCTGTCCGAGAAGATCGTACTGGGCCATTTGGACGATCCGGAAGGCCAGGCGTTGGAGCCCGGCCGCTCGTTTCTCGACCTGCGCCCCGACCGGGTGGTGTTCCAGGACGTGTTGGGTCAGAGCGCCATGCTGCAGTTCATGCAGACCGGGCACGACCGCGTGGCCGTCGCGGCGACGATCCATTGCGACCACCTGATCGAGGCCCGCACCGAGGCGGGACGCGACCTCACGGAATCGCTTAGCGAAAACGAAGAAGTCTACGGCTTTCTCAAGTCCGCCGCCGCGCGCTTCGGCCTGGGCTTCTGGGCGCCGGGGGCCGGCATCATCCATCAGGTGGTGCTGGAAAACTATGCCTTTCCAGGCTCCATGATCATCGGCACGGATTCCCACACGCCCAACGGTGGCGGCCTGGGCGCCTGCGCCGCCGGGGTGGGTGGAGCCGACGCGACCGAGGTCCTGGCCGGCCTGCCTTGGGAGCTTCTCTATCCCAAACGCATCGCGGTCTACCTGACCGGTTCCTTGAGCGGCTGGACCGCGCCCAAGGACGTGATCCTCGCCGTCGCCCGGGCCCTGACCGTGTCCGGGGGCACCAACGCCATCATCGAATACATCGGCCCGGGCGCCCGCACCATCAGCGCCACGGGGAAGGCGACCATCACCAACATGGGCGCCGAGGTCGGGGCGACGACCTCCATCTTCCCCTACGACGACAACATGGCACGCTATCTGGAGGCCACCGGGCGCGGCGGAATCGCCCGCGTCGCCGCGCGCCACCGCCACCTGCTGGAACCCGACGCCGAGGTCGAAGCCACCCCCCATGCCCATTACGACCGAGTCATCGAGATCGACCTGTCCGCTCTGGAACCCCATGTCGCCGGTCCCCATTCGCCGGACCGGGCGCGACCGCTCAGCGACCTGATCCGGGAGCTGGACACCGCCGACACCGCCATCATGGAAGACGTCAGCGCGGTGCTGATCGGCAGCTGCACCAATTCGTCCTACGAGGACATGAGCCGCGCCGCCCGCGTCGCCGATCAGGCGAGCGCGAAAGGCATGACGGCGGCCATGCCGTTCTTCGTGTCGCCCGGATCGGCCAAGGTGCTGGCGACCATCCAGCGCGAAGGGCAACTCAAGTCCCTGGAAAACATCGGCGCCGTGGTGCTGGCCAATGCCTGCGGCCCTTGCATCGGGCAGTGGCGACGCGCCCAGGAAGGCGCCGATCAGCCCAATTCCATCGTCACCTCCTTCAACCGCAACTTCCCCGCCCGCAACGACGGCAAGCCGACGACCATGAACTTCATCACCAGCCCGGAACTCGCAACCGCCTTCGCCCTGGCGGGCAGTCTGCGCTTCAACCCGGCGACGGACAACCTGACCGCGCCCGACGGCACGTCCTTCATGCTGGACCCGCCCGGCGCGGTCGACGACGTGCCGGCGGCGGGCCTGGCCCAGGGCAACGCGGCCTATCACGCGCCGCCCGCCGACGGCCGTGGCGTCGGCATCCGCATCGCCGCCGACAGCCAGCGCCTGCAGGTCCTGGAACCCTGGCCCGCCTGGGACGGACAGGACATCGTCGACGCCCTGGTGCTGGCCAAGACCAAGGGCAAGACGACGACCGACGACATTTCCCCGGCCGGGCCCTGGCTGCGCCTGCGCGGGCATCTGGACAAGTTTTCGGACAACCTTCTGATGGGCGCGGTCAACGCCTATACGGGTGAGCGCGGCCGGGGCATCGAGCAACTGTTGGTCGAGGCCGGCGTGCCGTTCTCCGTCGCCGCCCGCGCCTACCGCGCCGCCGATGTCCCCTGGGTCATCGTCGGCGACCACAACTACGGCGAGGGATCCAGCCGCGAGCACGCAGCCCTGTCGCCCCGGCTGCTGGGCGGCGCCGCGGTCCTCGCCCGCAGCTTCGCCCGCATCCACGAAACCAACCTGAAGAAACAGGGATTGCTGGCACTGACCTTCGCCGACCCGGCGGAGTACGAGCGCATCGGCGAGCGCGACCGCCTGAGCCTGCTCGGCCTGGCCCAACTGACTCCCGGAAAACCCGTCGAATGCCGCGTCCGCCACGCCGACGGAACCGAGGACACCCTGTGGCTCAACCACAGCTATACGGCGTCGCAGATCGACTGGTTCCGCGCGGGATCGGCCTTAAACCTGATGCGCCCCGACCTGGACGGCGACATACTGCGGCCCACGGCGGGCACGGCATAAGCCGCATCCTTAAGAAAAAACCAGCAGGAGGACTTAAAACATGCGCTTGGCGATCATCGACGACTATCAGTCGGTCTGGGACCGGTTCGTGGACTGGGGGCAGTTGAAGGGCGTGACCGTTGTTCCCTTCCGCGACCATGTGTTCAAGGAGGACGAACTGATCGCCCGCCTGAGTGACTTTGACGCAGTCCTGAGAATCCGCGAACGCACGGAGTTCTCCCGCCATATCCTGGAGGCCCTGCCGCGGTTGAAGCTTTTGCTTGCCACGGGCATGCGCAACGCCCGGTCCATCGACCTGAAGGCGGCGGAGGACTGCGGCGTCACGGTCTGCGCGACGACAATCCGGCATCACGATTCCACAGTGGAGGTCGTATGGCTGCTGCTGCTGTCCCTGTTCCGGGGGTTCACCGGCGAGGTCGCGTCGCTGCGCGCCGGCGGCTGGCAGCGGGGCCTGGGCCTGGGCCTGGAAGGCAAGACCCTGGGCATCGTCGGCCTGGGCCACATGGGTCAGCCGGTGGCCAGGGTCGCCCAGGCCTTCGGCATGAACGTGATCGCCTGGAGCCCCAACCTGACCGCCGAGCGGGCCGCGCCCTTCGGCGTCGAGGCTGTTTCCAAGGAAGACCTGTTCCGCCGCGCCGACGCGGTGACGGTCCACATGCCGCTGTCGGACCGCACCATCGGGGTCGTGGGGGCCGGGGACATCGGCCGCATGAAGCCGACCGCCTTCCTGGTCAATACCTCGCGCCCGCAGCTGGTCGACGAGGAGGCCCTGGTCGCGGCCCTTCAGGCCAACCGCATCGCCGGCGCCGGGATGGACGTGTTCACGGTCGAGCCCCTGCCGGCGGGACATATCTACCGCACCCTGCCCAATGTGCTGGCGACGCCGCACATCGGCTTCGTGACGCAAGAGAATTACGAGGTCTTTTTCCGCCAGAGCTTCGAGAACCTGGCGGCTTATCTGGACGGCGCGCCGGTCCGCACGATCACGCCGGAGGTGCCCTACCTGCCCGACGCGCCGCTGGTCGACACGGCGCCCGACGACGTGACCTAAGTCCGGGAACGGTTAAAACCGGGCGAGGAACCCGCCGTCGACGGCGATCACCTGGCCGGTCACATAGGCCGCTTCGTCGGACACCAGAAAGCGCACGGCACCGGCGATCTCGTGTGGCTGGCCCCAGCGGCCCAAGGACGTGCGCTGGGCAAGCCAGCCGGTGACCTCGGGATCATCAACCATGGCTTGGTTGGCCACTGTCGCGAAATAGCCGGGGGCGACGGCGTTGACGGTGATCCCGTCCGCCCCAAGTTCGGCCGCTGCCCCCCGCACCAGGCCGGTCAACCCGGCCTTGGACGCCGTATAGGCCGCGTCGCCCGCGCGCGCGACATGGCCGGCGATGGAGGTGACATGGACGATCCGCCCGCGCCCCTTGGCCCGCATCTGGGGTGCCACGGCGCGGGTGAGGGTGAAGCCGGCGACCAGATTGACCTCCAACAGATCGCGCACGGCCTGGGCGTCCAGGTCGTCGAGCGGCCGGCGGTCGCGGGCTCCGGCGCAGTTAACCAGAATATCCAGGCCGCGTCCGTCGCCGCCGTCCAGATCGCCGACGGCGGCCAGAACGGCCCCCTCGTCGGTCACGTCGAAGGGCAGCGGCCGAGCCCGTCCGCCCAGCGCGGCAACCGCGTCGCAGGCGGCGTCCAGCGCCGGCAGGTCGCGCCCACCGAGATAGACCAGCGCCCCGCCCTGGCCCAATGACCTGGCGATTTCCAGGCCCAGGCCGCGGCTGGCGCCGGCGATCAATGCGGTGCGGCCGGCAAGGTTGAAGGGTTGTGCAAGGTCGGACATGATGAAACCTCGGCGGGAAATGGCGTCGGATTTCCGGGAAGCCTACCCCATGGATGACCAAATTGTGAGCCTGCTTACTCTTGCAATGGTCAGATTTTCGACCCAAGCTATGGAGCATAAGTTCGTTGGGCGGGGACGATCACCCTTTTCACAGGAGACGCCCCAACAAATGACCGGATTTTTTGAAACCTTAATCCGACCGGACAAGGAAGAGCTGGATAACATGGACCGGCGGGAAGTCGGCCGCGCGGCCAACATTCTGCAGGTCGGGGAATTCCAGCTGCTGCAGCTCGCCTACCGCGACTGGCACGACGAAGACCTGCCTGAATACATGGTTGATCGCCTGTTCCACGACTACATGATCCACAACGACGTGCCCGCCTGGGCCCGTCATTATGCCCGCAAAATTCTCCGCCTGGACGAATCCGGCGAGATTTCGGACGATCACCGCTACCACCGTTACGACAACGACTACGGCCCCCAGGCACCGCCGCACGGGATCAAACGGTTCTTCGTGGCGGCCGGCATCGTGACGCTGATTTTCGGCAGCGGCATGGCGGGCGCGATCATGTCGACGGGGCCGGGGGCGACCCAGTTTCCGCCCTATGTCTCGGACAAGGATATCCGCGCGGCGACACCCGACGAGTTGACCCAGCAGACGACCATCCGCACCCCGATCCCCTGACCCAGGCGGCACAGGCCTTTCCCCTTGCCCGCCGCCACATGGGCGGCGGGGAGGCTTGTTCTGTGTGCTTGCCTAATCGGGCAGGCGCCTTTACCTTCCCGCCATGTTTTTGGATTTGGGATTGCCTGCGGAGCTGGAGCCGCTCGTCAACATCGTCTTCCTGTTCGTGACAGGGGCGATCACGCTGCACAGCATCCGCTACCGCGACGAGGAGGGAAAGCAGGACTTCGTGCGTCTGCTGTTCGGCTCCATCGCCGCCGTGTTCTTTTTCCTGGTGTTGTTTCAGGACGTCCTCGGCGTCGTCAAGTTCGGCTGATCCCGCCGTTTAAGACTTTCCAGGAAATCGCTGATTGGCTATGCGCGGCAGCGCGCCTTACGGCTTGTGCATGCGCTGCAGTTCGTCCTTCTGCGGCAGGCGCAGCAGGCGCTTTTCCTCGGGCATCTGAAGCTGCTTGTAGAGATATTCGGCACGGTCGCGGATCGAGGACGGCGTGTCATCGTGGTACAGCAGCCGATCGATGAAGCCCGGGCCTTCGACGGCTTCGGCGTCGATCTTCAGGGAGTCGATATAGTCCGACAGGGCCTGTTCGTACCGCCCCTGGGTATCATGCACGATGCCCCGGTTGCCGTAGGCCGCCGCCAGGGCGCCGCGCCCCGTGGGATCGTCGGGATCCAGGTGGTTCTTAAGGAAATCGATGGCGTGGGTCAGGACCTTTTCCGCCGCGTCATAGCGTTGCAGTTGAATCAGCGCCGCCGCCTTGCCCAACAGGGCGCCACGGTGGTTGGGCTGCACCGCCAGGGCACGGTCGAAGTCGGCGACCGCGGCCTCGAACTCGCCGCTGGACAGCTTGATGTCGCCCTCGCGCACCTCGAAATCGCCGGCCGGCGTTTCGACGAAGGTGCCCCAGAACGACCATACCCCGAACATGACGAAGGTCAGCATTGCCAGGTAGATGATGAAGCGTTTGAGGATGCGGGGATTGGACAAAGCTGACATGGGCGGGGTCACTTAAACCAGGTATGGACATAAAAATAGGAGAATACGAAACACATCAGAGCAGCGGATATCCCGGCCCGGCGCAACAGGCGTCCGCGTTCGGCGTCGTCGACCGCGTCCTCGCCCGCCTTTTCGACGGCCCGGCGCACGGTCAGAACCCAAATGAACCGGCGCACGGGCAGGAACAGAGCGGCCATCAGGGCGATCGTCCACAGCCATCGGTATTCTGGGGTGAAGAGGCTTTGCATGTTGATTAGACGCTTGGAATGTTACCGTTTTTTCACTTTCTGCGTGCTCGGATCATAACAAGGAACGACCGCGATCATCCAAGGTTTTTACGGCGACAAGTTGGCGGCGACGCAAAAAGGCGGAATTTTTTCGCGGCGGGCGGTGAACACACGGAAAATGCCGAAGGCGAATGCTGGAAAGAAATCGGGGGGAAAGCCGAAGCCCTCCCCCCGATCGGGTTCCTTAGGTTCCGGTACCCCGGATTATTGGGGTTCCGGCCCGTGGGCGGTCACGGCATCGCCGATATCATCCACCAAGGCTTCGATCTCGCGATCGGGAACCGTGGACATCTCCATCTTGTAGGCCAAGAACCACATCATGAAGACACCCAGGATCCACCAGATGATCTGCCAGGCCCAGATGGACGGGATGCCGAAGGTCCAGGCCTCGTAACCGGCATTCGGAGCACCGAAGATATCGTTACCGATAACGGCGCCCGGGCCGATGCCGAAGAACAGCCAGATCAGCGTGATGCCCCAAGCAACGGGGACCAGGCTTTTCTTGGATTCCGGCAGGGAGGCATGCTCACGCAGGAAGTTGTGATACTTCATGCGATGCTGCATGGCCCCTTCGTCCTGGGTCATGGCGGAGACGATCACGCAGATGGTCGCGTTGAAGAGAATCCCCCAACCGGCCGAGTGGATCGTCCAGGGCCAACGGCCCCAGCCCAGTTCGATACCGAAGAAGCCGGCAATGGAGGCGCCGAAGTTTTCGGTAAAGATGACCGCAAGACAGCCAGCCGCCAGACCCAGCGTCGCACCCTGACGGGTGATCCACGGGAACCAGCAGATGGCGGCCAGGGACGGCCACATCTGGAAGCCGAAGGCAACGGCCAGACCACCCAACAGCACCAGCGCGTCAGCCGAGAACGTGGCAACGACCAGAGCCGAGAGAACGATGATCAAGACGCCGATACGGCCGAACAGCTTCTGCGTGGCATGGTCCGCACCCGGATTCAGGTAGCGCTTGTACAAGTCACGCGTCAGCATGCCGCCGGCGGTGGACATATACGCCGCGCCGGTGGACTGCATGGCGGCCAAGGCGCAGACGGCGAGAAGGCCGACCAGCCATGGGGCCGTATCGCCCACCAGGTTGATGTAATGTCCGACGATCCCGCCTTGCTTGTTGGCGGTCAGATCCGGAAGCACCTTGGAGATCCCAATACCCGCATCGTTGAAGGCGGGCGTGGCACCAAGGAAGTGGGCACCCATGCCCTGGGCCGCGGTGAAGAAGAACAGGATGGCACCGATACCGAAGGCCGACGCCCACACCTGCTGCGGCGCGAACGGCCGCGGGTTGGTGTTGGAGAACGACCACATGGTGAACGCCGGAGCGGAGTGAATGCCCATGAGCGCGAACATGTAGGTCAGCACCATGATGCCTGTCCAAAGACCCCCCACCGGGGTTTCCTTGCCGAGACCGGCGGTGAACTGGATGACGCCCGGAATGGCGAGGTAGGCGTTGTAGTCGCCCCCGCCCCAGCCCTGGGTGGTCTTCCATTTGCCGATATCCGTCTGACCCATTTTGGCCAGTTCCTGGCCAAAGGCGGTCCAGCCGCCCAGCTCGCTATAGGCGATGACGCCGATGACGATGATGCCGAAGGCCAGCAGGATGCACTGCACCGTGTCCACATAGGCCACGGCGCGAAGACCGCCGGACGCCACGTAGATGAACACGACCGCAGACAGCAGCCACATGCCGAATTCAACACCGACCAAGCCGTCGGTCAGAGCGTTGAACAGAAGGCCCGACGCGCGGAGCTGCAGCCCGAGATACGGGATCGAGAACAGCAGGGCCACGATCACCACGAGGATACGGATCGCATCCCCCTGGAAATAAGTGGCCAGCATCTCGCCCGGTGTCACGAAACCGAAGCGTTTGCCAATCATCCACTGGCGTTTCAGGAACATCACGCCGGTAAACGGAATGGTGATCGCGTAGAACGACGCGTATGCGTACTGGAAACCGTCACGGTAGATCAGCCCCGGATGGCCCATAAAGGTCCAGCCCGAGAACGATGTTGCCGTGGCGGCCAGCACGAAGACCCACATCGCGAGCTGGCGGCCCGAGATGAAGTAATCGCTGGCCGTTTTCGACATCCGCGCGCCCTTGATGCCCCAATAAATGCAATAGGCCCAATAAAGCGCAACGAATATGAACAGCCACACTACTTTAGCTGACAAGATTCATTTCTCCCCTTCTGTTCGGATCCTTGGCGCCGTGCGGTCGTTAACCCGTTGTCCAACGCCTAAGCGGACACCGAAACAGACGACACCCGGGGACCACCCCCAAATGCCGAATGTGGCGAAACGACTGAAAATCAGGACATGCCGGAACCCGGTGGCCGCCCGAAATTCACAACAACAAAATGCCGCCGTTAGGCCCCGGTCCAGGTGAAGAAGGCTCTGATCGAGCCCACCCTCTCGACGCCAGACACACAAACTCTGGAGATTTGGTGTAGGATATTACGCCTCCCACGCCTTTCCGGCGCATGTGCATCCCTGCGGAATTTTATTGTTATCGTTTCCGTTTCCTCCGCCGGCCGACTGACTCTCCTCGTCCGGCCCGCGAAGTTAGAATCCTAATAACATTTTCTGCTAATTCGCACAACTGGTAGAGACAAAGCCCAGTCCGCAAAATAAAGGATTCCCTTGAGGCGCCTGTTTTGTTGCAGCGCACACTGTTAACGGGCAAGTAATCGTGCCTCGACTAATTCTTTCACAATATTTTCTATTTCAAATTTATCTTTTGTGAAAGATACACACATTTATGCCTGCTAAACGCGTCATTTTCGCGGACACGGCGCGCAAGCCGTTTGTTTCCGCCGCCATGCTCGGCTAGGGTTTTCTCCGCCATCCCAGCGTGCGCCCCTGTCCGCGCGCCGTGGCGGCGCCGCGGCGGCCTTGATTGGGACGCGGCCGGAACGAATGGGGAGAACGGTAGCCGCACCATGGAGCCTCGAACCGCCATATTCCGCATGCTGGTGCGCGAGGCCATGGCCGCGATGCCGCCCAGCCTGCCCACGGATGCCCTGTTGGGCGATGTGGTGCGGCTGATGGCCGATTCGGGGGCTTCGGGCGTCGTCCTCACGGAGCCGGACGGACGGCCCGACGGCATCATCACGGAACACGACATCGCCCGGCGCGCCCTGTTCCGCGCCGCCGCCGACACGCCGGCCGCCCAGGTCATGACACGGCCGCTCCGCGTGATCGGGGAAACCGAGTACCTTTACCAGGCGATCGCCGTCATGCGCCGGACCGGCCTGCGCCACATGCCCGTGGTCGGCCCCGGCGGCCGCCTGACCGGCATGCTGAACCTGAACGACACCCTCGCCGTGGCGTCGCGCACCCTGATGGCGCAGATCGACAGCCTGACCCAGGCCGGCGACGTCGCCGGTCTGGCCCGGGTCAAGCGGGCGCAGGTCACGCTCGCCGACCAGCTGTTCCGGGACAACCTGCCGGCGCCCGAGATCCAGGCCCTGCTCAGCAACATCAATCTCGACATCTACCGCCGCGTGGTCGACGGCGCGCTTGCCGCCATGGCCGCCGAAGGCCTGGGTCCGCCGCCGGTCGACTTCTCGGTCATCGTCATGGGGTCGGGCGGGCGCGGCGAGAGCTTCCTGTTCCCGGACCAGGACAACGGCTTCATCCTGGAGGACTATCCCGACGACCGGCATACGGAGATCGACGCCTGGTTCATCGATCTGGGCGAACGCATGACACAGGACCTGGACACCATCGGCCTGCCGCTGTGCAAGGGCTTCGTCATGGCGACCAATCCGCTGTGGCGCAAGACCCTCAGCCAGTGGAAGGCGCAGATCAGCCTGTGGAGCCGCAAGCGCGGCACGACCATGCTGCGGCTGTGCGACATCTTCTTCGATTTCAGGTCCGCCTGGGGCCGGGCGGACCTGGCCGACGGCCTGCGCCGCCACGTCGTCGAGACGGCCCGGGGCAACCATATGTTCCTGCGTGAAATGTTCGAGGACGACCAGGATCACGGCCCGGCGATCGGCTGGTTCGGCCGCTTCATCACCATGAAGGAACGCGATGCCGCGGGCTACAAGGGTTACCTCAACCTGAAGCATTCCGGCACCCTGCCGCTGGTCGAGGCCATGCGGCTTTTGTGCCTGCGCGAGGGCCTGGCGATCAACTCGACGCTGGAGCGCATGCAGGCCCTGGACGAGCGCGGCGTCCTGGCCAGGGACGAGGCCGATTACCTACAGGGCGCCTACCGGCATATCTCGCACCTGCTGCTGCGCCAACAGATCGCCGATTTCCAGGCCGGCCGCCCGGTCACCAACTATGTCCATCCGCGCAGCCTGACGCGGCGCGAGGCGGACATGCTGAAGGATTCCTTCGAAGCCATCCGCCGCCTGCGCGACCGCATGCGGGGCGAATTCACCGGCGACGTGCTACAATAGGTGTCATGCTGACGCGCCGCCGTTTTCTGGAATGCACCGCCTTGGCGGGTCTGGCCGCCGGCCTGCCCGGCGGCCTTGCCGCGGCAGCCGCCCCGATCACCAAAACCGTCCCCGGGACCGGCGCGGCCGTTCCCGTCATCGGCATGGGCAGTTGGCTGACCTTCGACGTGGGCGACGACATGTCCGCCCGCGCCGCCCGCACCCGGGTGCTGAAGACCTTCTTCGACCTGGGAGGCGGCATGATCGATTCCTCGCCCATGTACGGCTCGTCCGAGGCCGTCATCGGCCATGGGCTGGCCGCCCTGGGAAGGCCCAAGGGCCTGTTCGCCGCGACCAAGGTGTGGACGCCGGGCCAGGACCACGGCATGCGCCAGATGGCGGAATCGGAACGGCTTTGGGGCGTGCGCCCCTTCGACCTGTTGCAGGTCCACAACCTGCTCGGCTGGGAAGGCCATCTGGAAACGCTCCTGGACTGGAAGGCACAGGGCCGCGTGCGCCATATCGGCATCACCACCTCCCACGGCCGCCGCCACGATGAACTTGCATCCATCATGACGTCGCAGCCCATCGACTTCGTGCAGCTGACCTACAACATCGACGACCGCGAGGCGGAACAGCGCCTGCTGCCGCTGGCCGCTGAAAAGGGCATCGCCGTGATCGCCAACCGGCCGTTCCAGCGCGGCGCCCTGATCGACCGCCTGCGGGGCCGCCCCCTGCCGCCCGCCGCCGCCGAAATCGGGGCCGCCAACTGGGCCCAGGTACTGTTGAAGTGGATCGTCGCCCACCCGGCCGTGACCTGCGCCATCCCGGCGACCACGCGCGTCGACCATATGACGGAGAACATGGGCGCGGCGCGGGGGGCGCTGCCGGACGGCGCCAACCGCCGCCGGATAGCGGACTACGTGGCGGCGCTTTAGCGGGCCGCTAGAACCTTTTCTGCATCTCCCGCACGTGTTCCATCCGGATCGAGGCATCAACCGCTTGACGCAGGGTGGTGATGCCGCGGGCTTCCAGCATGTCGAGCATGCGCAGGAACACCTTGGCGGTGACGATGCTGTCGCCCAATGCGGTGTGGCGGCCCTCGACCGCGACGCCCAGGCGTTCGGCGATGGCGTCCAGCGAATGGTTGCGGCTTTCCGCGTCGAGGAACACGGACAGCAGCAGGGAATCCAGCACCATGTTATCGAAGATCACGCCCGTGGCCGCTTCCTTCAGCTTGAGAAAGCGGACGTCGAAGGCGGCGTTATGGGCGACCAGCACCGCCTCGCCCACGAAGGCCTTGAAGGTGGGCAGCACCGCGCCGATCGGCGGCTCGCCCTTGACCATGTCGTCGGTGATGCCGTGAAAGCGGATGGACGCCTTGGGGATTTTCCTGCCCGGATGGACCAGGCGGGAAAAGGGCGTGTCCTCGTCGATGCGCCCGCCTGTCACGCGCACGCCCGCGATGGAGATGATCTCGTCCCCTTCCGAGGGCTTGAGGCCCGTGGTTTCCGTGTCGAACACCACGAAGGTCAGGTTCTTCAGCTTCTTGCCGCCCAGTTCCTCGAGATGCATGGGCGGGTTGAGCTGGTCGAAGTCATAGAGTTCCGGCCGCGCGGGCAGGGCGCTCTTGTCGAATTCGCGGACATGCAGCAGGTGATCCAGCTGCGCCCAGATGGCGGCGAATGCCAGGACCAAGACCGCCGCACCCGACCCCCAGGTCCACAGGAAATCGGCGGTCCCACCACCGTCTCTGAGCCGCCAGGCAACGGCCGCCAGAACCGCCATGGCGGCAACGGCCAACAGGCCCAAGGCCCAGCCCGCCAACCGCCGCATGCTCATGGCGCGGATGATCTCGAAACGGTCCAAGGAACGAGGCCTCCCAACCTTGTTGCGAAAAAACTTTACCACGCCGGGGCCGGATGGGGATTGCGTTACGTCAAGCCGCCCCCCAAGTCTTGTTGTCAGGCCCCGCGCGATCCGCTAAACAGCGCGCCGGAACCATCCCCCTCGCTTCGTTGAAAGCCCCCGAAAATGGCCAGTTATCAGTATTCCTATGTCATGAAAGACGTCCGCAAGGTCTATCCCGGCGGGCGCGAGATTCTTAAGGGCCTGACCCTGTCGTTCCTTCCCGATGCCAAGATCGGTGTGCTGGGCGCCAACGGCGCCGGGAAATCGACCCTGCTGAAGATCATGGCCGGCAAGGACAAGGACTATTCGGGCGAAGCCTGGGCCGCCGAGGGGGCGCGCGTCGGCTATCTGGAACAGGAACCGGAACTCGACCCCAAGCTGACGGTCGAGGAAAACGTCACCGCCGGCCTGGGCGAGGTCAAGGACCTGGTCGACCGCTTCAACGAACTGTCGGCCAAATTCGCCGAGCCCATGGACGACGACGAGATGAACGCGCTCCTCGCCGAACAGGGCGAATTGCAGGAAAAGATCGACGCCGTGAACGGCTGGGAACTGGACCGCACCATCGAGATCGCCATGGACGCCCTGCGCTGCCCGCCGGGCGACGCCGACGTGACTAAGCTGTCGGGCGGCGAGCGGCGCCGCGTGGCGCTCTGCCGCCTGCTGCTGCAGAAACCTGAAATCCTGCTGCTTGACGAGCCCACCAACCACCTGGACGCCGAAAGCGTGGCCTGGCTGGAACGCTTCCTCGCCGAGTATGACGGCACGGTGATGATCGTCACCCACGACCGCTACTTCCTCGACAACGTCACGGGCTGGATTCTCGAAATCGACCGCGGCCAGGGCATCCCCTACGAAGGCAACTATTCCAGCTGGCTGGAACAGAAACAGAAGCGCCTGGCCCAGGAGGAGCGCGAGGAATCGGCCCGCCAGCGCACCCTGAAGCAGGAATTGGAATGGATCCGCCAGTCGCCCCGCGCCCGCCAGGACAAATCCAAGGCGCGTATCGCGCGCTATGACGATCTGGTCGCCAAGTCCGAGGAAAAGGTCATGGGCACGGCGTCGATCATCATTCCGCCGGCCCCCCGCCTGGGCGACCTGGTGATCCAGGCCGAACACCTGCGCAAGGGCTACGGCAACCGGCTGCTGATCGAGGACCTGACGTTCAAGATTCCGCCGGGCGCCATCGTCGGCATCATCGGCCCCAACGGGGCGGGCAAGACCACCCTGTTCCGCATGATCACCGATCAGGAAAAGCCCGACGGCGGCGAACTGCGCGTCGGCGACACGGTGATCCTCGGCTACGTCGACCAAAGCCGCGACGCGCTCGCCGCCGACAAGACCGTGTGGCAGGAAATCTCCGGCGGCAACGACGAGATCGTGCTCGGCAAGCGGGCCATGCAGTCCCGCGCCTATGTCGCGCAATTCAATTTCAAGGGCGGCGACCAGCAGAAGAAGGTCGGCCAGCTGTCGGGCGGGGAGCGCAACCGCGTGCACCTGGCCAAGATGCTGCTGTCCGGCGCCAACGTGCTGCTGCTCGACGAACCCACCAACGATCTGGACGTCGATACCCTGATGGCGCTGGAAGAATCCTTAAGTGATTTCGCCGGCTGCGTGCTCATCACCTCGCACGACCGCTGGTTCCTCGACCGCCTGGCGACCCACATCATCGCCTTCGAAGGCAACAGCCAGGTGGTGTGGTTCGAAGGCAACTATCAGTCCTACGAGGACGACAAGAAGCGCCGCCTCGGCGACGCCGCGCTGGAACCCCACCGCATCAAGTACAAGCCGCTGACGCGGTAGGCGCAAAATCCAAGGCCCGAGAGGGCTGAAAGTGGCTTTGCGCGATAATTAGACCGCCCCGTATCCGTCGCTCACTCGGCGGGCGGGGCCGTCCGCGCCTTCTGCGCCAGCACGACCGCAACCCCGCCCAGCATGGCCGCCGAGGCGACGATCAGGCGCAGCGTCAGGTCCTCGCCCAGCAGCACCACGCCGCCCAAGGCCGCGATGGCCGGGGCGGAGAGCTGCGTCGCCGAGGCGCGGGCCGCCGGCAGATAGCGCAGCACCCAGTACCAGATGACGTAGCCGCAGCCCGAGGCCAGCCCGCCGGACAGCACCGCCAGGGCCAGACCCGGCGCGCCCGCGTTCAGATCGGCCCAGAACAGGGCGCTGACGAGAAGCGTCAGCGGCACGCAGATGAGGAAGTTGGCGGCGTTGGATTCCACGGGATGCTTCGCCCTCCGGATCAAGAGCGAGAACACGCCCCAGGCCGCCCCCGACAGGGTGTGGAACAATGCCCCCAGAGGATCGGGGGCTTCCAGCCCCGGCAGCACCAGCCACACCAGCCCGCCCGCCGCAAGCGCCAACCCGCCCCAGGCGGGCGCGGAGAACCGTTCGCCTTCGTAAAACGCCCAGGCGAACATGGTGAGTTGAACCGAGCCGAACAGGATGAGTGCGCCCGTGCCCGTGGTCAGCAGGACATAGCCGAAGGAGAAGAACACGGCGTAGGCGAACAGCGCCCCCGCCGCCCGCCAGTCGCCGAACGACAATTGCGGCAGATGGCCGCGCCGGATCACGACGACCACGGCCAGAACCGCCGCCGCCGAGAGCAGCCGCACGGTGGTGAAGGTGGCGGGG
>TARA_R110000772_G_C13310332_1_pt1 | contig 110385 bp, 162 predicted proteins | sample TARA_R110000772 | Tara Oceans TARA_R110000772 (sample SAMEA4397948) | marine metagenome | biome: Polar Biome; feature: [SRF] surface water layer (ENVO:00010504); material: water (ENVO:00002006), including particulate matter (ENVO:01000060) such as... | depth 5 m | reverse complement strand
CTCACTGGGCAGATTACAATGAAGGTCTGAAAATGGACATGCTAGGTGCTGGGACTTTGATTCCGGGTTATATTTTTGGTAATACAGCAGCCACTGTAATAGGAGCTATTGCTAAAGGTATAGGTGTAGATGCAAATGGACAATTCTTAGCAATAGATGGATCTTATGCAGGTTCAGCAGCTCCAGCAAGTGCATCAGCAACTGGTGAAGCAGGTGAAATAAGGTATGATGGAACATACTTATACTTCTGCACTGCAACTGATACTTGGGAGAGAGCAGCACTATCATCTGCAACTTGGTAATATATGGGATATCTATCATCTGATTCATACCATACACTGGTAACACCTCATACTTTTTATAACAATATTCAATATGGTTATGAGAATAAAGAGACAATGGATATATGGATCCCTGTATCAGTACCTACAACAGGTATATTGATACACTTTCATGGAGGTGGATTTGTTGCATTAGATAAAACTGGGATACCTTTGACTGATGTAGAGAATTATCTAACCAATGGTATAGCTGTAGCTACAGTTAATTATCCTTTTGTGAATACAGAGGTTGAGCTGAATGGTTATAAGAAAGCATTTGATTCAGGAGTAAGAGCAGTGAAGTTTTTAAAGTTCAATGCAACTTTCTTAAATATTGATAAGGCTAAGTTTTTAGTCAGAGGTAGCTCTGCAGGTACAGGGATAGCTCAACATATAGGTTATAATACTTTTGCTGCAGGAGGTGGAAGTACTCTTGAAGATGAAGATGCAGATGTAGTAGCAATAGCATTACAAGGGCCACAGGCAGGATACTGGTATCCTCAATGGGAATCAGTGGTATTTGCTAGTTTTGTGCCTGCTGGTTATAATGTGGAATGTCAATATGATGAAGATCCAGCTGCAAAACTATCAGTCAATAGAAGTTATGGGCATGGATTTGATGAGTGGAGTGATTTTGAAGATCCAACATTCACTGCATTAAGAGATCAGTATTATGATATACTTACTAACATATCAATAAAGTCAGTACCTACTAGGATCATATCAGCAAATTCACTGGAGAGATTTGTAGAAGATTGTAAGTTAACAGATCAAGAGCATAGTCCATATCAAGGTAAGGCCATTAGAGATGCTCTGGTAGCAGCAGGACAGGAAGTGTTAGCAGATCTCAATGGACTTGAAGATACAACAGGTGGTGAGAGTGAGTTAGACTTTATAATTAGAAAGATAGGATAGATAATAAACCGTATAAACCCAATTGATAATGTTTGATAGAATACAAAAGATAGATATGTCATTTTCAGGAATACTAAAATCAACACCATATTTGGGAGCATCCATTGCATATTGGTTAACAGACTATGGAGTAAATATTAAATTCTTAGGAGTTTTTTTACTGCTATGGACATTCGATATCATTACTGGGATCATAAAATCCATAGTGGTTCCCAATTTAAAGAACCCATCATCAGCTACAGGACTCAGGAGAGTGGCATCTAAGTTCGTTATGCTGCTGTTTCCAGTCATATTGGCTACAATATACTCACTATTCGTAGATGATGCAGTAAAGATGCTTAATTGGGGACTGATGATCCTAGCATTACATGAGGGATACTCTACATTAGGAAACTTTTATTCAATAAGAACAGGGAAGATGCTGACAGAATTTGATGCAGTGTCATACTTCATTAAAATATTGGCAGATTGGATCAGAAAAAGAATAGATCTAATATTAGTCCTGATGGAGAGAGATACCAGAGATGAGTATAAATCAGGTAGATCACACAATGGCAATCAGAACAATGGCAATCATAATGACTACAATGATGAACCAGATATGGAAGATCATGGGGATGGTGATGATAATGAGATCATGCCAGAGGATTAATAGTTATAGAAATATTTTTTTGGTATCTATATAATCACTATATTTGGAGCCTGAATAATAACAAATAATTTTAAAATGTAAAAATGGAAGTAGTAAAAGACGAGAAAAAAGATGCCACTAAAGCTGCAAAAGCTCCAGAGGCTAAAAAAGAAACTAAGGAGATCGTAGATCTCAAGGAGATAGGTATCTCAGAGATCCCTATCCCAGAAGAGGTTGATTACAGGATTGTAGTTGACAAACTGAAGAACAATCAGGTTAAGACTCTGATTCTTACAAGGACTCAGCAGGAGGTTGACTTCTTTGCAGCTGTAGGTGTATTACAATCATCTATATCAAATGCATTAGCACAGCCAGCACAGACAGAGGATCCAGCTGATCATGAGGTGATACTAGATGAGATTGATGTTGAGATGGATATCACAGGCCAGTTGAAACAAATGAAGTTGAAATTAGGTGATTCTCTTAAAGTTACAAAGAAGTATTTTGAACTAAGGGAGATCTCTAGAAAAAACTTTATAGAAAATAAAGAAAAAAAGTAGGTCTAGTAGTTGGAGTGTAGAATAATAGATGTATATTACTTCTATGTGATATTAATCACAATCTCTATTCTCTTTTTACGCAATGCGAAGAGGCCTTAATTAATTTAAGGCCTTTTTGTTTATATAGAAATAAATTTTCCTTATATTGTAATCATTAGGCATTTTAATCAAATTAAAGAAATGGATTTAGCAAAATTAGATAAGGCCATAAGATCCTCTAAGGAAGGAGATCTATCTAAAGGGATAGTGGATGACTTCACTTATGGGAATAAAGCATTAGAGATTACCAAGACTGGTAAGGATCTCAAAGTATTACTAGCCAAGGTAGGAGTATCATTAGAATCTCACTGCCAAGAGCTAAAGTCAAAGATGGCCATTGCTCTATCCATGATAAAAGCTGCTGGATGTAATGATACACCATCCAAAACACCTTCCTCATACACTCTACAAGGATTGAGGAGAGAAGCCTTTCCATATTTACCAAATATGTTCACTTATGAGCAGAAGTATGGTAAAGATACCATGAATAAGACATATGATCAGCCAGAGGCAGTTACAATGGGTGGAGATTATGGATCTTCAGATCTAACTAAAATGGGTGATAATCAGGTTGAGAAGTCTGGGGATATAAAAAAATACATGAATGAGTACAATAACTGTGTTAGCTCTTACATTAGTAAGTCAGCTGATAAGTTATTCATTGATGGTATAATTAATTCACTAGGAGATAAGACTTCAGTGAAATTGTCAGGACAAATGTTAAAATTATTAGTATAATGGATATTAGAAAAGAAATACAGTCTAAGAGATCTGAAGAAAGATCTACTTTGATTAGTCGATTCTCAAATGCTGATGAGGTAATCTTGAAAGGGATCTCACAGGAAGAATTTAATGATAGATATAGTGTAGGCTATGATGTATTTGATCAAGGATCAATTGAGAAGTTTAAGGCTGATGCACTTGAGAAAGGTGATGAAACTGCCATGATCTTATCTGAAATTGAATCTTTGAAAAAAGTAGAAGTCATCAAAGGTGATGAAACTGTAGTTCTATTTGTTAGAGATGCAGAAGAGTTTGCTATTGAGGATGAGGGTGAGGATGACTTAATTTAAAGATAAATGCAGTACACTTATAACTATATTACCAACTCCACTGGAGATGGGGTAAAGGTGCAGTCACTTGATAGTGATTATGAGAGTACTTCAACAGTTGTGGAACCTACAGACAGATTGGAAGCAATAGGTCTGGAGAAGCAGTTGCTAGAGGTAGAGAAAAACATGCTCTTAGAGAAGGCATTGGCATCAAATGATCCTAAAACACTTATCAAAGCTCAGGCATTTCTAGAGGAGATCTTAGATGAAGATTCTAGGAATCAAGAAGGTGGAGTTACTGTTATGTCAGATCCATATCTGAATCAGTACTCACAACATGGGTTTAAGACTAAGAGAGCACAGCTATCACCCGGATTCCTTAGAAAGATGTCCACTACTACGATAGTGAGAGCTATAATAACAACAAGACAATCACAAATAGAAAATTTTGCATCTCCTAGGAAAGGGAAGTATGACATGGGATTCATTATCGAAAAGAAGCCAGTCGACTTTTATACAGATGAGGAGCCTAAGATGTCAGCTAAAGATAAGCAGCAGGTTAAATATCTGACTAACTTCCTTCTCAGTGGAGGGGATAAGAAAGAAGGTGAGACTCTCTGGGGAGCAGACACATTTACTGTCTTTTTAAGAAAGATAACAGAAGATTCTTTAACATTAGATGCAGCTACAGCTGAAGTAGTACCTAATAGAGGTGGACTACCTTCAAGATATTTTGCAGTTGATGCAGGAACTATCTACCAATCTCACATAGATAAGGGTGGTAATTATGAGGCTAGGACTGGAGTTCCTCCAAAAGAGATCAAAGGATACTTTCCTTCTCATGTTCAGGTAGTAGATGGCAAGATAGTAAGTGATTACTATCCATGGGAGATGATGTATGGTGTAAGAAATGCCAGAACAGACATCTATCAGAATGGATATGGTAAGTCAGAACTAGAAGATCTGATCAATATCATTACATGGCAGTTGAATACTGATCAATATAATGGTAAGTTTTTCACTCAAGGCTCAAATCCAAAAGGGATTTTAAAGGTATCTAAGGGACTTAATAGAAACAGAATAGCAGAGCTAAGGCAGGAGTGGAGATCTATGGTAGTAGGTACCAAGAATGCCCATAAGATTCCAGTATTGGAAGGTGAGGGAGTTGAATGGATAGATCTACATAAGAACAATGCAGATATGCAGTTTAATGAGTGGCAGGAATACCTGATCAAGATCATTTGTGCATTGTACAAGATATCTCCAGATGAGATTGGAATAGAATTCAAAAAGTCTGGAGGCTTAAATAAGGGTGGATCTGGGAAGGAAACTGAAGCTAAGATGAAGTTCTCAAGGGATAAAGGGTTATATCCATTATTGAAGGCCATAGAGAGCTGGATCAACAAATGGATCATCTGGCAGATAGATTCAACTTTCAGATTCAAATTTGTAGGGTTAGATATAGACTCAGAAGATAAGGAATTAGATAAGGACATCAAAGCAGCAGGGACATTCATGGGACTTAAAGAAGTCAGAAGAAAGAGAGGACTTCCAGATGCTATTGATGAAGATGATATGATCCTTAATCAGGTGTGGTTGAGTAAGACTCAAGGTGATGCTATGGCAGGCCAGCAGGAAGAGTCTACAGATGCAGCTGATCAATGGGATGATCTAGGAGTAGGTGATGAAGGTGGTGACGAAGGTGGTGATGAGCCTGAAGAAGGGTTCCAGAAAGCTCTGGAAACTACCTTACAGAGGTATCAAGGTAATCCAATGATGAAGGATGCCATGGAATTATTTAACAAATTAGCTCTAGAGGATGAATAAAAAAGATGTAAAGGTATTTGTAGGTAACAATAAGAGCACTCTTATAAGTGTGATTATAGCACTTGCGTTGGGATTTGCTATTGCTATATTCTTTGGGCCTGATCCAACAAAGGACATACTGAAGGAGCATGCTAACCAGAGAGAGATATGGCAGCATGAAATAGATTCTATAAGCAAAAGAGGTGATTCAATCTATGGTTTGTATATACCATTAAGGCATAAAGCTGATTCTATCACCAACAGCTCAATAAAGAGCCATAAAAAAAGGAATACTGCAATTAAAAAGAAGAAAGATGAAGAAATTAATGCTATTAATACTGATCCTAGTGAGTACATACGTGTACTCTCAGCCGAAGGGAGCAACTAAGAATACTGTCTGGGAGGAATTCAGAGTAGATTCTACTCTGACAGTAATGTTTCAATGGAAAGGGATGCAGTTGGCTAAGGAAAGAGTTGAGTTAAAGTATGCCAAGCGTACTCTAGAGAGTAATGATATGCTGATAACCAATTTTAAGGATGCACTGGATCTATATAAGAGCAATACATTTTTATTAAATTCAACTCTGAATGAAAGAGATGAAGAAATTGTAAGGCTGAGGCTGATGAATGGATCATTAGATGGTGATTTAGATCTAGTATCTAAGCAATTAAGAAGGGAGAGAGGCAAGAAGTGGATAGTTGGTGGAGTTGTGGTAGTAAGTGCAGCAGGAATACTATATTTAGTAACACAATGACATGGCCAAAGACAAAGTTAAAAAGAAGGATGGGACATTAACCAAGAAGTACAGGGATCTACCAAGATATCCTGTTATCTTCAAATATGAGGATGACTTCAAGAATAGTTTCAAGGGTGTTATGGGTGTAGCTATGGTTAGTTTTAAGAAGGAATTGAAAAAAAAGTTAATAAGTAACAGATGAAACAAGTAATAGAAGCCATTCAGAACAACAAAGCAGGTATAGGAGCAGAGATCCTTAAAGGTGCCACTGGTGGAGGCCACTTCCCGGGTGGAGCTCCAGATGGGACAATACACACTTACAAAGATGGTAAGAAGTACAAGAAAACTGCAGGTAAATGGCTGCCAGTTTCATCTGGTAAAGGTGGAGGATCCAAAGAAGGTGCTCCAACTCCAACTGCAGCAACTCCAGCAGGAGGTAAAGATGGGCAGGCAGAGCCAGCAAGTAAGCATGATTTAGCTCAACTTACTCACATGAAGGAGATCATGAAGGCAGATCCCAAAAAAGCATATGAGATATTCCAATCACTAGAGCCAGCTGCACAGCATATGGTACCTCAAGATGTGATCAATGAAATGGTTAAGGCCTCTCATGAGGATGCATCAAAAGAAGGTGCATCATTTGATGATTTAGGTGGCAAAGGTAAGGATGATAAGTCAACTATCGCAAAAAAGGAGCCAGCTAAAAAGGCAGCTCCAAAGAAGGAGGATAGAGGATCAGATCAATCTGGAGCTAAAGGAGCACTATCTAAAGAATATGAGCATAGTGATAGTGATAAGAAGGCATTAGATTCAAAGACATCTAAGATGCATGCCAAGGATGGTAAAATGCATGTTTATGAAGGTGATAAGAAAGTAGCTACAATTGATCACAAGAGTCTAAAAAAGAAAGAGTCATATCAGGGTGATCCAAGTACAAATAAAGCTACCAGAAAAATGCTAACTAGTGCAGGTATCTCTTCAAATAAATTAGGGAAGGCTGAATATGAAAAAGTAGTATACCAAATGGCTCATGAGGCATTAGTAGACTCTAATTATAGCTCTGCAGCTAGAAAAGTATTAGCAGCAGCTACAGGAGATCCAAAAATGGCCAATAAACCAGATTATCCAAACCCAAGTGATCCAAAATTTAAAGAAAAGCAAGCTAATATCAAAAAAGATAGAGCTGCAGCTGATGAATATGAAAATCCAAAGTCAGAACATGGTAGTATAGCTAGAAAGATAGCCACTGAAGCAGGGTGGTCTGGAGATGATGCAGTAGCTGCATTAGCATTTGATGCCAAGATGAATGGATCTCATAAATTAGCTAAAATATTAGATGATATTATGGCTGCAGATGCAGCAGAGGATGAAGCTAATATATCCTTTGATGATAAGAAGGTTCAGGATCATATTGATAAGACAGTAGATGATCAGGTTATGAAGGGTGAATTTAAGGAGCAGGAGCTAAAAGAAGCAGTCCATGATGCTTTCTTAAAACTTGAGAAAGAAGGAGGATTTAAGAGTAAGGATATAGCAGGAGCTGTAGAGGAAGCTATTCAAAATATTGAGATAGATGACTATAAGGAAGATAAGAAGCTCAAAAAATCTCTAGAAGTAGCAGAGCTACACAATAGAGCTGAAATGGATATGATCATCAAAGGTGGTAAAGCTCTTCCAATTGGAACCAAGAGAGTCCATGGTGGAGTACCAGTTGAAAAGACAGCCAAAGGTTGGGCGCCAGATCCAAAAGCTAAGACTGAAAAGAAAGAAGCAGCAGCTCCAAAGAAGCATGATCATGCTAAGACTGCAGCAATGGTTGCATTAAAGAACAAATTCATATCCATTGGCACTAATGCTGATGGTGATTATGTGAGGGGAGCTGGTGATGACTTCAAATATGTTCAAGAGAGAGCCAGTAAGGATCTTGGTATTGAATTAACAAAGACTAACACCAAGTCATTAGAGCATGGGATGGGATATTTCTTTGAGATCTCCAAGGTAAATCCTAATGGAGCTCATGCCCAAACTAGAGATCAATTATTGACTCTTACTAAGAATATCAATGAACTGAAGGTTCAAAGGAATAAGCTACCAGCAGGATCTTTAAAGAAGCAAGATCTTCAGGCTAGAATAGATAAGCTAGAAGGTAGATTCATCAAGGATAAGGCTGGCAATAAAGTTGGGTTAAGGCCTATGAAGGAGAATCCAGCTAAGGTAGGCTCAGGAGTGAAGAGTGGATCCACTGATGCAGCCAATATTACTAGAAAGTGGGCATTCATGAAGAGAGAACTAGAGGGTGTTTCTGGTAAAGTAGACTTTGTGATTGTTGAGAGAGACACTAAAGGACTGGCAGGAGCTCAAGATAAATATCGTATTGAGGTACATCAGAATGGTAAGAAGGTGGCTGATATGGGAACTACACCCGGATTACCTCAAAGAGGAGCCAAAGTATCTGATAATTACAAAGATACATGGAGAGATCATGTAGGAGCAAGATGGGCAAGGGATTTATCTCCAGAGATGCAGAAGAGAACTCTTCCAGAGCTAAAGGAATTGAATGCCAAGATGGGCAAAAGAATGGAGCATTCCATGGAATCAACTAGCAGAAGAGCTAATGCTAGAGAGCTACATAGAATATCCTCTAGTCTTATAAGAGCTCATGAGATGGCAGAGGAAGCAAATAAAAAAAACAACTAATGAGCTCAGGAAAAATAGGAGATCTACATAATCTAGCTGAGGCAGATATGATAATTAAGGGAGGCAAGGCCTTACCTATAGGTACCAAAAGAACTCATGGAGGAGTTGAGGTGCAGAAAACTGCTAAAGGATGGACTCCAGTTAAGAAGGAGGGTGGTAAAAGTACCACTAAGGCAGATCCAAAAGGGAGTGATACCTACTTTAAGACTCTATCAGGAGCATTAGATCAGGTTAGAGCTGAGGCCAAGAAGCATGGATTCACAGTGGATGAAGATGATATCTTTAATAACTTTGGTACTGGAGGGATCTCCTATGGAACTACCAAGAGTGCAAATATCAGCCTGCAGAAGGATGGTAAGCCAATTACAGGCAAAAGTGGTAAGGTGATGAATAGATCCATTCATGTATCTTTGTATAGAATGGATTCAGGAAAGTATGAACTAACTGCATATAAAACTTGGTAATGAATAAAGACACAGCATTTGGTATATTAGGTATTGAGAAGGGATTCAAACCCGGATTAGTCCAGAAGAAAGTGTGGGTTACTAGAAATGGTAAAGTACACCAGACTACAGTATGGGTAAGAGAGGGTGATGAAACATCCAAGGCTGATCAATCTAAGAATGTCCCAGTTGGAGGAAGTATAGCAGATGATATCAATGGAATGAATATCCAGAGGTACTCAGATAAGGCTATCCTAGTTGCTGGTAACACATATGCCAATAAATCTACATTGCAGGAAGTCAAGAAGGATATAGGAGTAGGAGCATACAATGGGAAGCTCAAAGGATGGGTATTCCCAGTGAAGTTTTTAAGTGCTGTATTAGGTGGAGTGATCTCCAGAACTAAGGATCCAGATAAGATAGATGCACTAACAAATCAAAAGAACTCTCTTCCAGTTGGCACTTCAGTCAATGTTGGAGGTGAGGAAGGAAAGATCACAGAGCAAGTGTCAGATGAGGGTGGTATCAAGTACAATGTAAAGACTACTGAAGGGGATCTCAATGGAGTTAATGAGAAGGTGATAGATGTTCCTGCTGAGACAGATGATAAGAAGATCAAGGAGATCATCAACAATGCTGATGCTAACAATAGAGCTGCAACTACTAAGCAGTTATTTGGTATTAAGTCAATACCAGACATTCATAAATACTCATTATCTCAGTATATGGCTATGCATGGTATTGATCAGAATGAGATCGATGCAGCCATAAAGTCATTAACTACTCCAAAGGAAAGCACTGGATCATCTTCTACAGGAAGCAGTAGTCCTAAAGGAGCTCCAAGTGTAGGTAAAACTGAAGGACTTACCAAGCAGCAACTTATAAAGAAGTTAGTTTATGCTCACTATCAGGCTGTGAGTAAGGCTGTTAATGGTGGGGAGAAGATGAAGGATAGCGTTCTAGCTACATATCCAGATCTGAAGGATGCCTATAACAAGAAAAGACAGGCAATGTCAGAGGAGACTAAAAGAAAGATCTCAGAGGCATTGACAAAGAATAAGCCAGAACCAGAGCCAGAGAAGAAAGGTGCAGATGGACTAACTGATGCTGAGAGGCAGAAGAGGGAAGAGGCCAAAGAAAGATTAGGTTTTGGTGGTATGACAGATGCTGAAGTTAAGGCTAAGATGGATCAGTGGAGGAAAGAGGCTCAGGAGAAGGTAGCTAAGAAGAAGGCTCTAGAGGAAAGAAGAGCTCAACAGGCTATTACTGGAATGTCAGATGCTGAGGTTGAAGGTATAGCTAGTGCATTTAAGACTACAACTAGTAAGAAGGCAAAGGAAGAGCAGGCTAAGTTGGCTGGGATGGTAGAAAAGATAGAATCAGTTGGTAATAAGGTGAAGGAATTATGGGAAGAAGAGAGAAAAGCTGAAGATTATGAGAAGAGATCTAAACTAGGTGAAGAGAGATCTTTACTAAGTAGACAGAATGAGGAAAGATCTTTACTCAAGCAAGGTCAGGTAAATATAGTTAAGGCTCTTCAGAATGGTGGATCTGTAACTGAGGTAACAGATGCAGTAGGGATAAATCATACTAATGTAGCAGATTTTTCTGGAGTTCCTTCAGGAGATATCGTATATGACATAGAGACTATCATCAATGATGAGAAGCCTAATTACATCCCAGAAATAGACAGAAAGAATTTCAGAAGAATGGGATTCATATTTGACTCTATCAGAGTAGGGCCTAATAAGTATATGGTATCTACCAATGGGTACAGGGAGAATGGACTTAGTATGGAGAGAATAAGAGGTATGGAGAAGAGTCTACCTCCTTATAGTCCAGATGAGCCAGCATATGTGATGCTCACATTAGATCAATTGGTATTAACTCAGGATTACTATACTACCCTAGAGCAGGCTGATATGATAGCTGAGAGGGACAGAAAGAACCAGAGAGCTCTTGATCACTGGGATGGACTTCCAGATAAGACAAAGGAGAGATATCTAATGCAGAAGTATGCATATAATGGACTTCCAGCTAAGGTAAGAAAGCAGATCCCTAAAGAGCAATTTGAAGGAATGTCATGGCAGGAGAGAGAAAAGATCCATAAGCCAGTCAAGAGACATGGCCTGAAAAGACTAAAGGCTAAATTTGATGATAGGCACATGGCAAACTCATTTCACTCAATGTATGAGAGATTTGTGGATCCCAATGCTAAGAGAACCACTAAGAAGGGTGAGATCTTAAATAGAGGCCAGAGTACCTTTGGAACTTCATATGCACATTCAGATGCATTTGGTAGCTGGAGGGACTTCAGAGATATGCTAGACTGGAAGATCAATGATCTGAAGGTTCAGAGGGAAGAGATCTCTGGGATCAGGTTAATAGCTATGGAGACTTCATATGGTAAATCCAATACCAATGACATGCTGAAGAAGGAAGATGGTATTTTAGTGAAGAGGCAGAATGGAAGTGATATTAAGCCTGATCATATAGAACAGATAAAGACAGCATGGAGCTCAGTTCAAGGTGCATTTGGGCCATTAAAGAAGATGGCAGATAAAGATAACCTAGTAGTCAGTCATGCTGGTAATACTTTCATGTATGCATCAAAGGCCATGGGAGTATATGTTCCAAGTATGGGAGCTATTGGAGTAACAGCTAAATTTGGGGAGCAGTCTCTAGGATTTACATTAGGCCATGAAGTAGCTCACTACATAGATAATTCTTTGGGTAAGACTCAAGGATCTAGATTTGCATCTGATAATTATGAATCAACAGCTGGGAAGTTAGCTATTGCATTCAGAGGTGGTATGAATTCAAAGAGTGATAGTAAATACACTAATTCATCTCATGAATGCTTTGCCAGAGCTCTAGAGCAGTATCATGCTATAGAGTCATTTGGTGATAAGGCTACACTAGGAGGAGATACTGGATCTACATACTTCAGCAGTAAGGATTATGCAAGCAGAACTACATATGAAGGTACTATTAAACCAATGGTTCAGAAGTTCCTAGAAGAGAACAAAGGTATACTCAAATCATTAAAGTGGGGTGACAATTTGGATATCAAGAGATCTTTTACTACCTTGCTAGGCTAAGAAATGAAATTAACACCAAAGCAAATAGAAGAATTGCTGGAGGTTATTGATAAGTATTCTCTGACCTTTATGGCACATCATGTAGGATCTGACTTTCTAACAGAAGGTGAGAAGGCTACATTGTCAAATGCTGGGGTGAATCTATCTCAGATCAAGAGAACTTCATACAATGTCAATCAAGCATTCAGATTTGGTATCCTATCAGATGCATTAGGTGACTCTGTGGCTAAGGGGATGTCCTTTGCTGCACTGAAGAGTCATATAGAGACTGGTAAGGTCTTTCCTCTGAATAAGCTCCAGAGATCAGCTCTACAGTCGTTAAATATTCAAATGGCAGGAGAGTTAAGGAGAACAGCTATGAACATCAAGGGTGATGTCAGGAATGCTCTGGTGAATGCAGATAAGATCAAACATACAGTTACTCATTCAACTCTAGTGATCGATGCAGCTAAGAAGGCTATAGAAGATAGGAGATATGTTACATCAGTTGTGTCTGATATAGGACATAGGACTGGCAAGTGGCATAGGGATCTAGGAAGGATAGCTGATTTTGTACTTCATACAGCATTTGATGAAGGTAGATCCATGAATATGATGAGGGAAGGTGGAGATAATGCCATAGTGTATAAGGATGTATATGCTGGAGCATGCCATCACTGTATGAGATTACTTCTTACAGGAGGTGTAGGATCAGAGCCTAAGCTATTCACATTGGCAGAATTGAAAGCTAATGGTACCAATGTAGGTAAAAAGGTAGGTAATTGGCTGCCAGTAATAGGGCCAGTTCATCCATGGTGCAGATGCACATTGCAGAGGCCTCCATTTGGAATGACTAAGACAGCACTAACTGCAGGAGAGTGGGAGTGGAATGGCAATGACTTCATCAAGACAGATAAGTATAAGCCAAAAGTGGCCAGAAAGAGTAAGGTAAAAATAACAATAGGAGATAAAACAGTAAGCGTATGATAAAGAGATTGATTAGGTTCTTTGGAGCCAAGAGGAGATTGATTAAGAAATTGAAAGGTGAGATACTAGATCTATCTCTCCAGAAGCAACATCTAGATGATAGCATAGAGAGGATCATCAGAAGGCTGGAGGAGAGAGATAATGAGATCTCTAACCTAAAATCCATTATTGTGGATGCAGGAAGTCTAGTAAAGTCACTGGAAGGTGATCTGGAGGAGCAGAAGAAAAAATTCAATACTGAGAGTATATTGAAAAAAGTCAGGAAAGAATTAGGTTAATAGTAATGTAGTTAGATAGTTTTTTATTATATTACATTAATTGTGAGATTTGAGAGAGTTAATAGGGAGGCTATTGAGCCTCTTTTGGTGTTTTAAAAATTTAAGTATGAAAACAATAACATTACAACGTGCAGCTGGTGGTGGATATACATTGATAGATGTCCAGATTGTAGCTGATATAAGAGATTCAGTAGCAGATCTTGCTGCTAATTTAGGATCTGGATCAATTGCCTGTATCTTTGAGATCAAAGGAACTGGGATTGATCAATTAAATATAATGGGAGTCCCATTGAATATAGATGAGGCTGGATCTGTATCAGATATTACAGATGTCACAGAGGCTGATGGTAGTTTCACAGTCATATTTTCAGATGGAGACTCAACAGGAACCTTTGCAGGATATTAAAATTGAAAACAACATAATAATTAATTAAAATAAACAAAAAATGACAGTACCAGAAGCAAGAATAGCACTATTAGGTGTTATCGAAAAGATAGTATCTAATTCAGGAGGAACTTCTGCTATAGATGCTGAGTCAGTATTAGAGTTGACAACTATAATCCCAGCAGTAGCAAATGTGCCAGCTGCAGTAGTAGCATTAGATGATGATTACACATTTGATGCTGTAGAGGATCACAATAAGTTATTCACACAGGCAACAGATGCAAAAACCTTTACACTTCCTCCAACAGTTGCAGGAGCAATAGTTAGACTTTCTAATGTAGGTGCAGATGCTGCTAACATCCTTACAATTGCTCCAGATGCAGCAGATGGTATTGCTGGAACAGTTACATTGGCTGCAACAGTAGTTCAAATGGATGGTACAGTAGCCAAAGATTTCATTCTTACTAAGCTAACTGCCTTGTTAGGAGATGGATGTGTATTGATTGGAACAGGTGTAACAGGTACATCTGCTTGGTTGATTGTTTCCTCTACAGGAATCTGGGCTCAAGGAGCATAATAGCTCTTAAAGCAATTTGAATTAATAACCTAGGGATATTAAAATATCCCTAGGCTATATTATACTTTTTAATGGAAAGAAAATTTAGTTATCATACAAGGATAGATCTCATAAAGGCCAAAGGGGATAATAAAAATGGTACTATGCTCATGAAGGGTGTGGCCTCTACTCCTAAAAAAGATACTCAGGGTGATACACTAGATCCATCAGGATTTGAGTTGGCCTACTTCTTAAAGAATGGCCTGATCAACTGGAATCATGAGTGGAAGAAGAATCCCATGTCCATTATAGGAAAGCCTACATCTGCTGGTGTTAATAAGGCAGGTGAGCTGGAAGTAGACTACTACCTGTTTAAAGGACATAAGATGGCTGAGGAAGTTTATGCTCTCTCAAAGGCCATGGAAGAAAATGGATTAAGTCTAGGACTCTCTATAGAGGGTAAAGTATTAGAGGCTGATCCAAATGATAAGAAAAAAATCAAGAGAGCTATGATCACTGATCTAGCAATCACTCCTCATCCAATTAACTTAGGAACTACTACAGAGATAGCTAAGAGTCTCAAATTAGATGAACTCATAGACTTTGAGGCATTAGGTGACTTCTCAATTGGGACAGATGGAAAGATCATCCAGAAGGCAGCAACTACTGAATCTACAGATGAGTTAATTCCAGAGTCTCTTGAAACAGACACTAAATCAGAGATTTACAAGTGTGATGATGGTAAGGAATTCAAGGATAAAGATGAATTGGAGAAGGCTGGATACATGCATAAGGGTGAAGATGGATGCTACTCTAAGACAAAAAATGAAAAAAAATCTAAAGAGAAGTTGTTTAGTAAGTCTGAATTCACTAATTTACTAATTAATCGATATAAAGGCACTACTCAGGAACAAGCTGAAGGTGTCTATAATTACGTATTAAATTTCAAAAACATAAAAATGTCAAAAGAAAATACCAATCCAGCAGTATCAGATGTAGATTTCAACTCTGCATTAGAGGCTTTAAATGTGGTTAAGGGTGAAACTACTGAGGTAGTTGAACCTGCAGCAACAGATGAGGTTGCAGAGATGATCGATGGTAAGAAATTATCTGAGATGACTCCAGAAGAAATTACTGAGAAGAAAGCTGAGTTTGAAAAAGGCCTAGCAGCTATTAATGGTTTAGATGCAACAGAAGAGCCAGCTGAAACTCCAGAGGTTGTTGAGGCAGCTCCTGAAGTAGTTGAGACTCCAGCAGAAGTTGTTGAGGCAGCTCCTGAAGTAGTTGAGACTCCAGAGGTGGTGGAAACTCCAGCAGAAGTTGTTGAGGCAGCAGCTACTCCTGAAGATGCAGTTACAGAGCCAACTGATCAGGATAGCCTGATTAAAGGACTTTCTACAATGATCTCAGGTCATTTAGAAAAGAATAAGACAGCCAATGATGAGAAATTCCAAGCAGTTGGAACTCTTATTAAAGGACTATCTGATGAAATAGAAACATTAAAGGGTGCTCCACTAGAGGCAAGAACAGTTACTACAAGTGAGTATATTGCCAAGCCGGGTGAGGTCATCAAAGGGAATGAAACTGATGTTTTAGGTGGTACTGTTTATTCAGTGTCTAAGCAAAAAGATATTCTAGCAACTAAATTGACAGATGCATTCTTGCAGAAGTCAGAAGATCCTACTGCAAGTGTAGTAGAAGGTGTTAGAGGTGATCTAATGGCTCTAGAGGCTGGTAGTATAGTTACTCCAAGACTAAGAGAATTCGCTAAAAGTGAAGGAATCACAATATTAGACTAACCGATTAGAAGCTCGGTATTGATTATTATAAAAAGAAAAACAAATGAGTTTATCAATTAAATTAGGGGATTACCAACTAGGACATGGAGCTTCTTTCGGTCAAGAAGATGTGAACGATGCTAGTATGAGTTCTCAGGAATTACAGGATCTCTCTAAGGCAATGGAAGCTGGTCATGTTCAGGGTGGTGATATCACTTCTGCTGGGCAGACAAATGCTGGAGCCTTAAAGTATGAATCATTAGACAATGCGTTACGTTTAACGCAATGGAAGGATTCACACATTCGATTCTGGAAGAGAGTAGCTAAAGAGGCTGCTTACAGTACAGTGGAAGAGTTCAACGTACAAACATCTTACGGTCAAGATCGTGGAGGTTTTTGGGCAGAAGGAGAACTTCCAGAAGAAGAAAACTCTCTGTACACTCGTAAACTTGAAAAAGTTAAGTACATGGGTGTATCTAGAGGTGTAACACACGTTGCCCAGTTGGTGAAAAACCAAGTTGGTGACTTGTACCGTAAAGAAATTTCTGATGGTATGTTATACTTACTTCAGAAAGCTGATAGAGGATTATTCTATGCAGATGAGGCAGTAGTTTCAGATGAGTGGAATGGTATCTACGCACAGCACTTGAACATGGATAACTACTCTTCTATAGAGCAGTATATGGAATCTGATCATGTTGTAGACATGAGAGGAGCATCTTTGAAAGAGTCCTCTATTGAGGATGCATGTGAGGTATTACTTCGCTATTATGCTCATCCAGATCTATTAGTAGGGCCTCCACAGATCATCACAGACTTCTCTTTGCAGCTATTTGCTCAAAGACGTTTCAATCAGTCTGGTGGTGGTAATCCGGGTGGAACAGGCCTAGGTCAGCCAGTGACTAAGTATTTCTCTAGATTCGCCACAATTGATTTAGAGCATGATATTTTCGCTGTCAAAGGGACATCTAAGGCTATTGGTGGGACTGCAAGTTCTTCTAAGGCACCAAGTACTCCAACTCCAACATCAGCAACTCCTGTAGTAGGAGCACCTTTAACAAGGTTTGCAGATGGTGGTGGAGATTACTACTATGCAGTATCTGCAATTAACAGATATGGTGAATCAGCATTGGTTCAAGTAGGTGGAACAATCACAGTAGCAGTTACTGAGGCAGTAGACTTGATCTTTGTATCAGGTGGTGGTGCATATGCTCCATCGGCATATGTTATCTACAGATCAGAAGTTGATCCATCTGCAGCAGCAGCATCAACTGATTTCTATCCAATCATAACTGTACCAGCAGCTGGTACAGATGTCAAGAGAGGTTCTCTTGTAGCAGGAGTGGATGGAGCAGCTGCATTAGCAGTTCGTGACAATAACAGATTCTTACCTAACACTGAGGAGGCTATGCTACTTCAGTCTGATAAGGAGATCTTTGGATTCAAGCAATTGGCTCCAATGATGAAGATGGATCTGGCAGTTTTGGCACCAATTAACAGATTTATGATCTTGTTATATGGAACTCCAATTCTGTATGTACCAAGTAAGACTATCCGTTTTATAAACATTGGTAAATTTACCATTGTCTAAGTAAGACACACAGGGATATAATAATCAAAGCCTCTTCTTTCACCAGAGGAGGCTTTTTTAAAATAGTAATATTAACAAAAATAGAAAGTAATGCAAAAAGTGAAGTCAAACAGAGATTGGGATGCTAATTCTTCAATCACTAACAATTTAGGAACAGTAAACTTTGATGAGAAATGTGAGGCTGAGGTATCCAATGAGATGGCTGCCTTATTAAACTCACAAGGTAAAGTGACATTAGTAGGTAAAGAGACAAAAGAGCCTACCACTACTCCTGCAGTGGAGGTAGAGGTGGTAGATGTGGTAGATGAAGAAGTAATAGATCCAAATGCAGATCCAGAGCCAGAGGCTGCCATAAAGGAGCCTTATGATCTTCCTCCTCCACAGAATGGAATAACTGATACAGATCCTCCAGCTGAAAGTACTCCAGAGGCAGCTCCAGAACCGTTATCTGAACAGGATAAGGCTGATCTAGTAGAAGTGTTATCTGAGCACTCTAACAAGGAGCTAAAAGCTATCCTAACAGAGGGTGAAGTAGTATTCAAAGGTAATGCCTCAAATGGAGCATTAATAGACCTTATTGTTGAAAATAACTTGATTTAATCAATGTAGATGCCTACAGTAGCATATAATTTTCCAATTGAGAGAAGTGACTTACCAATATCTACAACAGAATTGGTAAGTCGCTATTTCTTTGGCATAGGATTAACTGATCAAAGTGGGAACCCAATAGATCAGAAAAGTATAGAATTTCACATAGAATCTGCAGTAGAGCAGCTAGAAGGTTATTTGAATCTCAAGCTATCTAAGCAGATCATAGAGGAGAGTCTACACTATTATGTAGATGACTTTACAGAATGGAGTTATCTTCCAGTATCCTATCCAGTATTAGCAGCTCATGAGATGATGGGACTTGCTGCTGGCCAGACTCAATTAACTTATCCTACAGACTGGATATCAATAAAGAGTACCAATGATCCAACAGGAGCTCATAGGTCTTTCTATTTGGTACCCGGATCAGGTGGGGTGTCAGTCTCAGGATCAGGCAGTGCAGTGTATGCAGGTATATTACCTTTGGCAGGATGGATGGCTGGTAAGTCAATCCCTAACTACTGGAGGGTAAAGTATTGCACATCATTTCAAAAGTTACCAGCAGATTTAGCAGATGCAGCTGGCAAATTGGCATCAATAGGGATCTTCCATCAGATGGGTGATATCATATTAGGTGCAGGTATAGCATCTGAGAGTGTATCAATCGATGGACTATCACAAAGTATTAGCACAACATCTTCTGCAACAAATGCAGGTTATGGAGCTAGGATCACAGGATATTTAGCTGATCTTAAACTATCTCTACCAAGATTAAAGTTAAAATATGATGGGATGGTTATAAGATCAATGTAAATTATGCCAACTCCAACAGATAATACAACACAACTTGCTAAGACTCCTACTTCAGTTCTAAGGAATAAGCCAAAAGGATCTCTCCAGAAGAGGAATTTTGATACTCTTGTAGAGCAGAAAGGATACCCAGTGGTCATAGAGAAGGCATTAGTATGTCCATGTGCATCAACTGGATCTCAGGCATTGCCTGAATGTAGGAATTGTGGAGGATCTGGATGGTTATGGTTCAATCCAGTATCTACAAAGGCTGTAGTTCAGTCAATGAATAAGGATACCAAGTTCAAGGATTGGTCAAAAGAAGATATAGGAACAGCATCTATCACTACATACCAAGAGGTAGAACTTGGCTATATGGACAAAATAAGGCTCACTGAGGGACTAACTTCTTATACAGAGGTGGTAAGGCCAGAAATTTATGATGATGGCACTATGAGAGCTAGGTTAAGGTACAGGCCTATCTCAGTAGAGGCTATATTTAGATTTGATACAGTAACTACAGCATTAGTATCATTAGTATTGCCTACAGATGGATCTATAAATGGGAACATACTAGTACTAGATGATGCTCTGAAGTCCATAGCCAACTTAACAATAACAATTAGATATCAACATAATCCAGTATTTGTGGTATTAGATCTACCTAGATCAGTACTATCATCAGAGAGTCTACATCATACAACAAAAAATGAAGATCACTACTCATTCCCAGTTCATGCAGTGGCAAGAACAATGCATTATGTGATCAATGAGACATCTATTGATGAGGCATACCTATTTGACAATAGTTTCACTCCAACTTGTGCAGAGACAGTAGGATTGACACTTAATGGACAGACAATAACTATTAACTCATATACACAAGCAGAAATTGATGGACTAACACCAACAGTAGCATTAATTGTATTCAACAGTACAACAGGAGTCTTTGAAGGATGGACAGGATCTGAATGGGATACATTAACGTCTGAATGGGCAACAGAACAATGGTAACATGGCAAAACATAAAGTAACAGCACTTCCAGCAGGGCCTTTTGATCCAAGTGATATATATTATCTATTAGTAGATGATAGAGTCCAGAGATGGATAGTATCAAATGATGGACTTTCATTAAAACAAGAGTCTCCAATGCAAACTGGGGATGATATCTCTTTACTTACTAATGATTCAGCATTTCAAACATTCTCTGAGGTAAGTGCATTAATAGCAGCAGCAACATCTCCTGCAATATCTGATAACTATGCAGACATAGCAGCTCTATTAGCAGCTCAAGGATCCCAGACAGAGAATTACATCTATATTGTAGTAGATGCTACCACTGATGCAACAGTAGATCTAGGATGGGCATTATACCAGAAACTTACAGCAACTACAGCAGCATTAACCGATTATCGTAAACTATCTGAAGAAGAAAGTCTGGATGTGGTAGCTGGCTCTACAAATCCAACAACAACTCTTGGAGATATGATGGTTCATGATGGAGTTAATGATATTAGACTTCCAGTAGGAACAGAAACATGGCAGTTACAGATTGTAGGTGGAGTGCCTACTTGGGTAGCTCCATCAGGAGGGGTTCCTTTTGCTCATCTAACTATGTTAACCGTTCAAAATATGGGAGGTGCTAATGGGACTGTGAGAACAGCTAATTGGGGAGGAACTCAACTTCACATTGATCCAGAATTTACCCATTCCATTACTACAAATCCTTCAAGAATAACTGTAGTTGATACAGGAAGATATTCTATTTATTGGAATGTTGGATGTACTCAAACAGGAGGAGCTAGAACAACTTTAAATTCTCGCATATTAATAAATGGGGTAACTGCTAATGCACTAGGAAGAAAACATAATTATAGTAGAGGATCTGCCTATGGTGATCTTAGTGTTGGGATGACTACTGAAATAGAGCTAACAGCAGGAGATTATATTGAATGTCAAACTATTGTAGATGATACTGATGCAACTTATACTGTAAACACTGTGGTTACTGAGTGTGAGTTCATAATCAGGAAAATTGATGCTCTTGGAGGATCTGTAGGAGCAACAGGAGCAACAGGAGGAGCTGGAGGAGCTCCTACTACTGTAGCAGATGCTGGAATAGTAGTTGACCTATCTAATTTCTTAGGATTCATGTATAATCAATTAGCTCCTAATCAAAGCTGGTGGGGTACAGAATTCACATTCATCAATCAAGTAGAAAATGGATGGGCAAGAGTTTTAATAGATACAACAGGTCAAGTAGGATTCCCTAATTTATTTGGAGGAGTTGCAACAACTGGACATGCATTTGCAGCAGGTAGAATCTTTGAGATGTTCATAGAATATATAGGAGGTCAAGCAAGATTCAGTTTTATAGATTTATACAGTGCATAATGAAAGAGACTTGGGACATAATTAAGAAGAAGGTTACAACTCCAGTAGCACCAAGTATAGACTATAAGAATTATGCTGCTGTGATAGCTTATGCTGACACAAAAGGATATACTCAGCCTAGTGTAGCTCAACATGCTGTGAATAAGTATAAGTTTGACTCCTTTATACATTCTGGCCTATATGCTAAAATGGTAGCATGGTTCCAATTTCAGTACAGCGATATAACACTAGAAGATTTCTCATTAATAAACTGGATAAAACCAAATGATGCTGCCTTAGCAATTGCTACAGGAAGTCCTACATATTATACCAATGGGTGGGGTGGAGCTAACACTGAATCTATTTACATAGATACTAATGTTATTCTGAATGATGAGGTTCTATTTCAGATGAATGATGGATCTATGGCAATGGGAGGAGCATCAGATGATTATGGTAGTTATTGGAAAACAGGAACACTTTCATCAGCATCTCCATTCTTCTTTACAAGACAAACAAGAAGGTGGGGAGGAGGCACACATCAGCTTGGATTTATGGCTGGAGGTAATAGAGATATGTTCTTAAATAATGATGGTGTCAATTTAACAGCATATATGGATAATGTCTTGAAGAACAGTAATCCTAATTCTGTAGGTGCAGCAAAACCTGCTACTCCTTTTTTACTATTAGGTGGCACTACTAATAATAGAGTAAGATATTGGGGATGTTTTTCTGCACTTACTAAGGCTGAGAGATATGACCTAAACAGAATTATAACAGAAACATACACTATTGTAGATACAACTGGATATGAGACTGAATATATTGCAGTGTTAGACTATGCAGCATCAAAAGGATTCTCACATTCATTCTCTCAGGCAAGGCATGATCTGAATAATGCTATGATAGCAAACTTCAAAACAGAAGGTATCTGGACATTATATGACAGGTTCTATTATTTCAAGTATGGTGTAGGATATGATGATTTTTGTACAATCGATTGGAAAGATCCAACAGATACAGGATTACTTACCATTCATGGGAATGTAGTTGCTGATAGTAGTGGAATTACTGGAGATGGAGTGTCAGGTTCAGTCATAGAAACTCCTATAAATATGTGGACAGATTCTGCATATAACCAGAATGATTGGTGTTTTACAATAAAAGCTAATAATAGTGGTGTTGTGGGAGGATATAATGGAGGTATGGTAGGTGGTAGTGGAATTAATGTGAGCCTTTGGACTAGCAGAAATGTCTTTGCAACTCTGGATCAGGCAGATAGGGCAATAGGTCAAACACCTTCACTTAAAGAAATGCAAGTAGTAGGGAAGAATGGAACTACAACAGGAGAGGCTTATGAGGGTGGAGTACTAGTAGGGACAAACTCTGTAGCTTATAATGATACTTGGAGTGGACTTTGGAACCAACCATTCTGGCTATTAGGAAGAGCATTGACAAATGCCAATCATGATGGAACACTTGAGCACTTTGGAGCAGGTGGTGGAGCATTACTACCTTTTCAAGCAGAGATTGATAGTATAATTACAGGAACTTACTAGTAGAATAAATTAAAAACACTATATTGTAAGGAATGATACCTGTAACAATAGACACCAGAGCCTTAGCTGAAGAGTTTAGTTTGGCAGCATCTCAAGTAGATGACTTGAAAGAGCTGGCTGTAACAACTATCACACAGGAGTATGCAAGGGAGTGGGAGAATCAGGCTAATCAGCATCTAGGATCCACTAGGGAGATGTACAAGAGAGCTATCCAGACTGAAAGTAGGGGTAGATTTACAGGAGTGGCCTATCTAGATCCTGTAGAGTGGATAGCCAATGCTATTGAGATGGGAGCTGATTCATTTGATATGAAGATAGGATTCCTGCAGTCTAATAAGGTGAAGTACACCAAGTCTGGAGATCCAATGCTCACAATACCATTTAGATTTGGAGTATCAACATCACTGGGAGAGAGTCAGGCCTTTGCAGGTGTAATGCCAACAGTGATCCATGAGACTACTAAGGCATTAGCTGGAAGGCAATTGAAATTAGGACAGATCCCAGAGCAGTATCATATACCAAAGTCTCAGGCATTAAGAAAAAGAATAACAGATGTATCCAGTCTACCAAAGAATAGGAGAACTTCAATTTATGAGGGGATGCAGAAAACCACTGGAGGTTATGTTAATTTTAGAAGAGTGAGTGTGAATAGTGATCCAGATTCATTCATTCACCCGGGATTCTCAGAGAAGAATCTAGCTCAAAAAGCATGGGATAACTTTGATATGGGAGATAAAATGAATATGGTAATTGATGATTTTTTAAGCAGTTTATAATGGCATTAAAGATACAAGAATTAGAATTGCAAACAATCCTCCAGAATTTCATGGCAGGGATCAAGGCTGATTATGATAGTAGGACTACCAAAACAGAGTCTGTAATTGGGCAGATGTTTAATGGTCTATCATATGATAATGGTAAGTATGATCTATTTGCTCAAGCAGTGAGTCTATTCATTACCAGAATGGATCCTGCTGTAGCAGGTAGTCCTAGAAAGGTTAGTATAAGATCTTATTATGATAAGGATAGGGAGAATGTCCCTACAATGCATATAGCAGCTCCATCAGAACAGGAGAAGGATAATTGGATTGGTGGTGGATTTGTATCAAGTACAAATCATGCCCATTTAATACCTACAGAGAATGCCAATGATAATACTTTCTATGAGAAAAGAATAAGAAGGTACCAGACTAGGATAGCAATAATCTTCACATCAGATAATTGGATTGAAGTTCAGTTGATGTATTTCTTGGTAAAGTACGGAATTTTGGCTATCTTTGATACATTGATACTGGATATGTTCCAGAATCCTCATGTCTCAGGGCATGAGTTAAAGATGAATGATACTGCTGCTGGAGAGCATTTTTACAGCAGGAGCATTATCATTGATAGTGCTAATGAAGCAGTGGTTCCTAACTTTCACTTAACTGAAAGTTTTAGTAGTCTTGTATTCCCTAGATCAAATGATGAAACATCAGGAGCTCATGGAGATGGTTATAATGAAGATCCTATAGATCCATCATTAACACTAAATATAGAAGTATTAAAATAAAAAAGACATGGCTAAGAAGCAAACAGTAAAGACAGCATTAGATGTAAAATCAGTTGAGAATAGCCAAGAGGCTGTATCTAGTATGGATTCAATAGAATGTACCATAAGTATATTTTGTGATATGCATGGTGGCATTCATCCATTGGATAGAGTTGCAGTGATCAGGAAATATAGAGATGAGAAGAAATTATTCTCTGAGTGGAAGGCTATTTTAGTCAAAGCTACTGTTATAAAAGCAGTAAATATATCAGAGAAGTAAGGAAAGATTGATTTAATTTTGTTATATTAACAAATATATATATTAAAAAACAAAATAAATGGCTACTAGTTTTATATTTGGAGGAAAAAAGGTCGATAAACCCGGAGTATACGGTACTGTAGAAAGTGGGGTTAACAATCCTAGGTTAGAATTAGACAGTGGGACTGTACTAATTATTGATAAAGATCCTCTCTCAGTTCATGGGAATGGAGCAGGGATTGCAGGAGCAGCAACATCAGGAAAAGATTCATTCTATACATTCACCAGCATCACTCAATTCCAGAAGTGGATTGGTGGTGGCCAATGGTATGATATGGCAGTTCCATTATTTAAGCCTTTTGGCTCAAAGATTAATGGAGCATCCAATATTGTGTATACAAGAGCACTAACAACAGTGGCAGCAACAATGACTCTAGCAATAGCATCAAATCCTACATTGAAATTTGGGTTACTAAATGAAGGTATTTCAGGGAATGGTGTAGAAGTTTCTTCAGTACTGACACAAGGATATGCTATTACCTTAACAGCTGGTGTGAATGATGCAGCTAAATTTATCTTAAAGTTCTGGAGAGGATCTTTTGTAGGTTTAGACTCCAATGGTAATTCATACAACAATATTGCTGCAGCAGATACTAGTCCAATTTTAATAGCTCAGTCAAGTGAAGAGGATACTGTAGAGGATATGTTACTATGGGCAGTGAATGACATTGATTTTGTCAACAACTTCACAATTGTAACAGGAGCAGCATTCACAGGAGCTATTGTAGCAGGAGATATAACTACTCTTTTAGGTAATAACCTATATTCAGGTGGGACATCTGCATATGATACAGCTAGAGTTACTGAGGCACTAACTGCAATTAAAGATGTGGATATCAATTTCATCTTAACTGAAGATCAGGCTGCTAATGCCACTTCAGTAGATGCACTTAAAATTGCAGCCTACTTAGATACTCAAATGAATGATCCAGCAATGTATATAATTGGTGGAGCAGCTACATCAGGGAATTTTGCAGCTCAATCAGTAGCAGCAGCAGCAGCACACAACTCTCAGAATGTAGTTGTGGTTCATGGTGGATGTTATGTCAGCAATCCGGGTGATTTAGTAAACCCATTAAGGTTGAAAGATTCACTATACAAGGCAGCACTAGCAACAGGTAGATTGGCAGGATTAGATGCTCAGACACCTCCAACATTCAAAGGCCTATCAATAGCAGGAGAGGCTCACTCATTAACAGATGAAGAAGTATCTATTGGATTGGATGCAGGAGTTTTGATGACTAGATATTCATCTGAGTTGGAATTCTTCTCAATCGTTCAAGGAATCAATTCAGTTCAACTTAACACATTTGTTGTTAATTCTGATGGAAGTACTCACCAGATCTCACTTGTGAGAATCATGAGACAGCTATTAGCTGGAATGAAAAAACAGGCTGTATTAGATCTACTTGGGAATCAAGTTTCAGGCCCTAATAGAAACACAATAGACAGTGAAACTGTCAGAGTTTGGGTAGTTAACTACCTGAAGGATGTTGAGTCTACTAATACAGTAGATAACCTTATTATCAGTTCAAGTGATGTGACTGTAGAGGTAGAGTCAGATGCATACAAGATCCAGTTTGGAATTAATCCAAATTATGAGGTTAATAAGATTTTCTTAACAGCTAGAATTCTGGATGACACATCAGGATTGAGCTAAACATTAATATTATACAAAAATGGCAGAATCATTATCGTTAACAGCACCAATAGCATTAATCAAGGTTAATGGAAACGTGGTAGGTAGGATGAAGAATATAACAGTAACAGAGACTTTTAGAAGGGTGACTGTTTATGGACTTGGTGAGGCAACTCCTCAAGAACTACCAATGACTCAATGGAGTGGAACCTGTACAGCAGGATTTTATGAGATATCTTATGATGAATCAGGGATCCCGGGTGCTACCAACAGAAGAACTGACTCCATAAGACAATTCATAGACAATATTGTTTTAGACAATAAAGGTGTGGACATTGTACTCCTTAAAAGAATTGAGGATTCAGTGGATGCCAATGGCCTTAGAGTTGGAAAGTGGATTGAACACTTGACAGTTAAAGGTGCCTTCATGGAGAGAGAATCAATTGATCTTTCTGAAGGGCAAGTAGCTGGAAGGAATCAAGATTTCACATACAAGACACCAATCCTTATTTCAGGAGTGGGAGGATAAATAGTAATCGTAAAAATAGAGAATTATGAGCACAGTAAGTAAAGAATGTGTTTTAGAGGCAGGTGGTAACAGCTATACTCTAAAAAAGCCTACAATAGGTCAGTTGTTAGACATACAGACTATGAAGGCACAGATCACCAGAGGAAGCTATGGACAGATAGTTCGTAACTTAGATGAAGTTGGAGTCATGTCATTGGACATGGTGGATATGATAGCAGTATTGAGCTCTCTATGTCCAGAGGTAATAACTGATCTGAAAGTGAATAACTGGGCAGATCTAGATCCATTTGATATACTAGATCTGTATAAAGGGTATCAGGCATCAGTGCATCCTTGGTATGGCCAATATACCAAAGACCTAACTAAAGTGTGGAGTGCCATCACTGATTCTTTGACAGAGAAGAAGGATGATAAGTCTTAGGAACAGAAAGAATGAAGATCAACTATTCAGGGAGGGAGTGTTAGGTGACATTTCTCTCACTGAATTTGTTGTTTTGTGGAGTTACACCTTTCCTCTGGATAAAGTATACAGGGATAAGCATAGCATTCCATTCAATTCTGAATTACATAGGTCATTAGATCCAATGGATATGATGGTAGAGTTAGGTCAGGATCTGGCTATAAGACATGCTATTGAGAATGAGCTGGAGAAGAAGAAGGATCCATCTATTGATTATGATGGAGGTAGAGGGAAGTACTTCAGTACTAAGAGAAATGTGAGTAAGGTATCTCAAGAGGATATTGATAAGGCATTTGATCAAATAGATATCACCAATATCAAAACTAATGATGATGGTAGTCTAACATTATAAAACTATGAGCAGCACACGTAGGGAAGTAGTATTTTCAGCAAGAACAGATGAAGTTTCTCAGAAGCTAAGTAGAGTACAGCAGCAAGCAGAAGAGATGACTAGGGAATCTATTGCTGGTGCCATGAAAACTGAGCAATCAGCTACTAAGGTTATAGCTGCATATGAGAAGCAGATCAATCTCCTTCAGAGAATGAATAAGCTAGACTCTGAAAGAAGAAAGAATGATCTGTATAGTGAGAGAGATGATGAGAGATCCAAAGCCACTACAGTAGAGGGAAAGCAGGATGTAGATAAAAAATTCGGTGAAAGATTTAGTGAATTAGCCAAGGATACCAGAGGTGATAAAGAGGGGATCCTTGTACTTAGAGATATTTTGGCAGCCATTAAGGATGGTGATGAGTCTATTGTAGATTCAAATGTTGATATGTCTCAGCAAACTACTGAGCAGCTAAAGCAAATGGTTACAGGTGGTGGAGCAGGCCAAAAGTCAGCACTTCATGAACTGAAGCTAAGGGAGATCCAAGGCAAAGGTAAAGGTGGTGGAGGTGGCCAGAGTGCTATGGGATTACTGAAGGGTGGAGTAGGTGGTCTTGCAGCATTAGGAATAGCAGGAGTGGCAATAGGTGGTTTTCTTAAATTAATGAAAGGTGGATGGGATGCAGGTAGAGATAGGGAGATTGGATTATCAGACTACTCAGCCATGTCTGGACAAGGGAATGACTTCTTATCTAAATACACAAATGCTGGTAGAGGATCAGGTTTATACAATAAGTTTATGTATGGTGGTAACACATCAGCTCAAAGCCTTGGATTCTCAAAAGATGAATACTTCCAACAGATAACATCAGGAACTAAGGCTTATGGAGGCTCTAGGGGAGTCACTGAGGATAATAATAGAACGATTCAGGGGTTATCTCTAAGAAGAGGCCTTGGTATGGAGCAGGGAGTAGTTAATACCTTAGAGAGGCTTACAAGGACTTTGGAAGGTGATGATACTGCTGCCCAAACTACACAAAGGATCTTCTCTACAATGTTTGGGACAGGAGCATTTGGAGATAACAATAGAGATATGACTAGAATGAATGAGTTAGCTCAGTCATATGCTCAATTTCAAGAACAGCAATTTTCAAGAACAGGGTTAATAGGTGGAGGAAATGAATGGTTAAACGTAAGAGGTCAATTAGAAGGTTTGGGTGGTGCATACAAAAGGGACGATTATGCAGCATCAACTATAGAGTCTTTAAGTGGAGGTCTAGCAAATCAAGGAGGCCCAGAAGTGCAGGCAATAAAGATGGATATTCTTAGGAAGAAGAATCCTAAGATGAGCTATTTTGAGTTACAGGCTGAAATGGAGAAGGGTATCTCAGCTGAAGGATTTGGAGAAGGTATGATGGACTTTGTGAAAGGCACTGGTGGAGATCTGAACTCTCAGGCTATTCTGATGGATCAGATGACAGGAGGAACTATGAGAAAGCAGGATATTCTGAATATGCTTAAAGGTGATGTGAGTCTATCTAGTTTAGGAGTAGAGGCTGAAACTAAAGATATGAAGTTGATGGAGAAGGCTAGAGGAGCTACTTCAGACAAAGATTCATTCATGAAGAACATTGAGAGTGACTGGGATAGTATTAAAGAGGCCATCTTCAATATTTCAACTGGAACTACTGGAATGAATAACTCACTTACTCCTCTAATACAGGCTCTCATGGCATCATATTAAACTTAGCAATGGCAAGAACTTGGATAGAAGTAACTAAAAATGTAAGGAGTACTATATCTCCTACTAGATTCACTGAAGAGAATTTTCATGGGAAGAAGGCTAACTCTGCCAATAAAGTCCCAGATACTCACTCCATAGATGATAAATTACCAAAGATAGCTCAGATCATACAGGATTATGTGGATGCTGAGATAGGAACAGGTAATACTCTAGTAGTTACATCTACAAAAAGAACTCCAGTATATAACTTAGAGATCTCACACACAGGAGCATCAGGAGTGCATGTGAAAGGGATAGCTATGGACTTTGCCTTTATAGGGCCTAAACCAAAAGAGGCATGGAAAGCAATAGCATGTGCTATTAGGAATCAAGATACATTACTTACAACATTATTAGATGCAGGAGCTGGAGGATTTGGTTTATATGGTAAGGGAGCTAAGTGGTTTATTCATATTGATACCAGAGGTGATGGTGATGGTGAGAGCAGATCTCAGACTTTTGGATCCTACAGATATGCATTATGGACTAAGGGTGAAATGCCAGAGTGTGATGAAGAGATTGAGGATGATGATGAAGAGGTAGCTAATGATGCAACTAAAAGGCATCAAGAAGGGATTGAAGATAGCAGTATCAAGGTTATAAAATATACACTTCCTAAAAATAGTGGACACCAAACATTCTCAGATTTAGTTCTAGATGCTACGTTTATAGCCTATGATATGACATCTGATGACTTGAAAGATTTTGAGTATAAAGGTAAGACTAATAATAAGAGGGCATATGAGGCTCTGACTATTGAGGAGAAGAGATCTAACAATAGTGATGATGATGCTTATGCTAGTGGGGTAGCATACCCATTAAGTGAGGGAGTGGTTGTTATTATAGAAGTTTCTAAAATAAATATTAGAGACAAATATGAGAGCAATCTTACATCTACTAAGGTTAATGTAAATGAATACTTTCCTCAGATATTGAGAGAGCTGACAGTTGATCCGGGTTTTGTACCAGCATACAAGAACAGGGGACTCACAGCAAAAGATATTAGGCCACAGGTAAGAGTGTTCCTATGGAGTAGAGCTAAGTACTTAGAGAGATCAGAGGATTCAATAGGATTCATAGATATTACTAAGGATCTTGGATTATGTAGTATTTCAAATCATATAAAAACTGGAGGTGATTTCAGTATTGATCTAAGTGGAGTTGGGTATGAGTTAGCAAAGAATGAGGTTGATAACAAGTCTGCATCTGCAGAGAAGTTAATTGTAGCCTCTGGAGATGATGATGTATTGATGTCAAATGTCAATAAGGAAGTTGCATTCTCAGAGCAGGGAGATATAGCCTCAGAATTCAAAAGAAACATTCCATACTACCAGAGGATTATAGGTAAGAATGACCTTGTATTTATCTCATATGAAAAACTTAAAATAGATGGATCCATTGATGATGATATAGATGGCAAGTGGTATGATATGATAGGATTAGTTGATCATGTAGCTGTGAGTGCTGCAGGATCCACTAATGAGATCTCAGTGGCAGTGAGAGGTAGAAGTCTCATGGCAGTACTGGAGGAGGATAATGCTTACTTCAATCCATTCTCAATAGGACATGCATCTTCAATTTATGGAGATCAGCCATTTAAAAATGGCAGATATATGGGAGGTCAATTTCAAGAGATATCAGCCATAACAGCCAGATCAATTAAGGATAGTCTAGAATTCATATTCAGTAGAATAGCTACCATTGGGTATGTTCCTGATGATGTATTCAATTCATTTGAAGATAAAACTACTGTGACATTTAGATCAAAGTGGGGAGAAGAGGGTAGGGAGACTATAAAAGAAGAAGTAAAGGGTATCTGGCAGATCATGAGTGCATTTATCGATTCATCCATTACAGATCTAAGGGTGGTAGATGATTCAATATCAAATCCAGATGGATCCATATTTGATCTCATACTGAAGGTATGTCAGGATCCATTTGTAGAGTTCTTCACAGATACCTATGGAGATAGATTCTGGATGATAGCAAGGAAGCCTCCATTCACACAAAAGGCAGTATTTGAAGCATATAAAGAACTATCTACTGATGTAGATGAGGATTTCCAACCATTCATAGGGGAGCAATCTTCCAATTCAGGTGGAGCAGAGGGAGAAACTCTAAACAGGTATAGAGAAAAACTGAGAGAGAAGGAGCAGAAGAGAGCTAAGGAAGCTGGAGAAAACTCAGAAAAACCTACAGTATTTGGAGGAGGTGCAGTAAATGAATTGGATGAGGTTACAGTAACATCCTCCAAGTATCCAAAGATCATCAATATCAATGAGGATGATGTGATCAATGATACATTCAGGATGTCATCAAAGGGGTATGCATGGTACCAAGTAGAGCAGAGAGGTAACTTTGCAGGAGCTAACCAGACATTAGGCCATGTTCCAGCATTGTATTTTGATGGCCTAGCACAGGTAATAGGCAATAGGAGATTATCAGCAGTATCCAACTACTCAAATTATAAATTCTTTAGTGATAAGAATACTGAGGATAACATAGATCTATTTGCAGAGCAGGCATCTCAGGAGCTGGCCTTCTTAGTTGAAACGAATATACACCTACCATTCACTAGAGAGGGAACTATCACAATGAATGGAGATAGAAGGATCAAAGTAGGTAATTACATCTATTTCAGACCTACAGATGAGGTATTTTATGTAACTCAGGTAAGTCAGGATATCAGCATTGGTATGGAGACAATAGACAGAACTACTACAATACAGGTTGAGAGAGGAATGAAGGCTAAGTATATTGGTGGTAGGATAACAGATATTATAGGTGAAGATGGGAATTCAAAGCAAATTGATGTATCTTACTTCAATATTGTAGATATCCCTAAATTGACTAAGGGAGTATATGACACAGTAGGTCAAGGGGAGGCAGATGATAAGTTTGACTATAAGGCAGATATCACAGTAAACCAAGATGTATTAAACTTCTTTTTACAAAATAAACAGTTCGATGCTTAAAAAGGCCATACATAGATACAAGGAAAATGGGAAGATCTTAAATCTATCTCCAGAAGGAAGGCCTTCATCTGGTACTGGATGGATCATCATACCAGTGGATATTGATAGGGGTGAGTATATTAGGAAGGTGTATGAGACAGGATATTGTATGATAGTCACAGATGCTAATTATCCATTGAGAGAAGTAGCCATTCCAAAGCATATAATCAGAGAGTTATTATTTCCACTACAGACAGGAGATAGAGGATCTCTTGTTAGTTGGGTATCAACTCCAAAGTATGATCAGGTTATCATATTTGGGATACTTCAGGAGCCAGCTGGGAGCTCTCCATATAGAGAGGGTTCATTAGTTGATGAATTGGATAGTAGTGATACTAGAGTCTCCAGAGTAATGTCTATTAAGGATAAGAGCTACACAGTATCTATAATATCTGATGAGCAGGATAAAGGTGGGTTTGGTGTGAAAGTCCAAGGTGGAGATAAAACAACATCCATCAGTTTCAATTTAGATGGAACTGCAGATATCAAATCTGATGACATTCTAAACATATTTTCTGAGAATGAATTTAATATCAAGATAGCATCAAAAGAAGATGAAATATCTACCTTAAAACTAACCAAGGCTGGGATCTTAACATATGTAGACAGGTATGCAAATGAAATGACTATCAAGGATGGAGGATTTGTCTGGGCAGATGCAGCAGGGAATGACTTCACTATCAATTCAACAGGGTATCATATGAAGAATAACAGTGAGAGCCTTATAACATTGATGATAGACTTACTGAAGATGTACATGCAAACTACAGTAATTGATGGTAAGCCATTAAGTCCTACAAGTATGAATGAAGCATTAGATCTAATAAGAAGATTCTCAACATTAATTAATTAATCATGGCTGGAATATCAAATGAAGTATTAAAGTTGAATAACATAGTCAGAGAGCTAAACCCACTAGTGAGTAAACTAAGTTTGGTGTCTACATATTTTGATAATTTAGATCAAATGGTAGTAGATGAGATCATGAGTCAGGTGGATGTTGATGCTTTGAAAAATCAGTATAAAGGAACTTTGCAGGCTGAGGTTGATAAGATTGTAGCTGATGAGGCAGACAAAGCAGTATGGACTGCTCAAACAGGTCAAGCTGAAGCAAATGATAAAGCAGAGAAACTAACAACTACTATTTCTGGACTACCAGTGATCACTCCTCCTCCAGCAACTTGGGCAGCAGAGAATGTGGTGATTCTTGCTACAATTCCTGCATTAGTTGTAGATGTAGCAGATTTGTTAGATCAAATAAGTAGCGTACTAGGGTAATAAATTGATATGAATTCATTATATTTAAGATTATGGTAACACAACAGGAAAGGTTAAATATGCTAGAGATAGCATTTGGATTTTATGGATTAAAGGAGTGGACTGGTGCAGGCCAAAGTAATCCAGAAGTAGAAACATTCTTCAAGGAACTTGGGTATGATTACAGTGATGATACTGCATGGTGTTCAGCATTTGTGAACTACATTGCTAAGAAGGCTGGGGTAGATTATTCTGGTAAGCTAGATGCAAGATCTTGGATGAAAGTAGGGCAGCCTACCTCAAATCCAAAAGTGGGTGATGTGGTAGTATTCTGGAGAGAGTCAAAGAGCTCATGGAAAGGTCATGTAGCCTTATTTGTCAATAAGGAAGGAGATGACATCTATGCATTAGGTGGGAACCAGTCAAACATGGTCAATATAAGAGCCTACCCAGAGTACAGAGTCTTAGGGTATAGAAGATTAAGCTAAAACATTTAGATGAGTTTAGAAGGTGCAATATTAGATACTATTCATGAAGTTGGGAGAGCTGCAGCTAATGCAATATTCCCAGATGAGATTGAATACTATTCAATTACTCTTGAGTTGGTTAACTCTAAGGGAGATACAGAGGATTTCATTACATTCCCTGTAAATCCTTCAGCAGTAAACTATGATGATAGGACTCTTGTTAACATAAAAAAGACAATGGGAGGAGTCACAGCATTAGATTCTTCTACATTTGTACCTAAAAATATAACATTAAATGGTACCTTTGGAAGATCCTTCAAATTATTACTAGCTCCTCCATTGGATAAAGCTGGTATTTTAGGGGTGAGAGGCATCAAAGGATTGGAGATCCAGTCTAGTATCATAAACTCTAAATTAAAGACAGGGTATGGTGCATTGAAGCTATTGGAGAAGATCCTACTGAAGTCATCAACTTTGGACATATATGATAAGCCATACCAGCTATTCTTATATATGCCAATGTCAGGACACAACTTCTTAGTGAAGAAGGAGAGTTTTAAGATCAGTCAAGATGAGCAGACTTCCAATATGATGTGGAAGTACAATCTATCACTGACAGCATTAGCTCCTCTATCAAGTGGTAGAATAAATGGATTTAATGCATTAAGTGTAATAAAAAGTACAGGGTTTGGATTACTCCAGAAAGGAGCCAATGCCCTAGCTAACAATATTAGTAAATCATTATTTTAAATGGCATTACCTTCAGGGATCATAGTAGAATTTGAAAATGATACCAAGTATCCTTTGACTAAGTACTTAGAGAAATATGTTGATTTCATAAGTGTTAAGTACAAGTCTATCTATCTATTCTATACAGGGAAGATCTCTAAGATAGATAATGAGCCATTTGATATACTTGATGAGCTGCTAGAGGAATCTAATAGGATTGATGATGTCATAGATCTAAATAAAGGTAGATTGAGCACTACAGCTGCTTATTGGGAGTTACTGGAGAGTATTACTAATATTAGAATAACATTACAGACAGCTAAGAATGCCAGAAAATGGCTAAGATCTTCAGTATCTAAGGGAAGGAATGGAGTAGGAGTTAGATCTGAAACATCATTGAGATTCTACCAGACATTAGAATCATTATCTAAGGAGATTGGATCTAGTGACAAAGAGAATTCTTGGTTTAGACTCTCCATGGAGAATGATCTGGCAGAGGAAGGGTATACTCCAGAGGGAGGAGCATCAGTATCTACTACAGGGTTTGGAGCTACAGGAGTTAGTATAAACTCAGTTGTTGATGAGGATATTATAGGTGAGAAGGTTTATGGTATAGATCTAGATAAGAAACTAACATTTAATTCAGGTGATAATGATTTTGAGGTATTGACATACCTTGGGACACTTGAACAGAATACTTTGATACTAGCAACTCTTTCAAGAGGTAATACACCAGAATTTGATGATGATGGTATACAGAGCTCACTAGTTGCAGGATCCAATAGGGCATCAATTGCATACCCTATACTGATAAGACAATACAGGAATACATTTGCAAAAGATGATTCATATAGAGTGATGAGGGTGGCTGATATCAAGAATACACTTGACTCTTTATCGATAACACTAGAATTAAAAACAGTACTGAATGAGCCAGTACTGCAAACAATAACAATATAGGATGATTACAAGATTTACATCATTAGAAGAGCTGAAAAGGATTTGGTTTGAGATCCTCTTCAATAGTACTAGTAAGGTTACTAAGGCCACAGATCAGTCTATTCTGAATGGTGTGGCTTATGGGTGTGCCAAGATAGGCCAGAAGGCCATTAAGGACATTGCTCTTGTAGAGAGTCATCTATTCCCAGAGTTCGCATTTGGATCTCACTTAGATGATATAGCAACTAGAAGAGGTATATCAGATAGATTCACAGCATCTGCATCAAGTACCTATGTTAGGTTAGTGGCAAGTGAAGGAGTAACATATCAAGCAGGTGTCCACTTCTTTACAGGCAATGGAGTGACATTTGAGCTAGTTACTGATGTGACTATAGGATCTGCAGGGTACTCATATGCACTGGTAAGATCACAGTCATCTGGATCTAAGGCTAATGTACCAGCAAATACAATAACAAAAGTAGCTCCAGTACCAACTGGTCACAGTTATGTTACAAATGAATTTACTGCACTTGGAGGAAGGGATCTAGAGGGTGATGATACCTTCAGGATCAGAATCATGGAAGGGGTAAATTTAGCAGCTAGAGGAACATTGGATTATATTACTCAGGCCTTCCAGAAGGTTAATGGTGATGTCTTAAATGTGTATTCTTATGGATCAGATGCTCAGGGGAGAATAAAATTAGCAGTTTCAACTCAGAATGGGATAGCATTGACAGAGACAGAGTTAGATGATCTCATTGTAGATGCTGCATCATATTTCAACATATCAGATTACAATTCAATTACAGGCAATGTGACAAATGTCATCTTGGAGAATATAACCTATGAGTACATAGATCTATCCTTCAGAGCTGATGTAGATCTGAATAAGCCTATTGATGAAATAAGACAGGAGATTCAGGTAGCCATCTCTAAGTATTTAGACTGGAGATTATGGCAGCAAGGAGACAGAATTGAATGGGATGATATTCTTCAAATAGTGAAGGATAATGAGAACATCAAGTATGTATCAGACACAACATTCTTCCCTAATGAGGATATCATAATCCCTATAGGAAAATTACCAAGAATAAGAGGATTCATTTTAATGGATCTGAGTGGAAATATATTAGAGGATAATGCAGGGAATATCAATCCTGTATTCTATCCTTCACAAGCAGACTTTTCATTTCAACAAACAGTTTTAAGTGACTTATAATGGGAGTAAGTGTAGTAATAGACAGTAGTATAGATACCTTAGTTGATAATGATTCAGCTACAGCATTCAAGATCATGATGATATATGATGGGGTGGTTGTAAATAATGCTCCTACATTCACATCACCTATTGAAATAATAGTGAATGCTGATACAACTTATACATTTGATCCAGCAGTTATCATAGCTGCCATGACAGATGTTGAAGCAGATCTTTTGGATAAGGTCAAGGTAATAGAGGCTATTAGTAAAGGAACCATGACATATGGCATCCCTGTATTGGCAAATGTCATCAACAATGATGTCCTAAGTTGGGCAAATTTCAATTTACTGAAGTTCACACCTATTGCAGGACAGTCAGGTTACAGCTACGCAAAATTAACTCTTCAATTCAGAGATGATGGAGAGAATCCTAAATGCTGGAGTGATGATGTTGTGATCATATTTCATGTATTAGGGGATAATATGGAACCAACAGTGAGTGATCATGAGATTGAAGTAGCTCATGCATCAACTACAACATTAACAACAGCATATTTCACTCAAAATTACTATGATCCAGAGTTAGATCCTCTTGGGCATATAGTTATACATAATGTACCTTCAGGAAATATTGGATCTTTACTATTTGCATCAGTAGCATTAACATGGGCAGATATGCCAAAGACAATAACTGCAGCAGAGTTATTAGCTGGAGATCTAGAATTTGTAGATTTAGGTCACTTTATAACAGCAAAGACATTTAATTTAAGTTTTACAGTATACGATAACGTACCATAATATGAGCAATACACTAACAATCCAGATAACAGCAAAGGTTCTAATTGATCCAGTAGTGGATGCAGGGCCAGATGTAACAGTAGATCCTCCAGAGGATTCAGTGGTACTAACAATGATTGCCTCAGATGCAGATGGAGTGATAATCTCACACCTTTGGACTTTTACAGGTCTTACTGCTGATGGTATGGTTATAGAAAGTCCAAATGCAGCATCTACAGTAATATCAAATATGCAAGAAAACACAGCCTATACATTTCAAGCACAGGTGATGGATGATGATGGTAATACTGCAACTGATACAGTAACAGTAACAGTGAATGCAGCATCCTTAATTCCTCCTCATCCAATTATTTCTGGTGGTGGTGTTATAAATATTGGCCAGATAGTAGCCAACAGAGTAGAGCTAGAGGCCGATGTAGTAGTGGAATCAATTGCAGATCAGTTTACTTTCGTTATAACAGCAGTATCATCTGATCTTCTTATATATGGATTAGATGCAACATATTTTGATACATATGATAGCACTTTGACTAAAGTATGGTTACAAGATAATAATACACTAGATCCTCCAAAAATAGGAACTATTATTGGATGGGACACTGGCACAAATAAATTAATATTGACATTTGCAGGAGGATGGGATCCATCATTAGCAGCAGGAACTACTTTCAAGATGTGGGGTAAAAGGTCAGGGGTAACATTAGATGGATCTGCATCATTTGATCCAGATGGATCTATTGCATCCTACCTTTGGTCATTCCCAGTAGGATCAGGATTGGTAACATTAGATACACCAACAGCAGCAGTTTGTAAGGTTTTAAATCTTCATCAGACAGGAATAATTGCAATCCAATTACAAGTAACAGATAATGATGCATTAGTGTCTACTCAAGGGACTACAATAACAGTGACTAGCTCTGAGACTTCAGTAGATGAACCTACAGTGGAAGCAGGAGTATCAGGAGCTGGAACAGTAACTACATTACTAGGGACTTCAGTAGGCCTTACAGGAACAGCTGTACCAGCAATAGGAGTGGTTAGTACAGAATATTTCTGGACTTTATCAGCATCACCATCAGGAGCAACAGTATTCCCAACAATAGTAAATGGCAATACATTAACTCCAACAATAGAGTTCCCAGCAGGAGCTACAGATGGAGATTATGTATTTGACCTCATTGTACTCACTGATGGAGTCAGTGCATCTGATTCTACTACAATTACGATATCATCAACAGGTGTATATCTAGAGACAGTGAGTGAAGTTGTATCAGGAGATGATATGCTATACAATCTAGCAGTAAGAGGAGGAGAAGCAGGAGAATTAGTAGATCTACAATTCAATCTAGCACAAGAGGGAGGGGTTGCTAAAAGTTCAGCTGATGTATTGAATGGACATGCTAGTGTAGAGACATTGGAAACACCCGGGATATCAACTACAACTATCCAAGTGACACTGGATGGATCAGGAGAATTTACATTCCAGAATGAGGTGTTTGGAATAGTACCTCCATCAGGGGATACATATAGTGTTCATCTATCAACATCAATAGCAGTAGCAGCATCATCAGCAATAATTGATCCTTATGTACTAACAACAGAGCATAGCATAACAACACCATAATATGGCAGTAACAGGTAACATATTATCAGAAATAAATGATGAAGTAATCTTCACCATGGATTATCCCATAAATGAGATTACAGCAATTTCTGCATTTACAGATGGTGTAACAGGTGTAACAGCCACTAGATTATTTGATAAGGAATTCAGATACACTCTAGATGGTATAAATTGGACTATATGGGAAGCATTATCAGATCCAGCACTAGCAGCCATACCTATTGCAGCAGAACATGATTTTCAAGCTCAGTTCAAGTACAAAAGAGTGGGTGCTGATGATACTGGGAATTTAGTATTTGAATGGCTAAAATTGGATTATGCAACTACAGTAGATTGTGTAGCTGGAGGTTCATATTTTGAAGGATCCATATTCTCTTATTTCTTTGATGGTTGTTGTGATGAGGATGTGAAGAAGTGGTGTATGAATGTACTGAATAAGATGTACAAGCCGGGTATAGTTTCCAAGTCCTTAACCAGAGGAGAGGGAAGAAACTTAAACTTTGAGGATGAGGACTACATAGCATTCTGGAAAACAGTATCATGTTTCTTTGCAATGCATGTTACATATGCCAGAGGGTTTGAAAACTTTGATGAAAATGAAAGGTTACTAGTTGCATACCTAACCAATCAGGCCATTATAGTCAACAGAACTAATGAGATAGCTGATATGCAGTATATCATGGCTAATCTATACTCATATGCCAGACATAGAGGAACTCCTGCAATAGGCAATCTAAAGAGCAGGGGAGCTACAGTGAATGGAGAGTTACCTAATCTAGTACAATTTGATGAAGTATGTGATGAGTTTTTATTAGATTACTCCAAATTGATTTGGAGATTAAATGATCACTCTCCACTATATAGAGGAATCGATATAAACCATTTCAGGAAGTCTTACCAGAATGATCTTGGTGCAACATTAGTCACAACTGATTATCCCATTTTACCAGATGGTACCACAGAGGTAGTGAATCTAGGAGGGGTAGATCCTCCAAATAATGTCATTAAATTGAGTGGAGCAGGTGTAGGTGAGTTAGTGGGAATTGGATTAGTAGATCCTACAGCACCAACAGAGGCAGAAAAGGCATTTCTAACCAGTATAGATCCAGATTTAGTCTATGAGATCAACTTTTTAGCTAAGGGAGATGCATCATTCACAGTGGCAGGGTATGGATTCACTTCATCATTTACAGAGGCAGCATTAGACACTATCAATCCTGTAACTCAAACTAGAGAATCTATAAGTAGACAAAGATTAGCTCAGTCAGGAGAGTGGTATATGGTCAGAGTATTATTATTACCAGCTAGTGTACTAAATGAAGGGAGTGATCAGAATTTAAGATCATCACTAGGGATAGGATATAATCTAAGGATGCCAGCTGTAGCATGTAAATTTGGATTTGGGATAGCAATAGATAGAACAGCTCCTGCAAATAATGAGCCTACAGTATCAGATTCATTGATAGAATTGGATGATGCAGATACTGTAACACTCACACTTGCAAATTTTCTAGAGGATTATAATGATGCAGAAGGGGATCCAGTAGGATCAATCCAATTAGATTCTATAGCAGTAGCATCTGGAGGTGGTTCAGTGGGTACATTAGTATGGGGAGTAACAGATATTACAGCTACACTTCCTCAAACTATACCAGTAGAAGATATAGCAAATGGATTACTCAAGTATACAGATGCAGCAGGGACTACTCCTCAAAATATTAGCTTAGTCTATACAGTACTAGACAATCAGCCTCAAGCAGCAACTGGAGCTGAAGTATTATACATCAAGGATATAACATTCAAACTGGCAGTTAGGCCATATGGCATAGGTATAACCAATGGAGTTAATATAGTTGAGACATACTTAAAAAATAATAGTGGTAAGACTTCAGATGAAATTGAGTCTACAATGAAGCAATCATTGCTGCCATATAACGTGAAATTAAAAAATAATTACTTATCTTAGAGACATGAGCAAATTACACTTATCACCAGAATTAGCATTAGGATATGCAGAATTGAAATTCTTAACTGATTCAATAGAACAGAATCATAAGAATTTAATACTAGCAGATATGAAGTCTTATGGTGTAGTTCAGATAAATGCATCTGGTACAGGAACAGGATTTGAATCATTTGATCAAGCACCCACTACAGATGACTTATTTACAGCATTTAAAGTAGTTCAAGGAAATGGAGCTGCTATTACAGTAAAGGCAGGGACAGCTATAGATCAGTATGGGAATGTTATAGTCAATCCATCTGATCTTAATAACTTATTTACTTTTACAGAAGGAGCATCATCATTCACTGTAACTCTTGAATATGAAGAGGATTATACAGAGGATAATACAGTAAATATTCAGGCAGATGGAGTTGTTACTTTTTCAGCAGAAAATATCACAGATTCATTTAATAATAGGTTGAGAGGAATAAATCAATTCCCTTCTGTAATAAAATTCCCTAATTCAACAGTGAATACTGGAGAGTATTTAGTGCAGGCTATTGTAACAGATACCCAATTGATCTTGAATGTAGCTGAGGGAGTTCTTCAGGCAGATACAGATCAAGCATGGCAAATAGTTGGGACATTTACACCTTCAGCAGTGATTGCAGAATCTGATAAGTTTCCATTTCGGGAAGGTCAGGCTAAGATAACATTATCAGCTACTAACTTTGGATTGTCTACACAGCAGGATCTATCAGTGAATTTCCCGGGTGTAATCTTCCTAGCTGTAGTAACATACAATGAAGGAGTTTTGACTATTGTAGATAGGAGAGGATCAAATCTATACAAGAGATCACCATATCCATTCACACAAATTACATAAACTATGAGATTATTTTATACAGGAGCATCAGCAGATGGGGAGACACAAACAGAGCCAATAAAATCTATTGGAGGGTTTGTCTCTGGATCCAAGGTGCCTTCAGGATTAGAAGGATCTATATTTGCAAATCCATCTCAATCTGAGATTAGGAGTGGTGGTGTTAATTATATCTTACTTTCATTGAAGAATACTACTGGTGGAGATCTAGCTAGTATCACTATTTACTATGAACAGGTAGATGATGCTCTATATTCAATAGAGATGGGTGTGATATCTCCTGTAGTGGATAGTTGTGGAGCATCTATTTATGAGCAGGAGGCTAGTAATAGAGCTGAACCTTTGGAGGTGACATTTACAGATGCTAAAGATGTAGGTGGAGCTATTGCTATAGCAACTCTCTTAACAGATGCACACATAGGAGTATGGATCAAAAGAACAATCAATCCAGCTGCAGCAGATGGGTTCTTATCATGTGATAATATGTATGCAGCTTATGAGGATGACTCAATTGCAGCAGCTAAAAGAGACTTTCCATTTGATATAAAAATAGTATACCCATAAAGTTTTCTACTTTTCTTATTGTCAGTTAAAATATAATGCCTATATTTACAACTTGAAAGAGAGTTGAATATGAGTGTTAAATTGACATTAGTTAATTTCTATGAGTATTTCATCAAGTCTTTATACAAGGATGGGTATGAATACTTCCAGTTAAAAGTCACTGAACCTCATAAGAGATCTTTGGTGAATTTCTTAGTTGAGGTTCACAAGGATCTTGGGTTGCATGCAGTAGATGATAACTACCTATTCAATTACATAGCTTTCACATTTGAGTATATTTTGATCAAGAGGCCTAATCTCCAGAGTAGGAGGATACCTTTCAATCAAATATTCTCTCCAGCAGCATATAAGAGATGGCAGGAGAGATCCAAAGGGAGGCAGTATTATGTCAGTAGAGCTCTTCAGGAGAAGGGAATTAGTAGATTGGATGTAATACCTGCTGATATCCCTTTGATAAGCATAGAGGAGCTGAGTGAGTCTGAGGAGGCCATTAAGAGGAGAGTAGTAAATACAGCAGGAGCATTAGCAATATGTCTGGAATCTACTACCTTATTCAATCATAAGAGCAAATACTGCCAGATATGTGTGAAGAAGGATGTATGTAAGAAGTTACTAGGTCAAGTTAATGCAGGAGCAGCATTTGATAGAGGATATTTATGAGTTTTAAGAAGGAAGTAAGTGAATGTAAGGGATGTGGATCAGATAAGCTGATAGTCAATCGTACAAGATGGCTATGTGATGACTGTAACAGGAAGAGATTAGATGATCAGAATACAGGAGAGAAGAAGATCAGGAAGGGACTCCAAACTAGATCAGCTATAAAGGCTATAAAGGCTGGGAAGGGAGGCCTGAAGAGGTTCACTAAGAAGAGGCAGAGTATTGAAGTGGACTATAAGAAAGTGCAGGAGGAGATCTGGAATGAAAGACCTCATGCATGTGATGAGTGTGGCAGGCCAGATAGGTTATCATTCAGCCATTTGATCTCTAGAAATAAGAGAACAGATCTGATAGCAGAGAAAAGAAATATAGTACTCCATTGCATGACTTTTGATGGTGATGTGGGATGTCATGAGAGATGGGAGGCAGGAGATGAGACAATGAGAACATTTAAGAAATTGACAGCAATAGTAAAAGAATTAATAGATGAAAAGAGCAATAGGTAAATTTATATGGAATCTATCTGAGACAGGTATTATTCCTCCACTAGGGATCTTTGCACCAATTATATTTGGGTGGATGGTTGGGTGTAATGGTAAAAGAATTGATAATGAGTGAGCATTTAGATGACATATCAACATATTACTTCCTAGATCCAGAGGATCAGATGCCTATAAAGCCTATATCAGAAACTGATGCAGCAATTATAGAGAATCTTGGATCCATACTGGAGAAGATGGGATTTGAAGTGTTGACAAAGATATTGTTCCAGTGGAAACTCTCACATGATGAGCAGGTTCTGGAGGATCTAGAGCAATACTTCAATTCAGATGAGATGGAGCAGGAGATAGATAAACGTGGAGGGAATTTCTGGAAGAAGTTTCTTGATAAAATAAAGATGGCATTCATTGACATCCAAGGAGAATCTATCATCATAAAGCAGATCTACTCAATTAAGAAGGCATATGGATATGATACTAGGCCTTACTGGTCAATAGTACTCAATCAGGAGGAGAATGCTCCAGCTAGTTATGAGTGGTATATAAATAAGGAGTTTAGGTTCCATTCAGAAGAAGTTAGGGATGCTGAAGTGAGAAGGATAAAGAAATTAATAACTAAGAATACATTGACAAAATTCGTAAAGTAAAGAAAAATGGAATTAACAAAAAATCAATTGCAGTCCTATTCAGATAAGATGGGTAAGGAGGAGATAGAAATGACAGCAGCCATCTTAGTGAAGGTTCTCAATCATAAATACACTAATAAAAAAGGTGGTGAGATATTCAAGTTTCAGGACATCCAGCAGTACTATCTGAGGGGATCTATACCAAAAGCCTATGGAGGTCATAAGGTAAGACTAAATACCTCATTATTAGGTAAAACATTAACAGTTTTTAAAGACTAATTATGAAGGAAGGAAGAGCAGCTCCTAATTTTGTGGTATTCGATATTGAAACTGGAGGGTTTAGTGGAGTGAAGAATGCATTAGTAGAGGTATGTTTCATCTGTTATGATGGAGAAACTTTGAAAGAGATAGATAGGTATGAGGCATTAATTAAGCCATATTACAAAAATGAGAGCACTGGAGATCCTATAGAATATACTTCTGGAGCCATGAATATACATAGGATTACAATAGCTGAGTTGGAAGAGGATGGAATTCCTTTGAAACAGGTAGCAGTTGAGGTTATAGAAAAACTCAAGACATGGAGTGTAAAGGGTGTATTTGGTAAGCCTATATTAGTTGGGCATAACATCATCAAATTTGACCTTCCATTCCTAACACTATCATTTGAGCAGGTAAAGCTAAGAGAGGCCTTTATCAAGAAGATAAATGATCAGGTGATGGATACATTATTCCTCTCTATGCTCAAGTTCCCTTCAAGTAAAGATAAGGGAGATGAATTAGCTCAGAATAACAATCATAAGCTAGGATCTATATGTAAAGCAATGGGAATATCCTTAACAGGAGCTCACAGGGCAGGAGCAGATACTGAGGCTAATGCTGAGATGTTCATTCAATTCATAAAAGGAATCAGAGGAGAGGGCAGTGCTGTATCAGGAGGTATGGTCAACAAAACAGATTCACTACCATTTAAGTTTTAATATGACAGATCCATTATTGGGAAACAAGGAGCTAGTAAGGCTAGGAACTCCTTTGGATGATAGAGTGAGGCACTTAACAACAGAGCAGCATGATAATGTGTATAGCATTATGGATGATATCATCTCCAATTTGGATGATCATGCTATAAGGGAGTTGATGGGAGGTACCACTAAGGATCTGGATACCATATTTGACATTCTACAGCAGGAAACTGCAGCTGTAATAGCATCTAGTAACAAGCTGATCAACTCAGCTCCTCTGGGATACTTGGATAATTTCACCAAGTCAGTAGAGGAAACTCTAAGATGCAGATCATTCAATTACTTCATGTTATCAGTACTTCCAGACTTCATAATGGGATGGCACAATGCTGAGTGGGGTAATCTCACCCAGATGTATAGATTACTGCTTATATTGGCTGCAAGGGATCATGGTAAGTCACACCAGATGTCATTTGCATATCCATTATGGCAGATGTACAGGTATAGAAAATTCTCTCCACAGGATCCAGCAGCATCTAAAGAGCTGTTTATGGCTGGTGAAGGTATGCTGGTAACAAATGAATACAAGCTATCTACAGAGTTCATGGGTAAGGTGAGGGATGAGATTGAGAGCAATGATGTACTAGGAGCTAGATTGATGCCAGATAGTAAGAGAGATGGCTGGGGTAGAGAGAAGATTGTCTGTAAGAATGGAGCTAAGTTCTATGTGAGGTCAGCCAACTCTAAGATTAGGGGACTGCATCCTAAATGGGTAGTACTAGATGACTTCCTGAATGATAGCTCATTATACAGTCAAGAGCAGAGAGATAGGTATTGGAATATCTTCTCTGGGGTGATATACCCAGCACTGACTCCGGGTGGCCAGATGGTCATCATTGGAACTCCATTCTTTGAATTGGATCTATATGGAACACTGAAGAAAGCCAATGCAGATTCAGTAGCAAAGGGAGAAAAGCAAAGATTTGGTATATTTGAATATCCAGCAATATTCCCTGATGGCACATTGTTATTTGAAACAAGGCACTCATATGACTCTATCATGGAGAAAAAAGCTCTTCTAGGAGAGATAGTATTCTCAAGAGAGATCATGGTGCAGCCATTAGCTGATGGAGCAACTCTATTCCCTTATGACATTCTAAGAAAATCGATTATAGGACAGGATGAGGTTGATGTAGTAGAGAACATAGATTCATGCAAAGAGAAGTATGAGATGATAGTTGTAGGGTGTGACTTTGCAATATCATCTGGTATTGGATCTGATTACTCAGTATTCACCATTGGAGGTGTAGATTCCAGAGGTAAGATCCATGTACTCAATACATGGAGGAAGAGAGGTGTGAAATATGGAGGCCAGATTGCAGCTCTGAAGATGATCAATAGAAGATTCAGGCCAGATGTCTTTGTTTTAGAGACAAATGGCATGCAGGAGATATTCCTTCAATTAGTTGAGGAGGCTGGACTTCCTGCAGTTGGAGATTTCACTGGAGCAGAGAAGAAAGATATGTACAAGGGAGTGCCTGCACTAGCAGTCCTATTTGAACAGGGAGGAATTAAGTTCCCATATGGAACTCAGAAGGCTAAGGATCTAACAGATCTGTACTTTTCAGAGTTGAATTCAATGACTTTTATACAAGATAAAGGGAAGTTGGAGTCAGTTGGGCAGCATGATGATACCAGTATGTCACTGTATATCATGATGAAAGGATTCAAAAGGGCATTAAAATCATTTGATTTCAATTTCCTAGGATAATTATCACTATATTTGTAACTATTAAAATTGTAAAACTAAATGGCAAAGAAGCAACTGAATGAATTCTTCATTACAGAATTGTATAAGGTATGTCTGAGGCAATCTGATGTATTTGAATTAGCAAGAGCACACGTTGAATATCACTTCCTACCTTCAGAAGATCACAAGCTGATCTGGAGATCCATGGTAAATCATTATGAGGTTACAGGCAGGCTTATATCGATTGGTATATTAGGCCAGCAGTATGAGGCTGATAAAGATGTGATGAAAGTCATTGGTGATATAGCCAATTCTGATGAGCCAAATATAGAGGATCTACTGGAGCAGCTGGAGATATTCATCAAGCAAATGATCTTCATAAGTGCTCACAAGGAACTAGCAGAGCTGTACAATAAGAATGATGATGATGGAGCATTCCAGCTCATGACAGAAGTGGCAGAGAAGTTATCTAACTTCAAGATAAAGGATGAGACATACTATCACAATATCATAGAAGGTATGGAGGATAGGATGGATGACAGGAAAGATGAATTTACTTCAGTAGATCCTTCAAAGTTCAGAGCCAGAAAAATACCAACAGGAATAGTATTAGGATGTGATGATCAACTCAAGGGAGGAGTTGATAGAAAGGATACATTGATGTTAATGGGGCCTAGTGGATCTGGTAAGTCTAAGATGTTAAAGTTCATGGGTTACTATAACTCCAAATTAGGACATAGGATAGTTCACATCCAAGCAGAAGGCTCCAGAGAGGAAGCAGAGCAGTGTTATGATGCTGCTTATGCAGGAATAAGCATTGCAGTTGCTGAGACAGGTATGTTAGATGAAGATACCACAGAAGAGCTCTCTGCAGCTCTGAAGGATATTCAGAGGAAAGGTGGAGAGATCCATCTGAAGGCATTTGAGACATTTGATGAGGGGAGTCTACTGGATGTGAGGAATTATATGAGGGAGATAGTAGATCTTTATGGGCCTATTGATGCACTGGTATTGGATTACTTGGAGCTCCTCCATCCGGGTGATGGTAAGACCTATGGCACCAGCAATGATCAGGAAAGAAAGAGAAGAGAAAAACTAGGGCAGGGATTCAAGAATCTATGTATGGAATTTGATTGTGCAGGGTTCACAGCTACTCAATCATCAACTGTATCTCATGATGATCAGAATGATCCAACATTTGTATACAGGAGAGAACATATATCAGAATTCAAAGGGATGATTAAGCCATTCTCATACTTCATTACCATCAATGGTACAGAGGCTGAGAAGGATGAGAACAGAAGGAGACTACACTGGGATAAGTTCAGGAAGTATAATGCTCCAGTACCTACATTCCCTATAGCTACAAACATGGAGAATGAGAGATTCTATGATCACCTAAGAACAGTTAAGATCAGACAGTATGGATCAGAAGAAGAAATGGACTAATATCCAGAATGCTGTAATAGAGTCACTAGGGTTGAATGTAAGAAAGAAAACTCCTAGAGGCTGGCACATTACTGACTGCCCATTCTGTGGGAAGGAGGATAAGTTTGGTGTCAAGTTCAATGATCAAAAGGGAGAGAAGTATCACAATCAGGTATCATTCAATTGCTTTTCAGGATCTTGTGCAGAGCATGGATCAGAATATAGTCTGCTGAAGTTATTTGGTAAAGAACATTTGGTAGGTAATAGGGAATTCATAAAATCTACCAGAGAGAAATTAGAGGGAGTAAGTGAGGGAGTAAGTGAGGGAGTAAATGAGGAGGAATTAGTCAATATGCCTGTTCCTATGGGTTGGAGTAGGTTGGAGTATCATCCATATCTGGTGGCCAGAGGATGGGATCCATGGCAATTTCAGCATTATCAAGTAGGGATAACAGAGATCTACTATCCATTGAAGGATTATGTTGTGATTCTGATAGAGCAGGATGGTGAAAATAAGGGATATGTGGGAAGATCTACATGGGATAATGATAAGATGAATGCTTATAATGAGCATGTTAAAGAATTTAACAAGACAGCAGAGAAGGATGATAGGAAGATGACTCATCCAAAGTACAAAAATCAGGGAGGAGTATTCTTTGAGAAAATGTTGTGGGGGATAGATGATGTTACCATCAATACTGAGGAGATCATAATTGTAGAAGGGCCATTTGATAAAACAAACACAGACAAACAGTTACAGCTAAATAAGAGTGAAAAGGTTAAATGTGTATGTACTTTTGGTAAGAAAATCTCATACAGCCAAATGGTGAAGTTAATCGAAAAAACCGATAAGATGCAAAATAATTCGATAAAAAGTATTATTTTAATGTATGATCCAGAAGCAATAGATGACAGTAAGTTTTATGGTTCAGAATTGGTGAAGAATTTTAGTGATGTGAAGTTAGCTATGCCAGTGGAGGGTAAGGATCCGGGTGATATGTCACAACAGGAATTCAAATCAGTTCTAGGTTCAATGAGGTCATTCATTCAATTCTATACAGGGTTAGTTGGTAATAAATTAGATAGAAAAAAAGTTAAATTCAAAAGTTAAAATGGAAGAAGCTAAGACTCCTAAATTCAAGAATAGAGATCAATCATTATTAGAGTTCTATAAAGCATTACAGGTGGAATATATCGTAGCTGAATTAAGAAGTAAAATATACCCTAAAGCTAAGGATAAAAGGTATTACAAAGATAGGGTGATGCAAGGGAAGAGGGATTCTATAATCCAGATCTCTGAAAGGAATCACCTACCTAGTATATTCAATTCTAAGCATAAGTATGATGAGATCTACAGAGAGATTCATCCAGACTGGGGTATTCCTGCATTCACTTACAGAGATGAGGAGTCAAAGAAGTGGATTTCTAGATCTGATAAATTGAACTACTATTCACTTCATTCAGAATTTGCTCTAAAGCTAAATGGTGGCAGTGTTGAAATATGCACTATAGTCAACAATAGTTCTCTTATAAAGGATAGTACAGTTGAGGTTATTGTGAGAGAGGCAGGGCATGAAGTGGGTGTGGATATCAGTAACCTGAAAAGAATCCTATAATTACCTTGCTAGTCTTAGGTATAATCACTATATTTGAAAATTGAGACATAATATGAGTGACATTGATAATTTATTAATCAAGGCTGGAGAGTTATTAGGTGAGGTTCCCAAGACAGAAGAGGAGGCTGTATTTCAGCTACAACAAAGACTTATTGATAATGGGAATGATTGGGTAAGTGACTTAGAGGATCTTTCCTCTCTTATTGATACAATATCAATATTAGAAGGTAAGAGTATATTCACTGCTCCAGATCCAGATTTTAGAACAGGAGCTCTTGTTCAGTTGGATCAATATAAATTTCTTCCAGAGATAATTGCACTAGGGAAGAAGTGTAAAGAGGATGGATGGATACTTCAAGAGAGAAAATTATGGTACTCATTAATAAGGGCAGGTAAGGTTAGATTAAAGATAGCTGGACTCAGAGATACAGTTTCAGGAAAGCTGTCTCTAAGGATAGTCATTAGAGAGTCTACCTTTGAAGATTTAGTTGAGCATTTAGATCTACTAGGATTAAATGAATATAAGACTAAGGAGTGGCATGCAAGATCTGGTGATGTAACTGATCCTAATGAGATATTAGGTAGGTACTTCTTCTTTGAAGATGTCTACAAATTTATAGATAACATAACTGAGAGAATAAAGAACAATGCAAAGACTGAAAAAATGGCTGGACTCCAACTTATTAGTTCACCAAAACCTAGCAGCAGGAAGGCTAAGGGTAAATGATAAGATATTCTATCTGGTACCTCCAACTAATGATAAGATCTTAGATCTTAAAGGAGGGAAGATTCAACTTATTTTAGATCCTTATGGCAAGAAGCTGAGAGATGAAGATAAAATTGATTACTTCGTATTTGAGTTTGGAGGGTGGTATTACTACACTCCAGTAAATAAGACTAAACTCAAAGATCTGACTCTATTGAGGTACTTTGGAGAGTATGAATGGATGTCACCAATTCCAGATCAATCTAGAATGTATTTAGGGATCCATGGTAAGCATGAGATCATGTGTGGTATGCATGAGTATAAGGAGTGGGCCAAGAAAGCTAAGTTCTTAGGGTATACATCTCTGGGGATATGTGAGAAGGAAACATTAGCTGGAGTGATCCAGTTCTCTCATGCATGTAATGATGTTGGGATAAAGCCAATATTAGGAGTCCAGTTCCCAATTAAGGCAATAGGAGGTTACTACAATATAAAATTATTCGCTGTAAATCAGGAAGGCTGGGAGAATCTACTACTACATAATACCAGTCTATCATCAGAGATGCTGAGGCATGAAGATATACTAAAAGGATTAGCTGGAACTATTGCACTCATACAGCCATCTCATGTAGTGGATGATGCTATATTGAACTCCATTAATGAAGAGGCAGATCAGGCATACTATCAATATACTACCACTGAGGATTACATAAAGGGTGATCATGAGAAGGAGCAGCAGAATATGAAGTGGTTTATGAATAATTACCATGGAGAGGTTAAGGGAGTGCTGATGAATGACTCTTATTGTTTAGAGGAAGATCAGGAGCATCTACAGGAGATATTGGTAACTCATGGAGGGAGTAGGGGTACAATGACTAAGAATCATAGCCTACTACCTTATGATGATATAGTACAGCAATTCTCTCAGTATTTTGATGAGGATAAGAAGCCTAAATTAAGGGAGGTAACGCATAATTCAATAGCTGCATTCAAAAGCATAAATGAGACAGTTGATTTTCAGATACAGGAAGGGAAGAGGTTCCTTCCAAAGTATGACATGACAGAGGCAGAGAAGGAGTTATATCCAGACAATGAGGCACTATTCAAAGATTTAATATCTGCAGGATTAGAGAGGCTTATTGACTTTGATGTATACCCTATGGAGGAAGTCATTGAAAGGATCAAGAAGGAGGGATCTCTTATCAAGAAAGGTGAAGTAATTGACTACTTCTTAATACTGTGGGATATCATAAAATGGGCAGAGGATAACAGGATACAGGTTGGCCCGGGTAGGGGATCTGCAGCTGGATCATTAATATCATACTGTCTAGGGATTACTAAAGTGAACCCATTGGAGTATGAGCTGCTATTTGAGAGATTTCTGGATGAGAGTAGGGTAACAACATCCCTTCCTGATATCGATGTGGATTTTGCCAGTGATGGAAGAGAGGCAGTTATAGACTACATCAAAGATAGATATGGAGAAGGATTTGTATGTCAAGTGGGTACCTATGGAACATTGAAGTTAAAATCAGCTCTGAAGGAACTATCTAGATTCTATGGATTAGGAACTGCAGAACATATCAATTTCTTAACAAAGATATTTGATGATTCAGAGTCAGATTTTATAGACATCTTCAAGAAGATAGGATCCTCCAGTGATAAGAGACTCATTCAATTCACTAAGAAATACTATCCAGCAATAAATGATATATCCAGTCTAATAGGATCCCTAAAGAATAGATCTGTACATGCATGTGCTACTATTATTGCACCTAAGATAGGGAAGGGAATCAAGAGACAGATACCATTAAGGGTTGGAGAAGATGGAACATTGGTGTCAGAATGGGAAGGTGGAGAGCTAGATGATGCAGGATACCTGAAGGAGGATATCTTATCCACTATTCAGATGGCCAAGATTGGGAATATGATCAACTTGGTTGAAAAGAATCATGGTATCAATATTAAAACTGAAGAGATCCCATTGAATGATCCAGAGGTATATCACATATTCTGTAAGGGACTGACTCAGGATGTATTCCAGTTTGGATCTTCAGGATTGACTGCATATTTAGTAAGCATGCAGCCAAAGCAGATGTCAGATCTTATTGCAGCAACAGCACTATATCGTCCGGGTGCCATGGCCTCCAAGTCTCACACTGAATACATACTACTTAAAAACGGTGAGAAGCAGCCAAAATACGATTATAAGCTAAAAGAGGTAACAGAGGAAACTTATGGACTCTATGTGTATCAGGAGCAGATTATGAAGGCTGTACAGGTACTAGGAGGATTCACCTTAGCTGAGGCTAATGGTGTTAGGAAGGCAATGGGTAAGAAGATCAAGAAGAAGATGGATGAATATGGATCCAAATTCATAAAGGGAGCTGAAAGAAATGGGTGTGATCCTGATGAGGCCAAAGCCATCTGGGAGAAGTTACAGGTATTCTCAGGGTATGGATTTAACAAGAGTCACTCTGCAGCATATTCAGTTATTGGATATTTCTGTAACTGGTTTAAGGTGCATTATCCATTAGAATTCTGGATCACAGCATTTGAGTACTCAGATGATGAGAAGATAGCTAATTTCATATCAGAATTAACCAAGAGCACTAAAATCATACTATCTCCTCCAAACATAAATAAGTCTACCAGTCATTTCACCTATGATATAGACAAAAATACCATATACTGGGATCTCAGCAAGATTAAATTCATTGGAGATATGTCAGTTGAGGCAATTGTACTGGATAGAGATGAGAATGGCCAATTCTTCTCAATAAAGGAATTCTGGGACAGGATGAAGGAGTTCAATAAAGAGAGAGTGGGCAGTAAGGTGACTACAGTAAACAAGAGAACAATGACTCAGCTAACATTAGCAGGAGCATTTGATGAGATGTATGGTATAACAAAGGATACCATATCTAGGAGAGCTGTAGTGATGCAGGATATCTATGAGAAGGTATTTGAGGAGGATATCTTAGAGGAATACCACAGCAATAGTACATTCAATCCATACTGGGGAGTTAAGCAGTATGAGGTATGTAAGCTATCCAATTTGAACTACAAAACTATAGTCAGTGAGGATGATCAGTTCTATTCCTATCTGGATGATTATGTAGATGGAGATCTATTTAATACACTCAGTAAAACTAGGCCAGTTGTAGTTATAGGCCTTGTTAATAATGTGCTGATCAGAACAACTAAGAAGGGAGATCCATATGCTATGCTGGAACTACTACACAATACAGATATCATTCATGTGAGGATCTGGAGTGGAGAGCTGGTAAATGAGAAAGGTGATAGTAGGTTTAAATATTCATACAAGAAGAATATCCACAATGAGGAGAAGGATGAGATGGAATGGGTGGATATTGAGTGTGACATGAAAACTATGTTTGAAAGGCATAGTGGCAGGATGGTTATCATGAGAGGCAATGTCCAGATGCCTGATCAGTGGAAGTCACACAATGAGTTGATGATCTCATCAAGAATGAAAGGATTATTAGTGAAGTTTTTATAAATTAATTTTGTGGAGTCAGATATAAGCACTATATTTGGCTCCAGAAATAAAAAGAGAATCTATGAGTAAATTAGATCTGACTCCAGAATTATCAGATAAAGAAATTCCAGAAATTACAACTTACTTAGAAGAAAACTTTGGATATAAAGTCCAGAATTTCACTTCAAAAGATGGATTGATAGCAATAGCAAATCAGTTGCATTCACATAAAGTTAGTGAAGGCCATAATAGATTTGTTCTATTCCAACATTTATCAGAGTATTTGGATCTTACAGAGAGAATGCTTACAAATGCATTATACTCTTCTGTAGCTACATTTGCAAGCAAGCATATCAATACCAAAGGGTGCCTGCTAGGTAAGAAGGAGGAGATTTATTTTCAAGTTAGGGATATCATCATCTCCAATTCAGTGAAGGTATTAAAGCCTTCCAATTTGCCAAAGAGAGAGAAAGCCAGAGATGTTGTTCCTTCAGGAATGAAGAGAGTATTCTTAAAGAAGCCTAATGTTAAGGCCTCTGGTATTACAAAGGTAAAAGAGCCAAGGATCAATAAGATCATAGATACCCTAATTGATGAGGATGGATTAGATCTATTCACTGAGATTAAGCCAAAGATGATCATGGATGCCTACTCCAGACTTCATAATGATACAGTATCAGATGGATATGTATATGGAGTCATTACCAGAAGAAAAAATAGAGATAAATAGCCAATGATATATAATTTAGGATTTGATGGGGAGCATGAGAATATTGATGTCCCATTTAAAGATAAAAATGTAAAGTTAGCCTTTGCAGGATTTGATGCAGAGTTGAATGTAGAAGAGTATACTACAATCGATTACAACAATATCTATGGAGAGCTACTAACTATAGCTACTTTGATCAATAGGGTAGGGATCTGGAAGGCTGAGGCTGAGTATCAATATGACATGGCCAGACTAAACTACCAGAGGCACTTAGCTGAGATTAGTGAGACTTTAAGAAAGACTCTGATAACTGAGGTAAATGATAGGACTAAGTATCCTTCAAATGATCAGGTGAACAATGCAGCATTCACTGATGCTACATCAATACTTTTAAAGGGTAAGATGTACAGGTTAAAAAAATACCATGCTGTACTGGATGCATTCTATTGGGGAGTCCAGAATAAAAGCACTAAACTAAACGCATTATCCGAAAATTTAAGCCTAAAACCAACAGACTTTGAAAGTAACATTATAGAGGGCAAAATAAATGGATATTATATAAAGTTTGAGAATCGTAAAAGTATATTAAGTAACAATTAAAAAAGAGAGAATTATGAGTAGTCTAAGAGACAAGTATGCACAAAGAGTAGAAGCATCTCCTCTATCTAGCCAGATAAAAGATGCAGAAGAAAAAATGAGCCATGGGAATGGAGGTATTAACTGGTTAAAGATCCAAGAGGGATTCAATGATTTCAGATTATTCCCTTCAATTGATGAAGAATCAAATTTCATCCAATTGAAACATACCCACAGGCTACCTATTGAGGAAGAGGATAGAGATGGCAATTTGGTCATCAAGGAGAGAAAGCCTATTTTCAACTCCAGAACTCATGGAGGAACTCCAAAGGATGTAATTGATGAGTACATAGCATTCTATGAGAGAAGAGAGATAGATAAGATCAAGAAGATGGATATCTCTAAGCAGGATTTTGGTAAGAAGGTGAAGGAAGTAATGAAGCCTATCAGATACTTTAAGACTGGTATTGCTGGAGAGTTCAAGTGGACTGGGTATGGAGGTATTATTTCATGGAATGAGGATGGAGATGCTCCTTCTAGTATTGAGAAGGGAGTATTTGAGTTCCCTTATTCAGTAGGGAAGAAAATGGATTCATTAGCAGCAGCTCAGGATCGTAGAGCTAAGGTAACAGTAACCAATCCTTTTACAAATATTGACACAGGAGCTGTATTAGTTCTAGAGTATGATAGTAAGAAGGATCCAAATGATAAGTATGCAGTATCATTGGATAATGAGGTTAGCATCCCATGGTCAGAGGAAGATCTTAAATGGTTAGAGGATCAGAGTCCATTGGCTGAGAGATATGTTGGATCCTACAGAAGATTAGACTTCAATATGGCCATTGAAGGATTAACCAGATTTGATGCAAAGCATAACTTTGGTATCATGGCAGATCCTACATTCCAGACAATTGTTAAAGAGATCTCTGGATACTATCCAGCAGATGTCAATGAGCCAATGATCATCAGAGCAGGATCTAAGGCAGAGAAAGCTAAAGAGGAGACAAAGGATCCATTTGATGGTGCAGAGGTTAAGGAGGAAGCTCCAGCAGCCAAAAGAAGAAGAGCAGCCAGTAGTACAGCTCCAGCAGCAGAGAAAGCAGCTCCAATTGTGAAGCAGCAGACAAAGCCTATGGTAGATCCAGCTATCTTTGACAATGATAAGGATAAGTTGAGTCTCATGGATAGAAGTGAGATACTAGCATACATTCAGACTAATGGACTGAATATATTAGTAACATCTGAACATACAGAAGATATGATCAGAGGGTTTATCAGAACTGAGGAGAAGCTATTGAAGGCAGAAGCAGCTGCAGAATCTCAGGGATCTGATTATATTCCATTTGAGGAGGTAAGTCCTTCAAAAATAGAAGCTGAACATTCCACAGAAGGAATTCATGATGAAGAGAATCATGAGCCAGCTCCAGTAGATGAGACTCCTGAAGTAAGCAGGAGATCCAGAAGAGGAGTACAGAATAAAATAGCAGATGCATTCTAATGGAGAAGAAACTAATGTTCTCAGTAGTAGCAGATCCTCATCTCTCAGACAAAAATGTGTCTGAGGTTGAGGCTGCTATGAGGCTGAGTATCGATAAGACAGCTGAGAAGGGAGTTGAACTCCTATTTGTTATAGGTGATATCTTTACAGATAGGAAAACTCAGTCATTCAATACAATGCAGGCCTTTACTAGGATCTTGGATTATGCACATAATAAGAGTGTATCTCTGATGTGCATCCCGGGTAATCATGATAAGATTGATTACACATCCAAAAAATCATACCTAGATATATACAGGTGGCATCCAGCTATGGACTTGGAGACAGGTGTAGGTCAAATGACATTAGATACAGGGTGGGTGATATTTCAACTACCATTCTTCAGAGAGAAGGATGCACTCCTTCCATATCTGGAGGAATTGAATGGCATGGAGATCCCAAAAAAGAGTGTATTATTGACTCACTTATCAATAGATGGAGTTAGGAATAATGATGGATCTGAGATAAGTGGAACACTACCAAGAGATACCTTCAAGAAATTTGATAAGGTTTTAGTGGGACACTACCATGATAAGCAGGAATTCAATAATATTACCTACATAGGATCTCTACTCCAGAACAACTTTGGAGAGGATACTAACAAGGGAATAACTTACTTCTATGCTGATGGATCAATGGAGCAGGAAAGTCTGGCAGAGAGCCTATTTTTGACTGTAGATGTGGATCTGAATGATACTACTAAGGCTAAGATCACTAATCTGATCAAAAAGCATGAAGGAACAGTGGATAAAATCAGGTTCAGATTTGAAGGATCTAAGGAGAAATTCAAGAATGTACCTAAGTCTCTAATAGAATCAAAGGGGATCAAGGTTACTTTCAAAGAAGAGAAGGTTGAGACTGTAACTGTAGATGCTGAGGTAGCAGATAACTTTGCTGCATTCACCAAGACATCCATTCTGGAAGAGTGGGATGGGTACTGTGAGAAGGATGATGAGAGAAAGGAATTTCATAAAGAAGGTAAAAAAATACTAGAGGAAACATTATGAGTAAATCAGAGAAGGGATTACAGACATTAATGGACAATTTGAATAAGTCTATTGGTGAGCAGGCCATTGTAAAGCTAGGAGATGCTGATAGGAATGTAGAGAGAATCCCTACAGGATCCTTAGAGGCAAATTATGTACTAGGAGGTGGATGGGCAAAAGGTAGAGTATTGGAGGTTTTTGGCTGGGAATCCAGCGGTAAAACTACACTAGCACTTCATACAATTGCTGAATGTCAGCAGTCAGGAGGAGTAGCAGCGTTCATAGATATGGAGCATGCTCTGGATCCAGAGTGGGCAGGTACTATTGGAGTAGATGTTGGAAATCTAGTGTTTATGCAGCCAGATAATGGTGAGCAGGCTCTGGAGACAGTAGATCAAATGTGCAGATCTGGAGAGGTAGATCTTATTGTAATAGACTCAGTTGCAGCACTAGTACCAAAAAGTGAGCTGGAAGGTGAGATGGGAGATGCAAATGTAGGAAAGCATGCCAGATTGATGAGTCAGGCTATGAGAAAGATTCCAAATTCTGCACAGAAAACAGGGACAACAGTTCTCTTCATTAATCAAATGAGAATGAAGATAGGAGTGATGTTTGGGAATCCAGAAACTACTACAGGAGGGAATGCATTGAAATTCTTTGCATCTCAGAGACTTGAGGTAAGAAAGAGGAATCCTAAGAAGGATAATGATGGTGAGAAGCTATCCAATATAGTAGCTCTAAAATGTGTTAAGAATAAAGTGTCAGCTCCATTCCTAGAGTCTGAGACTGTGATCACTTATGGACTAGGTATAGATACTGTCTGGGAAGTACTTCAATTATCAGTGGAGGCTGATATTATAAAGAAAGCAGGATCATGGTTCAGCTATGATAGCACCAAGTTAGGACAGGGACAGGCAGCAGTTTTGGCATTGTTAAGAGATAATCCAGAATTGTTGGAAGAAATTAAAAATAAAGTATTAAATTTATAGGCCGAAAAAAGAGAATAGATGTATACACCAACAAAATTGAAAATTAAAAACCTCATGAGCTATCAAGATCTTGAGGTAAACTTGCAAACAGGAGCTACTCTCATATATGGAGTAAATGACTTTGATGAAGGTCAGAATGGGAATGGATCAGGGAAGTCAGTGATCATGGAGGCATTAGTACTTGCATTCACTGGTAAACCAATGAGGCCAGATACAACTCCAAGAGATCTGATCAGAAGAGAAGAGGAGGAGGTGATGGAGGTAACTCTGGAGCTCTCAAATCCAATGCTTAATACTGAATTGAAAATACATAGAGTATTTCATTCAAAGAGAACCAAGTCTCAAGAGGTGACTATTACAGAGGGAACAGATCCTGTAGATGTCACAGATGCTAATCATGCAAATCAGGTCATCCTAGACTTCCTAGACATCCCAAAAGAAGATTTAATGAACTACTATCTCATTGATAAAATGAGGTTCCAGTCATTCTTTTCTGGAGGAGATGCAGCCAAGAAGAAAGTGATAGGGAGATTCTCCAATATAGAGCTATTGGATCCAGCAGTCCAACAGGTGAAGGATAAGAGTACAGAATTCAGCAAATTGATTGCTATAGAGGATCAGAGTAGATCCAGAGAGGAAGGATCCATTAGTGCCTACACCAATACATTAGAGCAGGAGAAAAGTAGGGATCAGAATGCAGAGAGACAGCAGGCCATTACTAGAATAAGGACTACAATAACTGAACATGAGCTCAATATATCTGCTCAGACAGCCAGTAAGGTTCAGGCAGAAGGCCAGATCAAGGGATATGATGAGAAGATTACAGCTCTAAAGGGTAGAATTGCCACAGGTCAGGGATTAATTGATCAAGTAGGTAGCTCTAAGCTGGAGATCACAGAGAGTATCAATGAGGTTAATGAAATGATCAGGGAGATCAAAGATAAGACAGCTGAGGCAGATAGACTTCTCATTGGTAGGGTTGAGTGTCCAGAATGTAAGCATGAATTCAATGCATCAGATCCATCTAAGGATCTAACAAAGGTAAAGAATGCAATACCAATGCTGAAGGAGGCACTGGCAGAGCAGAATATATATTTAGCTGAAGATCAGGAGGACATTAAAGGATTGAATGAGAAGGAGACTACTCTGACTAATCTAAAGAGGACTTTGAATCAAGATCTAAATACTCTGGAGAGTGAATTGAGTAAGTTCCAGAGAACAATTCCTGCAGCAGAGCAATCCATAAAAACCAGTGAGGAGACTATAAAGACATCTAATCAATCCATAAAGGATCTTGAAGAGACTAAGACAGTCAATAAAACAGCAGACATTCAGAAGATCATCAAGCAACATGAGACTAATATCATTGAGATAGATAAGCATGTAGAGGCAATTGAGAAGGATATCACTAAGAATGATGATATGCTAACTCATTTCAATAGATTTAAGACACAATTAGTCAATAAGACTGTAGGTGTGATCGAATTCTACACAAATAAGTACTTAGATGCCATGAAATCTTCAATCTCTGTAACTATTTCAGGTTACAAGGAGAATAAAGCTGGTGGAATCAGTGAGAAGATCTCTACTATGGTTAATCGTAATGGTGTAGAGATTGGATCAATAGGGCCATTCTCTCAGGGAGAAAGAGGGAGGATAGATATTGCAGGGATCTTAGCACTACAGTCTCAGATCAATTCAAAGTCTACATCAGGAGGATTGAATCTCCTATTCTTAGATGAGATTGTAGAGAGTATTGATGAGGAAGGAATAACAAACATTCTCAAGTCATTAGATGACCTAGGGAAGTGTATTTATATCATCACTCATTCAGTATATAATGGGAACCATGATAAGGTTGTAAGAGTAACAAAAGAAGATAAAGGAGTATCTGTATGGGAAAGCCTGTAGTATACATAGCCAGTGATTATATGGACTTCCTTCAATACCAGAAGGAGAATCCTGAATCAGAATGCATACACATAACAGATGTGTCTACATTAGGTGGAAGAGCTGCAGGGGAGATCATAGAGATGGATTCTCTGAAGTCAGAATGGAACTGGGTAGGTATCTCAGAGTCCATAGATCGATTTAAGGAGACTCACAAGAAATTCTATGAGGTGAAGGAAGAGAAGCAGGATATAGATTATCTTGATCTAAAAGAGGATGATCTAGAATTGGGAGTTTAAAAGGAAAGTATGGACAAAATATATGTTGGATTTGATCCGGGTAAATCAGGAGCTATGGCAATGCTGTATCCTGATGGCCATGTAGAGATAATAGGATTCCCAATCATTGGGAAGGAATATGATCTACAGGAGTTTCAGAAGATCTTCCTCACAATGAAGAATGATACAGAGAACCAGTATCACATAATCATTGAGGATGTCAAAGCTCTGCAGGGAGCAATGAAGGCTGGAAACTGGAGTCTCTCCAGAGGTAAGACAATTCTGGAGGTAATGGCAGCATGTTTCTACATCCCATATACACTGGTGCATAGTAAAACATGGCAGAAGGAGATGTGGCAGGGAGTGCCAGTACAATTACTACCAACTAAGACAGCATCAGGTAGAAAAAAGACTGATACTAAAGCAATGAGTTTAATAGCTGCTAAGAGGTTATTCCCTAATGTAGATCTAAGAGATCCAAACAGGAAAACAGAGAGAGCAGAGAAGATCCATGATGGTGCAGTGGATGCTGTATTATTAGCAGAGTATGGAAGAAGAAAATTTTAAGATATGGATATAAAATTAACAGCAGACAGTATCCCACAGGATATACTAGAGTCAATCTATGCATTAGTAGGTTGGAGACATAGTGTGATCGTAATAGGTGGGAGGATATTAATAGTGGATGGAGAGTATACATTTGCTAATGCAATGGATTCTACTTCTCAGCACCAGATAAGTGCTAAGGATGTAACAACATTCATAATTGATCATAAAAACTACTTAGTGACTGGGAAGATGGAAGAGCAATTCCAGACTTACCTAGATGCAGCTATAAGAAGAGTTTATAGATATAACAAGTACACTAATTTTGCACAGTTCATGAAAGACTAAAGAAAGAGAACAGAGTTGAGAGAGAAAGTTAAAATTCCAATTGGTTTATATCAGTCAATACAATGTCCTAAGATAAGGCATAGTGTTGACTTTTACTATCAATTGAAGTCTATCAATTCTACTGGGTTTATTCATAAGAATGCTCTTCTGGAGCAGACTAAATGGATAGGCCTATCTGAAGCATCCATCTATAGAAAGATCTCTGCCCTAATTGACCTAGAATGGATCAAGAAGGTAGGGAATGGATATAGGTTATGCTCATATGATCGTTTATTTGCCAAACTCAAGCTAAGATATAAGCATTGGGATCAAGGTAAGCTGGATGAGAATATGAGAGCTACAGATCTCTCAGCATTTCATGAAGTAAGAAGGAATTTAATTAAGCAAGGAAAGGCAGCTAGTCAGACTGTTTTGAAGGATAGAGTCTACCAACGTAACTACAGGAATCGCAGAGGTGCAACAAAGAGAGAGTTTTTAGACTCTCTTGCATCTACTCATACAGCGTATATGGTGGAAAGGAGTCTGGAGAATATAGAATTGATTAGAACTGCTGAGGAGGGTAAGGAACCTTCCAAGATTTGCAATCCAAATATTACACTTTCAAATAGAGGCCTACAGAGACTTTTAGGTATCAGATCGACTTCTGGTACCCATGAGCTAGTAAAGAGGCTGGAAACAGCAGGTATTTTACTTGTGGGGAGAAATAAGAGGGTTAGAGTAGGGGACAAAATTGAGTACCATGAGTTCCTGATCAAGTTTGGTTTTGAGAAGTATGATTTTATTCAGGGGTATGCATTTAGAAAGCTACCTAATAAGCTGGATGTATCTCCAGAGTTTCTGGATCTAAGAAGATTCAATACTAAGAATGAAGAAGTATATGACTATGCCTATGGAATTATTTAACTCTTAATAAAAGAACATACTCTTTCTCACAGGCTAACTATTAAACAATAGCTACTTACAGTAGCTTAAACAGAGAAAAACAAGAAAAAGAGAAGAAAAGTTCTAAAAAGTTTGCACAGTAAATATATAGAGACTATATTTACAGCCTAAAGCAACATCATGGACAAACAAGTTTACATCACATCACACTCAAATAATTTTGGATCCAGAACAGTTATGACTACATTCTACAAGGATGGAAAGATAGACTGGAGCACAAGAGTTCCCACTACAGGGAATCTGAATCAGGTTATTTCTAGATATAAGGATCTAGGATATACAGTAGAAGTAAAACAAGACACTACTCCTAGAAGAATCAATAAGGGATTAGCAAATTATAGCAGTAAATTTATCTAAAACATCACATCATGGAACACAAAACAACAACAACTACAGTAGACATTTGCACAGGATCTAAGAGTGAATTTTATACTCTATGGGTAACTAGAGACATAGATCTCAGACCTAGAAATGCAGATGGATCTATAAAAGAAATGAAAACTAGTGAGGTTATCAACTCAATTGGAGGCCATATGTACCTTCACTCACATACTAAATTTGTACAGAATCTAGCTAAGACTCCAGAGGAGGCATTTGCAAAAGCATTGGAGTTAGGATACAAGGTCACTGAGGAGGACTTTTCATTTAACTTGAAGAATTACTCTAAGCCATCTACTACAGCATTCGGTACCAAGATGAAGCATAAGAGAAAATGGGACAGAAGATTAGAATGCTCTGTAGATGTATGGAGTGCAGAGGCTACACCTACCTTCTGGGAAGTATGGAGAGAGGATAAGGATACTTTAAAAGAAATGGGATGGGCATTATGGAAGAGTCCAAAGGGAGCATGGTATATGTTCTTAAACATACCAGATTTATCAACTAAATTAGACAATAAATAACATCATGGAAGCATCAAAATTATCAAATCACAAAGTAAACGAAATAGTACTAATGGAAGGATTGACTCTTTCAGGAAAGACAGTATATGATCCAGTCAAGATCACTAAACAGGATGGAGATCATACACTTGTATTCCTATTCAATGATAAGTTCAGAATGAAGGTTCCAAGTCCTACAGAGTGTTATGTGGTAGGTCTAGAAATTGATCTAGGAGACTTAAAGGCACTATTTGTACATACCAGACATGCCTATGGGAATAGAACATTTGGAGAGTGGTGTGATCTTACTAAGGTTGCATACTGCAAATTCATCAAAGGGAAGGAGAATCCTAAGACATTCAGCCAGTGGGTAAATGGCCAGATTATAGCATTGACATAAACAATATGAAGTAACCTTTAAAAGACTATTGAAATGAAAGAAACAAATCAATATAAAATTCAAAAATTAGGGTGTTACTGGCATCTTATGAGAATGTATTATGTGGGTTGGTGGATATTTAAAGAAGATGTTTGGTTGTCTGAGTTTCCTTATTATTGGTACAAAGAAGATGCTGAAAATGCCTTAGATAATGCGAATAAAAGAACTAAATAAATAGATCATGAAAAACGAAGTACAATATTTAGTAGATTTTATGAATTTTTTGGAAGATGGTGGAGTTGATTTAGATTTAAGATTCACGAAACCTGATACAGCTATAAAATTCATAGATAATCAAGAGAAAACACCACGTTTAACATAAACAACAAATATCATGAGAACAGAATTTAAAGTAAATGATGGAGGTAGAGAAGTCTACTTCAAAGGAGAAGGTGGAGATTGTGTCACCAGAGCAATAGTAATAGCATCAGGAATGGACTACAAAAAAGTCTATGACATATTAGCTGCAGGGAATAAGTCCCAGAGAAGGAGCAAACATGATCGTAACAAGTCCAAAGATAGAACTCTTTCAGCTCTTCATGGAATCAATGTGAAGAGAAAGTGGTTCAAGGATCAGATGGCAGCATGGGGATTCATATGGGTGCCTACAATGTTTATAGGATCTGGATGTCAGGTTCATCTATGTAAGCAAGAGTTGCCAGTTGGAAGATTGGTAGTAGCTGTAAGTGGCCATTACACTTCTATGATTGAAGGAGTAATTAATGACTCTTGGAATCCTTCAAGGATCTGGACATCTCCTTATACAGGCCAAGAATTAAAAACAAATCAATTTATCCATGAGGATGGTAAGACTATCCATGAAGAATCAAGATGTGTCTATGGATATTGGGAATATCCCACAAATAATTCGTAAATTTAGATATGACTATACAAGCAACAATCATTACAGCAGTTATCATCTATTGTGTATTTGAATCAGTAAAGAGGATCCTAGAGATCAACTACTTTGCCAAGAGGGATGAGGAATCAAATGAGAGAGAAGAGCAGTTCAGGCTAAGTGTATTGGAGAGCAATAAACAAGAGCCAGAGGTAGATCCTCCAGCAGGAATTGTTCTAAGTCCAATGCAGGTGGAGTTAAGAGATACCTATTCAATCGTATATGGGAATGACTTTGACTTCAGTGTAAGACAGTTCTTTGCCAACTGGGAAGGATTGATGTATACAATATCTCTCCTTATCCAGAGGCAAATGCCAATAAATCTTCCAATAGATACTCCTTATAGGGATGCTATGAAGGATGCATTGAGTAATCTACCAGAGGTAAGAAAATCTCTGAATGATGTTGGTGAGGCTATCATGGCCATATCTAGATCATACAATATTGCATCTGGTGAGGTTCTAACCTACCTATCTTTGATGTATCCAAAGTTATTTAGGACAGAGCTCACTGTAGCAATCCAATTTGTAATCTACAAGGATCTTGGGGTAGATAAATTGACTAAGGGTGATCTTAATGAGACTCTTCCTAGGCTTACAAATGGAGATCTAGTATTGATTGGGAGAGAACTTACAGAATGGTATTCTGGAGATGATCTGGAGACTATCCAGCAAGAGATAACTGCAGAGCTGAGGAATCGTATGGATTCTGGGATGTTCAATAACACATCAGCTGCAGAGATAAGATCGATATCAGTTAGATTGTCATCTTATTCAAATTCATTGGTTAATCAACAACTAGATCCAGATCCAATTATATCTGGGATTGTAGATCATATTGATGGAGTATTAGAATATTATAAAGAGAGAATGAAAATTAACCAAAAATAGAAATCATGCAGAAAGTACTTTTAACAGCGTTATTATTCATTTCCATGTTAGTGCATGCAGATGAGAAGATCATTCAAAATATGCTAGATGGCATAGCTGAGGTTGAGAGTTTGAGTGGTTTATTAACCAATGGTGATGGAGGAAAGGCAGTAGGCCATCTCCAGATCTGGAAGATCACAGTAGATGATGTGAATAGGATCTACAAAACATCCTACACCTATCAAGATCGTAACTCAGTCCAGAAGTCAGAGGATATGTTCATAAAGTATCTCAGTTTCTGGGGTAAACAGTACCAGAAGAATACAGGCCAATATCCTACAGAGGAGATTTATGCAAGGATCTGGAATGGTGGCCCAATAGGATACAAGAAGAGATCAACAGTAGCGTACTGGAATAAATATTTAAAAACTAAAAGAGAGAGATATCATGAAAAAATTATTAAGAAGCCTAAGAGCAAGTATTGCCAAGAGAGTGTACAACTGGAGTGTGAAGATCCTAGGAGTGGATCAGGATATAACAACTTTCGCAAAGAATGGAAAATATACCGTATCTAGATTTGCCAAGAGGTATGAATTGAAAGATTCAGAGTCAGCATTCCTATTGAATCTACATTCAGATCTATCTATGGGACTAACAGTATTAGCTCCAGAGACATCTGTATATTACAATTCAATAGCAGATATGAACAGCCTCACAGTTAGTAAGCTGCAGGAGAGATATGCAGAAAAGCTCATTGATGAGCTCAAGCCAGAACTTATGAAGATAGTTAAGATCATTCCTATAACAGGAATGCTGGGTAGAGTAGATTATTTTGTAACCAGATTCACTGGTATTCAGGAACTTAACAAGGATTGATGAAAAAAGGTTGTATTATATTTGCAGGGTAAATATATTTATTATACTTTAGCTGCAGATAACAACTATAAAACATCACATCATGAAAGTATCAGGAGCAAAAGTAGGATTACACATAGGGTTTGGAGGAGAATTCTATACACTATGGTCAGTAGGATCAGCAGATGAAGATGGAGAGCAGCAGGCATCATTCTGGAAGAACATCAGTAAGGATCTAGAAGAAGCTAAGGCACTTTATCCAAAAGCTGAAGTTAGTGGGTTAAAAGGAGACTCATGGGTTATGAGCTCTGGACAAAAATTTGAGCCAAGAGATCATTCATTACCAGAATTCCAGTGTGGAAAGTATGAAGGAGATTTGATCTCTGAATGTAAGGATCTTAAATACCTAGAGTGGTATGCTAATGAGTTTTACTGTCCTCCAGCTGAGGTTGTATTATTGGCCAATGGGTATGTTGATGATGATGGGACTATAATGACTCAGGAGAGATTTGATGGGATCCAAACTCATGACAAAGCAATGAATGCATTAGTAGGAGAGAACATCAAAGTGAAGGTGATGAGTAATGTGAATGAGCATGGTGGGATCAAAGTTCTTACAGAGGAGATTGATGCACTAGGTAGATACCAGTGGGGACATGAGATATATGTTTCAAGAGAGATCTATATGGACTGCCCAGAGAGATTTTACAATGGGTATTCTTACAGAGTATTAGCTGGAATGAGATCTATGAAGGGAGATGCTGTAGTGACTATTGAAAGAACATCAATGTTTGGATTTGATGATGTATTAACAATTACTAAATTTGATAAAGCATAATCATGACACAGACAGAGAAATTAGTTGGTAAAGTACTTCTACATTCATTGTTAGGAGAAGTGGAAGTGCTAAGGCCAGTAGAGAATAGTAGGACTAAGGTAGAGATTCAAGTAGTCCAGAGAGCCAAAGGTTGGGATGAAGATCTCCAGATCTACAAGAGAGTGCAGACAGTAAAGCCTAATAGGGACATCAATGGAGCACTAACTGGTGGAGTATCAATCCATAGAAAAGTATACAATGATTCACATAGTCAATTTGGCCATATAGATCAATGTCACATAAAGGAATTAACACAAATAAACAATAACTAAATTTAACATCATGGAAAATACGGGAAGTTGCTTAAATCCAACATGTAGAGTACTTATTTACAATGGTTCATCTTATTGTAATTTAGAATGTGAAGAAGAATGTATACAGTAAACAATATAAAATTAGTATCAGCTGAAAAGCCAACAGAACTCCTCCTCTCAACAGATGAGGAGTTTGATGTGCATGTAATCTACAGGTATGGGATCATGATTGTATTAGTCAATGATGATGAGCTGCACAAGGCCAAGCTGACAAAAGATTATACAGACTCAAAGATGAAACAGGAGGACATCATTGAGTATTTGGAGGAATTTCTTCCTGAAGAACTATTAAACTTTTCATTAATAAAAAAGAGAGAAAATGAGCACACAGAAAAAACATCTGGAGGTATTTAATACTGAAGGTAAAAAGAGACAGGATGGATCCATGACAGCCAGAGAGATCTTGGTATATGTCAAAGAAAAGACTGGTAAGGGTTTAGAGATAGATCTGAAATCAAAAAAACAAATCACTACAAAAGCTCTGGAGGCATTAACTGCCTATGATGAGCATCAAGCAGTTTATCTTGGTAAAACTGATCAGGATACTCCTATTTGTGAGGTAGCTGATAAGGATCTAGCAATCCATGATGACAGTATGCCATCAGGAGATACATGCTGCAGTGGAGATGGTGATGTATGTTGTGATCCAAATGTTAGAAGAGTAAATCCTGATGCAGTTAAGGAGATGACTGAGGAAGCAGAGAAGCTAGGATTAACTCTAGAGCAGTATGAGGAGCATATAGAGGAGATCTTAGAGCCAGCTCTATATGCAGATCAGCATAAAGATCCATTAAATATAGTTGAGCAGCCATTGAACATACTTGATCTAACAGAGTTCTCCAGATGGGATATGGCAGCTCACTACAGAGCAGCTACTGGAAAGGGAATTAGAGTTACCAAGCTAGGAGTTCTATTCTCATCCAGAGAGGAGCTGGCTAGAGATCTGGCTATTGGACTCAATTCAGGATTTGATGATTTTATCTGCTAAATAGATGAAAAGGAGAATAGTTTTAATTAAAGGCAGTGGCTACAAGTCTGGTAAGGACACAGCTGCTGCTTTTATTGCAAATGAGCTACACAGAGGAAGGCCTAGACTAATCCTGAAGGGAATGTTTGCCTACACTGTCAAAAAGTTAGCTGAGAGCCTAACTCAAATGAAGATGATAGATCTGAATACTCCAGAACAGGAGCATTATATCAGGTATCCATTCAGTAATCCTACACCAGATTTTAGTCAAATACAAAAAGAAACATATCTCACACTTTGGGGTATGACTCTTGGTAGAATGCTACAGTTATTGGCTACTGAAGGTATGAGGAATCACTTTGATAAGGATATCCATGTGAAAGCAGAGGCTATTAGGATCAACAATCTAGTTGATGAGTATGCAGAGGGAGCTAAGGATATCACTGTTATTATATCTGACTGGAGATTCCCAAATGAGGAGCAGATCTCAGATTATCTCATTGGAGATTGGGATGTTCATCTAGTTGAGGTATCAAGAGATACATCTGATGTTGATGCAGGATCTTGGGTAGGAGATAACACTGGTAGAGATATGATGCATGAGTCTGAAAGTTATGAGATGAATTCTGGTCATGAAATATCTAACAATGGATCCCTATTAGAATTAGCTGAGGCATGTAGTCAATTTGTAAAGCTGATTAAATGATCATAATCTATACTGATGGATCTTGTGATAACTCACTGAATAAAACCAGAGTAGGAGCAAGGGAAGGAGGCTGGGGAGCAGTGATAAATTTACCAGATGAATCCAAGAGAGAGCTATCTATAGGCACCTACTACAATACTTCATCTGCTAGAATGGAACTCAGGGCAGTTATAGCTGTTCTTGGTATCTATAAAGGCAAAGGTATCCCAATAACAATATTCTCTGATAACAAGTATGTGATTGATGCATTCAATAAAGGTTGGGTATTCAATTGGGAGAGAACTAAGTGGAAGAAGAAGGATAAGATGAGGGAGAATAATGATCTCTGGAAGAGGTTCCTAATTCACTTCAGGGAGATGCATACAGATGGCATTGAATTGAAGCTAAATTGGATCAAAGGTCATGCAGGACATCCTGATAATGAGAGAGCTGACTTCTTAGCCAATAATGCTAGGAAGGCCAGAGTGGATATGATACCAGATGGTGATCCATGGAAATAGTAAAAATTTAACTATAGTAGATGGTAATAATTTGGTTTAAAAATACTAAATTAGGTAGCTCACTTCTATATCAACAATAAAACATTCAATAAACAATGGGTAAGGGTAAACAATTCATTTCAGATCTAAAATTATACACTGACTACTTAAAATTTAAAGATGATCTGGGAAGGTTTGAGAGGTGGGATGAGGCTGTAGATGAGGTATTAGATACACATATTATGAGGTATGGAGAGGTTGCTAGGCCTCTCATTAATGAGGTAAGGCCTTCATACTTGAATCTAGAATTACTAGCATCACAAAGAAACTTACAATTCAGGGGAGATCGTATTCTTCTAAACAATGCAAAGCTGTACAATTGTTGTACTACCTATGCATATTCTCCAGATGTATTCCATAGAGGATTCCATGTACTTCTATCAGGTACAGGATTGGGAGTATCACTGAAGAGAGAATTCACAAGACTCCTTCCATCTATTCATAGGAGAACAAAGGGAGCAAAGATATTTGTAGTAGAGGATTCAATTGATGGATGGGCAGATGCTGGTAAGGCACTTATGAGCTCTTACATAAAGCATCCTTCATTATGGGAGAAGTACTATGGTTATGAGATCAAATTTGACTATTCTCTAATCAGAGAGAAGGGAGCATTTATTACTGGAGGGTTCAAGGCACCCGGGCCAGATGGCCTGAAGTTGGCCATGGAGAGAATAGAAAAGCTCCTCAATGATCACATAAACTCAATGGGAGAGGGTAAGAGATCAGCTCCAATAACAGGGATTATAGCATATGACATATTCATGCACCTATCAGATGCAGTACTATCTGGAGGAGTAAGAAGATCAGCAATGAATATCATCATGGATGTAGATGATTATGATCTGATCAATGCTAAGACAGGAAACTGGAGACAGACACATCCATGGAGGGCCAGATCTAACAACTCAGTAGGATTGATAAGAGGAGAATTCACCAAGGAGCTATTTGATGAACTGGTGAGTAAGAATGAAGGAGATAATGATCTAGGATTTGTATTCATGTCACACTTTGCTGATATGTTCAATCCATGTTTTGAAATAGGGTTCAACTTCTGGGATCAGATCAAGGATAAGAATGAGACAGCATTTCAATTCTGTAATTTGAATGAGATCTCAGCATCAGCATGTGTAGATGATAAAGGAAAGTTTTCAATGACTAAGTTCTATGAGCTATGCAGGAGAGCAGCTATATTAGGGACACTGCAGGCTGGATATAACTCATTCCCTTATCTTGGGAAGCAGACTGAAGAGATAGTGGCAGGAGAGGCCTTATTAGGCATATCGATTACAGGCTGGATGTCAAGGCCAGAGCTATTTGATGGGATCATCTTAAAAAGAGGAGCATTAATAGTAAAAGAAACTAATAAGCAAGTAGCTGCACTATTAGGGATAAATCAGGCAGCCAGAACTACTACAGTGAAGCCATCAGGTAATGCATCTGTTATTCTACAGACATCATCAGGGATACATCCAGAACACTCTAAAAGATTCTTCAGGATCATGCAGCTCAATAAGGATAGTGAGACAGCAGAATGGCTATTAAAGAACAGGCCAGAGATATTGGAGGAGTCAGTATATTCTGCATCCAATACAGATTATGTAGTATACTCTCCATGTGAGAATCCAGAAGGCACCATATACAAGGATGATATGAAGGGTGTCAAGCATCTGAAGTTGATTGAATTAGTCCAGAGACATTGGGTGAGAGAGGGGACTAATAGAGAGCTAGGGTATAGGAGTGAGACTGAGCACAATGTATCCAATACAGTCATTGTAGACAATAAAGAGGAGATTATAGATTATGTCTTTGAGCATCAGGATAATTTCACTGCTGTATCTTTCTTAGGGGAGTATGGAGATAAAGACTACAATCAGGCACCATTCACATCAGTACTAACAACTCAGGAGCTGGTGGATAAGTATGGAGATGCTGCTATATTCACATCAGGACTCATAGTTGATGGCCTACACTACTTTGGTGGAGATCTCTGGAAGGCATTAGATCATGTTCTGGATAGAAATATACCTATAGAGGGTACCAGAGATCAGGTACTTCTAAGGAAGGATTGGATCAGGAGAGCTAAGAAATTTTCTAGGAATTATTTCAAGAATAACATAAAAAATACTGTATATTGTATGAAGGATGTACATCTCTGGCATAAATGGAATGTGATTCAGAAGAATTTCAAGCCAGTTGATTTTACAGAGATATTGACAAAACCAAATTACATAGATGCCAATACTCTTGGAGCATTAGCATGTGCAGGTGGATCATGCGAAATATAACATTTATATACTTTAATGAGGAGTGGAATACTCCTCCAAAAAAATAAGAAGATGAGTACAGATGACTATCAATCGATAATTAAAAAGACAGCAGTATATCCAGAAGAGATGGGGATAGCTTATTGCACAATGGGACTTGCAGATGAGGCTGGAGAAGTAGCTGGTAAGATCAAGAAGCTATTCAGGGACAAAGATCTTCATATAACTGGCATAGTTCATGAGGAAGATAAGCAGGAGATTGCTAAGGAGCTAGGAGATGTACTTTGGTACATTACAGCACTAGCAAATGAGTTGGATTTATCTCTGAATGATATCATGGAGATGAATTACAATAAGCTGACAAAGCGTAAAGAGACTGGGACACTGAAAGGATCAGGGGATAACAGATAGAATGATGTATAGTTATCTAGGCATTAGTGACTGGGTGTATACATTATACATTCAAGAAAATGGAATTACATTTCAGATATAGACTGAAAGGGAGTATTTACTATCAATGTGGAAAGCTCGATACAGAAGAAGTAACCATGGATATTCTTACTCTCACTCAGTTATGTAAACATAGCATTCAAAAAGAAATGAATACTAGAGTAGAAACACTATATTTGGAGCAGAGGAGCATAGAAAAGTACAAATTAAATGGCTAAAGAAGAAATTAACATACCAGATGATGTAGTCAATGAAGAGGCTTATTTGAAGTATCTGAAGATAAGGGACTCAAAGGCACTCAAGCAAGGCACTAGAATGATATCTACTTCAGATATCTCACTGGTTATAGATCCTCTATTCCTATTAGACATCATAAAGGATTACATAAAGAATCTACCATCTGAGGAGCAAATTGCTATACTGGAGAGGGTAAAGGTTGTTAAAATCCTCAATAAGAAGAAATACAAGTATAAGAGTGATGCATTTGGTAAGAAGTCATCTCCAGCATTAGATGTAACAGCTGGTGAGTCTGGGGTGATGTTTTTAGATGAGAGATCTTCAGAGGTATTGGAATACTTTGGTAGATACCTATCCATAGATGAGGTCTTAAAGATCCTCTATGTAGAGTGGGGTATTGATGTCAATAGGATGCAGCTGACTAAATTTCATAGTGATCATAAAGATAAGATTGTAGCTCTACAGGAAACATTCAGGAAGGATACAAATAATGTAAGGCTATCTCATAAGAGAGGTAGGCTGGAGGAGCTATCATTTCTCTATGGAGATAGGAGGGAGAAGTATGAGGTATCAAGATCCAGAGCTGAGGCTGATATGATGCTGAAGATCCTGAAGCAGGTTAAGGATGAGATGCACATCAATACGCTGAATATAAAGGGTGAAGTCACTCACAAGATCCAGCATACTGTAGCAGAGCATATTGAGAGGGAGATTATGGGATCATTGGCCATTAATGATATCATCATAGCCAGAGCAGCATTTAGAATGGGAGTGAATCCTGCACTATTGATCAACAGGCTGCACAATTCTATCTATGCTAAGTTTTCAGGGTTCAATGTATCTAGTCAAGATTTTATGTCAGAAGAGGTTAAATATCCTTCTACAATGGTATATGACTGGAGAGCTATAGCTAAGAAGCATAAGGATAAGGATGCAGTTGAGGAGTATACAGAATTTGATGAGATCCCAGAAAAAGAGGTACCCAACATCAGGAAGATCAGAGAAGAATTGAAAAAGAAAGCAGCTGAGAGAAAGGGAGTTATAGATAAAGTGAAGGATAATGTAGATAAAAAGACTAAATAATTTGCATATCCCATATATCTACACTACTTTTGCAGGTAGGATTTGAATAGAGTTGAATTAATTTCGTAAAATGTATGTCTTTTATAAAAGAACTGAATACAGTATGTGATGATCTAATTACATACTTTGGCTGGAAGCCTGATGAGGTAACACAAGATCATCAAGAGCATCACCTAAAAATCAAAGTATTTCAATCAAAAAACTTACTAAATACCAACTATGCATTAGCAATCAATCAATTGTATGATGCTATTCCATATACTTCAGGAACCTATGAGAGGGGATTCTGTAACTTCGTACAGGTATATGGCCATAAGGATCTACATCCAAAGAGAACCATCTTCATGAAGGAGTATATTGATACTCTATCCAGATTAACAATCATTTATGATCAATGGAAGGAGTCAACATATCAGCCAATAATAGAATCTATCTATGATAATCCAATAATGGCACATTCAGATCCTGAAGTTACTCCAGAGATCATAGATATGGTCAATAAGTTAGTTGTGGAGTCCAATGTCTTTGAGGTATACAAGTACAAGTCAGGAGTGGCCAACATCCAGAGTGCAGACAGATGGACAGTTCATCCAATAATAGGATTAGGTAGGAGCCTTAATAGTTGGATAGCTGAGGTGGATAAGACATTACCAGCAATAGATGGGCAGGTTTGGGTATCACTATTCTTGAATCTGGATCCAGTAGATATCTCTAACTCCAATTTCATCATAGTATTACACAAATTAGATAGTGTTTGGATAGTATCTGATCAGAAGTCATTCAATAGCACAAGTATCAAGAGGTTTGAATTCATAGATCACTTATCTGCATTAGATGGGATAGTTGAATTCCCATATCAGTTGATTGAGAATATGGTAGATCTAGAATCTGAAGTGGGGTATGATTATATAAGTAAGGCCAATTCTAGCAGTCATTCATCTAGCTGGACATCTGAAAGCTCTAAGAGGTTTTTTAATTATGTAACTGATTTGGTTAGGAAGGATGTAACTGATATGGATGTTGATTTTGACATATGTTACTATATTACATCTGGAGGAGCCAATCCATCTCTAGTAGCTGTAGAGTTCAAGAAGGATGGTTATATAGTGGCCAGATGGGATGTAGAGTCTAAGGTGATATCAGTATCTGAGAATCACAATAATATTTTGAGTTTAGATCTGGCAAGAAATACATCAGGTCAGGCTAGACTATTGATGATATTGATGGCAGATAGTCTGATGAGGTTGATCCAATCTAGGAAGAATGATGTGAAGGAGGTAGTCTCAGGAGTAGACTTCATACATGATAAGATGATCAAGAAGGAAACTATCAATTTGATGAGTACTAGCCATCTCAATGGATGGGATGAGATCAGGAAGGATATATTCAATGGGATCATAGGATCTATAGAGTCAATTTATGGGTTCACTGGAGTATTTGCATTGAATCCATATAGTTTAATAACCAAGTCTAGGGAGTATGAGGCAGACAAAATAGCCTCTCAGGATGAATATGAGCTCCTCTCAGAGAGGTTATTGGGTGATATGGTAGTTAGATCCATCTTGCCTAAGATTAGTGAGCTAGGGAGTAGACATGAGGTAGATGCCTATAAGTTAGGCCAGATGTTCAATGATCGATATGTTGACATCATGCTAAAGCTAATGGAAGGGAAGAATATCTCATTCATGGATAATGTTGACTCTTACAAGGTATTAGGGGACTTAGCTCCAGCAGTAGATGGCCAATACTATCCATTTGGAGGAGTAGTATCAATAAGTAAGGATATGAGTAAACCTACTGGAGTAGGTATTGGTAAAACAATAGATAGGGAGCAGGAGTGTAAGTGCTGTGGATCCAATACAGCAACATCAGTTAAGAAGCTGATCATTACTCACTACAGAGAGCTCATGTGGGTACTTAATGTACCTAGAGAGGAGCTACCAGTATACTACCAGAATTATAGAGCATACCATAGGATCCCAGAGAGAACTCCAGAGGCAAGCCAACATCCATTTATAGATGTAGAAGATCCATGCTCTAGAGTAAATCACCTAGGATTGAATTTTTATTTGTATATGTGTGATGACTGTCATGGCACTAATAATGTAGGGCCTCATGAGTTTGAGGTGAAGATTACAAAGAAAATAAGAAAGTTTTTTAAGTAATAGTTGCACAGTAAATATATTCATTATATATTTACACCCAGATAACAACAAAAATCGTACATCATGAAAACATTACCAAAATTCAAATCAGGAGACAAAGTGATACATCCAGCAGATCTTTATGGAATGACTGAATCAAAAGTATCAGCAAAGGGAGCAGAGAGAGTATTCTATAACCATGATGGCAATCTTGCCTACAGAGAGAGTGATCTTCCTTCAATGAGAGAAGAGATCAAATGGGATATTGAAGATGTAGAAGGTGGAGATGCTGTATTGACTATCCATGCATGGCAAGCTAAAGATGCTGATTATGGAGGGAAAGAAGAAGTAATCAACTTCTCACATTATGGATATGTAGTGCAGAATGATAAGATTAACACAATCATAGGAGAGTCACATCTAACGCTTTTAGAGGCAGCTCCAGAACCTACACCAGAGCCATCTACAGACTATCAGGAATTAATAGCTAAGTTAGATGACCTGAAGAAGAATTGGGATGGTCAGGATCGATTAGATGCTAACTGGGTATGTGTGAAGTTTCCAAAGTCAATGGGATGGAGAGCAGCTAAAGCAGCAGGAGCCAAGAAAGACTATTACTGGGGATGGATCTTATGGAGTGGATCAGTACAGGAATTAGGTAGTAATTTCGCAATAGCGGTTATGGAAATAGCACAGCCATATGGATTATTAACCAGAGAAAGACAATTGTAATGATCACATATAAAGATGGAAGAAATAGTAAGAATAGTCTTAAAACTAAAATACTTGTTAGATTGGATGGTAAATTAGTAGGCTATATTCATAACGTATATGGAGGTTATAAGTATTATCCAGTAGGTGATGGATCAGGAGGAGAAACCTTCAGTACAGTGTCAGAGGTTAAGAAGTCATTAGAAGTAGATGGATAGAACAAAGCCTTATAGTGAGATGATAGGTGAGAAGCATACTGTCAGAGGAGTAACAGGGAGAGGATTATTTCAGGTTACATTGATGGACAGGTTAAGAGTAAAAGGGGAGACTGAGACAGAGTACAGGCATATGTACTGCAGGATCCATAAAGTGATCAGAGAGGGAGAGGATATCAGAGCAGGAAGGATCTTCATAGTTCAAGTGGATCACTTAACAAGAGAAATAAAAAAGAGGTTAATCCCTATGCAGGGATAATAGAGTTCATTGAAAGTAAATCAGAAGGGGTTCTGATAGGTGAGATTGTCTAAGTAGGCAAGTAGCAGTTATAGTTTTTCATAATTGTTTAATAGTTAGGGTTCATGTTTGGGAACTGCTAGGAGGAATCAAGTCCTCTCTCATCACAATTTAAGTGAGTGATGTTTCTTAAATTTGTTGTTTATTAGAAGGAGAGGTGTGATGGCCTCTCCTTTATTAAAGCAGCAGGAGCATCCAAAATAAAGACATTAAGATATCCAGTGTCAGATCAAGGCTGGTTTGTAACTTACCAGTTCCAAGTGATAGCAATATCCCAAGTACAAATTGACTCGTCCAAGGATGAACTTTAAGTAGACTGAATAGTAAGAGTGTGTAGTCAAGATAGGAGAAATCTTATGAAGTTACATTGATGAACATTACACTATTTGGGGTGAAGGTTAACTTAGCTCAGGCGAAAATTACAGCCCTTCTTTTTTAAGAAATTTATGAGTGATATAATATTTGAATCAGCAGTAGTATTCTTCAGTCAATTAGCATTTTTATATAGTAGGACTGTAAATATTCATTTTATAGCTGAAGGAGACATCAAGAGAACTCTTGTGTCAGGAGGAATCATTCATGTTCTATGGTTGATTGCAATAGCTATAGGAGCCAAAGGAGTACTAATGGTGATGGTAGAGCATGACATGAGATATATCCCAGTGATAATATTCTCATTAATAGGATCCCTATTAGGATCCTACATAGGATTAATAAGAAGCAAAAAAAGAAAAGATGCAAGTAGAAAGGCCAGTTGATACGCAAAAGACTAGAATACTAGGATTTGCAATTGAGAAGGAATTAGAGGACTGTGGGAGATTCAATAAGGTAACAGTACCATTTCCTCACTATCAGCTCAAGAGAGATAAGGAGAAGTGTTTTGGGATCGATGTATCTACAATAGCAACTCCTCCAAGGAAGGGATCCCATTTCTATTCAATTATGTTCATCATTCCAGATAGCCTGAAGCAGGAGCATATAAGTATACTAGGAGATGACACATATGATATGCACTTCCTACTTCACAATAGGATATCCTCAATAATGAGTAAGTATTCAATCATAAAGGGAGTGAGTGTAAGAAAGGGATATGAGACTCCAGAGGGACATGCTAGAAAGATAGCTATGAAGATCAGAATGGAGGCCATGCAGTTCAAAGGGAATTATGATCAGATGATGAAGGAGATCAATAAGTCAATAGAGAGTTACGCTAAAAGATAAAGATGAAACCAACAAAAACAATGGTCAAGTGGATGCTGATATCCCTAATAATATTAGGAATTATAAATAGTATTGGAATATTAATTGGCCTATTCATAGGAAGTCCATTATTAACAGTAGTGATGATATTTAATGTTGTAGTGATAAGGGAAGGATATAACGTAGTAAAGACTGGAAGATGAAACATAAAGTAATAAATCTGGAAGATAATCCAGTAGGTAAGGCACTGAATTGGGTATCTATAGACGTTCCATTACATGAATGTAGAATTAATGGAGTTACATATGGGAGTAATTTAGAAATAATAGAGTATCTTAATGGAAGTGATAACTCTCAGAATGATGAGCCTATCATAGAGAGAGCTGTAGATGATCTAATATCTAAGATCAAGTTGATGGTAGAGGAGAAGGATATCCTTCCAGTATCTACAGGAGGTTTGAATATAACTGCATGTGTTAAGATAACACCAGAGGAGAGATATGTGATTCACATAAATGTATTGGGATCTGTATCACAGGAGGTATTAGATTTTAAATATAACCTAAAAAAGCATTGGTAAGATGAAAACAGTATTTGAAAATATATGGATGTACTTCAAGTTCTTCCTGTTCAAATTCATTATAGAGGTATTGGTACTACTACCAATATCATTAGTATTCTATCCATTAGCTTATGTATTCAGAGGATCGATATACAGGCATCCTAAGACATGGAAGTGGTTACTTCTATATTGGTTGGTCAGTTCAAATGAAGATACATTCCTGAATAACTGGTATGGCTTATATGAGATCTGGGAGGGAACACTACAGGACTTCCATGATCTAAATTGGTGGCAGAAGTTTGGATTATCATATAAGTGGGGAATACGTAACTGGGCATGGAATACAAAGCAGGCAATAGGTAGATTACTATTCAAATCTTATAGTATCTTCCAGTTAGAGCAGCATATGGATGTTATAAAGCATGAGCCAGAAGTAGGAGATGCATGGGAGTGGAGAAATAAGACTACATTTGGTATCCAGAAGATCACATTCAGGATCTGGGGTACAAAGCACTTCAGGTATTCATTCACATTGCCATTAGATAGAGTATGGTTAGGAAGGATCTTGAGGATATTCAATAAGAGAAGGAACTACTTCAATTTGATGATAGGGACAGATAAGAAGAGATTCCTGTTCAAGTCAAGGTGGTTTGAGTATAATAGTAACACAAATAACAAAGCAATGAAAACACTAGTTAATGGAGAGTCAGAAATTAAGATCTATCCAGTAGAGATTTATAAGACCTTCTGGGGTAAATGGAGATGGAGAGTAACAGCATCCAATGGGAGAATCATTGGAGCATCCAGTCAAGGATACTGGAACAAGGGAGATATGTTAGATAATGTTGAATCACTAGGCTATTCACTTAGTAATAGTGATGTATTCCAGAAGTAAATACAGGCAAGCTGAAACCTGATAAATGAAGCACCATTAAAATTAAAACAGTATGAAGAATGTATTCAGACTATTTATGTGCCTAGCATTATTTGCAGTCACATTAATTGGATTCCAGCCAGAGGAGCTGGCCAATGATCCAGTACAAGATGAACTAACCATGTCCATTGATCAAGTATCAGCAGACAGCTACACTCTTAGCACAGTGGAGTCACCAAGTATGGTTATTCTAGAAACCAGTTATTCGCATGTGAATGCACCTCCAGATATAGGAAGGCCACAGGCAATAACTACTAATTTAAGTCAAAGCGAAAAGGCTTTCTATGGTAAATCACTGGGGACACCAGATCCATTGCCTGATATTAAACTTGAATTTGAATATACTACATAAATAAAAAGGCCATTGGCCACTAATAAGAAGATGAAAGAGGCTGGGATTGCCTAGCCTCTTTTTTTACAACAACAAATGAAAAACACACCAAATAAAATATATCTCCAGATAGGAGGATCAGATGTCACAATTGATAAGAGCACAACAGACTTCAATGATCTATTCCAAGGAGCCATTACATGGTCAGATCATAAGATTAATGAGAATGACATAGAATACACATTGACAAAGAAATGAGAGTAATAATTGCAGGAGGTAGAGACTTCAAAGATCAGAGAAAGTTAGAACAGGTATGTGATATACTATTCTCAAAACTCAATAAGGATACATTAGAGATCGTTTCAGGGACTGCAGCAGGTGCAGATAGGTTAGGGGAGCAATATGCCAAGAGAAGAGCATACAAGCTCACCAGAATGGCTGCAGACTGGGATAACATAGAGGGTAAGATGCCATTTATGATAGGAGAGAGGCCAGATGGATCCAAATACTTCAAAGGAGCAGGACATGCAAGGAATAGAGACATGGCAGATTATGGAGACTACCTAGTAGCATTCTGGAATGGATCATCAGGTACCAAGAACATGATCGAAACAATGAAGGAATACGGTAAAGAAGTAAGAATCATAAAATATTAGGATGTTAGAGACTAGAAAATTATCAGCACCTTCAGAAACTTGTAATATATGTGGAAGGAATCTTCATATAAGATCTGGAGGTAGTAAAGCATTCTGTCTCACCAATCATAAAGTAAAAACTTCAATAACAAAATAAAACATTAAAGCAATGAGCAAAAAACACATACCAATACCAAAACTTGATGGATTACCAATGCCAGAGTTGGTAGGAGTCCCAAAGAAGTTAAAGAAAGTAGCAATTTACATAGTATCTTATCCAATCTTAGAAATAGGGAATGGATCAGTCCATGTACACAAAGAGAAGTTCTTTTATGATACAGCAGAGCACCTAATTTCACAGGTAGGAAGATTCATAACCGATTTAGAGGCCAAGGACGAGAAAGGGGTGTTGATGATATCTGCCATATCTGAGAGAAAATTCCTAGGTATGCAGGAGCAGATAGCTAGGATCACAAATGCAGAGAACAGAGAGTCACATAACACCAAGAAAGAGGAGATGAAGAAGGCTAGAGAAGGATTCAATGCCAAGCATGCAGGAAAGGGAGTAAAGGCAGCTGAAGGAGCACAAGACTGTTAGATATGGATGAGATAGAACAATTGATAGTAGACACAAACTATCCAGCACAGAAGGTAACACTATACTTCAGACAAAGGAGAGGAGATAAGCATGTATTTGTAGGCTATGATGGGAAAGAGCTGGTAGAGACAAAAGTGAATCCAATGGAGATCATGGATGGTAATGTAACTCCATTGTTAGTACTTCCAATGAGGATGTATGATACACTATTACGCATGTTTGCTAATAATGCCAGAGAGAAGGGGATCCAGACTGAAAATGAGAATATCACAAAGGGTAAGCTAATAGCAACTCAAGATCATTTGGCAGATCTGAAGAAGATAGTAATGAAACAACTCAAGATAGATGAGTAAGACAGTATTTACAAATTACGATAAGTGGAGAGCTGCAGAAATAGATGCAGCATTTGCAAGAGGAGAGAACCCAATCTCTCCATTCAATGCCCAGAAGGATGAAGAGAGTAGAATAAGGAATGGATTCCCTAAACACAGATAGGCTATGAGAAAGCTCTGGAGGATACTAGTATTAAGATGGAAGATCCATAATTGTGGCCTGCAGATAAGTGGTATGCAGATGGATTTGCAGTTAGGTTATGGATGTGAAGAGATGATACAGTGGATAGTAGATGAGTATAAGGAGTGGTTTAGATTAGAGAAGGAACTAAAAGAATTAAGGGATGAGTAAAGCAGTAATAAAAGTAGGAGGTGAGGTTATAGGGGAGATGAAAGAATGCTCACTAGAGACACTAGGAGGAGCATTTGTGTATTCATCACCTACAGACAAAGTAAGACTATTCAGAAGAGAGGTAGTGCCTTGTAAAGAGACACCAGAGGGATCTGAGGCATGTCCATTAGGTAGTAAGTGTAAGTATCCAAACTGTGAAAAGCCATGAGAGCTAACTTCAAGAATACAGAGACAGGGGAGCTCTTTCATGTAACAACTCATAGCACTAGGTACTGTGAGGTTAGGAAGAGGCATATTAATACTGATGTGCTAGGTAATGAGATAGTAGATCCAGAGACAGGACAGGAATTGGAGAGTATAGCCTTCGATGATCGTACTGATGAAGAGTGTACTGTTATAGCCACTAAAAGCAGTGTGGTGCCAGATATGAGCAGGGGTGTTAGAGATAAGGCCTTAAAACACTTCAGAGAGAGAGCTAATAAGCACACCAGAGGCAAAGAGGGAGGTCAAGAGAGGTTGAGATCCATTGAGAGGGAGATAGATTCAATCAATAGGAGTGGGAAGAAGGACATCAAGAAGTAGCAATAGTTAAACAATCACTTTAAGTAAGACTGTAGGAGGAGTATTGGCAGTCAATAAGTTATAAAATCAAAGCACATGGAAACTGAGACAATGAATGGCCTTATAGAGGCAATGGCAGGAGGGTTTATGGTGATAGTAGCATTTGGAGCACTTGTAGGGATAATATATCTCCTAGGCCTACCAAATGATCACAATGATGATGATGATTATAGTAAATTTGCATAGTAAATATATTTGTTATATCTTAGCAATCTAAAATAGAGAATCATGAAAGAATTATTTCAAATTGGGTTATTAGGCATATTCACATTGATAGGAGTATTATTGATATTTGCCATCTGGTTAGTACCAGTGATAGTATCATATGTCACTGGAGACTGGCCTTGGTTATTCACATATGCATTATGGTGGATCCCAGCAGTAATATTAACAGCAGTAGTAGCTATATTTTTTGAGGGACTATTAGAGATCTCCTTCTAATGAAGAAGTATCATTTCTCATTTGGTAGTCATAATGGCATCTCTTCAGTAGATGCTGAGACATTGTTAGGAGCTCTAGGATGGATCCAAGAGAATACTGATTCAAAGATTGATGACATTAAAACCATGGAAGTATTATGACAGATCTAAGTAAGAAAGATAAGAATCAGATCATGCAGGCAGTAGCTGCACATTCTAGGTTAGTTGAAAAACTACAAGACTGTGAGACTTATGAAGATCTCTCAAAGGCAATGGATGTTTATGAGGATCAGATGGCAGAGTCAAAAGAAATCCAGAACCTACAGACAATTGTGGATAGAGTTGAGAATAAACTAAATATATAATATGAACAATCAAATAGTATCAAATTTCTGGACAGCTGTAATAGCATCCATTATATTGACAGCATCTGCAATCTTACTAAAGGATAATGATCTTGGAGCCTATGTGCTCATAGGAGAACTATCAGGGTTTGGAATTAGATTAGGAGATGAGGTATTAAAGACATTTAATCAAGGCAAGGCTGAGAGGTTAGAGGCTGAGATAGATCTAGCTGAGAGGGAGATAGAGATCTTAGAGAAACAACTTGAAATAACACAAAAATAGATAATTATGGAATGGTACTGGATAGCGTTAATTGCATTACACTTTGGACTTAACATAGGACTATTGTTCTTCATGTTACTGTTCTTTGCAGAAGAGATGAAAGCATGGGAGAAGATTGGATTCTTCTTCTTTGGATGGGTAATACTAGCATGGACTTCAATCTTTGATAATTAGCAGATGATCTTACTAGCATTAATAGCACACTTTATAGTCAATATGTTCATACTGCTCTTCTTCAGTTTAGGTGGAGATCTGGATGCTGAGGAAGGACTAGCACTATTCTTCTTTGGATGGATATTAATTGTATGGAGCTACATAACAGATGGATGGAAGTCATTCAAGAGCTGGAAAGAGTATCATGCATGGAGTATTCTCTGGGTATTGATATCACTGGCAGCCATTGGTGGAATAATCGCTATATACTTCAAGCATGCAGGTTAGTGGTATCTTCATAGCAATGATCTTTGATGATCTAGAGAATGCAGATGAGTACATGGTAGTAGATGGAATAGCTTATTATGAAGGAGAGGAGATCGGTAAAGCTACAGGAGAGCTGGATGATGATGGTTATACAGTTAACTTCTATCCCAATGCACCAGTAGAGACTATAAATGTCAAGATAACAACTCAGTGTGGATCTAAATGTCATTTCATGCCAGACTATGGAGGGACATCATTAACTCATTGTATTCACTGTGGTAAAGAGAAATGGCAGCATGAAGTATAAAAAGGCATTAGCAATATTGGTAGTACTAGCATATCTATTACTACTGATGGCACTTGGATCATGTGGAACCCAGAAGGATCCATGTGAGCAGAAAACAGAAATGGAGATCTGGAGAATGCAGCATAGAGCTGACTGGATCATAATACATTAATAAACAATAAAGTAAAGAGAGATGAGTAAGAAACAATTGAAATTATGGGTATTCCAGAATGCTGGAGGTACAAAGAGAAGAGTAGACAAAGCTAATAAGATGGTTGATGCCTACCTGAAGTCTAACATCAAAGCATGGGAGGAGCAGCTGATGGCTATCAATAAAGGCTACATTGATGAGTGTAATAAGCAGAAGAAAGGTGTGGAGCCATATAGATTAGCTCTACCATTACATGAGGTGCCAGCTGAGGTGTATAGCCTGCTAGTGAGAGAGCTAAAACCAATGATGACGAAAGGTGGTAAGTTCACAATACATGCAGACTTCACCAATATAAGAGGTCTACTACCTATAGCAGAGATCAAGAGACAATCTAATAAGGCTGTAGCTAAGGAGCTGGTAAAGACTAAGTAGGATGGCTAGTAAGGATGAATCATGGAAGGATGAGTGGAAGGACATGCCAGAATTTGAGCAGGAGGATCTCACTTCCAAGAGAAAGATAGTAGTTCACTTCAGGAATGATGAAGATGTCAAGGAGTTTGAAGAGCTCATGAAGCAGAAGATCACTCCAAAGCAGAAGTCAATCTGGTATCCATTCATGGCACCTAGAAGATATGCACATCTAGAATACAAAGGAGGAGATAATAAGGACTAAAAAATGACTATGAGTAATATATTAAAAGTACAATCACTAGAAGAACTTTGGGACAAATATGCATCTGAAGCAACTAAGAAAGAGTTATCCAATGAGTTAAAAGGGACTGTAAACGCTATTGTGGATGAAGAAACTAATAGGCAGGAGATTTTTAAAGTTGGGTACTTTGGAATGACTATCAAATGGGATAGTGATCAAGAGTTAGATATAGATCCATATGCTGAGAAGTTAATGGGATTGATTAATTGGGGAGTTGATGAAGGATATTTATTCCATGGGTACTTAATGAAGCTATCTAAGTTCAATTTACTTGGATTTAGTAAGACTGAGCCAGTGATCATGATTGATCAAGAAGGAATGGAGACTTACTTTAATCCAGATGCTGCATTAGAAAAGCCAGTGAAGCATGTAGGGGTATATAGTAAAAGATGTATATTGATAGCCTATGTGTTATGTAAGGTAGAGAAAGATCATTTTAATTTTGAAGCTAAGAAGAGATTTGGGTGGGGAAGTCCATCAACTGATGAGGGAGCTCTTCCTGAAGAAATAGTTTTATAATCCAAATAAAGGAGGAGATGAATCCTAAATATCCAGTTTATATCATCTCTAAGGGTAGGTGGGAGTCAAGGATGACATCTAAGACTCTGGAGAGGATGAAAGTCCCTTATTATATAGTTGTGGAGCCACAGGAGTATGATAGCTATGCTGAGGTGATTGATCCAGAGAAGATATTAACTCTTCCATTTAGTGATCTAGGTCAGGGATCCATTCCAGCTAGGAATTATGTCTGGGAGCATTCCATTGCAGAAGGCCATGAGAGGCATTGGTTACTGGATGACAATATAGAGCAGTTCAATAGACTCAATAGGAATCTTCAGGTAAAGGTGACAGATGGAACTATCTTCAGGTGTGCAGAGATCTTTGTAGATCGATATGAGAACATAGCACTAGCAGGATTCCAGTATGATCACTTTGCCAAGGCCAAGACAGTCATGCCAGCATTCTCAAAGAACAATAGGATCTACAGCTGCACATTGATCAAGAATGATCTGGAGTACAGGTGGAGAGGTAAGTACAATGAGGATACAGATCTATGTCTCAGGATCCTGAAGGATGGGCATCCAACAGTTCTATTCAATGCATTCATACAGCAGAAGGCCACTACCATGAAGATGAAGGGAGGTAATACTGATGAGGTATATAAAGACACCAATGACAGGAAAGAGTTTGCTGAGAGTCTCCAGAGGCAGCATCCTGATGTTGTGAAGGTAGTCTGGAGGTATGAGAGATGGCATCATCAGGTAAATTATAATGGGTTCAAGAGTAATGAGATGATCAAGAAGCAGGGCCTACAGATCCCAGAGGGAGTAAATGACTATGGGATGGTATTAATCGATAAGAATAAGACATGAAACACAGAACAGTTTTCTTCAGACAGCACATCATAAATGTGACAATTGATCCAACTATGCCAATCACAGGGTTTGCATTGACAGTGGATACAACATTACTAAGGAATAAGATAGCACCTACCTACTGGAGGCCATTTTCAGCATACCATCAAAGTGATGCTATGAAGGCAGATCTTGAGATCAAAGAGAGGGAGACTACCAATCCAAATGAGTACTATTACTATCTGCACTACATGCTACATTCACCAAATGCTCCTAAGTGCTATGGGTTAGATATCAGGGTGAACAATCTACTGTATCTATTCCATGATCTACTACATGCTGAGAGTGATGTAATTGGTGATACTATGTCTGTAGCACCAGAGACTGAGCTGCTGAGGTTGGAGCAGGCCATAGAGGAGAGTGCAAAGCAGGGACTTCCAAAATTCCCAGATAAGCTACTGGAGAAGATCAATAAGATGTACATATTCGGCAATGGAGGAGAGGAGAAGTCACCAAAGATAAACCTTCAGCTGACTCAGCTGGCTCATGAGTATACTAGGAGGTCAATGAGTTAAATGAAAATAAATCACTTTTTTCTTGCATGGTAAATATAGTTGTTATAGTTTAGCAGTCTAAAACAACAAATTATGTATACATTCATCAAAGCATTAGCAAATTGTAAGCCAGAAGAGAAGATCATTTATGGAACCAGATCAGAGAAGTTTCACCTAATAGACAGTAGTGATAGAGACTACAATACTGGATACTCTTCAACTAAAGAAGAAGCTCAGGAGCTAGGAGAAGTTAAGACTGTATTAAAATCAATAGGTAGATAATGTATTTCGCTGGGACATATCCATATAATGGAACCAAGGAAGTATTCCATAGTGGGGATCATGGAACTGGGTTTGCTCACATGACAGTAATGGCAGATCACTACTTTGATGCTATTGCCTATGTTAAGGATCACTATGAAGGCCATGACAAATGTCACTATTCTTATGTGATGAGGTTGAATAATGGCATTCTAAGGAGGTGTTATTCATTTAAAGTGAAAATAAATCATCTTTTTCTTGCACAGTAAATATATTAACTATATTTTAGCAGTCTAATAACAACAAATAAATATCATATCATGAAAGAATTATCACAAGCAGAAGTAAAAAGAAGAAGAATCCAGAAGTCTAATTTAGAGATGAAACTGGCCAAGATGCTAAGAAACTTTGAGAATAAGTTTATGACAGCATACACTAACTACCATTGGGATCAGTTAGAAGATCAGGAAGAGGAGTTAATGATAGTGGATGCATCATCAAGAGAGGCAGCAGCTGAGAAGTATACAGATGTCCTAACAAGAGGAGATCTAGGTCAGAGAGCTCCTTATGACAATGGTAGATATGGAAAGTATTACCAGAAGTTCAGTGATAACCAGAGAGAAGAGTGGTTAAATACTCCAGTATCTAAGTGGACTATCATGGGAGAGTGGGATAAGCTGAATGCAATTAGAGTAATGATCAGCAGAGAGTCATTGACTAAGTTCAAATTTATGACTGAAGCCAATAAAGGCTGGGAGCAGAGATTTGATAAGCTGGTATTAAGAGTACTATCTGAGGCTAAGTCAACTGAGAAGATGACATTATCTACAGCAAGAGCAGTAGGGAGTGAATTAGAGATCTTAATCCAACAGGATACTCAAGAGTTCCATTGCAGATTCATCTGGGTAGATGGTCAGTTAGTAGCTCCTCATCACAGGTTCATTGTAACCACTAGAAAGATCAAGTAATGACATTAGCTCAATACTTAAACCAAAAGACTCCAGTGAGGCATCCAAATGTCTCTCTGGAGCCTTCTGATTACAGAAGAGGGATGTCATATAAGAGAGGTGGGAGTAAGGTCACTCACATCTTCATAGACATGATGGGAGGTACATTTGAGTATCTTCTAATGGGAGCAGCAGGGACACTAAGAACAGTGGATCCAGATGGCAATCCAAAGAGATTAAGCGTATTTAACATCAAAGAAGGATAGAGATGGCAAGATTAGGGACATATTCAGTTAGAGTAGGTACTGAAGAGAAGAATAAATTCAGAAAGATTGATTTTGTGGTCAATGTCAATGTAGATGGTGAGTTCACAACTACATTAGATGCAGATCTAGCATCTGAATTAGAGCAGGCTGGAGTAAAGCTACAACGTAACAGGAGGAGAGATAGAGAAGGTTATTTCTATGATAAGACTAAAGATGGCCTATGTGTGCAGATCTTAGAATGCTATAAGGAGATGTACAGTAGAGAACTCATATCAGAGACTAAAGTACTGCAGTATTCAATGCTTACAACTGCATCATTCTGTTTTACAGTAGATGGTGAGATTATACCCAATGGATCATGGTCAGAAGATGGTAAATTTGATGAGGTTAGGCATTGGCAGAATGGGACTAAACTAACTCATGCAGCAAGTCCATTCCCAATAGGAGTTCAAATGTTCATTAAACCATTGTATAAAAGAGTATATTTGTACAATAGTGGTAAGGAGCTGACTGAGTATGAGGGAGTAGATGGAGTTTGGCATCATACAAAACTAAAAGAAGATAAGAGTGACTATTACTGGATGTGGCTGGCAAACATTGTGAGCACTATACCTCCAAAAGGAGGGAAGATCAGAGAGATAGAATACACTGAGAAAAGAGCTAAGTTCTTTGTTGAATTATACAAGAAGGTATGCCAGATGGCTGCCATAGTAGCAAAATTTGAAGAGCCTGAAGCTATGGCTAAAATAGCTGACAGTGGTAAATTATTATTAGAATAGAAATCATGAGAGAAACATTTAGAGATATCAAGTTAAGTAGACCTAATCAGGTTAAATTAGAATTGATCAATTCCATTATTCAGGAGTATGCTGAAGATGGGTATGTGATGACATTGAGACAGCTGTATTACCAGCTAGTATCAAGGGATGTTATCCCTAATAAGCAGAATGAGTATGCTAAGATCTCCAAGCTACTGAAGGAAGGTAGAATGGCAGGAGTAGTAGACTGGGATGCTATTGAGGATCGTTTAAGGGTTCCATATCTTCCATACTGGGTAACTGGTACAGTGAATGCTATAGATGATACAATCAGGCAATATCGATTAAACAGGCAGAAGGATCAGGATACATACATTGAAGTCTGGGTAGAGAAGGATGCATTGTCTGGAGTACTTAGGAGAGTCACAGAGAAGTATCATGTGAATCTATTGGTGAATAGAGGTTATGGATCTGTTACAGCAATCCATGATGTCTATGAGAGATGCAAGAGATACATCACTGCAGGCAAGAATACTAAGATCCTATATCTAGGAGATCATGATCCATCTGGAATGGATATGATTAGAGATATCAGAGAGAGAGTATCAGAGATGCTGCTGAATGGTATCAATTGGATAGATGAGTTCTATCAGTTAGGCATGGATGTACAGTACCCATATCTTGATATGTATAGTAGTCTGGATGAAGGAGATCCAGATATCATTGAGTTTGCTGCAGCTGACTGGGCAAAGGTTAAAGTAGCTGAGGTATTCCAAGTGGATCCTATAGCAATCACCATGGAGCAGATCCAGAGGTATACTCCTCCAAAGAATCCAGCTAAGTTGACAGATCCCAGATCTAAGTGGTACATCAGTAAGTTTGGCCAGAGCTCTTGGGAGGTTGATGCATTAGATCCTCCAACTCTAAATAAGCTAGTTTCAGAGAGTATTGAGGAGAATATGGATATGAGCCTATATGATGCTGTTCTGGAGCAGGAGGTAGAGGATAAGAACCAACTGAAGGAACTAAAAGAGAAGTTATGAAGATAACATTAGAAGATAGTAAGAGTAAGTACCCAGAGTGTAATTTTTGTATGAGTAGGAAGGATGTTAAAGAAATAAGAAATCCTGATAGACCTCTGGTGGTATCAATATGTAGTCCATGTATAAGTTACATTAATTATCTAAATTTAAAGAAATAGAAGTTATGAGTGGAACATGGGAAGGAATATTTGAGCAGCATAAAGCTGAGAAAACAGATCCATTAGATCAAATACCTAGTAGGATCAAGTACTATCTTCTGGAGTATAAGGATAAGAATATGGAGGATTTTCAGAGCCAATATCCAGAGAAGAGATTGAGGGATCTATCATTCAAGCAACTTAGAGAGATGTTTGAAATGGCAATAAAGAAGGATATTGAGAAACTAAAAGTACTAGGATAATGGCCAGAAAGCACAGGCAATGTCCTCACTGTAAATCTAAGAAGGGATTCAAGTATCAGTATCAGATGCTAGGATCAGGAGAGATTACAATGGACTTTAATGGCAATGAGATAGATCATGAAAGGAATCCAGCAGATGATGTTGATGATGATGTTGAATGCCTAGAGTGTGGTAAGAGAATTGAAATTGATAAAGTAGAAACAGATTAGAGATATGGATACAACAAATATGTATACTCCAAATATGTACAAAGGGGAGTTTAACCTGCTGGCAGGAGAGAAGAAGTTGATCATTAGAGCACTCAAAAATGCTGAAGGGAGTGTGAAAGTAGCACATCATCTCCTATGTCCAGAGAATAAGCCATATGGTTACACAGGACTGCTGAGGGTGATCTATAAGCACCAGATAGACTCTCATTCCTATAAGAAGCATAGACTAAATGGCAAAAAGTAAATAAAGTTCACAAAGTTTATTGCTTTTTTGTTGTGTATTAAATATAGTTAGTATATATTTACACCATCTTAACAACAAAAGAGCATATCATGACAACAGAAAAAAGAGAGTTTTTAATAGGATTAGATCTACATCACTTGGCTAGATTGGCCATGATGCAGGCAGAGGAAAGAGGAGAAGATCTATCTTATGAGGATGCAATACTAACTTTAAACAACTAAGTCATGACAAATTACATCAAATCAGCAGGATTCAAAACTAAGAGAATAGACACCAGCAACTATGCAGGTGTATTTGGAGGTACTTGTAACCATGTTATAGGACTCTTCAATGATAAGGATGAGGTACTTCATCTATCTGGAAAGGCATACTTTCCATGTGGGAGAAGATCAGCATTCAATGCTCTAATAGAGTCAGGAGACATCAAAGCTCCAGCATTTAGCTGGGCAGAGTTTAATACTAATAACAAATAATCATGAACAAATATTTAGTAACAATAGAGTTTAGGTATTCAGATGCACCAAAGTATGATGATGATCTTACTAGCAGATCTAAGAAGGTCACTATAGGGATCCATGACACTTTTGATGATGCCTGTATAGATGGTAATAACCTTATGGAGAATCTAGAGAGCAAATTTAAGCTACACGTATTCCCAGCAGGTCATACAGCTAAGAAAGAAAGGTTTAGTAAGAATGGTGGATGTTTTGGAGGTAATAAGAATCTAATCTCAAACATGGCCTACCTAAAGACACCTTTTGCATTCTATGCTAAGATAACTACACTGAAGTATGGTGTAATTGATGACATAGTTGATGAGGTGGTTAGTTCCAGTGAAAGGTATAGAGATCACAAAGTAACAGCTGAGTAATGGGATATAAGCACTTAGGCATAGAGAAGGAGATGACTGCAGCTGCAGAGGAGTTGAGTAAGACTGATCTGCAGCTCATTGAAGAGTCTGGGTACTTTGATCATCCAATGGTTAACAGGAGAGAGGCAGGAGAGTATGTGGAGGTTGAGGTACTTGATTGTAAGAATGATCAGTGGTGGTATAAGAACCTGATAGGATTCACATTCATGTGCAGAATAGACTTCAGGACATGCAGCTATACAGGCAACAGGTATGTAAGAGAATTCATAGGAGTAAGATTAACAGGTACCAAGGAGATAGTGTTTAGATCATTTGATCCTGCAGATGTATCAATAGTATAAATCATGGCACACGATAAACATACAGTATTATACTTTACAGGCATATTGCAATCGATATCACTATTGATTCCAAAGCAGCGTGGCTCAGGGTATTTAAAGAGTCCATTTGGAGGCCATCATAGTAATCAAAGGTATTGGGATTTTTTAGAGGCAGTGGGTGAACTAACACAAGTGGATGATATTGATGGCTATGTTAATGTGTCTACAAGGTATTTGGGTACATTTGATGACAAAGAGGAATTTGAGAAGAAGGTGATGGAGGCTGTAATGAAAGTGTTCCCACAGGTAGAGAGGTATGAGGAGATCCAGCATGCAGAATTCTGGAAGATCGTAGAGGGTAAATGAAAGTTTTTTGTTATTTATTAGGTTATTAAATATATTAACTATATTTTAGCAGTCTAATAACAATAAAAAATAACATCATGAGACATCTATTAAACTTCAGAACTACAGGGAACCAGTGGAATAGCCTGCATAAGGATGCATCTGGAGCCTTCTTCACTAGTACATTATTCAATACCAATCTACAGAAGGTAGAGCAGGAATATGCAGAGAATCAGGCATGGTTAGAGATGAATAGACTTCATAACCATCCTCCATTTGCAGGTCAGGTATCTGTAACATTAGGATTAAGAACTGAGCAACTATTAACATTTTAATTATGATACACATCACAGTAACACATAAAGACAGGATCACAGGCCTCACATTAATGAGGTCTGAGGTTCATTTCCCAACTCATGGAAAGGCTATGACCTTCCTGAAGTCAACTCATAAGCAGACAGTAACATCTGCAGGATCTGAAATGAAGAGAGATATCAGTGGTAAAATGAAGGAGTATCCAGTGGCAGTATATGACACTGCAGTAACAATAGAAGAGAGATAGAGCTATGGTAGAAGTAAATTTAATTACAGGGTATTATATTGAAAGGACAGTTAGTTGTGGTCGTACAACTACTTACCCATTTGCTAGTGATTGTTCAGTACCTAGTATTCGTCAAAATACTTATAGGTGTAATGGTAAATTAAATACTAATATAAGTGATATATTTACTGTAGATGAAGAGTATAATAATTGATATAATATAGAAGAGAAGTAAACAACTAAAACACATCACATATGTTTAACAAGAATTTTTATCCAACAGGAAGAGCAACAATCGAAATGATGACTCAAGGCCTAGAGATCCAAGGTAAGGTGATCCTAGAGCCTTCTGGAGGCAAAGGTGACATAGTAGACTATCTTTATGAGATGGGAGCTAAGGAAGTACTCTCCTGTGAATCTGAGGAGGATCTGAGAATGATCCTGCAGCAGAAATGTACAGTAGTAGAGAATGACTTCTTTCAATTGACAGCAGAGAGGATCTCTCACATAGATGCAATAGTGATGAATCCTCCATTTGATAAGGCTGCAGAGCATATCAATTGGGCATATGATATAGCACCAGAAGGATGTGAGATCAGGGCCATCTGTAACTGGCAGACAATAGAGGATGACTGGACTAGATCCAGAAGGATCCTAAAGTCAATAATAGCCAATTATGGAACAGCTCCAGTGAAGTGTGAAGGAGAGTTCAAGGCAGCAGAGAGAACAACAAATGTAGAGATAGCCTATTTTGAGCTATTTAAGCCAATAGTATCAGAGGAGGCAGATTACTCTGGGTTCTTTATGGATGAGGAGGATGACACTTCAGAGGGTGAAGGCATAATGCCATATGATGAGGTGAGATCGATTGTCCAGCGTTACATAGGGACTATCAAGGCATATGATGAGGTAGTCAAAGCAGCTGAGGTAATGAACAGGTATACAGAGCCAATTGGTCTGGGAGACATAGTTAAGTTTCAGCTATCATATAATGATAATGTGAAGGATAGAGAGTCATTCAGTAAGGAGCTCCAGAAGAAGAGCTGGAAGTGGATCATTGACAGAATGAAGATCAATAAGTTTGTTACCTCTGGAGTGATGAATGACATCAATAAATTTGTAGAGCAGCAGCAGCAGTATCCATTCACCATGAAAAACATCTACCAGATGGTAAATATCATCATAGGCACCAGAGGCCAGACTATGAAGAGATCCATTGTTGAGGTATTTGACAATATTACAGAGCATCACCATGACAATAGATTCAATGTAGAAGGCTGGAAAACAAATAGCCATTATCTGGTGAATAAGAAATTCATCAAGGATTGGACTACAGAGATGCAGATGGATGGCACTATGGGAGGAAGATGGATCTCAGGAGGATCACAGTTAGATGATCTCCAGAAAGCTCTCTCCTTCATTATGGGAGATGGTATGGAGGTTCCTTCATTCCATGACTTCTGTAGAGATGTAAGGCCAGCATATGCAACTAAGATAGACTGGGGACATCTGACAGTAAGAGGATACAAGAAGGGAACTCTCCATTGTTGGTTCAAGGATGACAAAGTTTGGGAGAGGTTTAATAGAGCAGCAGCAGAGGCCAAAGGATATCCACTGCCAGAAAGTGTAAAGATGTAGAGTCATGGAATATAGAGATAATAGTTATTTTAATGAAGGTGATACTTTCCTTTTTAATGATGCGGGTTTTAAAAAATTCGAATCTAAAGTACATTTTGAAAATGGCTATTGGTGGACAAATGAAAGTTTACAATTTAAAGCCACAACATTGAAATGTAAAAAATTATAGGATGATAACAGACAAAACAGCTAAGGCACTAGAGATATTAGATGTAGAGTATGGAAGAGATCTATCAGCAGGTCAATTTGCCATGCAGATGTGGCCAGATAGTGATGGATGGAAGAGGGTAAAGAATACAGGTAATGGAGCTACATCTGGTAAAGGGATGTGGTTATCTGGAGGATCCTACCTAGCTAAGTTGAGAAAGCGTGACCTAGTGTGGAATGATATCAAAGGTGGAACCAGCGTTTGGAAGATCTCCTCCAATGGTAGAATAGCATTGAAAGAATACAAGGAAAGTAAAAAGTCCAGTTAATTACGTAATAAACTGGACATTTTCACTATCTTTACAGCAAAGTAGTTCGTTGATATTATTGTGGAATATGTTTGGACATGGGTTCGAGTCCCATCTACTCCACTATCTCCAGAAGGAGGTTGTTTAAAAAGTGGAAGTGATCCCAGCACTATATCTGGGAATCTGGGGTAGACTTGGTTTTGACAGCGTAAAGAAGCGATAAAGGAGGCTATTTTAATTATAACTCCAAAGGTTATACAACTTTCTACTGCACCATTTAGAATGGCTGCATAAGACGTATGGGAGGAATCCAGTAATGGATCGTCAATCCTCCTTTTTTTATTAGCCTAGCATGTATGAGATATCAGGCATTGTTAGCATATATGTGGACTATTGCATGAGAAAGTTAGCATATATGTATACAATATGGGTGTTTTATATACATATATGGGTGCATATGTCTAGATTATGCTGAAATTTATACATATTTTGTCACTAAAATCAAGCTATTGACGAATTATAGTGAAGTTTTTTGTTATTTTGTTTGGTGGTAAAGATATAAAGACTATATTTACACCAGATAACAACAATTAAAAACATCAAATCATGAGCAATTACACAAATTTCAACAGACAAGAGAACTTCAACAGCATTGAATTATCATTCCTAGGGAATACAATCAGAACCTTTTCAGAATATGGGATGGGATTCTGTACTTTCACTAATCAACTTCAAGGATTGTATGATGGGTATTTCTACAATGACTTATTAGAGTTGTGTGATACGTTTATCAAGGAGAATGCTGATGAGGCAAAAGAAGATGGGAACCTTGTATCTCTTCATAGAGCCAAGGCAGATCTTAAATTGATCGTAGAGAAGGTTCAAGCTCTTCCAGTTATCAATCAAGAGGTAGCTAACGGTTTAGTCTAAGGTATGGAGAAGAGAGAACTTACAATGTTAAGCTATGGCGGTGGACAGGATTCCACTGCCATTCTGTATAAGATCATCAATGACTCATGGTTTAGAGCCAAGTATGTCAAGGGTGATCTTATTGTGGTTATGGCAGATACTAAGAATGAGCATATTCATACTGATGATTACCTGATCAGGATTGAAGAGATCTGTGAAGAGAATGATATTCCCTTCTTCCATTTAGATCCTAGCTACTGGGCATCCAATAGCTGGAGAGGTGGCCTAATTGAATTCTACCAGAAGAAAAACACTGTAGGATCCAAGGCATTCCCTAAGACCTGTACAGATAACCTGAAGATAAGACCTATCTACAAGTTTCTGGATGAGCACATTCATGCAGAGTATAATTGTGGAACTAGGAACAGATCTGGCAAGTTAATGAAGAGTGCAATAAAGGACTTTGCTGCATCCAATGGAAAGATCAATGTACTTATAGGCATTGCCAAGGGAGAAGAGAAGAGAGCCTCTGAGAATGGCTCCAGTGGGATGAAATGGTTTGACACTAGCATCAATAAGCAGTATCCATTGATTGAAGAGGGTATGGATAGGCAAGCATGTCAGGATTACATCACCAGTGTAGGTGAGAAGGTACCTTATCCTTCCAATTGTATCCTATGTCCATTCATGAGTCTGCAGGAGTTGCTGTACTTATATCGATATGACAGGCCATCATATGACCTCTGGGTGAAGCTGGAGGCCAATAAGATGAAGGCTAATGAGCATATGGAAGAAAAGAATCTTGGTGTCTGGGGTAAGAGAGATCCTCTTCCAGAAGTCCTTAAACAGGCTGAGGTGAAGTTTGGACACATGACAGAGCAGGAGCTGGTGGACTACAAGATGTCCCATGGCCATTGTGTAATGAGTAAATACTAAATTATGAGAGAGCCATTAATTGACTTTGAGAAGGAATTCAAGAACTATGAGAAGTGGGATGCCAATACATCTCCTAAAGAGATCAGGAAGCTGATAGGCAAGAAGCTCATATATGTTGACTATGTTGAACCCTACAGAGGTACCTTCTTCATTAGATATGCTACTATAGCAGATGCTCATAGGAGTTTTATCATCTTTGAAGATGGCAATAATGTAGATAAAAGATGCATCAAGGCAGCTGGAATACTAAAATAATACCTTTGATACTCAGACACTTAGAAATTATTTTGCATTATATTGCATTATTTGTTGCACAGTAAATATATACTAACTATATTTACACCATAATAATCATTTAAAACAACAAATATCATGACAACAATTGGAGCAGTAATCGCAATAACAATCGTACCACTAGCAGTAATCTTATGGAAACGATTTGGAGAACCAAAAGGAGCAGGTAATGCTACTAACAGGGGATAGTAATTCCCTTACCGAAAACAACTCACCCAATGGTGGGTTTTTCGGGTGAAGGGTGTCACCAGTTGAGATCCATAAACAACAAAACATCATGAGCAGAAGAATCAACAGTAGAAACAGAAGGAGAGCAGAACGCTATCCTCATACCGATCATGCAGCTATCAGCAGACAGTATGCACCAGAGAGTGCAGAGAAGATGGTAGCAATTTACTTAGCTCACAGAGCAGAGTACTTGCATAAGTTTAACCATGCCAGTGTGGATGTGGTAGTAGAGTGTGCTAAGAACAACATCAGAGCTATTGATAGTCTGATCTTGCAGTGGGAAGATGCAGAGAACTTTCCTAATCCTTATCCAGCAGCAATATAATGGAGTTAAAGGATTTTGATATCGTAATTGTCAATTCATCTGGAGGTAAGGATTCCCTTGCCTCTCTTTGGCAGATAGTACAGATGGCACTGGAGCAGTGTTATCCATTGGATCAGGTTGTGGTATCACATCAGGATCTAGGTAAGGTGGAATGGAAAGGCACAAAGGAGCTGGTTAAGAGACAATCTGATCACTGGGGACTAAAGACCTATTACAGCAAGAGAAGAGATAAGGATGGCTATGAGGAGGATCTTCTGGAGTATGCAGTGAGGAGAGGTAAGTGGCCAAGTAGTCAGCAGAGGTGGTGTACCAGTGATTTCAAGAGAGGCCCGGGTGCCAGAGTGGTTACATCACTAACAAAAGACATGGGAGAATGTAAGGTACTTTATGTATTTGGATTCAGAGCAGAGGAGTCTCCAGCTAGATCCAAGAAGGAAGTGATCAAGCTCAATAAGCAGCTAACCACTAAGAAGAGAACAGTGATCGATTATCTACCAATTCATGACTGGAGCTCTAAGAAGGTTTGGGATGTGATCAAGAGTAACAATCTGGAGTATCATAAAGCATATGATCTGGGGATGCCAAGGCTGTCATGCTGTTTCTGTATCTTCAGTCCATTCAATGCACTCCTGATAGCAGGTAAAGAGAACCCAGAGTTATTAGCTGAGTATGTAGCAGTAGAGGAGCAGATAGGCCATACATTCAAGAATGGAGAGTCTATCAAGTCAGTACAGGAAGCTCTGGAGGCAGGTGTAGAGCCAGAGGTGGTAGAGGATTGGGTAATGTAATTAAAAAATAAAACTATGATAAAGCAATTCAAACAATTTTTTAGAGACTGTATGCTATTCCAAACAGAGGAACCAGACCTTAGATTTCTAGGACACATTCTATGGTTCCTCATTATAGCTGTAGCCTTGGTTATATATTCTGAGATATAATACTCACCAATGAAAGTTTTTTATATTTTATTAGGTTTATAAAGATATAGTAACTATATTAGCAGTCTAATAACAATTAAACATCACATTATGAGCACTCAAAACAATAAATATCAGATAGTATTTGCTTACGGTGGACTATCAATAGGAGATGTCAAGAGAACCGTTGAAGTTAATGGTAAGGATCAAGAAGAGGCTTTGAACAATTTTAAGGAACGCTATAATTATGAGGTCATTGTATCTTGTGAAGAGCTAAAATCATAAATCATGAGCAGACTAACAATTACAGATCTAGAGACATTTAAGGGAACCAAGACATGGGAGTGTGAGAGAAGCCATGGCCTGAAGGCTATTGGATCCTTTCATCTGAAGGGAGTCAATCAAGACTTTATCTTATATCCACTGGATGAGTGGGAGCAGAAACATTATGCAGACATCCAGAAGAAGGACTCTGAGAGATTATTCAGATATGAGACTCATACAACTAAGATAGGTGGATTCTTTCCAATGATCAAGGTGAATGTAGAATCTGGACTGGTATACTTCCAAGAGGATATCTATGATGAGGATATGACCTTCCAGAAGATCTCTGAGAAGCCACAATGGATCGATTTAAACAAGATAGCAATATGAGTGAGTTAACACCAAGAAGTCAGGAGACTAATGATAAGCTAATTAAGTTAGCAAAGAATTCCCAGCATGCTGGTAAGGTGATCATAATAGGATCCCTACCTCCATCTATATCTATTGATAAGGATGAGTTTAGAAGGTTCTGGGAGGAGCAGGTAAAAATGCCACAGAGATTCATTCCAGCAATGGATCATACAGCAGCAGAGGTGGAATGGAAGTCTTTTAGGACTAGTGGCCAGAATGCATATAATGCACTACTAGCTTATGAGCTAAACTGCATGGAGAAGTATGATCAGCCAATGGGACATTCTAAGCCTCCTAAAATGGGAGATAGGATGGTAGACTTTGCAATCAGGTTTGGAACCTCTGTAGAACAGATGAAGCAACACTGGGTAGCAGTGGATCTAGAAACAAGACAATTAAAACACAATTTTAATCTATTCCCAGCAGATGGGAAGAATAGCAAGTTATGGGAGAGACAAAACAATTAGTAGTAGGTATCCTCTATAAGATATTAAATGGAGGAGCAGGAGCAGAAGGAGCCAATGGTATAGTTGGACTATGTATAGAAAAACCAACTTCAGGAAGTATAGAATATAGAGGTGCATTATTTGATCATGCTATAGGATATATTCAATGCAGAGATACTAAAGATGTCTGGGGTTTATGTGAAGGGTATGAGCTGGAAGAGGTTTATGCTACACCAAGAAAGATAGCAACAGCAAGCAAGTTCTCAGTGGACTTTGATGAGGGACAGATCCATATGCAGGCATCCATTGATAAGATGTCAAAGGATATAACTGAGCAGAAGGAATATCATCTAGTGAAAGCCTTATATGCCAAAGGGATCAATATGGATCTAAGTAAAGAGATCCAGAAGAGGTTCTCAAAGCTACGTAGGGAGATCATAGGAGGCCACAGTGAGACTTACTACTATGATGATGGTAGTGATGATGGGTTGAGGATAATAACCTTTGTAGAGGAGATGGATCTACCTCAGATCACTAATGATCCAACAGCCTTCAGTGTAAGGTACAATATTAAATTTTATTAGGATATTAAATATATTAGTTATATATTCGCAACTTAAACAATAATAATCAAAATTGAGAATCATGAAAAAACAAATTAGTATTACCAGAACAATTATGCAGATCTTATTATACACTGTACTCCTATTAGGGATATATCAGGTAGGATCAGCACAGAACAAAGTAGCATTATCAGTACAGGTAGATCCAAAGATCACTGCAGTAGGAGATGATGCCCATGGGATCCCTTCAGGATTAACCAACATTCTAGTTAAGTCAAGATGGCAAGGTAAGCAACAGGAGTGGGGATACATGCATGTAGCACCTACATTTGAATATGCTACACTCAATCCAGACTTACCAGCATACAAGAGATATGCAGTTGAGGTAGGATACACCTTTAATCAATTCTTTGATAACTGGAAGCCATTGGATCTATGGTTATTTGAGATTAATCCAAGTAACTTTGAAGTTGGAGGATACATAGACTATGGAATACTTGAGAGAGGCCTAGCCAAGCAAGGACTTGGATTTGGAGTTGTATTAGGATATGAGTTCTTTGATGGATTCAAGGGAATAGCTACTCTCCAATATGTAGACAGACAGGATTTTGAGGTCTTATACAACATTAAGTCACAGTTCAAGCACTCAGTACAGGTAGGATTTGAGATCAATATACTTGATACAGATCCAGCTAACTGGAAGAGGTTTTAATGATGTATTCAGGAGTAAGTGGCCATGTATTCATGACTCCAGAGGATAGAAAAACTCTGAAGTCAAGAAAGAAGGGTATGCTCACTAGAGCAAAGAACAGAGCTAAACGTAAAAAGAGAAAGAGATGAAAACACAAGACTTCATAATGCCTACTTCAATGGAGGAGAGTAGAGAGGTGATCTTTAAGGGAAAGGTCTATGAGTGCCAAGGAACATTAGTTATGGCAACAGAGACAACTTGCTCACTCACCAAGTCACATTTCAAAGGGATTTGTGTGGGGAGAAATGATAAATGGTCAGAAAATGATATGGTGATCATTGGATCAAAGGCCAGTTGTATGATCGTAAACTATAAAGAGAGTGAATTACCCAAAAAATATTAGAGATGAAAACAACAGTAACTAAAAAGATGGATGCTACAGTACTCCAGTTCAATCACATATTATCAAAGCTGAACAATAGTAAGAATTTAGTAATAGGAGGCACACATGCACTGTACCTTCATGGTATCAATCTAGGTAAAGATCCAGATGATCTAGATATCATCATCTATAAGCCAACTAAAGAGCAGTTGGAGATCTTAGCTATACTCAGAGAAGTGTCAGAAGGAGATTGTGCAGACTCATCTCATGGGAATAGATCCCTGAAGCTCAAGAAGAATGGAAAGTGTCTGGATATATTGCTGGAGGATAAGGCCAGCATGCCAGAGGGACTACTACAGTATGTGAATGAGACTGGAACCATTACAGGTAATGTTCAGTCAGTACAGGGAGTGATAGATGCTAAGGCCAGCTATGGGAGATCAAAGGATCACCTAGATATGATCAAGTGGAAGAATCTAAACTTCAATACCTAATGGAAGAGATACTCAATAGAGAGGCCAGAAAGCTGATGAAGGACTGGGATGTTGATAAGTTCAAGAAAACATATCCAAGTCTCTTCAATGTGATCATGGCAGCTATGAAGGTTGCAGCCAGTGTTCCTCAGATAGGAGCTAAGATCATCTGGGACTCAGGTAATGGATGGGAGAAGGGTACATATAAGAATGGTAAAAGTAATGTATACAACTGCTCTCTAGTTGAGTTGGAGACTGGATCCATTAAAGGCATAGTAAGCCTACCAGATAATGAGATCCATATCTGGAGTGATGAGTTAGAATTTGAAATGTTTCAGAGATACGATATAATAGCAAAGCTATGAGCAATTGGATAGAACATAAGTCTACAGTCAAATCATTTAAGTATGGTGAAGATCCAGAACTGATTCATGTGATCAAGACAGGATTTAAAGATCGATATATGGTAGTGCATGAAGATGCATATGACCTACATACTGGGAAGGTCTTTCAGGGATCTAAGGCAGAGATTGAAGAGAAATTTAAAATCAAGTTATGAGCAAACAAGCAAAAGTATATTATGCACACTTCCAAGGGATCTACAATACCCTACAGGAAGAGAGAGATATCCAATTACTAGAGTCATTAGGCTTTGATGTAGTGAATCCAAACAGGCCACAGATCATTGCTGAGGTAAGACATGAATTGAGGTTGCTGAAGGATGCTAAGGAGTCCTACAAGGATGTGATCTACATGCAAATGTTTGAAACAGTATTCTTTACCAGAGTAAGAGACTGTGAAGTATTTGCATTCAGAGCATTACCAGATGGAAGGATCCCGGGTGGTGTTTACATGGAGCTAGAAGTAGCTCAGAAGGCCAATAAGATCATCATAGAGCTACCTTCAGGCACCTTCTCAAGGCAGATGGGTAAGGAGGATACCAGAGAGTATCTAAAAGAAATAGGGCAGAGATAATGGCAACAGTCAAATTCAAGAAGGGAGACAGGGTAAGATTAAAGAAGTTCCCAGATCAAGAAGGAACCGTAACAAGAGTTGGTAAGACAATGATATGGTGTGATATTGGTGGAGGATGTAACTGTCCCTTTGCTGAACCAAGTCAAGTAGAATTAATAGAAGGATAATGATAACAGTCAGATTCAAATTAGTAAAGGCCAGAAAGGAGCATGTATGTAATTTCTGCAGTGAGAAAGTATCTGTAGGAGAGCACTACTACAACTCTGGGCATATCTATGAAGGGAAAGCATATACATGGAAGTCCCATGAGAATTGCTCTAAGCTATTGACTGAGCTCAATATGGATGGTGAGGAAGGAATCACCCAAGAGACATTCATGGAGGATGTTAAAAATAAGTATAATGATCTAATGCCTGAAGATATAGTACTATTTAGAGTACCTAACTTCAAAGAGATGTTAGATTACGTAATTGAAAAAACAATAAAGAGATGAAAAAATTATTAGTAGTACTATTGATCATAGTTGGACAGTTTTTATGTCCAAGTGTCCAAGCTCAGGAGAGCATTAAGCTGGAGTCATTAATATTAGAGACTCCAACTACATTTGTATCTGATGGAGGGATCTTCATAGGAGATGTCCTTTATTTGAATGGCCAGAGGGTGATCCTTCAGGCTGGAGCTGTAGTTAGATTTGAGAGAGTAGTTGGCCCGGGTAAGATCTACCTATACCCAACAGCAATCCTTGGAATAGCAGAGGATCTTCCAGCTGATGTTGAGGTTTATATAGTAAAACCAGAGAGGCCAGTAGCTCCTTCTAGGTGGCAGAAAGGATAATTTATTGTCACAATATCAATAAAGTGACAATAATTTTGTATATTGGCATCTATGGGTAAGCTGAACCCGATAAAAAAGAGGCTTAAATAATCGATATTGTATGAGTAAACGTGGACTATGGGGGGTTACAATAGCCTTCCTACTTATCGTAACAGTAACTGTAGTAGGTGTTTCTACTGGAAGTATTGAGAGATCGGACTTTTTAGTAGAGAATACACAGACTAAGTAGTTAGTAAAAAAGAGAAATGATGAATTTAATATTATCAATTACATTTGCTGTAGTTGTACAATTTATAGCTCAGGTGGCAGGTATATTGTCACTAGCAATACTCCTATTGGGAGTGCTAGATAACCTTATTTATAAGTACCACAATGAAAAGCAAATATTCGCAAAGGCTCCAATTTTAGAGAAATGGATCTATAGAGTAGGGAATGTATCTTTTCACACATACCTCATTGCTACATTTGTTTACATATTCCTGTAAGAGGGAATTTTCCTATTTTAGATAGGAACTGAAGTAACAATTGGATAACTTAATACTTACTTATGAGTAGTAAAACAATAAGGGTTCACTTAGATGCTGAACAGAGATCTGAACTCTCAATAATGCGTGGAGTTGGATTTAAAGAGAATAGCGGAGCAAGATACAGATTAACAATAGAGGAGGCTATGAATTTAGGAGTCTCAAATGGTAAAGATACACATGGTAATATAGTACCACAGGATCCACTACCAGAAGAGAAGGAGAGTATGACAGAATCCAGTGATGGAGTAATACTAACATATCTAGGTGGTAGGCCATTGAAGAGTAAGGAGGATGCAGTAAGGCACTTTAAGATAGATCTGAATAAGTATACCATTGATAAGTTTGAATGTAAGGCATGGTCAACTTCCATGAAGGTGAAGAGAGAAGGTAAGGCCATGGGATTTGATGTAGTTCAAGTACAGAACTATGGAGTGACAGTTAAGCTGCTCAGAGCATGTCCAGAATTATTGTGGAAGAATATCAAGTACAAGAAGAGATCTGTAGCTAAAAGAAAAGGATCCAAATTAGGCTGGGGAGTGATCCCACTAGGAGACTTCCATGCAGGAGCATTCACAGCAGATCTACAAAGAACACAAGACTTCAATATAGGGATCCTAGCAGGGTACTTAGAGGAGATTGCCAAAGAAGTGAATGGTAAGCAGTACAAGAAGGTATATCTATGCCTATTAGGAGACTTCATAGAGTCATTTACAGGCCTGAATCATATTAATAGCTGGAAGGGATTAGATAAGAATGCTTATGGCATCAATGGATTGATCATGACACATGAGCTGCTGTCTAAACATCTGTACTCTAAGATAGATAATCTGGAGCTGGTGGATTTCGTTCCGGGTAATCATGACAGAGTAACCTCCAACAATAAAGAGGATGTATTGGGTGAGGTAGCATATGCTCTCCAGTACTTATTCCAGAAGGATTACAGTAGCATAGAGTCTGAAGTATTCCAGTCAGTATCCAAAAGGATCCTAGATGGTATAGGGTACCTAGGGATGCATGGCCATTTAGGTCTATCCAAGAAGGATACAGGGAAGATCGTACAGGATTATGGGTTCAGTGAGGCAGAGTATCATGTAGTGATGCAAGGCCATACTCATGCCAGAGAGACAAAAAAGACATTGAAGAAGAAGATTGCTGTCTATGAAGATATTATTGTAGTGCAGCATGATTCATTAGATTACAGGAAGATCACAGTAGCTCCATTATTCACTGGGAATCTATACTCTGAGAATATGGGATTCTCATCTACAGCTGGCATGTGCCATTTGTACAAGGATCACAGGGGTAAGATAAGACATGAAGATGTGACAATATAAAGATAGTTTTTTTCATGATGGGGAGAGGCCAGAGCAGAAATGTTTTGGCTTTTCTTTTTTATAAAATAGATCTTATTAAATAAAAAATCAGTATATTAAGTGATAGTTAAGTTTAATTTATGACTCATAAGCATTTGAGAGTCGAGACAAATACAATATATTATGGCATCAGCTAAGATTAAAGATTATAAGGATTATCAAGGCCCAACTTCAAGGGAGTATTCAGTAACTATAGATTTAGCAGCAGGGGAGTCAATCAGACAGAACTTATGGTTTGATTTCTTATCTTGTAAAACAGTAGCAGTTACAGTCCAACATATAGGAGCAACAGGAACATCTGGATCGATTACAGCAACAGAGGCTGGAATTAAAGGAACAGCAGGGATAGCTTATACTACTGCTTTTAGTCTTGCAATGGTTGCAAATAGTACAGCTATGCAAGTTGTACCAGTGCATTTAGCAAGATACTTCAAGATGGATCTCTCAGCTATAACTTGGGGATCAGTAGGTAAGGTGGTAATCGTAGTAACAGGTAAACCTCACTAGGATGAACTGCAGGAACCTTTGTGATATAAAGAAGGAGATCTGTGCAGAAGCAGCCTTAACAGCATCAGGAGTTACTACAGCAGTAACCTTCACTATAGATGCTTATGGTAATCTGGACATAACAGATGGTTCAGCACAATTTACAGCAGTAGTAGATGTCAGTGGTAATTTATCAGGATCAGGATCTCAGATAGATAGATTCTATTTTGATCCATATAAGAACATGAAATTTAATAATAACTAATGGCAGATTTTGGAAACATAGTAGGATTAGTCAAATCCTTTACAGCACCACTAGAAAGTGATGGAGTAACACCAAAGACATATGTTCTCTGGGCAAAGGAGACAGTAGCTCTAGGAGCTGAAGTGACCTTAATGAGGTATGACTTCATCAACTCAGTATGGGTTCCTCTATCATCAGAAGAATCAGTATTCAAGGCAGATGCAGCTGATAGTGCAAATTCATTACTTACAGGAGTTACATCAGTGGATGGTGTGGGGTTAGTAGCAGGATCCATAGTATTACTATATGGCCAGACAGTAGCTACTGAGAATGGACTGTATGAATCAGATGGAGCAGGAGTCTTATCAAGGCCAGACAGATTCTCAACATCAGTGTTAGGGAATCATCTGATAGTAGTTCACAATGGAGGAGTAAATGGAGGAAAGATGTTTCAGCCATTCAATCTAACCAATGTTGCAGGGTTCACAGTAGATACAGATCCAATAACATATAAGGCAGTATACTCTCCAGTGTCAGCATCAACAGGAGCAGCAGATGGAGTATTGTCAGCTGTAGCTCTAGTTGGGAGCAATCTTAACTTCACAGGAGCAGATGGAGGGTTTAATGGTACAGTAGATCTAGCAGCAATTTCTTCAGGTGTTAAATACACATTTACATTTGTAATAGGAGACTTTTCATCTGAGGCAGTATCAGTCACAGGAGCAGTTCATGGGAAGGGAGTAAATCCAATAGTACAAGTGATCGATGATGCCACAGGAGATATTGTAGGAGTAGATACAGTCAATGTTAATCCAGCCAATGGTAATGTCACTATTACAGTAGGTGTAGGATTAGAGTTTAATGGAAGAGCAATAATTTTATAATATGGAGTTCAAAGGAAGATTATCATCAACAGTAGCTGTAGAATTACCAGATTGGGCAACACTTGTTCGCTATATAGCAGGAGATTGTGTTCTGCAAGCAGGAGCAATGTATTTATGCAATACATCACATACAGCTGGGACATTTGCCACTGATGTAACTACGAAATGGACAGCAGTAGCAGCAGCATCAAATACGGTAATTGAGAAGTTTATATTACCATTAACTCCAGCACTAGCAAAGGCATTAAGTACTACTCCACAGGAGATAGCTCCAGCACCCGGAACCCTAAAGACATACCGTTTCATTGCAGGATCTGAAAGAATGGTTCACAATGGAGTTAATTTCAACTTTCCAGCTGATATGGAGGTCTATTATGAGACTTCTACAGATACTATAGTTGTAATGACAGCACCAAATGATGCAGCAGACTTTTTGAGAAGAATTGATAAGGGAGGAGCATCAGGAGATCCCATGTCATTTAATGATAGGGTGATGTTGAAAGCACTCACAGGAGATGCTACACTAGGAGATGGAGACTGGACATTACAGTTACTATTCTCAATCGATGATTACAATTAAGAAATAAGACATGGCAACAAGCACAGAGCAATTTTTAGACTTACTAATATCAGCAGCTCAGAATCCAAATAATGATGGAGTTAAGGATAGAGCTGTAGTAATACTAGACAAACTCCTCAATCTACTTATCAAAGAAGATGGGACAGACTCTCCACTGGCCACAGTAGGATCAGGATTACCAAATACAGACATCTCAGTAGATGGGTATAGAACAGGTAAATTAGGCCTAGGTGAGGCTACTCCAGAAGAGCAATTGGATGTAGTAGGTACTCAACTTGGAGCAACTGGAGGAGTAAAATTTGATTATACTTGGACATCAGGAGCAGTATCCAGAGTACAGTTTGCTGGCCAGAATGTATTGAGTGAGATAGGTGTACCAGCAGATCTAGTAGAAGCTAACTTATTTGACTTCTTCGGAGTAGGGACACAATCAGATTTAAGAGCATATTTGTACAATGGTGATGTAGATGCTGTTAGTGCAGCAGCAGGTAAGATATCAGTAGGTGTAGGAGTACAAGCATTATCAACATCAGCTAATGCTAATTTTACTGTATTCCCTAATGATAATGGTACAAGTCCAGATATGGTAGCTAGGGTTATTAACTCTCATCCTGTTAATGGATACTCTTATATCACTGCCTACCATATAGCAACATCAACTCCATATACTACAGAGCCTGCAGTAGAAAATAGAGTATACGATTTAGCAAATGCAAAAATAGGGAATTACTATTGGACAGCTCACTGGGCAGATTACAATGAAGGTCTGAAAATGGACATGCTAGGT